>WNFF01005090.1_pt1 | contig 10746 bp, 9 predicted proteins | sample 5400441 | NCBI WGS metagenome assembly WNFF01 (sample SAMN13153345, study PRJNA577476) | soil metagenome | isolation source: 120 cm saprolite under Douglas fir tree site 2 hole 3 replicate 1 | place: USA:California | collected 2015-04-18
CAGCAGCCCCACCCCCATCGGCGGCAGGAACAGGCCGATGCCCACCGCGGCGGTCTGCACGATGTCGAAATGGATCGGGTGAATCCCCAATTCCTTGGCGATCGGGAACACCACCGGGATCAGCACCACCGCGGCGGGCAGACCCTCGAGCACCATGCCGAACGCCATGGTCATCAGCGCGGTCCCGAGCAGGAACAGCCAGTGCGCGGCGCCAAGCGGTGCCAACAGCTTCGCGAGCAGCGCCGGCACTTCGGTGATGCCCATCAGATACTGGAAGATCGTCGCAACCGCGAGCAGGAACACCACCGCGGCGGTGAGCAGCGCGCTCTCGTAGGCGATGAAGAACATCTCGCGCAGCGTGACATTGCGGTAATAGAGGATCGCGGCGAGAAACGCATAGGCCGCCACGATCGCCCCGGCTTCGGTCGCGGTGAAAACCCCGAAATAGAAGCCGCCGAAGATCACGACCGGCACCACCATGGGCACCGCGGCTTCGCGCGCCGCCTTGAGCAGGAACCGCCAGCTCGGCCGCGTGTCGCGCGGCCAGCCCAGGATGTGGGCCTGGATGAACACCAGGATGCACAGGCACAGCCCGATCGTAGCCGCCGGAATGAAGCCGGCCAGGAACAACGCCACCACCGAGGTGTTGGTCACCTCGCCGATGACGATCATGAAGATCGCCGGCGGCACCAGCATGCCCATGGCGGTGCCCGAGGAGATCAGCGAAGCCCCGTCCTCCGGCCGATAGCCGGCGCGTTTGAGCGAGGGGATCAATGTCGAGCCGAGCGCGGAGACCTCGGCCATCTTCGAGCCGCAGATGTCGGAAAAGAAATACGACACCACGATCACCGACATGCCGAGTCCGCCGCGCAGCCAGCCGACCAGCGCGCGCGCGAGATCGACCAGCGCATGCGACATGCCGCAGCGCTCCATCAGCGTGCCGGCGAACACGAACGAGGGGATCGCGAGCAGCACCCAGTTCTGCGATCCGGCGACGAGGCTCGAGGGCAGCATCTGCAGCGGGAAGCCGCCGAGCGCCAGTCCGACGATGCCGGCGATGCCGAGCGCGAATACGATCGGCATCGAGAGCGCGACGAAGGCGACGAACACGATTGCGGTCGCGGCCAGCAGCATTCACAGGGCCTCGATCGCGGCGGCCTTGCGCTCGATCAGGCCGAGCGCAATTCCCGCGGCATAGATCGCGATCAGCGCACCGCCGACCGCCGCCGACAGATAGAGCCAGCCGAGATTGATCTCGAGCGCGGGCGAGAGCAGCACGGAATTGAGGGCGGCGAGCTTCCAGCCGTAGATCGCCGCGAGCAGCCCGAAGCCGGCGATCAGCCAATAATTGACGCGGTCGATGAGCCGCCGGATGCGCTCCGGCAGCCGGTGAACGAGGACGGCCAGCTCGAAATGGGTCCGCTCCAGGAGGGCGATCGCGCCGCCGACGAGCGTGAGCCAGGCGAGGGTGAATTCGCCGACCTCCTCGACCCAGAAGAAGTTCACGCCGGGCAGATCGAAATATTCGGTGACGGCGACGACCACGTAGCGCAGCAGGACGCCGGCGAGCATGTCGAGGATCGCGAGGATGAGCAGACCGGCGAGCAGCGCCTTGGGAAGGAATGCGAGGATTTGCCGGGCACGCGCCATATCAATACCCGCCCGTCGGTGGGCTCGGCGCATCAGCTGTAGCTGATACCGCGCAGCAACCGGCTCCCTCCCCCCTTGAGGGGGAGGGATGGGGAGGGGGGTGTTGGCTGTCTCGGCTGTGAGACACCCCCCTCCCGCTTCGCGCGCGTGGCGCGCGAAGCGGCCTCCCCCACGTCCACGTCGGATGTTTCCGACTTGCACCAATCATATGATGGCCAAACCCGGGAACACCCGGGTTTGGCGGGGGAGGCAACCGGAGCAAGCTGGCAGGCATTCCGTCACGCCTGCGTCTTGACGATCTGCTCCCACATTTCGCTGTACTGCTTCTGATAGGCCGGCCACACCTTCTCCTCCGCGACCTTGCGGAAGGCATCGACGTCGGCGGCATTGACCGCCATGCCCTTGGGCTCGAGCAGCTCCTTGGCCTTGGCCAGGCTGTCGACCGATTCGGTGTCGTGGCGAATCCTCGCCTGCGCCTCGCGGGAGACGTCGAGCAGCAGCTTCTGCTCGTCTTTCGAGAGCGAGTTCCAGATGCCGAGATTGATCACATTCACCGTCGGCCCGTAATTGTGGAAGGTCATCGAGCAGTATTTCGAGACCTCGTAGGCCTTGAGCGCCAAAATGTTGACGATCGGCAGATCGGCGCCGTCGATCACTCCCTGCTGCGCGGCCGGGATGACCTCGCCCCAGGCCATGGGCACGGCGTTGGCGCCCAGCCCATTGATGGTGTCGGCGAACACCTTGGCCTGCTGCACGCGCATCTTCATGCCGCGCAGATCCTTCGGCTCGACGATGGGCCGCCGGCTGTTCCAGAAATGGCGGAAGCCGTAGTCGAAGAAGCACAAGACCTTGAGCCCGTATTTCTGTTGGAATTGCGCATCGAGCTGATCGCCGATGGCGCCGTTGAACATGCGGTAGGCCTGGTCGTAGCTGCGCACCAGGTAGGGCACGAGGAACACGCCCATTTCCGGAAACACGGTTGCGGCCGCGCCGGCGGGGCCCCCGACGGCGACATTGCCGGCTTTGACCGCGTTCATGATCTCGAGCTCTTTGCTCAAGAGCGTGGCCCCGTAGAACTGCATGTCGAGGGCGCCCTTGGAGCGCTTGTTGACCTCCTCGGCCATCCAGGTGAACGCGACCGCGGCGGATTCCGGCGCCGGGTTGATGTGGGCGAACACCAGCTTCTTGGCGGTCGTCTGCGCGAAGACGGGCGCACGGCCGCTCGCCAGAATGCCGGCAAGCCCCGCGGCTCCGGCCAAAACCCCGCGCCGGGTGTGGCCGGCAGTCCGCGCATGTTTGGTCGATTTCATGATTCCCTCCCGTGGCTTGACTTCGATCGATCAAGCTCCAGCTTAGTATGACTTGGGCAATCCGAGCACTTTTTCGGCGATGAAGCAAAGGATGAGCTGCGGGCTCACCGGCGCGATCCGCGGGATCAGGATTTCCCGCATGTAGCGCTCGACATGATATTCCTTGGCGTAGCCGTAGCCGCCGAGCGTCATCACCGCGATCTCGCAGGTCTTGAACCCGGCTTCCGCCGCCAGGTATTTCGCGGCATTGGCCGCAGGGCCGCACGGCAGGCCCTTGTCGTACTGCCAGGCCGCCGAGAGCACCATCAGCTGCGCGGCCTCGAGCTCCATCCAGCACTCGGCGAGGGGATGCTGGATCGCCTGGTTCTGGCCGATCGGCCGGCCGAATACGATCCGTTCCTTGGCATAGGCGGTGGCGCGCCGCAGCGCCGCACGCCCGAGCCCGACCGCTTCCGCCGCGATCAGGATGCGTTCGGGATTGAGCCCATGGAGGATGCAGCGGAAGCCTCGGCCTTCCTCGCCCAGCCGATCTTCGAGAGGCACCTCGAGGCCGTCGATGAACAGCTGGTTGGAATCGACCGCCTTGCGGCCCATTTTTTCGATCTCGCGCACCTCGATGCGGCGCCGGTCGAAATCGGTGTAGAACAGGCTCAAGCCCTCGGTCGGCTCATCGACCTCCTCCAGCGGGGTCGTGCGTGCCAACAGCAGCATCTTGTCGGCGACCTGGGCGGTCGAGATCCACACCTTGGCGCCGTCGACGATGTAGCGGTCGCCCCGCCGCACCGCGCGGGTTTTCAGCTTCGTCGTGTCGAGGCCGGCATCGGGCTCGGTGACCGCGAAGCAGGCCTTCTCCTCGCCGGCGATGAGCGGGGGCAGCATGCGGCGCTTCTGTGCCTCGGTGCCGAACACCACCACCGGGTTCAGTCCGAAAATGTTCATGTGCACGGCGGAAGCGCCCGCCATGCCGGCGCCGGATTCGGCGATGGTCTGCATCATGAGCGCCGCCTCGGTGATGCCGAGTCCGGAGCCGCCGTATTCCTCCGGCATGGCGACGCCGAGCCAGCCACCTTCCGCGAGCGCCTGATGAAAATCGTGGGGAAAACCGCCCTCACGGTCGCGCTTTAGCCAATAGTCCTCGTCGAAGCGCGCGCAGATCTTCGCAATTGCGTCGCGCACCGCTTCCTGGTCGGGGGACAGCGCGAAATCGATGGGCGTTACTCCGGTCGGCGGCGAGGTCTCGCTATCTTCCCACAGACAGGAACAGGCGGAAACCGGGCTGCGATTCGAAGCCGTCATCCCGGCCGCGCGACCCCGGACTTGATCCGGGGGAGAGCGAGCCGGGATCCATGAACACGGGTGGTAGAACTCAAGCGGCGGTGGTCATGGATTCCGGCCCTCGCGCTCCGCGCTCGGCCGGAATGACGAGGTCCAATCAACGAGGATCGCTCACACCGGCTTGAAGGCGCGGTCGAGCATCACCTCGACCAGCATGGGGCCGCCGTCGGCGAGCGCCTTTGCCGATCCGGTCCGTGGTCTCGGCGACCGTGCGCGCCCGCGCAGCGAGCCGCGCTTGGCGAAATCCACGAGCTTGCCGCCTGGTCACCTTCGCTCGCCCTCCAAGGCCCGCATGATCGCCGCGACCGCCTGATCCTCCGGATCGGCCGAAACGGAAAGGCCGGCCAAGGTCCCGAGCCGGTCGGCCTGCGAACGGTTCTGGATCATCTTCCACTTGCCTTCGAGCCGGCGGACCGGGAGCCGAAGACCCACGATCGATCGAGTCAAGCCGTGGATAAAGTCCGCGGGCGCATCCGATATGGCCCAAGGTTGCTCGCGGCTGCTCTCGTTCGCAGCCACTAGATCCCCCAGGTGTGCGAGCAACCAATCCTGCTCCTCGACGATCTCCAAAGGCCCGTGCGCATGCACGACCACGTAGTTCCAGGTCGGGACCACCTTGCCGTGCTGGCGCTTGGTCTCGTACCAGGACGGGGACACGTAGGCCTGCGGGCCCTGGAACACGGCAAGCGAGGCGGGCTTGCTGGCAAGAACGGTCCAGTGCCGGTTGGGACGCGCCACGTGCCCTTCCAGCGTGAGCGCGCCGTCGGCATGCTTGAGGACCATCGGAATGTGTGAGGCGTGATAGGCGCCGTCCACGGCGGTGACCAGCAGCGCGAACTGGATGTCGCGGATCGCGCGCGCGAGAACTTCCGGCCGCTTCTCTTGATAATGCTGGGGAATATACAAGCGCTGCGCTCCCGAAACTCGCGCCGGAGTAAACCATTTCGGCTGAGCGGTCTACGGCCGCAACTCCGGCCGCGCGGCGAGTCGACGAGCTCTATCCGGCAGACTTGCGCAGCAGATATTTGTGCTCGCCCGCGAGCACCAGCTCGGAGCGCTGGTTGTGGATCGACGCCGCCATGACCACTATCCCGGTCGTGCGCTGGGGTATCAGCGCGGTAATGGCCAGCTCGGGATAGAGCGTGTCGCCGACATAGACCGGCGCGAGGAACCGGCAGGAAAGCTCGGTGAATGCGATCAGGCTCTCGCCGATCGCGTGCGGGAAGCTGCCGGCCCCGGCCGCGGTGAACGCCAGCACCTGCAGCCCGTGCGCCAGCATGTCGGGATGGCCGTGGGCGCGGCAATATTCGACGTCGTAATGGATCGGATGATTGTCGCCGGAGAGGAGCTGGAACGCTCCGAAATGCGCCGCCGTCACCGTGCGGCTGGGATTGCGGAAAACTTCGCCGACCCGGAGGTCGGCGAATGTCCTGGGCTCGGCCGCGGCAAACAGTGTTGGATCGAACGGATCGTTCATGCGGGTCTCCGTGCGCTGCGCGTGCGTGCCCCCGAGAAGGCGCGCTGCGTCGGCGCACAGTCTAACCTGGCGCGCCTTCGCAGGCCCATGCACCACCCGGGCAGTCAGTGGGCATGGACGTGGGCGCCCGCGCCCGCCGAGGGCCGCGGCCGGCCGGGCATGCGGCGGACCGCGGCGATGTGACCGGCGAGGGTTTCGGGCTTCTCCCAATCGGGGCGGCGGCCCGGAAACCACATCGAGCGCAGCCAGCCGGACGCGTCGACGAGAAACTCGGTGCCGTCGATCGCGTCGGTTCCGCGGTAGAGCGCGAAAGCCGCAATCACGTCGGGGTCCCGGGTTTCGCAAAACGCCGTCGGCTCGGAAGCCTCGAGTCGAACCACGATCGTGGTCTCCCCCTCCGCTTTTGCGCTCGCCAATTGCCGCAACCTCGCGGCCGATGCGGGCCCGGCGAAGACGAGATGCACGACATTGCCGCGCAGCTGATCGGTCGAGAGGCTCGCGCCGTCGCGGCATTCGACCAAGAACTCCGGTAGCGGCAGCGCAACGCCGGTTGCGTCCGCTGCCTCGGACAGACGCCGCGCGTCGGCACTGGCGTGCAGAAAATCGATCAGATTCCATCGCGCGGTCTCGTCGAGGATGGCGCCGAACCCCGGCATCGCCTCGCCCATCCCGTTGGTGATCCACCAAAACAGGTCGCCGTCGGAATGGCCGTAGATGTGCTCAGCGGTAAGATCGTCGGGCGGTGGCCGAAGATCCTTGGCGGCCGGCCCGTCGCCACGCCCCTCGGGCCCGTGGCAGGAGACGCACTTCTCGGCGAAGAGTTTTCGGCCTGTCGCGATCGATTGGGCGGAATAGCCGGTCGGCGACACGTAGAAGCTCGTCGGGTAGGCCTGCTCGGTGAAAAGATTCAAGCGCGGCCCGATCCAAACGAGCAGCACGGTGCCGGCCGCGAGCAGTGGCCAGCGCCATCGCTTGGCATAGATCCCAGCGAGGATCGCAACGATCCCGATCACGGCTGCCGCGATGACGCCGGCCAGCTCCAGTCGCTGTGCCGGGTCCAGGAGAGCGTCGGGACTCGGCCGCACCGGAAACGGCCAGGAGGCTTGCGCATGCGCGGCGGGCGGCATGGTTCCGAGCGCGCCGACGATGATGAGAATGACAAGGCCGAGGCCGATCTCGATCAGGGCGTTGCGCTCGAGCTTGCCGAGTGCAGCGACCGCGTCCCCGCGACCGGAGAGCCTTGGCAACAGATGAAAACGATTGATTATGGCGATGGACGCCATTGCGGCGAACAGCGCGATCTTCGTCAGCAGCAAACGGCCGTAAGCTGTGCCGACGAGGCCGGGAACGCTGCCGACCAGGAAGACGCCGTTGACAATTCCGGTGGCGAGCAGCGTGCAAACGCTGACCAGCCCGAGCCGCGAAAACCGCGAGGTCGCCTCCGCGGCAAGAGCAAACGAAGGCGGGTTGGTCCGATAGGCGAAGGCGAGCAGCAAGACCAGCGCCGGCAATCCGCCGATCCAGGCAGCCGCCGCAATGAGATGCAAAGCATCGGCGCCGACCTGCAAACCGGCCACGTCTCCCGTACCGCCGCCATGCCCGGCCCACGCCAAGCTTCCCATCAGGCAGGCGGAGAGCAAGACACTCGCCAAAGCCTGCCAGTGCGAGCGCCAGCCGCGCCCGGGGTCGAAGCGAAGCAGGCAAATTGCCAGCACCGCCGCGAGGCCCAAGCGGATGAGCCAGTCGTTTCCGAAGCGAGTTTCGGTCAGCAATGTCCACGAGATGTTTTCGGCAATCAGTGACGTCCACGAGTGGCCGCCGAGGTTGAAGCCGAGCAGCGCGAGCCATGCCGCGCCCGAAGAAAAGCTCACGGCAAGACTGCTCCAGCCGATGACGAGGAAGCGGCTGCGAAGCGTCGTGATCGCTCCGTCCGACCTTCCTCGCAGTACCGGCTCCCCGACGAAGCGCATGAACAAGAACAGACCGGCGAGCATCGCGGTCGACGCGAAATGAATCGCGCGTGCCGCGACCAGGGGATCGCTCAAGAACTTCTCCACGGCCTCTCAATTCGCCGCGCTGAGCGCCGGCTCACGGTCCGCCCACCTGGAAGCTGAAGGTGCCTTCGGTCGTATGGGTGTCCACGGAGAGCACGCGCCAGTGGACCTTGTAGCTGCCCGGGCGCAGCGGTTTGAGCGAGACACGCATCAGGCTGCGGTTCGCCGGATCGACCCGCGCCCCCTGGTCGACGCGGGCTCCCGCGGAATCCCGCACCTCGGCCCCACTGAACGCCGGCTCGAGATTTTGGGTGAACCACAGCGAGACTTGGCGCGGCGGCGAACCAACCGAGCTGCCGACGCGCGGTTCCGCACGGTCGAGGAACGCGTGCGCACGGGCCGGCGCAGCGGCAAACAGCAGCGCGGGCAGCAGGGCGATTGTGGCGAGCTTGCGCATGTTCCTGCTCATGGGAACGGCTTTTGCGGCGGCGCCGCAGTCCCGAACAACGGCTTGCCGATCGTGGTCGGGAACATGTCGTCGAGATAGAGATGCAGTTGTGCCAGCACGCCGACCCCGGTGCCGCTGGCGCGGTTGATCGGGACGATCGCTTCGAGCCCGACCTGGAAATAGGCTCCGACCCAGATCACGCCCGGGTTGACCGTCCCGGTGGTCACCCAGGGCATGCCGAAATTGTTGGCGACGGGCGTCGTGAACTGCGCCTCGACGATCGGGATCAGATGGTTGATGAAATCCGGCAGCTGCAGGTCGACGATGTTCGATTTGAGATACGGCATGCTGTATTGCAGCGACGCACCGTAAACCAGCAACTGCGGGTGGGGTGTGACTATGATAAGACCGCTGTCCGGGTCCACACTCGTGGTCGAAGCGCTGCTCGGAATCGAATAACCGACCTGGCCGGTCAGCGCGAACGCTCGTATCCATCCCGTCGAATCTGGCAGATCGCCGAAACCTTTGCCGAAGTAGAACGTGGGCGCGATCCTGCTGAAGCGCTCGGCGCCCACCTGCGCGGCGCCGGTGCCGCCCCATTCGACGACGACTCCCGCCAGCAGCGCGAGCTCGTGCGGCGCGTTCTTGAGCAGCTGGTACTGGAACGCGGTGTCCAGATTCTGAAAGCCGCTGGCGTTCGGGCCGCCGGGTGGACTGAGGTGAGTCCAGGTCGCGCCGATCGAGATGCCGAAATTCTCGGTGATGCGCTTCGCCACATCTACCGAGATATCGACCTCCCGCGCCGAAGGGTCGTCGCCGTTCTTGAAGATCGCAATGGTCGGGAGCGACATCTCGTCGGCAACGCAAGGATCGTCGGTCGCGAGCGTCGCGGGAAAGAACCGGCCCCCGACGAAGCAATGGGCGAGGGCATCGGAAGCGCCGAGCCAAAGCGTGGCTGCGGCTGCGATGCTTTGCAACGCGATGCCGCAGACGCGAGCGTTGCGGCCGCGCGGCGGCTGGGAAGAAGCCGATACGGAGCGCATGGCCTCACCGCATGTTTTTCATGCCGGGCATGTTCTTGTCCGGCTTCATGTCCGACTTGGAGGATGTCGCGCCGATGCCCTCCACCGTGAATTGCACCTGAACCTTGCCGGATTTTTCGAACTGCAGCGTGCCGTCGACCTGCTCGCCCTTCTTGAGCGGCTGCTTGAGATCGACGAACATCAGATGCAAGCCGTCGGGCTTGAGCTCGAGCGTCTCGCCCGCCTTGATCTCGACGCCGCCGGCGACGGGGCGCATCTTCATCACGCCCTGATCCATGGTCATCTGATGGATTTCGATCTTTCCGGCGTCGGCAAACGAGCCGCCGAGGAGGCGGTCGGCGGTCGATCCGGTGTTCTTGATGCTCACATAGCCGGCGCCGGTCTTGGCGCCTTTGGGCGTGGCGCGGGACCACGGATGATCGATCTCGATGGATCCCAGCTTGTATTGCTGGGCCAGTGCCCCGGTCGCGAGCAGACACGCTGCCAGGGCGAAAGCGATGAAAGTTCTCATTGATGGCTCCATGCCGAGCGCTCGCGCGCCGAAAGCGTCGCGAGGACCGAATCAGACCGCTCTCGAAGTTTGTAGCGTCAGATCGTCGGAGGAGCGCGCGGGATCTGCGGCCCACGGGCCGTCGGCCTCGGGACCGCCGGGCTGCCACATCGCGATAGCGCGGCGGGGAGAACCACTCCGGGCGCCGAGGCTGCCATCGCCGGCGCATCGGAAAGCACGCTGCCGCCCGTCGTCAGGCAGGTCGCAGCGCACGGACACAGCCATGGATCGTTTGCCGGCCGAGACGGGCCATCGGCCGGGTCGGCAGCGTGCTCGCTGCAGATCGGCAGAGCCGGCGCATTCGCGGATGCAGCAAGCGTGACGAGCCCGAGCCCCGAAAGTGTCGCCTGCAGGGCAATGATGTAGGCGGCAAGACCGCCGACAAATCGCCGCCAAAATCGACTCGTTCTCGACTGGTGCATGGCCAAGACACGCCTCTGCGCGCTGATTACCATCCGGGCCGATATAACTCAATGCGGCGTCGTTCCCCGCCGTTCCCCGCGCCTTGCGGCGCAGGCCGCCGTCGGAGGCAGGCGGCGGCTGGCAAGCCAGCGTCGGCCCGGAATTGCCGGAAGATCGCCACACCACCGCCAAATTGGATCCACATCGGCGCGCCATTACGTGCGACGGGAAGAGTTGAATGCATTCGTCGACGAGCCGGGACCTGTCGTGAGAATCCAACGGCTTGCGGAGAGCGCCGATTAGCTCGTTCGATCAGCTCATTGATCGGCGATGTTGCGCCGATTTCTAATCAAACAAATTAGATCGCGCGAATGGTTGCGGCAAGATTCCGTCAATGCGGGCCTCACTAATGACATATTGGCCCGATAGGCCGGAGTTGCTGCGAGGGATGAATCCAGTCCGATGAGGACGCGTTGCGTTGGTGCCGGCCGCCCGATCGTGTGTGTGTCAGTGAGCTGCCGGCCGCGTTGAGGGGGT
>WNFF01005091.1_pt1 | contig 10746 bp, 12 predicted proteins | sample 5400441 | NCBI WGS metagenome assembly WNFF01 (sample SAMN13153345, study PRJNA577476) | soil metagenome | isolation source: 120 cm saprolite under Douglas fir tree site 2 hole 3 replicate 1 | place: USA:California | collected 2015-04-18
TTGCCTGGAGGAAGAACCAGGCTCACTTCTCAATCTGTTTTCCGGTCGGTCGCTGACCGCGATGGCACACTCCAGAGTGGCATGGAAGAAGGAGTCCAGGATACCTATGATCGTCTTGCAGAATTTCTGAAAAAGGAGAAGGATGATGGCAACGGCAAAGAGAGAGCCAAAGGCTGAGCGGAATCTCGATGGCTATGGCGCGCCTCCGATCCCGTGGAGATCAGTGCGCGAGCGCCTGGAGCAAGGTCTTTCCCAGGGCCCGGGATCGGACGGACCTGGTCGGCATACCTGTTGGCTGGCAACGGTGCGTCCAGACGGCAGGCCACACGTGATGCCGCTGGGAGTCCTCTGGGTGGATGGCGCCTTGTACTTCAATGCTGGCGTAGCCACCCGCAAAGCGCAGAACCTCGCGCACAACCCACACTGTGTCATCACGGTCGCCACGCACGATTTCGACCTGGTCGTGGAAGGGAGGGCTGTGAGGGTGACCGATCCAGCTACGGCCCGGCGCATCGCTGAGGCGTACCGATCCCAGGGATGGGAGGCGAGCGTGCGCGACGGCGAGGTCTCTCTCACCGCCGAATACAGTGCGCCGAGCGCAGGGCCACCGCCCTGGGATGTGTACGAAGTCACGCCCGAAACCGTGTTTGCCCTGGGTACGGCCGAGCCCTATGGTGCAACTCGCTGGCGATTCTAAGCATGACGCTGCCGGCTCCCACAGCTCTTCGCTGCGGAGAAGTGACGGAGGCTTTCGCTTCTGCATGGTGGCAAGTGACACGTTACAGATGGATATCACACTGCTTCTCGCCTGCTTCCGTCCGCCTTGCTCCACTCCGCGGCTGCACTTCAGGCCACAGCTCTTCCTCAGACAGTGCGAAGAGCACGAACGAGAGCAGACAGTCCATACGCCAGGGCTTCCTGCTCGTCCGGCTTGAGTTCTGCCAGCAGGCGCTGATGTCGTTCCGCCAGACTCCTGGCCAGACGCGAGGCTTGCTCGTGCCCTGCATCACTCAAATGCAGTCGGAACATCCGCGTATCGTGAAGATCGCGCACCCTCTTCACCCATCCCCGCCGCTCCAGGTGCTTGATGAGGCGACTCACCGTACTTTTCTCGAGGTGCAGTTGCTCTGCCAGCACTTGTTGCGACATCGGTGCCTCGGCGGAGAGCGCCATCAGCGCGAACATCTCGGAGAGCGAGATGGAGAAGCCGGTAGGCACCTGGTCGGGCCGGTGCAGTCCTAACGCCTGGAGAAACTCGCCAAATAAATCCTGTAACTGCCTGGTATCCATACCGCTATTCTACCATGAGACAGTTGCACAAAGCAACCATATAGTTGTATACTACAACCATACAGTTGTATCGTGCAACTATATAGATCGAGGCAACTGCTTACGGATGCAGTTCTTGCCATTGTCTTGAGAGGAGAAATGACATGCACAGGTATGAGGCCGGGGAACATTCGTCGGTACGCCACTTGAGCCACTTTAATTCCCTGTTTACCGGCTGGGGGAGTCACGTCTATGATGTGGTGATGGTGCGACTGACCAGGAGATTGTATCACCGGGTCAGCACAGACCTTGCCGCGCTCCGGCTCGTCGAGGGGAAGGTGCTGGATGCGGGAACCGGTCCGGGCACGTTAGTCAGGGAACTCGCTCGGAGTCTTCCAGGGCTTCAGATCTACGGCATTGACTTGTCGGAAGATATGATCGGGCTGGCACGCGCACATGCCAGGCGTGAGCAGCTAGAGGAGCGGGTGCATTTCGAGAGCGGTGATGTGGCGCACCTCCCCTATCCAGATCAGTCCTTTGACGCAGTGGTATCGACCATCAGCATGCATCATTGGTTTGAGTTAGAGCAACCCCTGCGAGAACTCTACCGAGTGCTGCGGCCAGGTGGACATTTGTGGATCTATGACTTCCGATTCGTCAAAGCGCAGACGGTGGAGAAGGCGCTCGCCAGGACGCCCTTTGTGGAAACTCCACTCGAGCACCGGCTTGTGCGAACGGGCTTCTTCCCGTTCGCGCTCTATAGGCGCTTTGCCCTGCAGAAGACCGCGCACCGCGATCACCAACAAGACTGAGGGTTGACAGATGGAAGCCTACTTGATTTTTGCTCTCGACATCACCGATCCAGAAGGCTTTAGGGAATACGCCGAACGTGTCGGTCCGACCCATGAACACTATGGGGGAAAACTCCTTGTGCCAGGGAAAATCTGTGAGACCCTGGAGGGAGAGTGGTACCCAAACCGGCTGGCGATGCTGGAGTTTGAAAGCGTCGAACAAGCCAGACGCTGGTACACCTCAGATGAGTACGCACCGCTCAAAGATATCCGTCTCAAGACGGCAACCACCCGGCTCTTTTTGGTGGAGGGTCACTAATCTGGAAAGAGAGACCCGTGGAGGGATCGACCGGATCCATCGCTGGCGCACCAGCACTGTGACAGGATTGCTCCCTGTGCAGCAAATGAGATTACCTGATTCCATGAGAACAACCGGAGGACAGAAGACGATCGTCCTCTGTCTTCCGGTTCCGCATGCAACTCAACTATTCTCGGGAGAAAGGGCAATCAACGAAGCCAGGCTCTCGTGATACCTCGAGGGCTTGAACTCGATCACCTCATATTCCGCTACCTGCTCACGGACAAACGGATCTTCCGCCAACATTGCTTTCAACTCATCCCCACTGTTGACAATCGCCAGTACCACACCGGCAGGTCTAGCGGTCAGCCCGCCTGTTAGGATGAATTTGCCTGCCTTACAGTATCTCTCCAAAAACTCGCTATGGGTAGGAAACACTGGCGCGAGTTCCTGCTTCGTGACCCTGTTCTTTCGACGGGCAACGAGTAACACCCTGACTGGTCGCGAGTACCCATGCTCTACTCGTGATGAGCTATCGAAAAATGCCTGGATCCCTGTACCAGTACCGCCTGGATTATCTCCTCCGGAAGCTTTCACCGGGAAAGCGAGGAACTCGTTGACCTGAAATTGCCGAGACCCTCGCTTCGCCCACTCCTTTTCCTTTCACTTACCGCCGCATCGATTGTGGTATGAGGTTCAGTCTGTTGCTAGAACCTCACCTTCCGAATAAGGCCGCGAAAGGGCGCGCGTCGAACACAGCGCGCAGGGCCGCGATCTTACCGCCCTTGACCTGGTACCACTCGGCGATGAAAGCTGTTCCGGCGGGGGTGTTGGTGACCATCTCGTACAGCACGCACACATCGTCGCCATCAACGAACACCTTCTTGAGGTCGATGCGCTGGATAATGGAAGCCAGCCTCCGGGTGGCTTCGAGATACTGGTCGGCGGTGTTGAACGTGTCAAATGGACCCTGGAAGGTCATGTCGTCCTGCATGAGCGTCCGGGCTGTGGCGAAATCCCCTTGACCGAGGGCCGCCCGGTAGCTCTCGACGATCTCATTTGCACTGGTATTGGTCATGTGTCTTTCCTCCTTTTGTAATGAATACTGGTACGGCCATTGTAAGCCAGGCTTGCATGGCTTACAATGTCTGAAGAGCTATCATTCTTTGCCAATCGTCCAGATCAGGAGGAAATATGACAGAGCTGCTCACTCACTTTCAAGAAGATGTGCTTGCCGACATACTCCAATCGATACACCTGCACAGTACCCTTTATTGCCGCGCCAAAATGGGGGCGCCCTGGGGGTTCCGTGTGTCTCAGAGAGCGGTTGCAAGCTTCCATATCGTCACCGGGGGAACGTGCTGGCTGACAGTGGAGGGGGTAGATAAGCCGGTGTCGCTCACCGAAGGCGACCTGGTGATCTTACCGCACGGTCATAGCCATACCATGACTGATAGTCCCGAAACACCTGTGACGAAGCTTGAGGACCTGATACCAAGGCAACCAGTTGAAAAGGATGTCGTATTTTACAGTGTGGGGCAAGGTGCAGTAACGACACTCGTCTGTGGGGGACTCCAGCTTGAGGATCACACGACCAATCCTCTCTTTTCGGTACTGCCGCCATTTCTGCATATTCAAAGTCGGCGTAGGGAATCGAATCCCTGGCTTAGAGCGATCGTGAAGTTAGTGAAGGCAGAGGCTAGCGCAAACCAACTGGCAGCGGAGACGGTCATTACGCGCTTATCGGAGATTCTCTTTATTCAGGCGGTGCGCACGTATATGAGTACGGTCGGCAACGGAGATACAGGCTGGTTCAATGCGTTGAAGGACCCCCAGATCGGTCAGGCTCTTACGTTGATCCAACACCAACCAGAAGAGCCGTGGACGGTAGAGTCCCTGGCATGCCGTGTCAGCTTGTCGCGTTCGGCATTTTCCGCGAAGTTCAAGCAGCTCGTTGGCGAATCTCCCATGCAGTACGTCACCCGTGTGCGACTCACGAAGGCCGCGGCTCTGCTGCGCAGGGACTCGGCGACACTCGTCGAAGTCGCCACGTCTATTGGCTACGACTCTGAAGTTGCCTTTAGCAAAGCGTTCAGACGCTATTTTGGCATCGCTCCTGGGGCCTACCGGCAAGGAAGACGCTTGCCACAAGAGGATGGAGCACTCGAAAAACGGTATCCAGTTTAGTGAGTGGATCCGTGCATCTCCTGCATTTTCTATAGCGTTTGGGGCATCTCCTCTCCCACCCCGAAGAGGAACATGATGGAGGTCGCTTCGCCTAAAAAGGCGAAGCGTTTGCGCAGGTCTTTCAGGAGCGCTTCCTCCGCAGAAGCCTCTACTCGTCGAGATGCATCATTTTGTAAATGGCGGCAGTATCTTCTCCTCCCACTCCCTGTGTCTGTGCCTGCCTCTTCATCCCTCTCAAAACATGGGGGAACGTGCTGATAACCCTGCAAAAAGGCGACTGTCAGGATCGGTCAGGGGATCTCTTTCCCCGATGGAGGCGGCATGAGCAAAGACGAGTGCTGGCTGCTCGGCGCGCATGGCACGCGCGAGCACGTGAAAACTCTGCGCTCGGGCACGTGTGCGGATCTCCTGGCTCATTTCTATCCACTCGCGCTGGACCTGCGCAAAGCTCTCACGCGCCCCGATCGCCAGGGCATAGAGTTCTGCTGGCAGCAAACCATCGCGATACCCATGGCGGATGGGTACTGGCCTGTCCAGCATGTCTTTCACCACTCCCTGTGTCCTCAGCAGGCCAGTAAGCTGTTCGATCTCTCCCCAGGCTCCACTCTTCACCGCCAGCAGCTGCGGCCCAAGATCGGGCTGCATGTAGTCGGTATGGGCGGCAAGCCATTCGCTTACCTCTTGCTGATACCGCTTCCAGAGCTTCCCCTCATCCTCTGCCGGCGCGGGCGGCAAGGGGAACCGACTGCCTGGAAAGGGACTGATCGACGCCCCCGACGCACGGGCCTCAGCAAAACCGCGGCGCATCAGCTTCTCAAGCAGTTCCAATGCCGCAGGTATGCCATCCCGCTGGAGAATCTGTTGCAGCGCTTCTTCCAGCACGGCACGTGTGACGATTTCGCCGGCAGGTACGATGTTCCTGCCGATACGCTCCGCGATCTCCCGTTTCCCCTCCTCGGTGAGGCTCATGCTGGCCAAGCCCCAGAGCGCTTCATTATTCGGCAAGAGATCGCGCAGCAGCTCAGGGGTGCGGGCCAGGTGCGCCGCGACCGCGAGACGCTCGCCAGCCTCCTGTTGGGCTTGCTCGGTCAGCGGCAGAAAAATCGCTGCCTGGTCGCCGTCGAAGTCCGCTTGCAGGAGACGGCAGGCCAGCGGGTGGAGGCGAAGCACGCGCTCAGGAATGCGCACCGGATGGAAGGCCAGAAAGGTCTGCGGCGTCAAGGCTGGCGAGCGATGGATCATGACCCAGCAGCGGGCCATGATCTCGTCCAGGACGCGGGTAGCCTGCTCGCTGCGCGCCTGCACTTCCTCAACCGTGAGTTCACGCGCGACAAGTGGGCCAAAGAGCGGCCACGCCAGCTCTTCCGCTACTCCAACCTGGTCCAGGTGCAGATTCGGCCCGGGTGCAAGCACTGCACGCCCACTGAACTGCACGCGGGTGGCAAATTGAACGGCTGGCAGCAGGGTCGCGCAGTAGTCCTGGAGGCGCACGGCCAATTGAGCCTGGGCCTGCTGCCTGAGACTCGCGGGCGCTCCGCTGCTCAGCATGCGCCACAGGCGCACATTGGCTTCGGCAAGCGCCTGGTAGGCAGCCGGTGTGCCACCGCTCACTCCGATGCGTGTCAGCACGTGCCCCCGCAACCAGGGATGGGCGACCGGAGCCGCGAGATCAAGTGCCACTCCCTCAGGCTCTCCCAGGTGAAATGCCAGCCCACTTTCGCTCAACTCGCCTTTGATGCCAACGACGTCCAGGTGTTTTAACAGCGCGCTCAATTGGGGTGATGGCGCCCCGGCCTGCTCAAGGCTGCCTCTGGCGAGTCGTTGACCCAGCGGGCCGCCCTCAGCGTGGCCGACCGCGCTGGTATTGAACGCCTCGCGAATCATTTCAACTGCTCCCGCCTCGCGCAAGGCAGAGTAATCGTAGTCGTTCAAGCGCTGTCCCCTGCCGTTTTCCGTCGCGACCTGTAGCTTTTCGCGCGCCTGGTGGACCAGTTTTCCCCAGTAGACCCAACCCACGGTGCTCGGCCCAGCCAGGGGGTTCCCGTTCCGACCATCCAGCAACTGTTCCATCCCATCCTCTGGCAGCCCGGCCTGGGCCAGTCGCAAGCGAATTTCCTGTTCAGCAGGCGCGTGAAAGGGGGGAATAAGCATCGGTCTGCCCTCGGCATGGGCAATCCGGCTGAGCACCGCTTCGCGAACCTGTCCAAAGTACGCGCGCACGTGCTGGCTGATAAAGTTGAAGATCAGCTCGACCGGGGTGCCATCGGCGAGATGGGGCATCTCGTCGTCTGGGAGGATGCGACTGACGATCCCCTTGACGCCATGACGATTGCTCAGTTTGTCTCCTGGCTCGGCGGGATGCGTAGAGGAGAGTCGCCGGGCGCACGACTCGCTGAGGACAATCCCATCTTCATAGGTATCCTCTCCCCAGGAGAGAAAGGCGGTGAGCAGGTTGCGCCCACACCAGAAATTGGGGGCGTCCGGTTCGTTGCCACTCTGGATGAGCGCCGGCTCGGGCGATGGAAAGACGATCCATTGACGCAGCATGTTCGCGCCCATCAGCAGCCGCTCGGGCGCGTTATGCTCAAGCAGTGGGATCATCGCTGCTTCAAGGCCCAGGGTGGCTTCTGGCCGTTCGTCGATGATCAGCAGTTTGCCGTCACGTATTGCGGCGCCCAGGGCAATGGGCAAGATACGCCCGATATTCGGGCCTTCTGGCGTTTCAAAGGGGCAGGTGCGCCCGAAATGTCCAGGCCTGAAGAGGTGCTGGCAGTCCATGATGGAGAGGCGCCGCAGGTGGCCGTGCCTGGCCAGCCAGTTTGTGTCATCCAGCGATTGAACGAAAGTTGTCCAGTTGGTATCTGGCGACGGCCAGGCGTAGCGTGGAGGTCTCTCAAAGAATTCCCCGATCCAGCGATTGAGCGGCAGCCAGGCCCTGGCCAGCGCGGTATCCCATGCCAGGTCGTCTGGCGCTTTGCCCAGGCGCTGGCGGAGATGGGCCTCTAATTGCTCGCCCACGCAGAAGATCTCCGCGTTTTCCAGATCATCGTGTGCGGCATAGGGAACGACGACCAGGCGCTTCCCGTCGATCTGGAAGACGCCCTCTTGATCCGGTTGGGGCAGGCCCGCGTATGCAACAATGACCTCTCCTGTGGGCGAGGAGAGGGTCAGTTCTATCTGGCAGGTGTAGGGATCAGTTGCGGTGGCAGTGTAGCCGAGCAGTGGGACGTGTTCGGCCAGCAGGTGGGGCAAACGCTCATGAAGAAAACGATCGAATGAAGCTTTGTGCCAGGGTGCGTCCATAATAATGGTCATGCCATATCCTCCCATTCGTTTGATGCCAGGAGGTGCTGTAGTTCCTGGTCTGACCACGGTGTCCATCTGGGTTTCGAGCCGAAGATCTGATGAAGTTCGTATTTATTGCCAGAGGCCATACCAACTGTTGTGGAACGGCACATAGCAGCAAAGTCCGAAAACCAAGTCTGGACCGGGTTGAACGCCGTCTCGTTGCATAACATTACACAAAAATCGATAGAACATCGAATAGCGCGCAACTGTGGCGCGTTTGCGCCGTATTTTTTCAAAATAGGGTGCAACTGTGGCGCGTTTGCGCCATAAATTTTTGGCTTTTTGGCTTGCTTCTGCCCTAAACCAAAAAGGGAGCCTGGCTGACGCTCTGTAGCGACCAACAAAGATGTGCTCATGATCGATACTCCTCAATGACTCGATCTTATTCCGACCGGCAACGGACTGCGTCCTTCTTGTAAGCCAGCTTGTCAACGAACTGCGTTCTAGCTTCGCTCAGACAAGCTGCAAGGAGTGCGCTTCGCTCAGCCGGTCGGAAAGGTAGTACTCGTGAGTAGTGATGCCCAACCGTGGCAGCAGGTTTCCCTTCATGCCTGCTACTGGAGCTATTCCATTTGGGCCTGCTTTATCCAGCAATAGCTCGTTTTGATGAAGAATAGGTTCGTGCAGATACCTCGCCACGATGACTACCGGAAAGCATTCATCGTTTTTCAACAGGCTGACTCGTTTGTGGTACAAACAGGTCAGCCAACAGAGGGAAAATGTATGCTATAATCGTTTCATGCCATAAGGTTCTGTAGTTCCTCGTCTGACCACGGTGTCCATCTGGGTTTCGAGCCGAACATCTGATGAAGTTCGTATTTATTGTCAAGGACACTTCCACCAATGAAAATGTTCCGGCGTTTAAATGCCTCAGATGTTGTTGCGAGTAACCAATCACGTTGCGATGGTTGTGAGGAATAAAACCAGGGGTGTTCGAGAACGTAGTCTTGCTGCTTGGTCCATGCAGGGCAGGGGAAGCCCGTTTTGGAACAAAGTTCTTCAACGACCGCTGCACAAAGCGCGGCCCAGCGTCTTCCTTCTAGTGTTGCGACAGGTGCTGGTGGCTCAGCGATAAGATCCTGGCGATGGTCTCTTGCATCGCACCACCAATCATGGAGAAAACAACCGAGGGCGAACCAGGGATCTTCTCCCTGATAGATGTGTGTCGCAGCCTCAGCGATGGTATGTATAGGATAAGGAAGTGGAGATGTCATCGTTTTTACTCTTCTCTGTAATTTCCCTTGACCCCTTTATTATAGCCCAAACCAGAGACATTCGTCAGGAATAGAGCAGGAAATGGCCGAAGAAAGCTGGTTATCAATCATCACCTCTCACCGATCAATGACGCCTGATTGCACTATGTGGTAAAACAACGATCGATGGCCTGGGTGGTATATCCACTCCTGAGAGCAAGTTGAGCGCCTGGTATATACGTGTTCACGATCGACCAGGCTTGCGCCTGTGTGTGAATGTGAAGTCGCTGGGAGAGTGCCTGGATGTCACGGTCGTCTTGAGGCCGTCCCGAAAAGAGCTTGAGTGCCAAAATATACTCAAGTTCAGGAACGTACACTGCCAGATTTGAAAAGGTTTTCCACAGTCTTGGTGTTTTCGGCTTGCCAATTTGATCGACGATGATGGTCACATCGTCGTTCATCCAGGAAGAAGGAAGGTTCTTTTCCTTTGCTACTAGTTGGATTGCCTGCTGGATGGTCTGGTAGGTGCGTGGATCATTTGTTGCAACCACCACATCGATATCTTGTGTTGATTTTCGGTTTCCTATTTGGGTCACCATCAGCGCTCCCCCCAGGAGAATAATAGTAGCCTTGATCTGCATTTCACCAAGTTTTTGACCCAGGAACCCGAGATATCGTTCAATTTGCGTACTGTCCATGCTTTTCCTTCCGAAGTTGATGCGATGGTTCGAGAGACCTCAAGTATATCCATTGCTATCACACATCACACATACCTCACTTCTGTGCAGGATGCTTCGCTCGTTCTGGTCTCCACCCGCCTGCAGGCTGGAACGTAATTGCTTCTTTAAAATCGTGGAGGGCCTCAAGCATTTCCTGGATGGTTAAGGGGTCTTGCGTCCCACGCTTCCAGATGGTCTTGTCTAGGGTTCCAACCACCAGATATGTGTTGCCAACGATTTCTGGCCTGCGTTCAGTGAAAATAGATGCCAGGAGATGCTCCACGTCGTCCTGATGTGCAATGAGCAGATCACAGTGAGGGCAGTAGCGGCATGTTTTGTTGAGAGAGAGCAGTTGCATCGGATCGATATGGATCACCAATGGCAACTTTCGTTGCCGCATCGGCTGATCACACTGTGGGCAGCGCGTAAACCGCGCATCCTGGTATGGATTGAGGAAGAAACGGTATTGTGGGGGTTGTTTGCCAAGCCGGGTCACGGTTTTCTTTTTCCGGGATGCCATGGTGACTCTCTTTCATTCCACTGTACACGTTCCTCTTACATGTTCATATCGCCTGACAACCAGATGCTTTGGTGAGAGATCGAAGGCAATTGATGCATTATTGCACTATCGTATCACAGACACGCAACTGAACCGTTCGAGCATATCAATCGCTGATCCGAACACCTTCGTATACGGTGTTGAGGAGAGAACAACGGGTTTTCTGATACACCATGGCTACACACGAGAGCACGAAAAACAGCCTCTCTCAATGCTGCTATGAGAGGAAACACATGCCGGTGAATGCATTCCAGCGCCGAGAGATTTGTTTCTGGTTATGTGGAGTGAGACGGGAAATCGTGTTGAAGGAGAGTGGGAGCAGATCATGGCTTGGCTGCTTGCCAACCCGGAACGGAGCAGCGGCGACATTTTCCGCGAGTTG
>WNFF01012457.1_pt1 | contig 10742 bp, 10 predicted proteins | sample 5400441 | NCBI WGS metagenome assembly WNFF01 (sample SAMN13153345, study PRJNA577476) | soil metagenome | isolation source: 120 cm saprolite under Douglas fir tree site 2 hole 3 replicate 1 | place: USA:California | collected 2015-04-18
GACGTGGCATACCGAGCCGGCCTCCGACGCCGGACCGGCGAGCGCCTTTTCCACCCGCTGCTGGAACCGGTCGAGCATGGCCAGGCTGAACGCCCGCCGATCCGCGGGAGCCGGGGTGCCCGAGTGCTTGAACACCATGGCGATGACCGCCAGCAGGGAGCCGAACACCTCGGCCGGATCGCGGTGCGGCCAGACGAGCTTCGCGTCGGGATAGGCGGCGAGCAGCGCGGACAACCGGAACTGGTGCTCAACGCCTTTCAGCACCCAGCGCCGGCGCGGGGCGCCGAACTGCAGGTGCTGCAGGAACTGCCGGTGCGAGGCGTAGTACTCGCGGTCGGTCCCTTCCTCCGCCCACGGGTGCCCGAACGGCACCTTGCTGAACATCGTCGGGTAGGCGTTGCGCAAGTCGTAGACCAGCAGCGATTCGCACTCCATGGGCGTCTCGCCGCCCGCGTCGAAATACGGGTGCTGGGCGATGAACCCGGCGTATTCGGCCAGCCAGCGCTCGATGTCACGGGTGCCCTCGGCGATCCGCGGATCCCCGGGAGCGGCTAGCGAAACAGGCGGTGACGGGCGGGCGACCTCCCAGTACAGCGGTGCCCGGTGGCCCGGGGCCTGCGCCAGCAGCGCATGCAGCAGGGTGGTGCCGGACCGCGGGAACCCGATCACGATCAGCGGTGCTTCGATCCGCTCGTCCGCGATGCCCGGGTACCGCTTGCGGTCCTCGACCAGCCGCAGCCGCCAGCCCAGCACCCGGACCACCTGGCCGAACGCCGCCCTCCGGTCATCCGCGCCAAGGCCGCCGGCGGCGTTGACGAACCGGACGAGCGCGTCCAGCGGACCGCGGAACTGCCCGTCCCCGAAGTCGTGCAGCCCGGTCTCATACTCGGCCTGAGCGAGCAGGGCCGCCGCGTCCGGCTGCGCGCCGAACGTCGCGCTCCGCGCCATCACGTCACGCTCCTCCCCAATCGAAGGCTGAGCCTTGAAGTACAGCTGATTAAACTATTTAATATCATTATGCTTTTCGTCAATAGGCGGCGGAGGGACCCACGTGGCCGAGCGGCAGATGATCGACTGGTCCTTCTTCAGCATGGCGCGGTACCTGCTCACCGCCGATCCAGCCGACGGCAGCGTGATCCCGGGCCGCGCGTGGGACGGTTTCCTGGAGCGGCTGGCCGAGGCGGGCCGGCTCGTCACCGGGAGCCAGCTCCCCGCGGCGGCCGTGGACCGGGCCAGCGCCTTCCGCGGCCTGCTGCAGTTCCTGCACTTCGGCATGGAGCGCACGCTCGGCTCGGCGGACCCGGCCCGGCCGGTGTTTTCCCGGCCGTGGCCGGTGCACCTGTTCGACTACGGGGCCGGCAACCCGGACGCGGTCTACCGCACCGCGTCGCTGCGCGATGACCTCACCTACCGGATCAGCGGCACGCTCGGCAATGCCGCGTTCGGCAGCTTCGAGTTCTTCGACGGCGCGACGCAGGCGGGCTCGCTGCTCGCCCGCGATCTGAGGCCGGATGCGTCCGGGCGGTTCGAGATCATGTTCGGGCCCAGGAAGCGCGACGGGCACTGGCTGGAGATCGTGCCCGGCACCAGCTACCTGCTCAGCCGGGAGTTCTTCAGCGACTGGGGGGCGGCGGAACCGTCGGTGATGCAGATCGAGTGCCTGGATGAGCCCGCCGCGCCGTGGCCGGTGATGTCCGCGGACCGGGTGACCAAGGAACTGGAGGCGCTGGGAACCTGGCTGGTCGAGACGGTGCGGGTCTTCGCGGCCGCGCAGGCCAGGGGGATCCGGCAGTTCGCCAACCAGTGGGACCCGCAGGTGAGCAGGCCGGCCAGCGACCTGCCCGGCATCTATCACGCCTACTGGGACCTGCGGCCCGGTGAGGCCCTGCTCATCGAGACCCCGGCGCCGCGCGGCGGGTACTGGGGCATCCAGCTCGCGAACGGCCTGTGGAACACGCTGGACTTCGCGAACCGGCAGACCAGCCTGAACCGGGCGCAGGCGCGCATCGACCCGGACGGGATGTTCCGCGCGGTGATCGCGCATGCCGACCCGGGGGTGGCCAACTGGCTCGATACGCTGGGGCACCAGCAGGGCTCCGTGCACCTGCGGTTCCTGCCGCCGGCCGTCACCGGAGCCCCACCCACCTCCCCATCCCCCTTCACCGGCCCGCGCCCGGCGGGCAGCCTGGCTGAGACCAGGGATGACTGGATGGCAAGCTGGGCGGAGGAGAAGCGCTCTGACACCCCGGTCGGCGGGTACCCACGGCCGGCCGCGCGCGTCGTAGCGCTGGATGAACTGGACGCCGCGCTGCCGGCCGGCACCGCCCGGGTCACCCCGGCGCAGCGGCGGAGCGTACTCGACGAGCGGCTGCGCCAGGTCACCCGGCTGCAGCGGTTATAGCAGGAGGGTCATGGCCGGGACACTGGACGGCAAGCGGGCCATCGTCACCGGCGGCGGCCAGGGGGTGGGCCGCGGCATCGCGCTCGCCCTCGCCGCCGAGGGCGCCGCCGTCGCGCTGGTCGGCCGCACCGAGGCCAAGCTGCTCGCGGTGGCGGCGGAGATCTCCAAACCCGGCGGCACGGCGCTGCCCGTCGTCGCGGACGTGACCCGGCCAGCCGACATCGAGCGCTGCGTGGCGCACACGGTCAGCGCGCTGGGCGGGATCGACATCCTGGTGAACAACGCGCAGGTCCCGGCGCTCGGCTCGATCCTCGACGTGACCGACGAGGCATTCAGCGCCTGCTGGGAATCCGGGCCGCTGGCCGCGTTCCGGCTGATGAAGGCCTGCTATCCGCACCTGCGCCCGGGCGGCGTCATCATCAACCTCGGCAGCTCGACCACGGTGAACCCGCTGCCCGCCGGCCGCGGGGTCTACGCCGCGGCCAAGGCGGCGACCCAGACCCTGAGCCGGGTGGCCGCGGCCGAGTGGGGACCGGACGGCATCCGGGTCATCGCCGTCCTGCCCGCCGCGACCAGCCCGGCCTCCAGAGCCTGGCGGCAGGCCAATCCCGCGGAGTACGAGCGCAGCATGTCCAGCATCCCGCTGCGCCGGCTCGGCGATGCCGAGGAGGAGATCGGCCCGGTGGTGGCGTTCCTGTGCGGGCCCGCAGCGAGCTACATCACCGGCACCACGATCGCCGTCGACGGGGGCCAGGCCTACCTGCGCTGAGCCCCATCCGGGCTGGCCGCCGACACGGCGCAGCGGTGACGGACCGCACGCAGGCGGCTCGTTCGGGACAATTATTTATCCCGAACGGGCCGTGGTTCCTGCCCGTCTACCCGCACCAGCCCACCTGCCCGGGAGTCAGTGCCCGGTGAAGGCGGGCGGGCGGCGCTCGCGGAAGGCGGTGAGTCCCGCGGCCCGGTCCGCCGTGCCGAACAGCATGGAGACCGACTCGCCCTCATAGCTGATCGCCGCGGCCAGGTCCATGCCCAGGCCCCGGTCGACCAGGCGCTTGCCCGCCGCCAGGGCGAGCGGTGCGCCCGCGGCCAGCTGCCCGGCGAGGGCCAGTGCCGCGGTCAGCGCCTCCCCGGGTCCGGCCAGCTCGTTGACCAGGCCGAGGGCGTGGGCCCGCTCCGCGGTGATGGGCTCACCGGTGAGGATCATCTGCTTGGCGACGCCCGCGGGCACCAGCCTGGGCAGCCGCTGCGTGCCGCCCGCCCCGGGCAGCACGCCCAGCTTCATCTCCGGCACGCTCAGCCTGGCCCCGGCTTCCGCGACCCGCAGGTCGCAGGCGAGGGCCAGCTCCAGGCCGCCGCCGAAGGCCACGCCGTGCAGCGCCGCGACCGACGGCTTCGGGCAGTCCGAGAGGAGCTGGTAGACCTCGGTCATCCGGCCGATGAACCCGCGGAACGCGCGGGCGCGTTGAGCCGGCCGGGGCGGTTGAGGGTGAGCACGGCTACCGGACCGTGCGTCTCGCTGAGCAGTGCTGGCTCCGCCTGGGCCGGCCCCGCCTGGGCCAGCTGTACCTGGGCCGGCCCCGTCTGGGCCGGCTGTACCTGGGCCGGCCCCGCCTGGGCCGGCTGTACCTGGGCCGGCTGTACCTGGGCCGGCTGTACCTGGGCTCGCTCCACTGTGCTGGCTCCTTCGGCCGACCTCAGGCCATGGTGAGGCCGCCGCTGACCGACAGCGTCTGGCCGGTGATGTAGGCGGCCTCGTCGGAGGCGAGGAAGGCGACCGCGGACGCGATGTCGGCGGGCTGGCCGACCCGGCCCAGCGGGATGGCGCGGGCCAGCCCGTCCCGCAGCTTCTGGCTGTAGGCGGCCACCTGGCCGAGCAACGCGGTGTCGGTCGGGCCCGGGCAGACGCAGTTCACCGTGATGCCATGCCGGGCCACCTCCCTGGCCAGCGCCTTCCCGAAGGCGATGACGCCGCCCTTGGTGGCGGAATACACCACCTCACCGGACGAGCCGACCCGGCCGGCGTCCGAGGCGATGTGGATGATCCGCCCGCTGCCCCGCTCGATCATCGCGTCCAGCACGGCGCGGGTGACGGTGATGGTACCGCGCAGATTGACCGCGATGATCTTGTCCCAGGTCTCCTCGGCCGAATCCACGAACAGCTCGATCACGTCGATGCCCGCGTTGTTGACCAGGATGTCCGGCGGTCCCAGCTCCGACCGCACCCGGCTCACCGCGGCCCGGACCGCGGCGCTGTCCGCGATGTCCACTGGTACGCCGACGGCCCGCGCGCCGTGCCGCTCGGCGATTCCCGCCGCCGTCTTCGCGGCCGCCGTGCCGTCCAGGTCGCAGACCGCGACCGCCGCGCCCTCGGCGGCCAGGACCTCCGCGATCGCCTCGCCGATGCCCCGGCCGGCCCCGGTGATCATCGCTGTTTTCCCCTGCAGTCGCATGCGCCCTCCCCGGAACCGCCTCGTCCGCAGACGAGGGCATTCACCAATATGTATAACTTATTATACTAATATTGGCAGACGGCCGCCAGCCGGGTCAGCCGAGCAGATCGAGCACCGTGGTCATTGACTTGTTCATCAGCAGGTAGTTCTCGGCCTCTTGCAGGTGCACCCGCCAGAGCGCCTCGGCCTCGGCGGCCTGCCGGGCCGCCACCAGCTCCACCAGCCGGACATGCGCGCGGAACCCTCGCTTGTTCGCCCGCACGTTCTCCGGGCTGCCCGCGTCCAGGTCCACGTGCGACCAGTTGGCGAGCTCGATGATGCGCCGGACCATGCCGTTGAGCACGGCCATCGTCTCGTTACCGGCCAGCTCCACCACGAGCGCGTGAAACTCCATGTGCGCGCGGATGAACGCCTGCGGGTCATCCATCAGCCGTTCCGCCTGGGCCACGGCCACCCGGAGGCGCGCCAGGTCCTGCTCGGTCCGTCGCTGCGCCAGCAGCGCCGCGCACGGGGCCTCGATGAGGGTCCGGGCGTCGTAGACGTCCTGAAGGGTCGTGCCGCGGTACTCCAGCACCAGGCCCGCATAGCTGGCCGCCACGTTCCCGTTCGGCAGCTGCACTCGGGCGCCGCCGCGGGCGCCCCGCCGGATGCTGATCAGCGACTCCGACTCCAGCACCCGGAAGGCCTCACGCAGCGTGGGCCGGGACACGGCGAACTCGGCCATCAGGACCGCCTCGGACGGCAGCGCGTCACCCTCGGCCAGCTCGCCGCGCACGATCTTGCGCCGCAGTTCCGCGGCGACAAGCTCAGCGGTCTTCGGCACCCGGATCCGCTGGCCGAGCGGGCGGCCGTTGGCCGGCCCAGCCAGCCGGGCCGGCGCGGTGTCATCGGCGGGCAGCGGCACGCTCATCTTCATGCCCCCCTCACCGCTGCGGTCGCTCGCGGCAGGCACCCCGGGAAGACCTCAACGAAATTAGTCATATCTATAAGAGTAATACTCTAATAGCCGATGCCGGACCGGACCCTGGTGGCCCGGGTCATGGTTTCCCGGGGCCGCGCTGGCCGCGCCGCGTCTTGCCGGGCCGTGCTGGCCGGGCCGTGCTGGCCGGGCCGTGCTGGCCGGGCCGTGCTGGCCGGGCCGGGCTGCTGCTGCTCGGCTCAGGAAAGCAGTTCCACCACCGTGGCCGTGGCGCGGTCGCCCAGGACCACCTTGGCCGACTCGGCCAGGTGCTTGCGCCACAGTTCCTCGGCTTCCTCGCCGCTGCGCTTGCGGATGAGCTCGACGAGCCGGCTGTGCGCGCGGACCGCGATCTTGGCGAGTTCCTGCTCGTGCTGCCAGTCATGGCTTTCGGCGTAGGAACGGTCGCCTTCCCGGATGATGTTGGTCAGCATGCCGGCCAGGATCTGCAGGGTCTCGTTGCCGGATAGTTCCACGATCAGCTGATGGAACTCAGCGTCGGCGGCGAAGGCGCCGCCGGGGTCATCCACCGACTCGCGGTGGCGGTCCACCACCTCCTGCAGCCGGGCGAGATCCGCCGACGTGCGCCGCCGGGCCGCCATCCGGGCCGCGGCCGGCTCCAGGACGGCGCGGACCTCGTAGACATCGGACAGCAGCGCCCCCCGGTACTGCAGCAGCAGGCCGATATGGCGGGCGGCCACGTTGATATCGGGTACCTGGACTCGCGCGCCACCCCGCACGCCCCGCCGCACCGTGATGGCCCCCTCGGCCTCCAGGATGCGGAACGCCTCCCGGAGCGTGGGCCGCGAGACGCCGAACTGCTCCATCAGCACGCTTTCTGAGGGGAGCTGATCGCCTTCCTTCAGCTCGCCGAGCACGATCTTACGGCGGAGCTGCGATGCCACCATTTCTCCGGCCTTCGGCACCCGGACTGTCGAGACTTTCGTGATCGCGTTCAAGCTTTCCCCTCGGGCCGGCGGGCCTGGTCCAATCGGTAGTGAAACCTGACTGGATTCCTTATGCAATAAGCATACGAGGTTTACTTCCTCTACCGCTTGACGGCGGGAGATTCCTGCCGTGGGCGCGTCATGCGGGAGGCCTGAAGGCCGGTGCGCGGCGGCCTATCGATGGCGCGCCGCGTTGCGGCCGGCGCACCCGGGGTCCGAATCCAGCCGGGTGCGCCGCCATGCTTGACTGCCCTGGCCGCGGGCGGCGGGCCAGCAGCGGGACGAAAAGTAACGCCTGGGCGGCGGGGGCGGGGGGCCCAGGGACCCGCGCAGCAGGTCCAGCCACAGGCTCATCCGGGAACGCCTCATAGCTCTAGAATCAGCTAAATCATTTAGCTTGTCAAGCTTGGCCCGGTGCCTGGTAGCCGCGGCCGCGGATCAGCCGGACGGGCGTATAGATCAGCACGTCCTCACCATGCTGGTTGCGGACGCTGTTCCTGGTGGTCACCACGCCCCGCTGGCCGGTGCTCGCCGCCCGCGCCTGGGTCACCTCGACCACCACGTGGATGGTGTCCCCGACGTAAGCGGGCCGCTTGATGGTCAGGTCCATGGACATGAACGCCAGGCCGGTCCCGTTGATCACGTTGGTCTGGATGACCAGCCCTTCGCCGAGGCAGAAGACCAGGGCGCCGGGGACCAGTCGCCCGGCGTACCCGCCTCCGGCCGCGTGCGAGGCGTCCAGGAACAGCGCCTCGGTGAAGCCGCCCCAGGTGACGAAGGTGATCAGATCGGTCTCGGTGATGGTCCGGGCCGCGGTGCGGAATACGCTGCCTACGGTCATCTCCTCCCACGTCTGGCCCTGGGCCAGCAGCGGCGGATAGGTGTGGTCGGGGTGAGTCGTCATCGTGATCCTTCCTGCGCATCCTCCACGGCCCGGAAATCAGGCGGCCGTTTCTCCTTCAGGGCCGCCAGTCCCTCGCGGGCCTCGGGCAGGCCGAAGCCGAAGAACTCATACCCCAGCGACGCGTCGAACATCGGGCCAGCCTGGCGGTACCAGTTGTTCAGCGAGTACTTGGTCCAGCGCACCGCGGTGGCCGGGAGGCTGGCCAGGTCCTGGGCGATCGCCACGGCCCGTTCGGTCACCTCGTCGTCGTCGACGCACAGCGACACCAGGCCGATCCGCTCGGCCTCCTCGCCGGTCAGCGGCGCGCAGGAGAGCAGGTAGTACTTGGCCTTGGCCATGCCGCACAGCAGCGGCCAGCAGATCGCCGCGTGATCCCCGGCCGCGACCCCCAGCCGGGTGTGGCCGTCCACGATCTTGGCGGACCGCCCGGCCACCGAGACGTCCGCCAGCAGCGCGACCACCAGGCCGGCCCCGACCGCCGGGCCGCAGATGGCCGAGACCACCGGCTTGGAGCAGTTGATCACCCCGTAGACGAGGTCGCGCGCTTCCCGGAAGACCCGGGCCCGGACGCTGACGTCCCGGGTCAGGTCCTCGATCATGTCGAAGGAGCCCCCGGCCGAGAACGCCGTGCCCGCTCCCCGGATGACGACCGACCGGACGTCGTCGTCGCGGTCCACCGCGGCCCAGACGTCGGCGAGGTCGCGGTGCATCTGCGCGCCCACCGCATTAAGCCGCGGCGCGTCCAGCACGATCTGCAGCACTCCCGAGCCCAGCGTCTCGCAGCGCAGGCTCGGGAAATCCGCGTAACGGTCGGTCATCGGGCCACGCACCTTTCCCGGATGGTCGCGCGGTGGGTCCGCGCGCTTCCCCACATAGTATAACTAGTTGTATGATTTTACTGTACCGACTTGTGCGGTAGCGGCTAGCACCATAACGGCAACTGAGCCTGGAGGCCGGATGAATTTTCTCTTCACGGACGAGCAGCTCGAACTGCGGGCCACCGTGCGGGGCTTCCTGGCCGACAAGTCGGCCGAGGAGACCGTGCGCGGGCTGATGGCCAGTTCCGCTGGCTACGACCCCGTGGTCTGGAGGCAGATGAGCGACCAGCTCGGGCTCACTGGTCTGGCGGTTCCCGAGGAGTACGAAGGGGCTGGGTTCGGCTATGTCGAGCTCGGCATCGTCTTCGAGGAAATGGGCCGGGCGCTGCTGTGCGCGCCATATCTTTCCAGTGTGGCGCTGGCCACCGAGGCCCTGCTGCGCTGCACGGACGAGGCGGCCAGGAAGGACCTGCTGCCCGGCCTGGCCACCGGCCAGACCATCGGCACGCTGGCCCTGCTCGAGCAGCCCGGCCGCTGGGACGAGGCGGGCGTGCAGACGCGGGCCCGCCGGAGCGGGGCCGGGTGGGTGCTGGACGGCGGCAAGCGGCACGTGCTGGATGGCCATATCGCCGATCTCATCATGGTGGGCGCGCGCACGCCGGCCGGCGTCGGCTTGTTCGCGGTGGACGGCGCCGCGCCTGGCCTTCGGCGGGTGCCCGTGCCCACCCTCGACCAGACCCGCAAGCAGGCGCACCTGGAGTTCGCGGGAACGCCGGCGCGGCTGATCGGGGACGAGGCTGACGGCTGGCGGGTCCTCCGCCGCGTCCTGGACACCGCCGCCATCCTGCTGGCTGCCGAGCAGGCCGGCGGTGCTTCCCGGGTCGTGGAGATGGCCGCCGGGTACGCCGGGATGCGAGTCCAGTTCGGGCGGCCGATCGGCTCATTCCAGGCCATCAAGCACCTGTGCGCGGACATGCTGACCGAGGCGGAGGCGGCCCGTTCGGCGGCCTACCACGGGCTGTGGGCGCTGGCCACCGGCAGCGACGACGTGCCGCTGGCCGCCAGCCTGGCCAAGGTCTACTGCTCGCAGGCGTACTCCCGGATCGCCGGCGACGCCATCCAGGTGCACGGCGGCATCGGGTTCACCTGGGAACATCCCGCCCACCTGTACTTCAAGCGGGCCAAGGCCTGCGAGGCGATGTTCGGCACCCCCGGTTACCACCGGGACCTGCTCGCCGCGCAGCTGGGGCTGGACCCCAGGAGCGAGCCGAAGGGGCGCGGCGCAGCCTGGACTGAGGAGCGAGGAACGAGCGACGAGGGAAGGCGGCGCCTTGAAGGCGCCCCGGAGGCGAGCGGGAGACAGAGCACGAGCGACGAGGGAAGGCGGCGCAGTGAAGGGGGAATGGGGAGGTGGGTGGGGCCCCGGAGGCGAGCGGAAGACACTGACATCGAGATCCGCCCGGAAGACCAGCCCTTCGCCGACGAGGTACGGCGCTGGCTGGATGAGCACCTGGTGGGCGAGTTCGCGGCGCACCGCGGCGTGGGCGGCCCGGACGACTCCACGGCGTGGGACGTCCGGCTGCGCTGGGAAAAGGAGCTGTCGGCGGGCCGCTGGCTCGGGCTCACCTGGCCGCCTGAGTACGGGGGCCGGGGAGCGACCCTGGCGCAGGCGATCATCTTCGAGTACCTCTACGCCCGCGCGCAGGCGCCCTACCGGGTCGGCGTCCAGGGGCAGGACCTGTTCGGCCCCACCCTGCTGATGTTCGGCACGCCGGAGCAGAAGGCCAGGTTCCTGCCGAAGATCCTGGCCGTCGAGGAGTTCTGGGGACAGGGCTTCAGCGAGCCGGACGCCGGGTCCGACCTCGCCTCGGTGCGCACCAGGGCCAGGCTTGTGAAGGGGGATGGGGAGCTGGGTGGGGAGTGGGTGATCGACGGGCAGAAGATCTGGATGACCTTCGGCGCGTCCGCGGACTGGCTATACGTGCTGTGCCGGACTGACCCGCAGTCCGTTCGGCACCACGGGCTGTCCCTGCTTCTTGTGCCGGCCCGGCAGCCAGGCGTGCAGGTCCGGCCGATCACCAACATGCTCGGCGACGGCGAGTTCTGCGAGGTCTTCTTCACCGGCGCGCGGACCCGGGCCGACCTGGTGGTCGGCGCCCCAGGTGACGGCTGGAAGGTGGCCATGGCGGCGCTGGGCGTGGAGCGCGGCACCCTGCTCATGCCGCAGCAGCTCGGGTTCGAACGGGAGGCGGAGCACGTGC
>WNFF01009950.1_pt1 | contig 10740 bp, 14 predicted proteins | sample 5400441 | NCBI WGS metagenome assembly WNFF01 (sample SAMN13153345, study PRJNA577476) | soil metagenome | isolation source: 120 cm saprolite under Douglas fir tree site 2 hole 3 replicate 1 | place: USA:California | collected 2015-04-18
CCAAAGGGGAGAGGGAGTCGGAATACACTTCATAAGGAGAGAAACCTACAATGCGATTCATGGTAATTGTAAAAGCGAACAAGGATTCGGAAGCAGGAGTCATGCCGACTGAGGAATTGCTCACCGAGATGGGGAAATTCAATGAAGAGTTGGTGAAGGCCGGCGTGATGCTTGCAGGCGAAGGACTCCACGCGAGTTCAAAAGGAGCGCGCGTCAAATTCTCTGGTGGAAAAACGACCGTGATCGACGGACCGTTCGCGGAAACGAAAGAACTGGTCGCCGGATTCTGGCTGTGGCGGTGCAAGTCGAAGGAAGAGGCGATCGAGTGGCTCAAGCGCGCTCCGTTCGAAGAGACTGAAGTAGAGATTCGTCAGGTGTTCGAGGCCGAAGACTTCGGGGCTGAGCTCACGCCCGAGTTGAGAGAACAGGAAGCTCGCCTGCGTGCGCAGGTCGAGGCGAAGCAATAGAACTCGACCCGGTAATGGAAAGAAAAAATCCAAAGGAGCAAATGACATGCAAAAGATCACCCCGTTCTTGTGGTACGACGACCAAGCTGAAGAGGCAGCGAGTTTTTATGCCGTAGTTTTCAAGAACTCAAAGGTTGGCAAAGTAACCCGCTATGAAGAAGAAAGCGCCAAGGCGACCGGCCGGCCGGCGGGTTCGGCCATGACCGTGGAATTCGAAATCGAAGGGCAGAAATTCGTGGCCCTCAACGGCGGGCCGCACTTCAAGTTTACTGAGGCGGTATCGTTCGTGGTGAACTGCGAGACGCAGGAAGAAGTGGATTATTTTTGGGACAAGCTAACTGCTGACGGCGGTTCCGAAAGCCAGTGCGGCTGGCTAAAGGACAAGTATGGTTTGTCATGGCAGATCGTCCCGACCATTTTGCCCGAGCTGCTGCGGGACAAAGATGCGGAGAAATCACACCGGGTCATGATGGCAATGATGCAAATGAAGAAGATTGATATACCGGGCTTGAAGCGCGCGTACGAGCAGGAAGCGTAAGCGCCGAATCAAAGCGTGGCGCTTCGATGACAGGAGCAGCAACATGAAAAAGACTGGTCTGAAGAGCGCTCCAGCGAGAGACGTGGACGAGTATCTTGCCGGCGTGCCGAAAGAAGCGCGCGCCGTGCTTAAGAAACTGCGGCAGACGATCAAGGCCGCTGCGCCCATGGCTTCGGAAGTAATCAGCTATCAGATGCCCATGTACAAACACCACGGGATGGTGATTGGGTTTGCAGCGTTCAAGGATCACTGCAGCATCTTCCCCGGATCGGCCGTCATGGACGCGCACAAAGAGGAACTCAAACGCTACAGCACGTCGAAAGGCACTATCCGCTTTCCAGTCAACCACCCGCTGCCCGCCACGCTGGTAAAGAAGCTCGTCCAGACGCGGATCAAAGAGAACGAGGCGCGCGCAGCCAAGCGAAGGGAGCGATCATGAACATTGTCTTGTGGATCATTCAGGTGTTACTCGCTCTGCTCTTTTTGTTCGCCGGCGGAACCAAGTTAGTGCTGCCGATTGACGTGATGAAATCAATGGGCTCACCAAACCAGGTACAACTCCCGGGGCTGCTGATCCGCTTCATCGGCGTCTGCGAAGTGCTCGGCGGGCTGGGCCTGATTCTGCCAGGGCTGCTGCGGATTCGGCGTGGTCTGACACCGCTGGCTGCCGCTGGTTTGGTGATCATTATGATCGGCGCTGTCGTGCTGACCTTCATTGGCGACGGCGTCGGGCCAGCGCTGTTCCCGCTGTTGGTGGCGTTGCTGTTGGCGTTTGTAGCCTACGGCCGCCGGGGTTGGTGCAGCAGCACCTGGAACACGCGCTTATGAACCAGGAGGTGCGAGGAGAAAAAGCATGCAGAAGCTAATCGTCTTCAATCACGTGTCGCTGGACGGTTACTTTGTAGACGCGAACGGCGACATGAGTTGGGCCAAAGCAGATCACCAGGACCCGGAGTGGAATTCATTTGTCGCGGAAAACACCAGCGGCGGAGGTACGCTCGTGTTCGGCAGGATTACCTATGAACTCATGGCAAGCTTCTGGCCCACACCGTTGGCGATCGAGAGTATGCCTGATGTGGCCCAGCGGATGAACAATCTGCCGAAAGTTGTGTTTTCGAGGACGCTCGATCAGGCGTCGTGGAACAATACGAGGCTGTTGAAGGGCGACCTGACGACTGAAGTTCGCCAGTTGAAGCAAGAGCCGGGAGAGGGCCTGGTGATTTTGGGAAGCGGCAGCATTGTCACGCAATTGGCTCCAGAGGGTTTGATCGATGCATACCAGATGGTCGTGAACCCCATTGTCCTGGGCCAGGGCAGGACGATGTTCGATGACGTCAAAGAGAAGCTGGCGTTGAGGCTGACAAAGACGCGGACCTTCGGCAATGGGAATGTCTTGCTGTGCTACGAACCGAAAAAGTAAGGGAGAACAAAAATGCAATTGAATCCATATCTGAATTTCAACGGCCAATGCGAGGCCGCATTCAAATTCTATGAAAAGGTGCTGGGCGGCAAGATCACCGGCTCGATGACCTGGGGCGAAATGCCGGGCGCAGATCAGTTTCCGGCTGAGACGCACAAACTGATCATGCACTCGAGGCTCGCCGTCGGCGACGAAGTGCTGATGGGCGCCGATGCTCCTCCCGGCCGTTACGAACAACCAAAAGGCATTAATGTGTCGATTCATGTGAAAGATGCTGCCGAAGCCGAGCGCATCTTCAAGGCGCTCTCGGAAAACGGAAGAGTGACGATGCCGTTCGAGAAGACCTTCTGGTCACCCGGATTTGGCATGTGCGTCGATCAGTTCGGCATTCCATGGATGGTTAATACCGAGGGAGCGCAGTAAGCTGGTTTAGGATCGATTGCATCTCCCTCTCCCTTTGGGAGAGGGCTGGGGTGAGGGACTAAGGCGCGGTACTAAAACCCTCTCCCTAACCCTCTCCCAAAGGGAGAGGGAAACGAGCAAGCAATCCTGGTTGGCTCCCTATTTCGCCCACTCAGAAGCAATCTGCGATTCGACTCTCACCGGCACAGTCGTCAGATATTCTTCGCCCGCGGCGCACATCGCGCGCTCGACTTTCTGTGCGACGTTCATTCAAGAGTCGCAGGGCGCGTTTGAGGATGTCGGCGCTGGTGCCCTGGATCGGCGCGTTCTTGCCGTTGCGCTGGGTCATCGAAACCTGTTGCCGATCGGACGCATCGAAGTTGAACTTTACTAACCGCCCCGAACCTGTGCGCGCCTGCTTCTCGCTGACGGCGCGGTTCGCAGACTCGCGCAGATAGGTATCCAGCCCGCGATAGGTCGCGAAGTATCGCCGCAAAACATTCTCGGCTTCAGTCACGCTCAGTCCCGTCATCATGGAAAAGCGCTGCGCGCCAATGCCGTAAACGACGCCGAAATTCAGGCGCTTCGCAAAATCGCGTTGCTCTTTGGTTACCTGATCCTGCGCGACGTTGAAGACCTGTGCGGCAGTGACGCGATGCAAGTCGGCGCCCGAATTGAACGCGTCGATGAAACCCTGATCGCCGGAAAACTCAGCGAGGATGCGCAACTCGATTTGTGAATAGTCAGCGATGACCAGCCGGCGTCCTTCCGGGTAACCCATGAAGCAGCGCCGATACTCGGCCGCATGCGGTACCTGTTGAATGTTCGGATTCGTGCACGCGAAGCGCCCGGTAGGCGCCCCGATTTGGCGAAAGTCGGCGTGCAACCGGCCAGTCTTAGGACTGATGAACTCGAGCATGTTTTGGCCATAGCTGGTTAGCGCTTTTTGCATCGTGCGGTATTCCAGCAGCTTGGCGACGACCGGATACTGCGCGGCGAGCGGTTGCAGCTTCCAGTTGCGAGTCGAATCAGGGAGCGGAATGCCGAGCCGATTCAGCGCGTCGGTCACTTGCAGTTGTGAATCGAGATTGATGTTCGCCCGCGACGGCCCGAACAGCGAAGCCTGCGCCACGCCTTCGCCCAGCATCTCCTGCAGTTCATTGGCCAGCTCGGCGCGCGTCGTCTCAACGATTGCGAGTTGTTCCAACCAGCGCCGCTTGTCCATGTAAAAGCCGGTCAGTTCCAGATCGACCACCGGCATCACGCATTCAAACTCAAGCTGCGCGCACCGGATCAGATCGAGCGATCTAATCTTCTCGATCAGTTTGTCGCGCAGCGGAATCAGCACGGCCGCATCGCGCGCGGCGTACTGCAACTGCGCTTCCGAAAGTTCGAATTCCCAGTTGCTCAACCGCTCGGTCTTATCGACTTCTTCGTTGAGATAGCGCGCGGCAATCGCATTCAGCCCGTGACGTTCTTCGATGTCGCCGGCGGAGACGATCTGGCTGGCGAGCAGGGTATCGAACAGTCCGCCGAGATCCACCCCGAAATTGTGTTTGATGAACTTGGCATCGAACTTGGCGTTGTGCGCGATCTTGATCGGCCGGGGCGCGGCGAGCAATTGACGCAAAGGCTCGAGCGCTTCGCTTTTCGAAAAGTCGCCGTCGGGAAACGCGTTGAGGTCGACAATGTAAACGTTGTCCGCAGATGCCAGCTGAACCAGACGCAGACGGCCGAGGTAAGGATCAAGCTCGGTGGTTTCAGTATCGAGCCCGATGGCTTGCTTATTAGAAAGTTCGCCGGTCGCGCGGCGCAGATCTTCGGCGTTGGTGATCAGTTGATATGGCGCGGTCATCGGTGAATTGATTTAGCCACAAAAAGGCACAAAAAGCACAAAGGGAAAGATCACGGAGGAAGCGGTGTCTCCCTTCTCCCTTTGGGAGAAGGGCCGGGGATGAGGGGCGTAGCTGGGCAGTTCGATACTCAAGCCCTCTCCCCAACCCTCTCCCAAAGGGAGAGGGCGAAAACTGTTTGTACTTTTTTGTGGCTGATTATTGAAGCCGGCGCTCCACGAATCATCGCGGGGTCGCGCGCCGGTTCGAGTTCGCGCGTTGATTTGTTTGCGAGGCCGGATGATTAGCCTGAGGAGAAGAGCCGAACCATCCTTGCCACCAGCCGTACGCCGCGCCGGCGACGATCAACAGCACCAGGACGCCGACAATCGCGAGCTTGAGCGCCAAGCGCAAGACGCGCCGCGCTACGAAGAGAAATAGCACCACGACCACGAAGACGATCAGGCCGGTTGTGATTGCGGTTATCATTGCGATTGATTTAACGATTGCTGCGCCGCAGGAGACAACCACGCTACGGCCAAGTTATCGATGACGAGTCTCCGATTCCGCTCGCGTCCATACCCGTTTGTTCGATGCGGGCCGGCGATTAAGACATTTGATTCCCGTCACTCCTACGTAAAGGCGATTCCCATCAGTCACGCATCGTCCGGGTGTTCAATCAAATCGTCAAGCTCCGGGTATGCAGTGTTTATGACCTCGAGGATCTCCATCTGGATCCTACCAATGGACAAACCAACGCCTCTCTTTATCTGCTCGTATTGCTCCGGCTCACACTTGTCCTTTGAGATGTGCAAGAGATCCATTAGCTCCCGAATTGCTCTCAGAGCGTGATCTCTTATTTCCACGGCGTCGTCTTTTTCGAGCATCACTAGTCCGTATCACTAAGAATGTCCCAAAGCAGCTCCAGCCTTCTTGAAACCCAGAAGCATCGAACACGTACTGCTTTCTGCCTACTGCTTTCTGTACTCCGCGCGGACTGTCGTCTTGATATTTCCGCGCACGTTAAAGTCGCCTTCGATCTCGACGCTTAAAGGATCGCAGGCTTTCACAAAGTCTTCGAGCATGACGTTGATCACATGCTCATGAAAAATCTTCACGTCGCGAAACGAATTGATGTAGAGCTTCAAACTCTTCAATTCAATGCAGCGTTCGTTCGGAACGTACTCGAGGCTAATTGTCGCAAAATCGGGAAAGTCCGAAAACGGGCAAATGCAGGTGAATTCCGGCATCTCGAATTTGATTTTGATTTCGTGGCCGGGAAACTCATACGGAAAGGTGTCGAGCGGATAAAGCTTCATCTCTGCCCGCGGCGTGGCGCGAATGTCGAGACCCTGCTGGTTCGGTTCCGCTAATTCTGGCTTCAAAGCTGACATAGCTATTTATTTTAGCCGCGACGCCGGAAACGGCAAGCAGAGACTGGAACCCGGTTCAGGGCTGGACGCCTGCATAAACCGGAATCGCGCCGCGCCGAACGTTCTTGAAAACGAGGCCGCCCTTCATCACAAACACCACGCGCCGCACGGCCGTGATGTCCTTCAGCGGATCGCCGTCGAGAGCGATGATGTCTGCCTGGAGCCCGGGCGCGATCGATCCGATTTTGGTGGTTAGGCCCAGCGCTTCCGCTCCCAGCGAGTTGGCCGAAACCATCGCCGTCATCGGCTCCACGCCTGCGTCGCGTACGCGATCGATGAACTCCTCAGCGTTGCGCCCGTGCGCGCCCGCCACCGCGTCCGTGCCGAAGACAATTTTCAGTCCCGGAATTTTCGACGCGCGTCGCACCAAATCGTGGTTCAGCGGCAGAATCTTGCTCATCGCCGCAAAGCCTTCTTCGGTGTAGCCGGGCGTGCCGAGATATTTTTCCTTGTTCAGCAGATAGTTCTCGATCACCAGACCGGCCTGCGGATCCAGGTAAGTGCCCTTCTCGGCCATCAATTTCAGATCGTCGTCGGTCGCCATGGTGCCGTGCTCAACCTGTGTGCACCCGGCGAGGGTTGCAGCCCGAACTGCACCTTTATAAGCATGCACCAGCGTGCGCAGGCCCAGCTTCTTCGCTTCATCGCAGGCCGCGTTAAGTTGCTCCTGCGAGAGCGTCATCGCTCCGCCCTGGCGGATGCTCTGCGACGCGAAGATTTTGATCAGGTCCGCGCCGGCCTCCTTTTGCTTCCGCACGTACGCGCGAATTTCATCGGGCGTCCCGGTCCGCTCGCCTCGGCCCTGAAGCGGTTCGACCGCAGTCAGTATCCTGGGGCCGGGGAGAGTTCCTTTCGCGATTGATTCGCGCAAGGGAATGTCCAGCGGCGAGCCGACGCTTTGCACCGTCGTGAAGCCCGCCATCAAAGTCACCCACGCATTCGCAGCCGCCTGGTACGCGGCTTCTTGCGTTGTCACTCCGGGCCCCGCATTTTTCCCGTCCTTGCCGAAGCTCCAGGTCACGTGGACGTGCGCGTCAATCCAACCCGGCAGAACCGTCAGGCCGCGCAGGTCATAGTCAACGGGGCCGGCCTTTGGATCAATCGCGACGATTTTTGAGCCCTCGATCACAATGCGCATGTCGTGCAGCACGTGGCCTTTGCCGTCGAGCACCCTGCTCGCCGCGATGACGATCCGTTTGCTCTGCGAAGGCGTCTGTGAAGAAACTCGTTGCGCCGAGGCAGCGCACGCGCCGAGAATGCTGACAATGCAGAGAATGGTCTTTGCGGATTGCATGATTATCAATCCCTCCGTTGGTAACTCCAGCGCGGCCGGCCTATCTCGAAGACCTTGATCAGCAAAAGCCCCGCGATGAAGCCGCCGATGTGCGCCGCATAGGCTACGCCGCCCTGTTGTGAACCGCTGCCGAGCATGCCTAGTCCGCTGATCAACTGGAACACAAACCAAAGTCCGATCGCGATGAAGGCCGGCACTGCAGTCGCAAACCAGCCCACGAGCACGACGACTCGCCGCATCGGGAACAGCAACAGGTAAGCGCCCAGCACTCCGGAGATCGCGCCGGATGCGCCGAGGCTTGGCACTAACAGACTTGCTTCGTCGCCGCCGGCGAAGGCCGCCGTCGCAAAGACGTGCGCCAGACCGGCGAGCACGCCGCAGACAAGATAGAAGATGAGATAACGAAAATGACCGATGCGATCTTCGATGTTGTCGCCAAAGATAAAAAGGAAAAGCATGTTGCCGAAGATGTGCGCCAGGCCGCCGTGCATGAACATCGAAGTGATCAGCGTGAGGTAAACTGATATCGGCGTGCTTGGTATTCCTGGGGCTCTGACTGCCTGGCCGGTGAACGGCTGAATCATGACCCGGCCGGGGATAGGGCGATTGTCGCCGGTCACAATTCTTTCGGGTACCGTAGAAAACTCGTAAGTGAACTTTTCGTTGTTGCCAAAGCCCTGGAGAAAGACAAAGACGAGGATATTCGCGAGGATGAGCAGGTAGTTGACTACCGGCGTCGTGCGGCGGTCGGAGTTGTCATCGGCGATTGGGAAAAGCATTGTTGTTTTACTGTCTTGCTCCCTCTCCCCTGGGAGAGGGTTGGGAGAGGGACTTAGACGGCGGCAGACTGTTGTAAACGATTCCTCAGCACGCTATGCCCTCACCCTGGCCCTCTCCCAGAGGGAGAGGGAAGTAAATCCATTAGTCACCTTCGGCCGCGGCTTCAGCAAACGCAACGTCTCCGGCGGCGAGGTCGCGGCGCACTTCTTCCGGAGTGCCGAACCCGCGCGCCTTCGCGTCGTCGAACTCGCCTTCCCAGCGCGCGACGACCACCGTCGCCAGACAATTGCCGAGCACGTTGACCGAAGTGCGGCCCATGTCCATCAACTCATCCACGCCAAAGATCACCGCGACGCCGATCGGCCCCAGGCCGCCGGGCATGAAACTGTTGAGCGTCGCCAGCAAAATCACCAGCGCGGCGCGCGGCACGCCCGCCACGCCTTTCGAAGTAATCATCAGCGTCAGCATCATCACGATCTGCCGGCCGAAACTCATGTGACCGATCACTGGCTCGGCTGCCTGCGCCACGAACACTGAAGCCATCGCGAGATAAAGCGTCGTGCCGTCAAGATTGAAGCTGTAGCCGGTCGGCATCACAAAGCCGACGATGCGGCGCGGCACGCCCAGGCGCTCCATATTCTCCATCGCCTTTGGCAAAGCCGATTCGCTGCTGGTCGTCGCAAACGCGATCGTGAAAGGCTCGCGAATGGCTTTGAAGAATTGCCTGATCGGAACGCGCGCGATCATCATCACCGCGCCGAGCACGACGAAGACAAAAATGAAAAGTGCGAGATAGAGAGACCCGATCAGTTTGCCGAGATTCACCAGCACCGTGAGACCGTTGGTCGCGATCGTGTGGGCCATCGCCGCGCCCACGCCTATGGGCGCGAACATCATCACGTAATTCGTGAATTTGAACATCACCTGCGACAGCGCCTCGCAACCGCGCAGAATCGGCCCGGCCTTTGACCCGAGCGCCGACACGGCCATCGCGAACAAAACTGAGAAAGCGACAATCTGCAAGACGTCGCCGCGGACCATTGAGTCGATCACGCTCGCCGGGAATATGTGAACGATCAAATCACGAAAGCTCTGCGGCTGAGTTTTGACGAGTTGGGTAATGTCGCCGCCGCCGGCCAGCAAAACGCCCGCGCCGGGTTTCGTCAGGTTTACGATTGCCAGCCCGAGAAACAGCGCAATCGTAGTAACGATTTCAAAATAAAGCAGCGCTTTAGCGCCCATGCGCCCGACCTTCTTCAAATCGCCACCGCCGGCAATGCCTACGACCAGGGTTGAAAAGATGAGCGGCGCGATGATCGACTTGATGAGGTTGAGAAAAATGTCGCGGAGAAAATAGACGTTGTTGCCCCACTTGGGGCTGACGTATCCGAGCACTCCGCCGAGCACCAAACCAATCAGAATCTGCGTGGTAAGCGAAGGCCGATACCAGGGACGACGCTCGATAGTCTTTGCCATTGTGTTTAGCTGGCTATTTGATCGTCTGTCGTATATCTTCGCAATCCGCAATGCATACAGCCAACCGCGAATGGCCAGTGAACAAATGCCGATCGGCAGAAGGATTCACCACACCGCGGGCAACGCCAAAGTTCCAAATGAAACTGTGAAGCGATGCAACCACCACCAAAAACTACAAATGCAATTAGACCGCTGTGCCAGGAACTTAGGTTGATCAAACTCCGGAGCAGCCAGCTTACGATCAGAACACCCGGAAAGAATGATCCCCAAGCTATCAGAAAGAGTTTTTGCCGTCGATGGTACTCATCCCACTTTCTGGAGTAACTCGCAGGGTCGTTCATTGAGAAGAGACGCATGTCGTTTATCACCATGTCGAGTCTCTAGCTATTCACTTGATAACAAACGTTAAGACGATGGTAGTCGCCGTGACGTTCTCGATGAGCACCTCAACATTCGCATTACCTTGTCCCTTTGACTCCAGCAACTTCCTGATCACGAGGACAGCACTTCTGACCTTCGCCGGGTCGCAAACTGCTCCTTTGCGCACATCGACGTTCTCTTTCATTAACGCGTCGAATATCACTGACTCGGTCAGATCCTTCAAGCCCTCGAACCTCACTTCACCAATCACAGGCAGTTCAGAGACCTCGAATCTGATCACGACTCCGCCGCGCACTCCCTCTTCCGAGCTCACGCGCGTGCTTGCTCTATTGAAGTAGCCGGTGGCGAGTATCGTCTCGAGATCTCGCGAAATCTGCTCCACGTTCAAAACATCGCCTGGCCGCGCTTTCGCCCAATGCAAGATATCGTCGGCGTTGAATCTGCGATTGCCGACTATCTCTACGGCTTCGATTTCGCGGCCCACGGCATCCTTCAGACCAATCTCGCCATTGCCGCTCTCATTAAAGCCGAATTCGAACCGGATCCTCTGGGAAACCGTATGCCAGTTCATCTCGGCCGGAGTGAACCTGGTTTGGAGAACAGCTGCGAGAGCCCTCTCCGTCATTCCGTAAGGCAATCCTTCCACAACTCGCAAGTCGGTAACGCGACCAGTGCGGCACAAGATAGCCTCGACTACTACTCGTCCGTGTACGTCAT
>WNFF01015788.1_pt1 | contig 10740 bp, 6 predicted proteins | sample 5400441 | NCBI WGS metagenome assembly WNFF01 (sample SAMN13153345, study PRJNA577476) | soil metagenome | isolation source: 120 cm saprolite under Douglas fir tree site 2 hole 3 replicate 1 | place: USA:California | collected 2015-04-18
TTTTCGGCGGCGAAAACACAAAAAAATACATCATTGAAACGACGGGCACCGGCGTGGCCCTCTTTGATTTCGACAATGATGGCTGGCCGGATATTTTCGTTGTCAACGGCACGACGCTGGAAGCATTGCCAACGGGCAAAGCACCGACGAGCCACCTCTACCACAACAATCACGACGGCACCTTCACCGACGTGACGGAAAAAGCCGGCCTGACTCACACCGGCTGGGGCCAGGGCGTGTGCGTGGGCGATTACGACAACGACGGCTTCGAAGATCTCTACGTCACTTACTACGGCAAAAACGTGCTCTACCACAACAATGGCAACGGCACGTTCACCGACGTCAGCGAAAAAGCGCATGTCGCGGGCAGCGGAAAAGCCTGGGGCACCGGCTGCGCTTTCGTTGATTACGACCGCGACGGCAAGCTCGATTTAATGGTCGCGAACTATGTCGACTTTGATTCCGCCACCGCTCTTGCGCCGGGCGAACGGCCTTCCTGCATGTGGAAAGGTGTTCCGGTGATGTGCGGCCCGCGTGGCTTGCCGTGGGCGAAAAATATTCTTTATCACAATCTCGGCAACGGCACATTTGAAGACGTTACGACGAAAGCGCACATCGATCAGACCAACGGCCATTACGCGTTCAGCGTTTCCACGCTGGACTATGACGACGACGGCTGGCCGGACATTCTCGTCGTCAATGGCACGAAACTGGAACCTCTCGGTTCGAACAAAGCGCCAACGAGTCACCTCTATCACAACAATCACGACGGCACGTTCACTGACGTCACGGAAAAAGCCGGCCTGACTCACACGGGATGGGGACAGGGCGTGTGCGTCGGCGATTATGACAATGACGGCTTCGAAGATCTGTACGTCACCTACTACGGCAAGAATGTTCTATACCATAACAACGGCAACGGCACCTTCACGGATGTTAGCGAAAAAGCCCACGTCGCAGGCAGCGGAAAAGCCTGGGGCACGGGCTGCGCCTTCGTCGATTACGACCGCGACGGCAAGCTCGACCTAATGGTCGCCAATTACGTTGACTTTGATTCCGCCACCGCCTTTGCGCCGGGCGAGCGCCCTTCCTGCATCTGGAAAGGCGTTCCGGTGATGTGCGGGCCGCGCGGCTTGCCGTGGGCGAAGAACATTCTTTATCACAACCTCGGCAACGGCACGTTTGAAGACGTCACCACTAAAGCGCACATCGATCAGACCAATGGCCATTATTCCTTCAGCGTTTCGACGTTCGACTATGACGACGATGGCTGGCCGGATATTTACGTCGCGTGCGACAGCACCGCCAGCATTCTGTACCACAACAATCACGACGGGACGTTCACCGACGTCGCCGTTGTTGCGGGTGCGGCGTTCAATGATGACGGGCGCGAGCAGGCCGGCATGGGCTCGACAGTTGGCGACTATGACGGCGATGGCCGACTGGATCTCTTCAAGACAAACTTTTCTGACGACACCTCCACGCTTTACCGGAACAATGGCGACGGCACGTTTGACGACAAGACTTTTCCCGCCGGGTTCGGCTTGAACACGCAGTATCTCGGCTGGGGCGTGACGTTTGTTGACGTGGACAATGACGGCTGGCCCGATCTGCTGCTGGTCAACGGCCATGTCTACCCTGAAGTGGACAGCCAGCACCTGGGCAGCAACTTCAAAGAGCCGAAGATTCTGTATCACAACAGCGGCAAGGGAACGTTCAAGGATATTTCCGCTAATGCCGGGCCGGGAATTATGGCGGTGAGTTCTTCCCGCGGGCTGGCCGTCGGCGATTTGTGGAATGATGGCCGCATGTCGGCGGTGATCAGCAACATGAACGCGCCGCCGATGCTGCTGGTGAACGACGTTCGCAACGGCAATCATTGGATCGCGTTTCACGCGATCGGAACGTCGTTTTCTTCCACATCGACGGGAACGAAATCGAATCGCGACGGAATCGGCGCGAAGATCACGATGAAAGCCGGCACGCGCACTTTTGTCGACGAAGTCCGCAGCGGCTCGAGCTACGATTCCAATAACGATATGCGGGTTCATTTTGGCCTCGGCGCCACGGCCAAGATTGATTCGGTCCAAGTCCGCTGGCCCAGCGGCTTGGTCGAACGCTTTGAAAACTTGCCTGTTGACTCCATCCAGCCTCTGAAAGAAGGCTCCGGCACGTCGGTCACTCCTGTTCCGGCTCCTGACAAGCCGTGATTTCGAGAAGATCGCTAACTGCGCAGGGGGTACCCCCCACATCATTTTGTATGAATGTCAAAATAAAGGGGTTACAGAAAAAGCATTTCGTAAGTTGCTGATTTTAAAGGACGCGATTTTGGTTGTTTTGGGGTGGCAAAGGCCGAAACAGCCGCCTGGAAAAAGAAAAACGGGAGCAAGCTCCCGTGGTCCGAACGCAGTTTCCTACACCATCAAGTATAGCAGGAAATAAGGAAAAGTCAATTGCTTTCTTCTTACCGGACGATTGCGATAAGGTTTGGCTCTAACACGCAAACCGCAAGAGTTTTCTGAATTGGCGTGAGGTACTATGATTCCTTCGAAGATGGACGGAGGGTGGCGCCGATGATTAAGGGATGGATTGTAACGGGAGCTTTGGCACTGTGCTGCATGGCGGCGCCTATTGTGAAGGGGCAACAAAAGCCCGTGGACGCGGAGGGGCACCAGTGGTGGCAGCATGCCGTGTTTTATGAGGTTTATCCGCGGAGCTTTGCGGACAGCAACAACGACGGCATCGGCGATCTCAATGGCATCGCCTCGAAAATGGACTATCTGAAGGACCTCGGGGTGGACGCTATCTGGATCACGCCCTGCTTTCCTTCGCCGCAGGTGGATTTCGGCTATGACGTTTCGGATTACGAGGCGATCGATCCGATGTACGGCACGATGAAAGACTTCGACCACCTGGTCAGCGAAGCGAAGAAGCGCAACATTCGAGTGATTCTCGATTTTGTGGTGAATCACACTTCGGACAAACACAAGTGGTTCGAGGATTCAAAATCGTTGAGGACCGCGGAGCACCGCGATTGGTACATCTGGCGTGACGGCAAGGGGCCGGGGCAGCCGCCCAACAACTGGTATTCCACGTTTGGCCTGTCCGCGTGGAAGCTGGACCCGAAAACCAATCAGTATTACTACCACTACTTTTATCCCGAGCAGCCGGACCTGAACTGGCGGAATCCGGCGGTCGAAAAGGCGATGCTGGACGTGACGCGCTTCTGGTACAAGCGCGGCGTCGCGGGATTCCGCCTCGACGCAGTGGACACTTTGTTTGAGGACCCGAAACTGACGGACAATCCCGTTCTGCCGGGCACCGACAAGTTCGGCCGGCCAAACATGGAGGAAAAGTACAACAAAAAATTGCCGGAGGTTCACGACGCCATGCGCAAACTGCGCGGCGCCGCCGAGGAATATGGCTCGGTGCTGATCGGCGAGACGTGGACGTCGAATGTCTCCGAACTCAAGGACTACTACGGCGCGAAGAATGATGAGTTGCAACTACCGATGGACTTGATGATGACGGAGTTCAAGGGGCTATCCGCGGATCGGTACCGCAAACACATCGGGGCGGTGGATGCCGCAGGAGGCTGGCCCACGTACGTCATTACCAATCACGATATCGTGCGTTCCTATACGCGCTACGCCGACGGCGCGCATAACGACGACATCGCCAAGATGATGGCGGCGCTTTACCTGACGCTGCGCGGTACGGCCATCATGTACTACGGCGAAGAGATCGGCATGGAGAACAACGACCCGAAGAGCAAGGACGAAGTACAGGATCCCATCGGCAAACTCGGCTGGCCGCTGGAAAAAGGGCGGGATGGCGAACGCACGCCGATGCAATGGAGCGACAGCGTCAACGCGGGGTTCAGCAAGGCGAAACCGTGGCTGCCGGTTCCGCCAAGCTACAAGACTCACAATGTCGTGTCAGAACAAAAGGACGGCAATTCTGTTTTGAGTTTTTACCGACAACTGCTTGCACTACGGCACAAGGAACCGGCACTGCTCGAGGGGAACTACGCGGCCTTGAATGAAAATGATCCCAATGTGCTGACCTATGTTCGCCGATACAAGGATGAAGCGATTCTGGTGGCGCTGAATATGTCCGCGACGGAACAAAAAGTGCAACTTGATTTATCGCCGCTCGGTTTCAGTTCACCGAGGCTGAGCATTCTGTTGACGAGCTTTCATAAACCGCTGAGGGGCATGACAGATGCGTTGCCGATGGAGCCGTATTCGGTGTTTATCGCGAAGATTTCGCAAAACGCAGCGGGTAAATAAAAGAAGAAGTCGCAAGTGGCGGGTGACGAGTGGCGAGTTTTAGATTGGGAAGAACGCGCCTTCGTCATTTTGCCTGCGCTTCGGCGACACCGACGTATTTGTCGGCCCCGCCATAATAAAAGAGCCAGCGATGTTCCTGCCGGACCATGCCTTCGACAAAAACGACGTTGGGGACCTGGCCGACCTTTTCCCATTCTTTTTCGGGAGCGAAGATGGGTTGGTCGGAGCGGTAGAGGAGTTTGCGGGGATCGTTGCGGTCGAAGATGGCGACGGCACTCCGATAGACGAGATTGTCATCAGCGCCGTTGTAAATTAAGACGATGCCGCGCTGAGTGAGGATTGGCGGAGGGCCAGGTTCGACGACGCGGGAGTCAAACATGCCGGGCCGGCGTGGAAGAGCAGGCGTAGTCGTCGCCTCGGTCCAGTGAATGAGATCGGTGGACCAGGAGAGACCCATCTGGTCGGTCTTGTACGTTTCGCCGGGCTCGCTGGGGGCGGTGCCGAGCCAATACATCCAGTATTTGCCGTCGATTTTTTCAGGGACGATGGCGCCGGATTTGGTCCAACCTTTGTTCCAGTTCCCTTTGTAGGCGGGAAGGATCACACCTTTGCGTTCCCAGTGAATTAGATCGCGGGAAGTGGCAAGGCAAAGCTGCGCATCCTTTTTGTTGTAGCCAGTGTAGGTGAGGTAGTAAGTGTCGCCGAATTTCTGGAGGCGAGGGTCTTCGACGCCGCCGTCTTTTTCGTAATCGGCTTCGGGCGAGAGCACGGGGTCGGGGCGGCGGGTGAAGTGGATCCCGTCTATGCTTTCAGCGAAACCGAGACGAGATGTCCCCGAAGCGTCCTGCGCACGGTACAGCATAACAATTTCTGGGAGCGCCCGAGAGCCGCCGGACTGATTGAAATTATCCATGGGCACAACAAACTCTACGGCGGGATTGAAGGTGCCGGTGGATTCCCAGGTGGAACCTTGCGGAGAAAGGATGGGCCCGCTCGAGGCGCGAGTCCAGGGGCTGAAAGGAAGATCGGCGGTTCGAGCGGCGAAGGAGAGCAATGCGACGAGGAGAAATATTGTTAGGAGTAATTTTGATTTCATTAATTGTGCTCCCGGGCGACGGGTTGATGGTCACATAAAAATGGGAGGCGAGCTAGTTTGCCGTTATGAATTAACACAGAGGACAAGGAGAACGCAGAGTTCACAGAGAAGAGAAGAACGGGTCTGAAGACCCGCCACTACAAAACCAAATTCGCGGGGCGGGCGAGGCAAGCCCTGCCCCTACAAGGCAGAGGATTCACTTCGGAGACTTGGGAGTTTTGGGAGTGTCGAATTGCATGGTGCGGACGATGCCTTCGCCCTCTTTGACGAAGATGACTTGATTTGGCTTGATGTCTTTGAGGGTTTCGACGAGGCCGCTGGGCCAGCGGATTTCGAGAAGTTCGACGTTTTCGGCTTTGCCGATCCCGAAGTGGACTCGAAGATCGTTCTGCGAGAAATAGCCGCCGCCGCTGCGGACTTCGTCGATTTGGGGGTGGAGGCTTTTTTCACCGGGGAGATGCGTGACGCATTTGATGCGCGCGCCGATGCCGCTACGATTGGATTTTGTACCGATGGTCTTGATTTTGATCCAGTTGTTACCGGTGCGTGAATCGCAGCGCAAGAGCTGGGGAAAATCGTTGACGGTGTTGACGACCATGTCGAGGTCGCCGTCATTGTCGAAGTCGCCGAAGGCGCAGCCGCGCGCGGCGACGGGCTCGGAGATTCCCGGGCCTGCATCGTAGGAAACATCGTCGAAGCGGCCGTTGCGAAGATTCTTGTACAGCAGCTTGCGCTGCGGGTAGCCCGCTTCCGTCTTGAGTTTCTCGACTTCGGGATAGACATGGCCGTTGCAGATAAGAATGTCGGGCCAGCCGTCGTTGTCCATGTCGAAAAAACCGCAGCCCCAGCCGAGATATTGGGTGTGCCTGCCGAGACCGCCCTGATAGGTGGTGTCCTCGAAACGCGCCGCCGAGATTGTGATAGAGCGAGGGCGTGTCGCCGGCAAAATTCGTTTTGACGAGATCGAGATTGCCGTCGAGATCGTAATCGGCGGCGGAGATGCCCATGCCGGCTTGCGGTTTGCCATCGGCGCTGAGGGCGCAACCCGCTTCGATGGCAACGTCAGTGAAGGTGCCGTTTTTCTTATTTTGATAGAGCGCGCTCGCGGTGGAGTCGTTGGCGACGTAAATGTCCGGCCAGCCGTCGTTGTCGAGATCGGCCGTGAGCACGCCGAGGCCGTAGGTGCCGTTGGCTTTGAGGATGCCGGATTTCTCGCTGACGTCGGTGAAGGTTCCATCGCCATTGTTGTGATACAAAATATTTTTTCCGCCGTTTAATCCGGGAGGACCGCACGCAACCATGACACCTTTGTAGAGGCACGGGCCGGATTCGGGGACGGGCGCGGTCTTCAGGTCGAGATCGATGTAGTTGGCGACGAAGAGGTCGAGATGGCCGTCGCGATCGTAGTCGACGAAAGCGCAGCCGGTGTTCCAGCGCTTGCCATTGCCCGCGACGCCGGCTTTTTCGCTGACGTCAGTGAAAGTGCCGTTGCCGTTGTTATGATAGAGAACATTTTTTCCGAAGTAGGTAACGAAGAGATCGTCGAAACCGTCGTTATCATAGTCGCCGACGCACGCGCCCTGTCCCCAGCCGGAATGGAGCAGGCCGGCTTTGGCGGTAACGTCGGTGAAAGTGCCGTCGCGATTATTTTTGAAGAGATGATTGGTGGATTCCTGGCCAGCGGGAAAACCTTCAAGGCGCGTGCCGTTGACGAGGAAAATATCCAGCCAGCCGTCGTTGTCGTAATCATAGAAGGCGACGCCGCAGCCGGTGGTTTCGAGGAGATACTTGTTCTTGTGTTCGCCGCCGAAGATGGTTTTGGCGTTGAGGCCGGACTCCCGTGCGATGTTAAGGAAGGAAACGCCAAGATCGTTGGAGCGGGTCACGCCGGCGGTTTGTGGAGAACTTGCATTCTGTGAAGTGAATGCGGGTAGCCGCTTTTTCGGAAGCGCCAGGGCAAGCACTTTTTCCAGCGGGAGAACGATCGCGGAGCGGCTGAGCGATTGGAGAAATGCGCGGCGTGTGAAAGACAAAAGAAGCGATACCTTTCCTTGCGAGCGCCGTGCTAGAATCCGGCGCTTTCCTTTATAGTAAGGCCAACGAGGCAATGCAAGCACACGACGCAGCGGGGCCGCCAGAATGCACATCACGCCGGGAACAGAAGTTCATTTTCATGGACAATTCAAATGGCTGCGGCAGAGACTGCTGGGTGTGTGCATCACGGCGACAATGATCATGGGAATCGGGGCAACCGCTGGTTGGAGCCAACAGGCGCAAGAGAAGCCACGCGAGCTCGAGCTTTCGCGCGCAGTGCGCCCGTGGGAATTCCTGCCGCTCACCGGAACGCGCGCAGGACTGCTTGGTGATGAATCCGGGCGGATGGAAGCCTGGGTCTACCCGCTGAAGATCTTTCGCGAATTTCATCTGAAATTTCATAGCCAAGGGCGAGTCCTGGCGGCCGAAGCGCTGGCAAGGACCGAAACAGTGCGGCCGGAGTCCGCCACGATTCTCTACGCCGGGGATACGTTCACGGTGAGCGAAACATTCTTCGTTCCCGTGCGGGAACAAGGCGCCTTGATCATTCTCGATGTGGAAACGGAGCAACCCTTGGAGATCGAGGCAGCTTTTCATCGGGATTTTCAATTGGAATGGCCGGCGGCGTTGGGGGCGACCTATTTGGACTGGGCAGCCGCGCAACATGCGTTCTATTTTGGCGAGGAACAAAGAAAATTTTCGGCTCTGGTGGGTTCGCCGACGGCGGCCGAGCCTCACGCGGAATTTCAGACCAACTATTCGGAATCGCAGGAAAGTTCGTTCCGGCTGGGTCATTCCGGCTGGGGCCGACGGCCAAGGGTAAAGAGAGGAAGTTGATCGTCATTGCCGGCTCCGTGGAAGGACGGGCGGCAGCGGAAAAAACTTATCAGCATCTGACGAGCGCCTACGCGGACTTGCTGCGGGAATCAGCGGAATATTATCGAGACTACCTGGGGAAGACCGTGAACCTGGAGCTTCCGGATGCGCAAATCCAGCAAGCTTACGATTGGGCGCGCGTGAGCGCGCTCCAGGGAATGGTGAACAATCCTTACCTGGGCACAGGACTTGTAGCGGGATACCGCACTTCGGGTGAGAGCCAGCGCCCGGGATTTGCTTGGTTCTTCGGGCGCGATTCATTTTGGACTTCCTTCGCGCTCAATGCTGCCGGAGATTTTTCCAGCGCGCGCACGGCGCTCGCGTTCATCGCCAAATACCAGCGCGAAGACGGCAAAATTCCGCACGAAATTTCGCAGGGCGCGAACTTCGTGGACTGGTTCAAAGGCTATCCCTATCCCTATGCCTCCGCTGACGCAACGCCACTCTACATCATCGCCGTGAATGATTACGTTGTGGAGAGTGGGGACACCGCGTTCGCAAAAGAAAAGTGGGACAGTTTGTGGAAAGCCTACGAATTTCTGCGCTCGACTTATGACGAACATGGCTTTCCTAAGAACGCCGGAATTGGGCATGGCTGGGTGGAAGGCGGCCCGCTGCTTCCGGTGAAGACGGAGCTCTATCAAACGGGCTTGGGGATCGAGGCGTTGCGCGCGCTTTCGAATCTCGCTCATGCGATCGGGAAGGAAGACGTCAGCAACGAACTTTCACAGGGTTTTGACAAGCAAAAACCGCTGATGAATGAAGCATTCTGGGTCGCAGAGAAAAAAAGGTTTGCGTTCGCCTTAGACAAAGACAATCACGCCGTGGACGAGCCGAGTGTTCTAGCGACCGTACCAATGTGGTTTGGCTTGCTCGATGAAGCGAAAGCGGACGCCATGATTACTCAACTGGCCGGTTTGGATCATCAAACGGACTGGGGCATGCGGATTATTTCGGAGCATTCGCCAAAATTCAGCGGCGGCGGCTACCATTTCGGGTCCGTCTGGCCGCTCTTCACCGGTTGGGCTGCGGTCGGTGAGTATCGCTATCACCGCTCTTTTCCTGCATACGCGAATCTCCGGGCGAACGCTCTGTTGGCGCTCGACGGCTCGCTGGGACACGTCACGGAAGTGCTCTCAGGCTCGAATTACCAATCGCTTTCCACGAGCTCGCCGCATCAGATCTGGTCGGCCGCAATGGTGGTCAGCCCATTGCTGCGTGGCATGTTCGGACTTCGCTCCGACGCCACAAAGGGAACTCTTACCTTCGCGCCGCACGCTCCCGCCGATTGGACCTCTTTCCGTATTACAAACGTGCCGGTTGGCTCCGCGAAGTTGGATTTGCGCTATTCCAAGGACCCTGGAGAAATCAGGCTGGAAGTGAAGGCCGCGGGTGACGCATCCCGCACCATCGATTTTCAACCGGCGGTGAGTTTGCGCGCGAAAGTTCTCGGCGTGGAGCTCAACGGCAAGCCCGTGCCGTTCCATGTCGATTCGAATGGGATCGACCAGCACGTCATAACCAAGATTCCGGTTGCCGGAGCATCGAACTCACTTAGAATTCGAATACAAAATGATTTTGGGTTGAGCTACTCCTCGACATTGCCGGCAATTGGGGCGACCTCGCAAGGCTTGCGCATTCTTTCTGAAACGTGGACACCGGCGAGGGACCGCCTGACGATCAACGCGTCGGGGCTGGCCGGTAGCCAATACAAACTTTTTGTATGGGGCGCGGGACAAATTGCCGTCGTCGAGGGAGCAAAACTTTCCAAGGGCGAGGATGGAAAAACCGAACTGATCCTTGACCTCCCAAAAAACGGCGCTGAAGGCGCTTCTTACGCGACGATTTCCATCCAATTTGCCAAGGCGAACAAGAGACCAGAGCGCGCAAAACAATAAGCTCGCCCTTCAGGCGCACGAGGTGGGTACAACTTTATTTTAGTTACAGTCGGATTCACTCTGCGCGAGGGCGTGCCGTCGTCTCGCGGACAATCAATTCCGGCTCAACGAGTATATTTTTGGGATAAGTAGAAGACTTCGCCGGCGCATTGATGCGGCGCAAGACCGTTTCCGCGGCGAGGATTCCCATTTGCCGCAAAGGCTGGCGCACGGTCGTCAGCGCCGGATTCTGGAACGCCGCGCTCTGAATATCGTCGAAACCCACCACGGAAACATCTTCCGGCACTCTGCGACCCGCCTCTCGCAGCGCGCGTATGGCGCCAATCGCGGAAATATCATTGAAGGCGAACAGCGCGGTGAACGGCTCACCGGTCGCAAGCAGCTTGCTCGTTACCTGATACCCAAGGATGGGCGACGGCGATTCGCCTTCGAGCTGCGCGACTAGCCGTTCGTTGATCTCCAAAGCTAAGTTTTTCGCGGCCCCTTGTACGGACTGCCATCGCACCTCGGTGTCCGAGCTGAACTCCTGCCCCTTGATGAAGGC
>WNFF01011632.1_pt1 | contig 10737 bp, 7 predicted proteins | sample 5400441 | NCBI WGS metagenome assembly WNFF01 (sample SAMN13153345, study PRJNA577476) | soil metagenome | isolation source: 120 cm saprolite under Douglas fir tree site 2 hole 3 replicate 1 | place: USA:California | collected 2015-04-18
CGACTCCCCCCACCACGGTTCCGCTGAAATATCTGCCCGGTTCCTGCCGCGGCTAATAACAAAGCAACGCGTACTGCGCGCGGTCTAGGTTTTCCTGCTGGATGTGGTCGAAGCGAGCAGCTTGTTCCGCTGCTCTTCGAATAGCCGCAGGAATTGCCGATCGCCGGTCTCTGCGTAGGCGATCTTCAGGGCGTCGAGCGCCACGAGATCGGCCAGGCGCCCGGCAAACGGCGCGCTGAGCGGCATCGCGAATGGAGGATAGTTTTTGGTCTTGAAGGCCCCCGTTGCAAGCATGAGCGAAACCACGCGCTCCATCACCATGATCTTCATCTGCGCCGGCTTCGCTTCGCCGTCGTCCTTGGCGTACTCCACCGGTCTGGTCAAAGCTTCGTGGAGCGGCGAGCCGGGAGTCTCCGCAAGCTCGAACAGGCGATTGAACACTCTATTCCAGAGACTCCAAAATCTCGGCTTCGCCAGGAAATAGTTGGAGTACACGGTGTTGCGGGAGTCGTTGACCAGTGCATCCAGCCGGATTGCAGGATCGAGATCGCGAAGGAATTTCGTGGCGACATCGAGGAAACCAGGGAAGCAGTTCGCGCCTTGCTCGAAAACGTTGTAGAAGCAGGCGCCATGGCACGGATGCGGCGAAAACGTGATCGCGTCCGCCTCGTCCGCCAGGCTCGCGAACGCCATTACCTGCTTTCCGCTGAGCTGCGTTTTCCGAAAGAAGAGCGGCGAGAAAAACCCATAGTAGGCCGATTCGTCGAGAGCGTTCGCGAAAAAATAGTCGCGCATCGGCCAGTACTCGTACCAATCCGGTCGCTCGTTCGCCGAGTTGTCGAGCGGCTCGAAATCCGGGTCGAGCGACGCCTTGGTGGCGTCGTTGTAGAAGATCTGGAAAGCATGGATGCGGCGGGGCATTTCTGGCATTTTAAGCGTGAATGGCTACACAGGATCGTCCTCGCACCATCTGCGCCACATTTCCCGGTAGGCCAGCTCCAAGTCGCGCGTGAACCGCTCTTCGTCCATGAGGGCCGAGGTTCGGGTGCGCTCGCGCAACGAGACGCGCAGCGATGACAGTAGCTTGCGCTCACGAGAGAACTTCAGGGCGCGTTGCACATAGTCACTCGGCGTCGAGGCGATCCATTCCGGCAAGCCGACGGTCGTAAGGATGCTTGCAGCGCTCCGCGAAGCGGGACGCGGACCGGGGACGGTGAGCACCGGCACCCCCATCCACAGGGCGTCGCAGGTCGTCGTCCCGCCGCTGTAGGGAGTGGGATCGAGCGCGATGTCGACCGCGTCGTACCAGCGCAAATAATCCTGCACGGGCAGAAAGGGCACGATCGTGATCCGCGCCCTGGCGATCCCGGCCGCACCGAGATCGCGGAGCAAGCCATCCGCAGCACGGCCCTGCGCAACGCCCGCGACCACCAAACGCGCATCGGGCAGCTGGTTCAGGATTTGCGCCCACAGACTGCGTGTCGTGTGCGAAATCTTCGCGATCTGATTGAATGAGCCGAAGGTCACGTGGCCGTTGCGCTCGAGGGGCGGCGTCGGCGAGTGAGAAACCGAAACGAACGGCCGGTAGCACCACTGGCTGTGCGGCAACCGAACCAGGCTCTCCGTGTGCAAGCGCTCGGTGAGGCCAACAGGGTCGCAGTGGTGGTCGGTGATACGGTATTGAATGCGGCTCAAGCCCGTCGTATTCAGATAGCCGAGCCAGCTTGCTTGAACCGGCGCTGCCTGTTGCGCGAACGCGCCCAGCCGGGAGACGCCAGAGTGACCGGCGAGATCGATCAGAATATCGATGCGGTGCTCGCAGATGGCGTCTGCCAGTTGCGCTTCGGACAGCGCGCGGACGTCCCGCCACACATCCGCTCGTGCCGACAGCCGCTGGGTGAAGTCGTCCACCTTCGTGCTTGTGGCGTAGCAATACACTTCGAACCGCTTCCTGTCGTGGTGCTCCAGCAGGGGCAGCATGAATAGCCCTACGGGGTGATAGTTGAAATCACCCGAAACGTAGCCGATGCGAAGCCGGCGTTCCGTTGCTGCGCGGTCCCGCAGCAATTCGAAGCGTTGGGGGTAGGTTCTTTCCAATCGTTCGCCGAACCCCCGATGTAAACGAGCTAGAGCGTCCTCGGAAACGCTTTCGATGAAATTCAGCCCGAGAAGCTCGAACGACTCCAGCTCGAGGCTTTCCGGTAGGTACGCTCGGCCCGCGCGGCAGACCTGGAGCATCTCTCCGACCTGTCCATGCCGGTGAAGCAGATTGCCGAGCATCCTGTACGCGAGAAGGAAGCCGGGGTCCCGTGCGATCACGCTGCGCAGCGCCGCTTCGGCCTCGACGTCCCGCTCGAGCTTCATCAGCGTCGTGCCGTAGTTGTAGAGCGCTTCGGTCCAGTCGGGCTTTTCCTTGAGAACCGACTCCAGCTCGGCTGCCGCTCCGGCCAGATCGCCTTTTGCCTCGAGCACATGGAACAGCGCCGCGCGTGCGCCTAAATCGTCCGGGCGCTGGCGCAGGGCGTCTCTGAGCTCCGCTGCTGCGGGTTCGAGCTTGCCCTGCGCTTGCAGCACATATGCGTACACGATGCGTGCGTCCGGAAAATCCGGCCGGCTGCGCAGCGCCTGCTGCAGCAGCCGCTCAGCCTGCGGCAGCTCACCGCGCGTATACAGAAGCTTGCCCAGGTTGTAGTTCGCAGCGGGGTTGGCGGGGTCGCAAGCAAGGGCTTGCTCGTATGAGCCGATTGCCCCGGCCATATCGCCCATGGCCTCGAGGCCGATGCCAAGATTGATATGCGCCTTTGGATAGCGACTGGCGAGCGCCGCGGCTCGGCGGTAAAGCTCGCAGGCCTGCAGGAGCTCCCCGGCGTCTTCGGCGCGATTGCCTTCGGCGATTAACCGGTCGGCAGCCTCCTCGGCCGATGAGTTTGCGTCCGTTTGTGGCTTGGAGAGCCAGTCGAACATCAGAGGATTCTAACGACGGCTCGGCCGGGGCGCTCCACGTATAATCCACGCCCTACGAGCACGGTGGAGCGCGATGCTGCTGGATTGGTTCTCGAGGAAGGACGTCGACGAGTTCGCCGACTCGATTGTCACCGAGCTGCTGCAGCATTTTCCTCAAGCCGGAGTGGACGTTTCCACGAAAAAGACTGCCGAGCGGGCGATGAAAAAGCTCGATCGAATGCTCCTACGCATCAGCCGGTTCGCCGCCGAGCATCGGCCGAACCTGTACCAGAAGGCCTGCTTCGGCAACCGCGTCAAGTGGGCTTTGAAGGAGGCCGGATACCCGGCGCCGTTCGTGGAGGTCGCCACACACGAATTCATCACCCAGATGACGCTCCCTTCGGCTCCCCCTCGCGGTCGGAACAGCAGGCCCATAAAGTGACGGAATTTGACACTTGTGGACCAAAACGAGCTTTCAGGAACCTTTCCGCGGTGTGAATTATTTGGGGCTGACGACATCTTCTTTTTAAAAATCAGACTCTTGTAAAGACATAAAAGCTTGGCATGGTCATTGCGAGCATCAAGACAGGTCGGGTGCAAACCGATCGCCTTACCACCAACTAAGAGGGAGTATCCAAATGAAGAAGCTGCAGAAAGGCTTCACCCTGATCGAGCTGATGATCGTGGTCGCGATCATCGGCATTCTGGCGGCGGTCGCGCTGCCGGCGTATCAGGACTACACCGTGCGCGCGAAGATGTCGGAGGTGATTCTCGGTATGAGCGCCTGCCGCACTCTCAGCTTCGGTGAATGGTTCGGTCGTTACGCTGATCCCGTGGTCGACTTCCGCGGCGGCGGCCGTGTTCACCACGGGGAACAGCGCGTCGCTGTGGGGATGGAAGTGCGGGACGACTCCCCCCACCACGGTTCCGCTGAAATATCTGCCCGGTTCCTGCCGCGGCTAATAACAAAGCATAGCGTCGATGAAAGGTACCCTTCGGGGTACCTTTTTTTTGGGGGCGCTGGGCCGGATGACCGAGCTGACGATTCTCATGCCCTGCCTCAACGAGGCAGCAACTGTGGGTCACTGCGTCGCCAAGGCGCGCGGCTTCCTCGCGCGCGCGGAGATCGCAGGCGAAGTGCTGGTTGCCGACAACGGCTCCCGCGACGGCTCACGCGCGGTGGCGGAGCAGGCCGGAGCTCGCGTAGTGGAAGTCGCGGAGCGCGGCTATGGGGCGGCGCTTGCCGCAGGCATCGCCGCCGCGCGCGGCCGTTATGTCATCATGGGCGACGCGGACGACAGCTATGACTTCGGCCGGCTGGAGGGCTTCGTTGCAAGGCTGCGCGAAGGCTACCCCCTGGTCATGGGCAACCGGTTCCAAGGCAGCATCCGCAAGGGCGCCATGCCTTTATTGCACCGCTATCTCGGCAACCCGGTGCTCAGCTTTGTCGGGCGCCTGCTGTTCCGCGCGCCGGTCGGCGACTTCCATTGCGGCCTGCGCGGCTTTGACCGCGACGCCGTCAGGTCTCTCGACCTGAGGACCAGGGGAATGGAGTTCGCGAGCGAGCTGGTGGTCAAGGCCGCGCTCGCGGGATGGCGGATTGCCGAAGTTCCCACCACGCTGCAGCCCGACGGCCGCGGACGGCCGCCGCATCTGCGCAGCTGGCGCGACGGCTGGCGCCATCTGCGCTTGCTGCTGCTTTTCAGCCCCCGCTGGCTGTTCCTGTATCCGGGGCTTGCCTTGCTGGCGCTCGGCATCGCGCTGACGACGGCGCTGTATTTCGCGCCGCTGCATTTTCTCGGCGCAGGACTCGACATTCACAGCATGCTCTACGCTTCCGCCGGCGCGTTGCTCGGCATGCAGCTTTGCCTGTTCGCGCTGTTCGCCCGCGTCTCCGCTCAGAATTCCGGCCTGCTGCCGCGGCGGCCGGGCCTCGATAGGCTGCTTGAGACGCTTACGCTCGAGCGGGGCTTGCTGCTGGGTTTTTTGGTCACAGTAACCGGGCTGCTGTGGAGCGCCGCGGCGTTCTGGCAATGGCGCGAAGTGAGCTTCGGCGCATTGGACCCGCGGGTGGTCATGCGCGACACGATTCCCGCAACGGCGCTGATGATCGGCGGCATGGAGATCATGCTTGCCTCGTTCCTGCTGAGCTTGCTGAGCTGGAAAAGCGGCTCACCGAATGCCTGAGCTTTCCGTCGTCGTTCCGGCGTTTCGCGAGCGGGACAACCTCCCGGCTCTGCTGCGCGCGCTGGACCAGGCGCTCGCCGGGCTGGACTGGGAGACGATCATCGTGGTCGACGACGCCCTCGACGGCTCGGAAGATCTGGTGCGCGAGCGCGCCCAGCAGGATCACCGCGTGCGCTGCATCCACCGCATCGGCAGGCGTGGGCTCGCCTCGGCGTGCATCGAGGGAATGCTTGCCAGCTCCGCGCCGTATCTCGCGGTGATCGACGCCGACCTGCAGCATGATGAGACGCTGGTGCCGAGGCTGCTCGAGGCGGCAAAACGCGGCGACGCCGATATCGTGGCGGCGAGCCGGTATATGGAGGGCGGCAGCACCGGCGCGCTGCCTGCCGAGCGTGTGCGCCTCAGCCGGGCGGCCAGCGCGCTGAGCAGGATCCTCTGCAAGGGTGTTACCGATCCGATGAGCGGTTTTTTCGTCGTGCGGCGCGCGTTCCTCGAACGGGTCGTGCGCAGGTTGTACGGTCGCGGCTTCAAGATCCTGCTCGATCTGGTGGCCGCGGCGCGCGGCCAAGTGCGCATCGTCGAGCTGCCGTATCGCATGCGCAGCCGCGAGCGCGGCGAAAGCAAGCTCGAGGCGCGGGTGATCGCCGAGTTTTTCATGCTCCTCCTGTACCATCTTACCGGCCGCCTGCTGCCGGCGCGGTTCTTCCTTTTCGCGGCGGTAGGCGTCACCGGCGTTGGCGTCCAGCTCGCCGTGCTGTCGCTGCTTTTCACCGTCTCGGGGAATTTTCTTTTCAGCCAGTCGGTCGCGACGTGGGCGGCGATGACGAGCAATTTTTTCTTCAACAACGCCTTTACCTATGGCGATCAGCGGCTGCGGGGGGCCAGGATCTGGCGCGGCCTGCTCAGCTTCTACGCGGCATGCGGCATCGGTGCCTTCATCAACATCGCGATTGCCGAATGGCTGTTCTTCAAGCCGCTGCCTTATTGGGCCGCAGGGCTTGCGGGCGCGCTGGTCGCCGCATTCTGGAATTTCTTCACCACGGCGTCGTTTACCTGGGGCGGCTCGAGCGCCGCGAAGCGCTGATGCTGGCACCCGAGCGCTTCCGGCCGGTCAGGGCCGACTGGATCCAGGCTGGCATCAGCGCCGCGCTGCTGTTCACGCTTTACGCGCTCACCGCTCCGCGCACGGTGGCCCTGGAAGACGACGGGCTGTTCATTTTGTCGAGCTATTTCCTCGGCATCGAGCATCCGCCCGGCTATCCGCTTTTCACCCTGATCGGCCACCTCTTCACCCATCTGCCATTCGGATCCGTCGCTTACCGGGTCCACTTGGCGAGTGCGCTTTTCGGCGCGCTCGCGGGGGCTGCCGCCTGGTTATGCGCGCGCGCCCTTGTCCCCGGGCGCCTGCCGGCCTATGTGGCGGCATTCGGCCTCGGCCTGTCGCCGGTGTTCTGGTCGCAGTCGATCATCGCCGAGGTCTACACCCTCAACAGCTTCTTCTTTCTCGTCCTGGTGTATCTCGGTCTGCGCGTCGCCCCGCCCCTTGCACAACCGCCCGCGCCTGCGGAGCAGGGGCGCATTCTTTCGTCGATGGCGTTTATTTTTGGCCTCAGCCTGAGCGATCACTGGCCCCTGATGCTGCTGGTCGCGCCGGCCTTCGCGGTGCTCCTCTGGCCCGTCCGCGACGAGCTGCTGCGGCGCTTCGGATCTTTGGCGTGGCTGCTGATCCTCGGCCTGCTGCCCTACGTATGGATGGTGATGCGTTCCTGGATGGCCCTTCCCATCAGCTTCGACGGCCCGCTCGAGTCGATTCCCGAAATATGGTATTTCGTGGCCCGGAAGGGATACGCCGGAGTAGACCAGTCGGTGTCGGCCGGCTGGCTCGACCACATCAAGTTCTTCGAGTTCCTGGGAAGCCAGCTGCTGGTGCAGTTTGCGTTTGCCGGCACGCTCGTCGCCGCATTGGGATTTGCGGTCCAATGGCGCTTCCTCGGGCGCCGGGTGGCGGCATTTCTCACGATCGCATTCCTCATGCCCTCCGCGGGGCTGCTGCTGCTGCTTGGCTTCGATTACAGCGCCATGATGAAGCATATTTTCCATGTCTACCCCCTGCCCGCCTACGCCGTCGCTGCGCTCTGGATGGGCCTGGGCTTCGCCTGGCTCGCGGATCGATACGCGCTGCGTCGCACGCACACCGTGCCGGCAGGCGCGGTGTTGCTCGCGTTGATTCTCGCAGTCGGCGCTCGATCCAATCTGCTCTCCTCCAATGACTGGGCTGCGCGCTATGCGCAGACCATTCTGCGGATACTGCCTGAGAACGCCGTGGTCTTCGCGCAAGGGGAAGCCGACCTCGCGCCCATGGCTTACTTCCAGATGATCGAAAACTGGCGACCGGACATCACCCTTTACCAGCCGGAAGGCCTGATCTTGGGCAATCGCTTGTTTCATCCGCTGAGGACCAGCGGAAAGACCGCACAGCGAATGGTAAGCGAAATGGTCGCGCGGGAGACCAACCCGGTGGTATCTACGCTCTCTGTCGTCGCGGGTTATGCGCGACGGGATCGATGGCTTTACATCGAGGTCGACAAGTCATCGGCGGATCCGCAGAAAGTGACGGTCGACATTCCGGAGGAGGCGATACGGTTCTTCGAGGAATCCGTAGCGAGGGTCGACGAGCCCAATGCCTGGATTGCCGGTTTCCAGGCCGAGTTGCGGCGCCGCTATGCGATTCTCCTCGCCCAATCCTTGCCGCGCGCGGGGCCGCCTGATGAGCGCAGCCGCCGCCATCTCGATCTGCTCGCGAAGGACTTCTCCGGCGCACTTGGGATCGCGGAAGGTATGATCCTGAACAAGGAGGGCTACTCCGTGGGCGTTGTCGCGGGCGTACTGGACAAGGCGAGGGACTTGATGCCTTCCGACGCGAGCAAGGGGCAGGTGTCGATTTTTTTCTCGCTGCGCGCGACGGTTCGCGCCGATCAGAACGACACTTCCGGCGCGATCCGGGACTTCGAAACGGCACTGTCCGTGTGGCCGTCGCCGACTAATGGGGCGATCAAGGCACTCGAGGATCTCTACCACAAGACGGGCGACGAAAAGGCACTGGGAGATCTGCAGGGCCGCGTGAAACGCCTCAAATCACGCTAGCGCGGGAGGACGGTGGGACGCGCGGCGCTGTTCCCGGTTTTTTGCCTGCCCGCCGCAATTTGCGCGGCGTGGACTGTCTATGCGGGCAAGGACGTCAACTGGGATCTGCTCAACTATCACTACTATCTTCCTTTCGAGCTGCTTGCCGGCCGGCTCGAGCAGGATTTCTTCGCCGCGAGCGCGCAGAGCTATCTCAACCCGATCGGCTACGTGCCGTTCTACCTGATGGTTTCTTCCGGCTGGCACAGTGTCGCGGTATCCATTGTGCTCGCCGTCGCTCACAGCTTGAGCATCGGGCTGCTTTACCTTCTTGCCTGGAGGCTATTCGCCCACCTGCCGGGGCGCGATCGAGCCATTCTGTCGATCCTCGCGAGCGCGCTGGGAACTGGCACGGCGGTGTACTGGGAAACGGTAGGCAGCTCCTTTCTCGATCCGCTGCTCATCCCGCCGATGCTCGCCGGACTGCTCCTCCTCCTGGACGAAAGTCCGCGGGCAGTGCGTCGCGCGCTGATTGCCGGGGCGCTGCTCGGTGCCGCCGCGGCGCTGAAGTATTCGAGCGCGATCTATGCGCTCGCGGCGCTCCCCTTGGCGCTCGCGATGCCGGGGCTGTCCGGAGTTGCGCGGGTGCGCGCCTGCCTGGCGTACGTGGCGGGCGGAGCCGTGGCGGTTGCCCTGCTCGCAGGTCCTTGGCTCGCCTTGCTGATGCGGGAGTTCGGCAATCCGGTGTTTCCCCTCCTGAACGGGTGGTTCCGATCGCCGTACGCACCCGCGGTCAACATGGTCAGCGAGCGCTTCACGCCGGCGGACTTCACCTCCGCGCTCAGCTTCCCCTTCCGCATGATCGCGCTCGACCGCGGGCTGTACTCCGAGAATTTCGCGCCCGATCTCCGGTTCGCAGCGCTGCTCGCCGCCGCGGTCGCCCTGCCCGTGGTTGCGGCGAGGCGAAACGCGCCGCCGGAGCGCGCGCTGCGAGGCGACGACTGGCGCGTGCTCGCCTTTTTTTCCGCCAGCCTGGTGCTGTGGCTGGCGAGCTCGGCGAACGGCCGCTACGGGCTGATCGTGCTGCTCATCGCCGGCGTAGCCCTCGCGCGCATCGCCGAGCGTCTGCTGCCAGCCGGCACAGCGCGCGTTGCGCTCGCCGTGCTGCTGGTTGTGCAGCTTGGCACGTCTGTCATGGCTTCGCCGCCGCGATGGTTCATTGCCGAGCCCTGGTCGTTGCGCTGGCTTCCTTACGACGTGCCGGGGCGCGCCGTGCGCGAGCCGGCGCTCTACGTCACCGTCGAAGCGCTCCCCATGGCCGTGCTCGCGCCCTTTGTGCATCCGGCTTCTTCTTTCGTAAACTTTCGCGGCCTGCACAGCCTGCCGAGCGATTCGCCGAAACTCGCGGCGTTGTTGGAACGGCATCGCGACCGCGTCCGGACGCTCGGACGAGGTTTGGAGCTTGTCGATGGCAAGCCGCGCGAAGAGCAACTGAAAGCCTACGACGCGACATTGCTGCGCATTGGCTATCGCGTGGACGCCGAGGACTGCTTCACGATTCCATGGCGGCGCGACGACGAAGACTTGCTCTCGCGGGCGGCAAACCGGCTCGCGGGTCCTCTACCGCCGCACGAGCCGCTTTCGGTTGTGAGCTGCGGGCTGCGCACGGCGACGCGCAACCCGGCCGATGTCGAGAAGGAGCGACATGTTTCAGCCCTCTTCGATCGGATGGAAAAGACCTGTCCTGGCCTATTTCGCGGTCAGACGGCGATCACGGAGCCATTGGGCAGCGGCTGGTCCCGGCACTACCCGGGCCTCGATGCCCGGCTGGAGGCTCATGCCGACCGGGTGATCCTGAATCGATACCGCAGCCTGAGTTATTTCGATCTTGGGCGGCTTTCCGACTGGGAGCGCGGCGATGCGACGCTGCCCCCGGCGTGCCGCCAAGGACGATGAAGAAGGTCGCCATCGTGCAGTCGAACTACATTCCCTGGAAGGGATACTTCGACATGATTGCCGCCGTGGATGAGTTCATCCTCTACGACGACGCGCAATTCACCAAGAACGACTGGCGTAACCGGAACAAGATCAAGACGCCCAAGGGTCTTGAGTGGATAAGCATCCCGGTCGGTCAGGATATTCGCAGGCGGATCCGCGACGTCGAATTGCAGGACCGCAGATGGCAGGAGAAGCACTGGAAGACGCTTGAAACCAACTACCGCCGCGCTTCTCATTTTGCCGAGGTAGCTTCCGTCTTCGAGCCCCTCTATTTGCAGCGCAGCCATTCACGCCTATCGGCGCTCAATCGCGAGTTCATCGAAGTCATCTGCCGCTACCTGGGCATTTTCACCAAGATCACCAATTGCTGGGACTATGATCTGATCGAGGGCAAGACCGATCGCCTCGTGTCCCTTGCCGCGCAGGCCGGCGCGCACGAGTACGTCTCAGGGCCGAGTGCCAAGAGCTATATCGACCAGCGGGCAT
>WNFF01005098.1_pt1 | contig 10736 bp, 10 predicted proteins | sample 5400441 | NCBI WGS metagenome assembly WNFF01 (sample SAMN13153345, study PRJNA577476) | soil metagenome | isolation source: 120 cm saprolite under Douglas fir tree site 2 hole 3 replicate 1 | place: USA:California | collected 2015-04-18
CTGAGTTTGCCCTTGGCTGCCTGCAAGGACACAAAAACGCTGCAAGAGAACGAGCAATTGAAGGCCCAGGTGGCGGAACTACAGAAAGAGAACGGCCAATTGGGAAACAATCTCGAAACAATGACAGCTGCCCGCGACGCGTTGACGAAAGAGAACGAGGCGCTAACGGCAGAGATTAAGGCGCGGAAAACGAAGCACTCCGGAACGAAAGCTGCGAGCCGAAAGCGCCGCCGGAGGTAAAAGTCCCGGCAGGTTTAAGACCCGCACGTAGTTTGGATTGCGCGAACCGGTTTCTAAATTCATCGTCAGAAAAGGGAGATCAGGAGCATGAAAACGTTTGAGGTGCAATTTCGCTATCGAGATCGAAATGAAGAAACGGTGGAATCGAAGGTCAAAGTGGATGCGTCGAGTCTTCCAGGAGCCGTTGCCAAGGCGACACGCGAGTTTGTCAAAGGCCTGGACCGGAAACAGAGATTCGATATGAACAAGAATGGACTTGAAATTACGGTTAAGTCTGTGGGCACGACGACGGAGGAGCAGGCAGAGACACCCACGCAAGCCGCCGCTGGTTGAGAAGTCCGCAGCACCGGACCGTTTCCCGCACTTGGTCTGCGAAATAGATTCTTGTGTCTGGGCGCAGGACGAGTGTCCCACCGATGTCGTCTGACCTTCGACGACATCGCGCGCCCTGGGAGTACCGTTTCCAAGCTGCGAATTCGGCGTGGTTGAAGAGGTCCTAAGAATTCGGGTTCTGGTGCGCTTCGCTGGTGGCGCACCAGAGTTCGAAAGTGGAACCATCCGGCGTCCCTGCAGCAATTGAGCAACTCACAAGTTGAAACGATATGCGGGCAAGTAGGGCCGCTTTTGCGCGGGTTTCGGCGAGTCCAGTTCGCAGTTCGTCCCAAGAACTAGTTGACTGACAGGATGACCTCGTAGACGGCGTTGCAATTGGTTGAAGGATCGTCCGTGACCGACTTCGAGACAGTGCCGCTCGTAATCTGAAACTCCAGAGGCTTCTTTGGCGAATCGGGCAAGCCGGTGAAACGGGCCTTGCCATCACTGTTTGTGCCGACTCCAAGCTCCGTCTTTCGCAGGTTGAACAATCCGTACTTGAGAATGACATTGATGCTGGCGTTATAAATTGGCTTGCCTGCTCCGTCTTTCACAGTGAAATCCGCCCGGCAGGAGCCGACCCTGCCATCCACAACGGGAATTTCCGGGGCATTGTTGGCCACGGCCGGCGCGCACAGAACCAAAAAGAGAATTGTGCACAGAAATCGAATGGACCGCACTTGCCGAGTCTGCATTGTCGTTTTCCTCGCTCTTTAGAAACATACGCCGCGCGAAGCACGGTTGCAATTCTCCTGGGCGGGTCGTGTGTTCGGTTGTGCGCGACGCCGGACATTACTGCGGCACACGGATAAAACGAAATCGTTGGAATTGTTGCGCTGCCTGTACGAAGCCTGATAATCGGAAAATGAGCCACTACTGTGCTCCCCGCCCCGGAAGGTCAGCGGCTTTTCCGGGAACAGCGATTGGACATTCCTGCGGCCCGGTCCAACGAAGGGAGCCGCGAAATAGTAGACTGGCAGAAGCGAGCCACCGCAGACGGCGGCCGCGCATCGTAACCGCATGCCGATCCGCGCCAACCAAACACTTCGGGGATTCCTTGTTTTTGGCGGGGCGTTCGCGTCGCTACTATTGCGGCTGAACGGATCGTTTGCGCAGGACGTCCCGGCAAAGAATCAGCCGACCTTCTATCGCGACGTGCTGCCGGTGCTGGAGCAGCACTGCCAGAGTTGCCACCGCGCCGGGGGCATCGCGCCGATACCGTTCGAAACTTACGAAGAGACGCGGCCATTCGCCGGCGCGATCCGCCGCGCGACGCAGGAAAAATCCATGCCGCCGTGGTTCGCGGATTCGAATGCAGGAGAGTTTTCGAATGATCCATCACTGAGGCCTGAGGAGATCGGCACTCTCGCCGCCTGGGCCGAAGCAAAATCGCCGGCTGGAGAATCAAAGGATGCGCCGCCGTCACGGCACTGGGCCGAAGGCTGGAGTATCCCCAAGACCGATTTGGTCTTGAAGATGCCGCAAGCCGTGGCGCTTCCCGCGAGCGGCGACGCCGAATACACCTACGAAATCGTACCCACCAATTTCAAGGAAGATCGGTGGGTGCAAATGGCGGAGGTCCTGCCGGCGCTGCGTTCGAACGTGCATCACGCGGTTGTGTACGTTCGCCCGCCGGATTCGAATTGGCTGCGGCACGCGCCTGTTGGAGTTCCCTTCACCGCTTCGACGCTGACTGATCCGGAAGATCGCCGCGGCGCTCACTGGACGGACAGCGACGTCCTGCTCGTGTATGCGCCGGGGAGTTCGCCGGATGCGTGGCCGGAAAAAATGGCTAAGTTTGTTCCCGCGGGCTCCGACCTTGTTTTTCAGATGCACTACACCGCCAACGGCCATGCGGCTTCCGATCAATCAAGCATCGGACTGATCTTTTCGAAACATGCGCCAGAGCAGCGCGTGCTGACCTTGCAACTCACGAACGACCATTTCGTGATACCGCCAGGCGCGCCGGACTACCGGGTCGAGGCGCGCGGCACGCTCCCTAACGACGCCACGCTGCTCAGTTTTTTCCCGCACATGCACCTGCGTGGAAAGCGATTCGAGTACAACGTGATTCGCAAGAAAACGAGGGCCGATGGCAAGCCGGAATATGAAATCGAGCCGCTGCTGCGCGTCAACTACCACTTCCACTGGCAAATGAGCTACCGGCTGGCGGAGCCGCGGTTGCTGGGTGCGGGAACGGCACTTCAAGCGGTGGCGTGGTACGACAATTCGAAGGCGAATGCGCACAATCCGGATGCGGAGGCAGAGGTGCACTGGGGCGAGCAGACCTACGACGAAATGATGGTGGGCTTTTTCGACGTCGCGGTTCCGGCTGGGGTGGACAAGCGGCGCTTTTTCATCCGGAAAGAAGAGCAACAGCAAGTTCGCTGAGAGACCTGCACCAACGGACAGGCAAAGGGCAATGGGGCCGGGTGCGGCTGTGCTATTTGCAAATTGACTACGCGCCGCGCCGCAATTTAGGCGCGCGCAAACCACTGTGTTAGATTGAAAAATTGGAGATTTCACAGCGGTTGCACCCATGACGACGCAAACACCCATCGACCAAAGGCACGAGCAAGGCCAGCAAAAAGTTCCGCGTGTCGAACTGTACTGGAAGGCGGTTACCTACAAGACGGTGGTGGGCTACGGCTTTTTGGGAGTGGCGATTCTATTCGGTGGAATGTATGTGACCAAGCCCGATTGGTACTCGTTTGTCTACAAGAAATTCACCAACGCCGTGAATAACGCGGTGAGCAATGCTGATGCGGAACCCGCAAGGACCGACCAGAAGCAGGCAAAATTCGTGAACCTTGACGGCAAAGTCGAAGTCAAAAAAGTAAATTCGGTCAAATGGGCCGATGCGGACTTCCGCACTTCACTGGACAAAGGTGATCAAATAAAGACAGGGCCGGATGGCGATGCGCGGATCACGTTCGCCGACGGCACGACGTACACGATGAAGCCTGATTCGCTGGTCGTGGTGGAACAAAACTCCACGGAGAGCAACAAGCCGAGCAGCTCGGCCATTGGTATCACGACCGGTACTGTGGATTGGGCGACGCCGACCTGGTCATTGACTGAGTCTAAAGCGCAGGTCCGAGTCGAAGACACAAAGGCGCAACTAGGCTCAAACAGCCGAGGCGCGGTGAAGGCGGACCCTGAGAATAAATCGAGTGAGATCATGGTATCGAGCGGAAGTGCGCAAGTGCAACGTGGCCAAGAGAGAATTGACCTCGCGCCGTGGGAGAAAGTCACGATTCCCCGTGGCGGGCCGATTCAGAGATCAAACGTGCTGGCGCCTCCTGAGCTCGTCGAGCCGCTGAACCTCGCGCCGATCATCGCGGAAAATCCAAAGATCTCGCCGGTTCGGTTCGAATGGAAGCCGGTATCGGATGCCGTATCCTATACACTGCGGATCAGCACCACCGCGATGTTCACGAAGACCGTGAAGGATGCGAAGGTCAGCGGAACAGCCGTGGAGATTACGGGGCTCGATCCCGGAGACTACTTCTGGAACGTCACGGCAACGGATGGAAAGAAACAAACCAGCGAGGTCAGCGAAATATTCAAGTTTATGCTTGTCGCGCAAGGCAAGTCGCAGGAAATGCATCTTGAGATAACCAGCACGCAGGTGGTTGGACACTCGGCGGAGATCGTGGGCCGGGCGGAACCCGGAGCGGCACTGATCGTGAACGGCCAATCCGTACCGAACGTCGCGCCGGATGGAACTTTCCGGCACTTCACCGAGCAGCTTGCTCCGGGGCAGCACACGATCTCGATTATCGGATCGAATCGCCGGGGAGGGACGGCGATGAAGCAAGTGTCCATCGTGGTTCCGAAGTAAGAGTTCCGAAGAAAGACCCAAGCGCCTTTGCGCTGGTCGTGGTGTCCGGAGACAATAGTTGGTAGGGCTGGCCGCGGTGAGGCCAGCGCTGTTGCCGGCCGGACAGCGGAGAGTCATTCTCCGCAGGGGGACGTAGGGATGAATAAGAACGGTTACAACATGAGGTCGGTGTTCAGTCTGTTTTCTTCCGACCTCGCCATCGATCTGGGCACCGCGAACACGCTGGTGTTCGCGCACGGCAAGGGCATCGTCGTGAACGAGCCCTCGATTGTGGCGATCAACAAATCCACCGGAGAAGTCGTGGCTGTGGGCCGCGAAGCCAAGGAAATGCTCGGGCGCACGCCGGGCAACGTGGTGGCCATCAAGCCGATGAAAGACGGAGTCATCGCTGATTTCAAGGTCACAGAAAAGATGCTGACGTATTTCATCCAGAAGGCGCACAACCGCCGAGTGCTGGTGCATCCGCGAATCGTCATCGGCGTGCCGAGCGAAATCACGCCGGTGGAAAAAAGAGCCGTGCAGGACTCCGCGTATCGCGCTCGAGCGAGCGAAGTGTTTCTCGTCGAGCAGGCCATGGCCGCCGCGATTGGTGCGGGACTGCCCATTGAAGAACCGTCAGGCAACATGGTGGTGGACATCGGCGGCGGCACCACGGACATCGCGGTCATCTCCATGAGCGGCATCGTCTATTCGCGTTCGGTGCGCGTCGCGGGCAACGAGATGGACGAAGCGGTCATGCAGTATCTGAAGCGCAAGTACAACCTGCTGGTCGGCGAACGCACGGCGGAACAGATTAAGATGGAGATTGGCTCCGCATACCCGCTGGAAAAACCGCTAACCATGGAAGTAAAAGGCCGCAACCTGATTGAAGGCGTGCCGCGGACGGTGACCATCGACGACAGCGAAATTCGCGAAGCACTGAGCGAATGCGTGGCGACAATTGTGAACGCCGTGCGCGTCGCGCTGGAGCGCACACCTCCGGAGCTTTCCGCCGACATCAGCGACCGCGGGATCGTCCTGACGGGCGGTGGCGCGCTGCTGAAGAATCTGGACAAGCGGATTCGCGAAGAGACCGGGTTGCCGGTTTCGATCGCGGATGATCCGCTGGCATCGGTGGTGCTCGGCACGGGAAAAATGCTGAGTGATTTCAAGCTGCTGCGCCAGGTGTGCATCGATTAGCAGTAGCACAGGCTTTAGCCTGCGCGGTTTTTGCGACGTGGCCTTGCGCCGATCTCTGGCACGTGTGGATTTTTTCGAAAGTGATGAACACAGGCTGAAGCCTGTGCTACCAAATCAAAATGGTCGCCATTCCCTCTCGCCACAAATCGCTGGTCCTGCTCGCAGGAGTCATCGTGCTGCAGGTGCTGATGCTGGCCGTGCAGATCAAGCGCGACTCGGAGGGACGCCTCATTCGTGTCTGGACGGTCGGCGCCGTTTCACCCTTTGAACGGGCTGGTTCCTACGGCTTTGGCTGGATCCGCGACTCCTGGCGCCACTACTTCGCGCTGCAAAACACAACGAGGGAAAGCGAACAGATTCGACATGAGAACGAGGCGCTGAAGCTGCAAATCACACAGCTTCAGGGCAAAGCCGCGGAAGCCGACCGCCTGGCGGCATTGCTGAATTTCCGGCAAGCGCATGGGGACGTCCCCATGCTCGGCGCGCGGGTAATCGGCACGGGAGCGGGAACCGCGAGCCTGACGATTCAGCTGGACCGCGGCGAGCGCGACGGCATCCGGAAAAATATGGGAGTGATCACTCCGGATGGCGTAGTCGGCAAAGTCGTCGAATCCTATCCGAATGCATCGCAGGTGCTACTTCTGACCGACAAGGAGAGCGGCGTCGGTGCGATGTTGGCCGATTCCCGCATCCAAAGTCCCGTTGGGGGACAGGGTGAGCCTTTGCTGGTCATGAAATACGTGCCGAACGACGACACGGTCAATCTCGGAGAACGCGTCATTACCAGCGGCATGGACCGCATCTTCCCACGCGATCTTCCGGTAGGCACCGTCACGGTGATCAAGTCCGGCAATCCGTTCAAGCAGATTCGCATCAAGCCGGCTGCAAATCTCGAGCGCCTGGAGGAAGTGCTGGTTCTTCTGTCGCTTCGTCCTCTCGAGATGAAAAATGAAGAAAATACCGGGGACGCGCGGCCGCCCGCGCCCGGCGCGGCAAATCCGCCTCCGGCGGCAAAACGATGAACGGCACATTTGATATCCGCAGCGAATCGCACATCGAAGTTCACAAGTTTCGCGCGGGCGCGATCATCATCGCCACGCTGCTGGCGCTGGTGATCCAGGCATCGTTCCCGATTCATTTTGCAAAGGCCGCCATCCTCGATTTGCCTTTACTAGTGACGATTTATTTCGGCCTCAGCCGGCGCAATCCCTCCACCGGGCTTCTCCTGGGCATGGTCATCGGTCTTTTGCAGGACAGCCTCAGCGGCCCAACGGTTCCGCTGGGGCTCTACGGCATCGCGAAAACCATCATCGGCTATCTCGCTTCCTCCATCGGCGCGCGGCTGGACACGGAGCATCCCGCGGCGCGGTTCGCGCTCACTGCGGCTTTCTTCGTAGCGCATCAGGGCCTGATGGTTCTCACACGCCGCATTCTGCTGGCTCAGCCGGAGCCGTGGTTTAACATGCACCTCTTCGCAGCGGCGCTCGTCAACGCTCTCGTCGCTGTTTTTCTCTTCCTCCTGCTCGACCGCCTGCGCAAGAACTAACTATTCGTCACGATCTGGTGGCCACTTGATCCCTGACGGAGAGATTCGCTGTCTATTGGGAGAGAAGGAACTGTTTGAATTCGTCGTAGGAACTCGAAATGGGCAGCGAAAGCTTGTCAAGTTTCAAGTAAGCGGCGAGGCGATCCGGCAGTGGCGGGGCCGTGCCGATAGCTTTCATCACCACGTCGGCAAATTTCGCGGGATGAGCTGTGGCCAGGACCAAACCCTGTGCCGGCTCTGCATGTTCCAGCTTGTAAGCTTCCCAGCCATGTACGCCAACTGCTGTGTGAGGGTCGGCGATATAGCCAAACCGCTCGTGGAGCATCTTCATCGCGGCGAGCGTTTCTTCGTCCGTCGCGCCGTGGCCCCAGATTTCCTTCTGCAAGTATTCGAGGCGATTGCGGCACAAATCGAGCAAGCGCGGAAAATTATTCGGATTACCCACATCCATGGCATTCGAAAACGTGGCGGTTGCGGGCCGCGGACGAAATTCGCCGCTTCGCAGATATTCCGGCACTACATCGTTTGCGTTTGTTGAGGCCACATATTTTGCCACCGGCAAGCCGATGCGCTTGGCAAAAATTCCCGCCGTGAGATTGCCGAAGTTTCCACTGGGCACGGAAACGATCAGCGGCACCGAAGCCACCGGCAACTGCCGGTAGGCCGCCACGTGATAAAACATCTGCGGCAGGAGCCGACCGATGTTGATGGAATTCGCGGAAGTGAGCCAGGCGTGCTTGTTCAGCTCGGCATCGGAGAAGGCCTGCTTCACCAGCCGCTGGCAATCGTCGAACGTGCCCGCCACTTCCAGCGCAGTGATGTTTTCGCCGAGCGTGGTGAACTGCTTCTCCTGCGCCTCGCTGATGCGCTTCGAAGGATAGAGAATCACCACGCGAATTCCCGGCACGCGCAGGAAACCGTGCGCCACGGCGCTGCCCGTGTCCCCGGAGGTCGCCACCAGCACCGTCAGCGGCCGCGTTTCTCCGCGAACGAAATACCCCATCAGCCGCGCCATGAAGCGCGCGCCGAAATCTTTGAACGCCAACGTCGGCCCGTGAAACAGCTCCAGGATGTGCAGGCCAGGCGAGAGTGAAACCAGCTTCACGGGAAAGTTGATCGCCTCGCTCACCACCTGCCATAGCACTTCTTCAGGAACATCCGGCGTCGCAAACGGCCGCGCCACGCGGAAACAAACTTCCGTGAACGGCAGCCCGCGAAACTCTTCCAGTTCCTCCGGCGAATGCCGCGCAATCTCAACCGGCATGTACAGCCCGCCGTCGGGCGCAAGCCCGCGCAGCACCGCGCCGCGCAGCGAGGTGAGCGGTGCCTTCCGCGATGTGCTCCGGTATCTCAATGAATTTCGCTCATCGCGGGCTTCCCGTTTTGCTCTGAATCATTTTCAGGAACGCGGGGGCGTCCAGCGCTCCATCGCGCAACGCGGCGACTTGCAGCGTGCAATGTGCGAGCGCCTCATAGCTCTGGCGGCGCGCGGCAATCAGAGCCGGATAACAACGCGCCACTGTTTCTCTAGGTGCCTCTCCCGGCTTTGGTTGAAACGCGCCGCGCCACAACACCGGCTTTGGATCCTTCAAATATCTTTCGATCAGGAGCTGCTGCTCTTCCGCGGAAGCCGCCAGATGAACGATGGTCATTTGGCGCCGCAAGCGCATCAGCAAATTATTTCCGGTATAAATGACGCTCCCGGTGGTATCGAGCACCAGGGATTTCTCCGGCTGCTTCTCGATCTCCGTCAAGATTTCACCCAACGTATGAATCTCCTCGGCCAAGTACTCTGACTCACGTTCGACGTACGCCGCGGAGTCCGGCCAGCCCATCCACGCGGCGACGCCGTTGATGCCGGCATATCCACCGGCCGCAAGGCGCGGCGCGAGCTTTTGCTCGATGCGGTCGTCGCAGGAAATCGCGGGATACCGGCTTGCAGCTAACTTCTTGGTCCAAAAAGTCTTCCCGGCGCCGGACATGCCGATCAGCGCCAGGCGAAGTGGTTTCTGAAGGTGTGTGTCCATGACGAAGAAATAGTTTTCTACAGTATCCTGCCCGCACGCAGCGGAGCAAGGCACTGTACTCGTCCAGTAGATTAGTGACACTTTGCCCTTTTAGATTTGCGTTTTCACTGGAGCAAGAACTCCTGTGGAGTAAGGTATCCCAAGGCTTGGTGAGGGCGCACACAGTTGTAAGTATTTTCCCAGTTTCGCAACTGGTGGTTTAGCGCCGCCAAGCTTGGTTGGCCGTGGGCCAGTTCGTAGAATTCTTCATTGTGCGTACGATTGGACCGCTCCACATGTCCGTTCAGTTTCGGAGACCGCGGCGGCAGTACGAATAGGGGAATTTGTTTCTGCCGGCAAGCTTCCTCGAATTCCGCGGCGAATTCGCTCCCGCCATCCACCTGGAACGCCGCGATGGGGAACGGCATGCGCTCGGTGAGCACCTCCAGGAAGCGGGCTGCCGCCAGCGACGTGGCCCGATGATGCGCTTCCACAACGTCCCACCGGGAAACCACATCTCGTGCGCCGAAGTGTTTCAGAATTACGCCTCGCCCCCGCCGTACTTCCTTGGTGTCGATCTCCACCAGATCCCCCGGTTGCTGAATCAGCCAGTATTTAGGCTTCCGAATGGCCCAAGGACGGTTGCGCAGTTTGCGCCGCACTCGGCGCAGGGCCTCGGGACGGGGCGGTTCGTGCAGCACGCCACGCTGTTTCAAGTGCGCGAGAATGCGCCCGACCATGGACGTCGAAACCGCGCACTTTTCTTTGCGCAACAGCACCACCAACTTGTCTTTGCCCCAGCGCGGATACTGCTTGCGGAGTGCCAGAACCCGTTCCGCCAACTCCGGCGCCCAGGTCGGCTGGCGCACCCGCCGAGGCCGATGCGAGTGCCCTTCGAGCGTGCTGAGCTCGTGCCGGTCAAAGCGCCGCTTCCAGCGATAAAACGTCTGCCGGCTGATCCCAAAATGACGGCAGGTCCGCGCCGCATTGCGGGCATTGAAGAAGTAGAACAGCATCCACTGTAGCCGCGCTTGTGCCGCCCGGGTAACCTTCTTCCCGAGGCGCGCCAGCTGGCGCGCCTCGGGAAGCTCATCCCATCGTAGTGCTCTCATCCTGACACTCTATTCGAGTGTCACTGATCATTCTGGACGAGCACAGGCACGCGCGCGATCATCCGTGCATAGTCTTTGATGGGCCGAAATAAATGGTGATGGAAAACGCCGCGTCTGTTACTTCACCAACACGCGGTCGTAATTGCTCCAGGTCGACATGTCCGAGACGATCACCCTGTCGCCAGGTCGCAGCCCGGCGACGATTTCCACGCTGTCAATCGAAGTGTTTCCCAGCTCTACCATGACGCGCTGCGCTTCGTTTCCATCTTCCACCAGCTTGAAGAGCGGCACGCGCGTGTTTGGCTTCGCCGACAGCGCTTTACCGAGATACACCGCATCGGCCACGCGCTCCACTTCAATCGTTCCATCCACGGTGAGATCCGTTCGCGCGCCAGCCGGCTGCGCTCCGTCCACCTTCACGTCGACATCCACCGCTC
>WNFF01005099.1_pt1 | contig 10735 bp, 10 predicted proteins | sample 5400441 | NCBI WGS metagenome assembly WNFF01 (sample SAMN13153345, study PRJNA577476) | soil metagenome | isolation source: 120 cm saprolite under Douglas fir tree site 2 hole 3 replicate 1 | place: USA:California | collected 2015-04-18
ACCTTGGGACGCTATGGGAGCATTTCGTACTGAATGAAATCATGGCTCGCTCGCAGACCCGCGAAGTGTTCTATTGGCGAGACAAGCGCGGGCACGAGGTGGACTTTGTGATTGCGACCCACCGCAAGAGACCAGTAGCCATCGAGTGCAAATGGTCGGCAAACAATTTCGACCCCACAAATGTCGTTGCATTCCGGCACCAATATCCCGAAGGCGACAACATCGTCCTCGCTCACGATGTGGAGCGCGCCTTCACCCGCAATTATGGAGACCTAAGAGTGCGCTTTGACGGCATTCGGTCCTTCGCCGATTCGATTTCTTCGTAGCCAAAGCGATGCACCATGGTTCAGTGCAGGACCTGGGAAGGCAGTGCAATGTTGGGATCGTTGGATCCCTCAGGCACATTGAAAACGCGTTGCGTCCTGGTAGACCCAACAGGGAAATCCCGGTTTGTTACTCATGTTACTTTTTTTGGGCACTTTCGATGTCCATAGGAGAGACTGGAGGGCACTGCTGAGACGGATGCGACTGCTGAGACTCGGCCTTAAACGGCAGAAAATGCGGGTTTTACGGATGAAGTAACAGAAAACAAGAGAGTTGTGGAAAAAGGAGCAATCTAATCCCCCCTTCCGCTATTTATTTCTTATGTCTATATAATTATAGTAATATTCGAAACGGCTGTTTCAGAGGCTTCTGTTCACTCGGCGCGGCTAGATTGTTGTTAGCGTTTGCATTGCTCCTGAACACTGTGCCGATCTCCTGTTTTGCTGCTGTTATTCGCCACCAGCCAACCATTACTTACTCAGTCGGCGAATCTCATGCTCATCTCCAATCACGAACAGTTTCTTTTCTTTCGCTACCGTCGACAAAAAGTGATTCTTGGCGGCGAGCTTTTCTCGAAACTCTTTCGGCCCGTATACAGTTGGATTGATGTCCCGGCCGAGCTTCGATTCGCTACATAAGACGAAGTAGTGAAAAAAACATCCTGACCGCGCGCAGTTCCTAACCGTAGAGTAATTACGGCCCCGCCTATGTAGGCTTCACGTTCTACCAGAGCAGGTCATCAATCATCATCTGGACGGGCGCCTCGAGCTCCGCGAACCCCTTTGTCTACCTCGCCCTCCCTCAAAGTGCGGCCATCAGGGTCGCAACCGGTATATGTACGGACGAGCAAATCGGGGCAAGCTGAACCAAGCGAAGGAGCCGACTTCCCGCTATTCATAGTTTTTGCCAGCCCCCACCGAGATTTCTGTAAATGCGAACCAGACCCAGGAGTTCATTCAACTGAGCCTGAGCAAGACCCAACTCCGCATTGAAATAATTGGTTTCGTTCGTCAGCACTTCCAAGTAACTTGTGGCGCCCCCTCGATAACGCGTCTCCGAAAGCCGGGCCGCGTCTTGAGCGGAAAACGCAAGTTGCTCTTGCTGCTCTCGGAACTCTCTATCTTTGCGGTACTCGACTAGCGCGTCTGAAACTCCACGAAAAGCCTGCTGGATGGTCTGCTGGTAGACGAGCGCAGCTTCGTGTTGGCGCGCCTCCGTCAACCTTACATTGGAGCGAATTCTTCCTCCGGCGAAGATAGGTTGCGCCAACGATCCCCCGAAATTCCACAAACCAGCTGGACCGGTAAACAGGCTGGTAAGCGCTGAACTCTGAAATCCGCTGTTCGCGGTCAGGCTGATTTGCGGGAAGTAATCTGCTTTTGCAACTCCAATTTGCGCGTTAGCCGCGATCAACTGTGCTTCGGCCTGACGAATGTCGGGCCGCCGCTCCAACAGGCTGGAGGGAAGCCCTGCGGGAACTTCCGGAGCGTGCGGTTGCTCCGTCAACTTCGTTCCACGCGCGATGGGACTGGGATTATTTCCGAGAAGAGTGCTGATGAAATTTTCCTGCTGTTCGATGCGCCGCTCCAGATCCGGAATAGTCTCAGCTGCGGTGAACACCAACTGCTCGGCCTGCCTGACGTCGAGCATGGACGTGGCCCCACCGTTCGCTAACATTTGTGTGATCCGCAGCGAGTCCTGGCGTGAAGCCAAAGTTCGTCGCGCGATTTCCAGTTCCAGGTCGAGCTCTCGAAGTTGGAAGTAGGCTGCGGCAACGTCACTCACAAGCGTGGTGATGACCGCTTCGCGGTTCCATTCTGTTGCCAGCAGATTTGCCCGCGCGGACTCAGTCGCGCGGCGATACTTTCCCCAGAAATCGAGATCCCAGGCCAGCGAGAGATCCACCTCGTGAGCGCTTGTCTGGAATTCAGGGAACAATTTTGCGCGCGCGGAGCGTTGATCGTTCGTCTGAGCGCCGGCGTTGATCGTCGGCAACTGGTCGGCGCGCGTGATGCCTACCTGCGCCTGGGCTTGCAGGATTCGCGTTGCGGCAATGCGAACGTCGTAATTCTGTTGGAGCGCAGTGTGGATGAGATCTTGCAGCTGCTTGTCTTGAAACACCTCCCACCACTTCAGGTCTCCAAGGGATTCCGGCGCCGACTGCGTTGCCTGTTGCGGCGACGCTCCACGGTATGCACCGGGAACGTCTACGCTCGGTCTTTTATAGTTGGGCCCCACAGCACAGCCCGAAAGAAGGAGCACTACCAGCGAAACAGCGATCAGTCTTCTCACCTCAGTCAGCCTCCGATGGGCTTGGCTGCGGAAGGGAAGGACCGAGCGCGGCACCGCGGCTTTTCGCCAGACGCTCAACCAGGACGAACAATGCCGGAATGATGAAGATGGCAATAGCCGTGGCGGCGACCATGCCACCGATCACAGTAGTACCCATGATCTGACGGGCCACAGAACCGGCGCCGGTTGCAATCCAGAGCGGCACGCAGCCGAGAATGAACGCAAATGAGGTCATCAGAATAGGACGCAAACGAAGTTTTGCTCCTTCTAGCGCAGCGTCCACCAGTGGTTTTCCCTTTTCGTATTCCTCCTTGGCGAACTCAACGATAAGAATCGCGTTCTTGGCGGCCAGGCCGATCAGCATCACCAGCCCGATTTGCGAGTAGACGTCGTTCTCAATTTGCACCATGTACGCGGGATAGAAAGCACTGAGCACAACCCGGCGCAGCCACAACACCGCGAAGGCGCCGAATACCGCGACCGGCGTGCTTAGCAACACGCTGAATGGCAGCGACCAGCTCTCGTACAACGCCGCCAGAATCAGAAAGACGAACAGGAGCGACAATGCAAAGATCGCCCAAGCCGGTACGCCTTGCCGCGCCTTCTGCTCTTGATAGGACATGCCCATGTAGTCGAAGCCCATTTCGCGGGGCATGGTCTGCTTGAAGACTTCTTCCAGCGCCGCTGTTGCCTGGTCCGAGCTATATCCCGGCGCGGCGCTGCCGTTGATTTGCGCCGACCGATATTCGTTGTAACGCATCGTGAATTCGGGACCGGAACGCGATTCAAAATTCGTCAGCGCGGACAGCGGAACCCTCTGGCCCCCACTGTTGCGCACGTAGAATTGCCCAAGATTCTCCATATTCGACCTGTAAGGCGCTTCGGCCTCCACATACACTTGCCAGGTGCGCCCGAAATCGTTGAAGTAGTTGATGAAGAGCCCGCCCATAAAAGCCTGAATGGTCTGATAAACATCGCCTAAAGCCACTCCTTGCTTCAGTACTTTCTCCCGATTGACCTCCAAGAACTTTTGCGGAACGCTCGGCAAAAAGCTTGTGCTGATCGAGCCGATTTCAGGACGCTTCCTCGCGGCCGCCAGGAACTTATCCAGGTTGGCAGTCAGAAACGGGACATCCCGCCCGGCACGGTCTTCCAGCACGAACTGAAATCCGCCGGAAGTGCCGACTCCCGGGATTGCCGGTGGCGAAAAGCTGAAGGCAGTTCCTTGTGGCAATTTGCCGAGCTGCTGGTTCAAGCGCTGCTTAATTTCCTGGAACTGGTCCGCTCTGGTTTCGCGGCTACTCCAGGGCTTCAGGGTGACGAAAAAGAAGGCGTTGTAACTGGTCCTGACAAAGCTGAGCAAGCTGAAGCCAACAACGCTCGTGGTGTATTGCACGCCGGGGGTATTGGCGAGGATCTGCTCAACCTGATTCGCTGCTGCGCTGGTGCGCTCAAGCGAAGCCGCATTCGGGAGGTCCATATTGACGTAAACATAGCCCTGATCTTCATCGGGCAAGAAGCTCGAGGGCAATCGGCTGCCGAAAAATCCGGCGGCAACGCCGAGAGCTGCCAGCGTCACGATCGCAACGGCCGTTTTGCGGATCACTCCGCCGCACAAACGGACATATCCGTCCGTGGCACGTCCAAACACGCGATTGAACCAATCGAAAAATCGGTTGAGCAAACCCTTGGTCTGCTTTTTGGGTCGAAGCAACAGGGCTGCGAGTGCTGGGCTGAGAGTAAGCGCATTGAAAGCGGAGAGAAGAACCGAGATTGCGATGGTCACGGCGAATTGCTGGTAGAGCCGCCCAGTGATGCCGGGAATAAAGGCTGTCGGTACGAATACGGCCGATAGAACCAGGGCGATGCCGATGACTGGGCCCGAGAGTTCTTCCATTGCTTTTCGAGCTGCGTCCTTGGGAGCAAGACCCTCCTCGATGTGGCGTTGTACGCCTTCGACAACGACAATGGCATCGTCCACCACCAATCCGACGGCGAGGACCAGGCCGAACATCGAAAGCGTATTGATGGAGAACCCGAAGAGTGGAAATAGAATAAACGTGCCTACCAGCGAGACCGGCACGGCAAGCAGCGGGATCAAGGTAGCGCGCCAGTCTTGCAGAAAGAGGTAGACGACAAGGATGACCAGCGCGATGGCGATCAAAAGGGTTTTGATGATCTCCTTCATGCCTTCTGTTACTGCTAAGGTCTGGTCGAGCGATATGGCGTAATCCATGTCGTCCGGAAAGCGCTGCTTCATTTCGGCCATCAGCTTTCGAACGCCTTCGGCGGTTTGGACCGCATTGGAACCAGGCAGCTGGTAGACCGGGATTACGATTGCGGGCTTGCCGTTTAAGCGGCTGATAATGCTGTAGTCCTGCGCGCCAAGCTCGACGCGGGCGACGTCTTTCACGCGAACAGTTCCACCATCCGGCGTCTCGCGGACGATCACGTTTTCGAATTGTTCCGGTGACAACAGGCGGCCTTGCGCCAGCACGGAGTAAGTGAATTGCTGGTTCGCGGGAGCTGGTTCACCACCGACCTGACCGGCAGGATTGACCGTGTTCTGCGCCCGCACTGCATTGACGATGTCGGTGACCGTCATGCCCAGTTTCGCCAGTTTGTCAGGCTGTACCCAGAGCCTCATGGCATACTGCCCCGCGCCGAAAACCTGCGTCTGGCCCACACCGTACAAGCGGGCGATGGGGTCATTGAGGTTGATGTATGCATAGTTGCCAAGGAACGTCGCATCGAAAGTACCCTTGGGGGAAAATAGGCCGACCAGCATGAGCGGAGCGGTCACGGACTTTTTGATGGTGACCCCGTACGTGTTAACGTCCGGAGGAAGCTGACCGGCAGCCAGTTGCTCGCGCGACTGCGTGAGGGTTAGATCGGTGTTCGAGTCCGTAGCCAGATCGAAGTCCACGACCATGGTGGTTTGCGAGTTGGCGGTGGCGTTCAACGAATACATGTAATTCATGTTGTCCACGCCATTGATTTGCTGTTCGATGGGCGTGGCGACGGATTGCTCGAGAGTCTGCGCGTCCGCGCCGACAAAGGAGGCCTGCAGCTGAATTTCCGGTGGAACGATGTTTGGAAACTGCGCCACGGGCAGGCTTGCAATGGTGACCGTGCCCACAATCACCATCAGGATGGCGATCACCATGGCCACGATCGGACGGTTGATGAAGAACTTCGACATTCTCAGTTTCCTTCCCCGGAAAGATGTACGGGCTTGGGCGCAACGAGAGTTCCTTCCCTGAGTTGTTGCAGTCCTTCGACTACAACTTGCTCACCCGGCTTGAGTCCCTCGTCAATCACCCACATCGTTCCGACCGTCGCGCCGGGCTTCACGGTGCGCATGCTAACTTTGTGATCGCTGCCGACAACCGCCACTTGATAGCTTCCTTGCGATTGCGCAACGGCGCTTTGCGGCAGCAGCAGAGCGTTGCTCTTCAACTCGGTTTCGACACGCACACGTCCATACTGGCCAGGACGCAGCACGTTGCCGGGATTGGGAAAGGCAGCAACGATGCGAATCGTGCCGGTGTTTGCATCCACTTGCCGGTCCGCCAGCAGGATTTTGCCCGTTTGCGGGTAGACACTGCCGTCACTCAGGATCAGTCTGACCGAGGTCCCAAAAAAATTGATCGTATGCTTGCCAGGAATGGGATTGTTTTTCTTTTGTGCGAGGAGATATTCATGTTCGTTAATCGGAAAAAAAACTTTGATGGGATCCACCTGCGAAACTGAAGTCAACATAGAGGTAGGTCCGACCAGGTTGCCGATTTGGACCTGCGCTATCCCCGCAATTCCATCTACCAGAGAAGTGACTTTCGTCCACTCCAGGTTGAGTTGCGCCTGCTCGACCGCCGCCTTGGCGGATTCGACCGAGGCCTGTGCGCCAAGCTTGGCCTGAACCTCGTTGTCTAATTGGCTCTTCGCGATGGCCCTGCCCTCGGCCAGCGGAGTATCACGCTCTACGTCAAGAGTTGCTTTGCCAAGCTGAGCTTGGGCTTGCGCAAGATCGCCTTTGGCGCGATCGAGCGTCGCTTGAAAGGGTCTCGGGTCTATTTCGAAAAGGACCTGGCCTTCGTGGACCAGCGAACCCTCTTTGTAGTTTTGTTTGATGATGTAGCCTGATACTTGGGGCCGGATCTCCGCGTTGACGTAACCGTCCAAGGTCGCTACCCATTCGCTATACATTGGGACATCGCGCGTTTCTACGGTGGCCACTTCGACCTCCGGCACTGGCCGCGCAATTGTTGCCTGGCTCCGGTTGCAGCCCGAGACAAGAATGCAGAGAGCGGCGACGGCTGCCAGAATGGCGCCAGGGCGCAGTCGCAATACATGGCCATAAAGAAAGCCGAAGGCGTAACTCACTGTCTTCTCCTTTTGTTTTCGAAATATTACGGGCGAAGCTTCCTGCCTACGCCAAGTTGGATAGGTTCTTGGTTCTTGCGCGATCGTTGTGTGTACGTAATTGCTGCAGTCAGCAGGGCGCCAACCACGATTGCCAAAATTACTAAGATCGACATTGCTTTCTCCTTCCGATTGTTTCCACGCCCATTGTTTCCGCGCGCTCAACCGCAATTTCCGTCTCCAGAATCGCGGCGATGCTGCTGAAGACGATTCCAGTCTTCTGTGAAAAGAGCGACCTTTCGGAGTTCGCGCTCGGCCCTAAGCCAATCATCAAGTTCGCGGCCTGGAAGACTGCCGCCCTCGAGATAAATTTCATAAGCGCGGCGCCTGATCTCGTCGTGATTCGGCTCGTAGTTCGCAGCGGCATTTTCCGCGCGAGGCTGAATGGGTTTTGCGTCGAGTTCCAAAATTTCACTTCTCCCCCTCTTCGATGTCATACCCAGGACCTTTCCCTTCGTAGTGGAAATTGCGTTGCATTACCCGTCGGTCCCGGCGCACCCCTGCCACGAGTCCCGAGGGGGTAAGCCGAGACCCGTGGCCACCATCACGATGTCGCTGGCTCAAAACCGAAAGACGATACCGTGGAGAGTTGCGCAAGATCTGCGCGCTCCCGTTGCGGATTCTGATTTAGTGGCGATGTCTGGGGTCGATAACATCCGGGCCGATGAAACACAGGATTATCAAAATCGCCAATATAGTGAGGAGCAGAAGCGTGACCATGAGAGCCTCCCTTCCTCCTCGCGTTAATCACATGCATCGCACGCGACCTGACCTTGCAAGCTAACTCTCGTGTTACCCATCATTCGTGAAGTGTCTCTTCCGGGCGCCCAAGCTGGTCCGACATGATCCTTCAATCTCTCGCGTAATTTCTTTTTCCCATGAAACACCCGAGCCTTTACGGCGCTTACGGAAATTCCCATAATTTGCGCAGTCTCTTCGGTCGATCGCTCGCCGAGCTCACGCAGCTCGATTGCTTTTCGCATTCCTGGCGCTAACTCATTCATGGCCTGGAAAAGAATCCGTTGGCGCTCCTTATGTGCATAGAGTCGTTCGGGATTCAGGCCTTGGTCTTCCACCTCCAGCCGGAAAGATGGCTCTTCGGTTTCGGGCGATTCATCCAACGACACCTGCCGCGAGTGGCTCTTCCTGCGCAGTTTCATCAGGGAAGCGTTGATCGCAATGCGGGACAGCCACGTTGAAAATCGCGAACCGCCTTTGAAACTCTTGAGATGAATGAAGGCCAGCTGAAACGATTCCTGCATCACATCTTCTGCATCCTCTTTGCTCCGCATCATTCGCCGCGCGATATGGAGGACCGTGCTTGTGGATTGCTTGCAAAGGATCTCGAACGCGGCCGGATCACCGCGTTTTGCAGCGACAAGAAAGCCGTCTTCCTCTGTCGCGAGCGCGCGTTCCGTGTGGCCCGTTTCCGTGGCTTTGTAATTCTGCAAACTTTGCTCGGACATGCAGCTACTCCTATCAGGCAACAAAAATTGGAAATTCTGTCATGGTGAACCCGACCAGGTAACTGGCCGTCGTGACTGCGAATTGATTCGTGGTGCGGTCGATCCAACCTCGTTTCCGGGCTAGTTCGGCCATCAGTTGAAACGAAATTCTGCCGCGCCTGTACTGCGCGAAGACGAATCGTTCCGCGGTCGCGGGGTCCTTGATCGTTTGCAATAACCAGTTCAGTTCTTTTTTATTCATGGCGCACTCCTTTCCTCACAACTGACGATTCGATTTTTTCTTCTCGATGTTGTGCACGACGTGCCGGGTGTAAACGCCGGCCGCGATCAGGTCAGCGCCTTCTTTACTTAGCTCGGTCAGCACCTTCTCCCCGCTCTTGTCGATGAAGGTCACTGCTGTGAGGTCCACTACGCACTTGCGTTCCTGACGTGCGGTCTCCGTTCTGGTCCAGCAGGACTTCAGTTCCGAAACCCACGGTTGAACGAGTCGGCCTTCAAGCGTCCATTTTTGTTCTGACAGCGTCTCGGTGATCGTGATTCGTAACATTCCCATGACTCGTGCTCCGTCCACTGGCGGTCTTCCTTCCACCACCAACCGGTTTGCCGCCCCAATTTCGATCTCTGCCAATCTCCTAAGCTTCGCTAATGGGACATGCTTCGCGAATGCTTGCACATATGGACTTCAGACCCGCCTCGCGCAAAGTGCACTTCGTCCATATACGCTTCGATCAGCGGGATGCCGTGCCCATGCGCGGCAGCGGGGTCCGATGTGAGGCCGTTAGCCCGTACCTTTCCGAAATCGAATCCTTTTCCTTGATCTGTCACGATGATTGAAATTCCCTTGCCTGGCCCGCAGCGGCAGCGGATGTGAACATTTTTTTCTGGATCTTCCTGATTGCCGTGTACGACGGCATTTCCCAGAGCTTCGCGGAGCACCAGCTCGACGTCGAACTCTTTGCCCGGAATACATTGCGATCCTTCAATCAGTCGCATCAGGCGATCAACAGTCGGCGAGATAGCTTGGATTTTGCTGGGCATCCAGGTATCGATTTCCAGGACGGAAGAACGGGAGCGTTTTCCTGAAAACCGAGGTTGGGAACTCGATGCTGCGTTCAGGCTTCGCATTCCATTCATGGCTGGCGCCTCACTCTAAAGGAGAAATGCATCACGCCGGCCAAAGCGCGCAGGCTCCCGAGGTTTGCGGAACTTACTGATTTGCAGGGGGATAGCGAGTAAGGGGAGCGTTCCTTAAATCACGCTGCCAGTGTGGCGCTGCCAGCCTCGTGGCACGCTGCCAGTTTTCTGGTACTTGAAATGGAGTTACGTTGGAATAAGGAATGATTGCTGGCGTAGTATTTTTTGGCGGCTTGGCGAGCAAAGGTCATCGGCGACCATGCATTTCGCCTGTAATTCTAGTGCACCGAGACATTCCCACTCTTGCCTGGTTCATTTTTCTTCAGCAGAAATGAGGCGACAAACATAACCGCCGATGCCATCGCCAGAAGCCAATATACTTCAACGTAAGACAGAACCGCAGCCTGGGACTGAACCAAAGCGTACATTCGCGCCAGTGCCTGTCGTCGAGCGGCATCCGCGCTCAAGCCGGCAGTCGTCAGGCGCATCGCGAGTGCTGTAGTAGCGTCGTGAAACCGAGCGGAAGCCGTATAACCTGCCAATACCGATTGATGATACTGACTGCGTCGAGCGATGAGGGTCGTGACAGCGGATGTCCCGACACTTTGCCCAATGTTGCGCATGAAATTCATGAGCCCGGCGGCAGCGTTGGTTTTTTCCGCTGCTAGGCCGACGTATCCGGCAAGCGTGAGGGGGACGAACAGGAAGGCCACGGGAAGGTACTGCCAAACACGTAATACGGTGGCCGAGCGGAAGCTCATAAGCAGATCGATCTGTTTACACGATATATACATGCTCGCCGCTAGACTTATCCAACCAAAGGCTAAGAGATAGCGAGCCTGGAATCGCGTGGTGAGCTTGCCTACCATGGGCAGCACGACCAGCACCACGAGGGCACCGGCGGAAAGCACCATCCCTGCCTTTTGTGCCGTATACCCCATAAGGGTCTGCAGCAGTTGCGGCATGAGTACAGTGGAACTGAATAAGGCCATTCCCAGCATTAGGAACATCAGGTTGCTTGCCGCGACATTCGGGTTCTTGAACAAGCGCACATCAACGATGGGCTCTTTCTGAAACCATTCCCAAATGATTAGGGA
>WNFF01010907.1_pt1 | contig 10735 bp, 10 predicted proteins | sample 5400441 | NCBI WGS metagenome assembly WNFF01 (sample SAMN13153345, study PRJNA577476) | soil metagenome | isolation source: 120 cm saprolite under Douglas fir tree site 2 hole 3 replicate 1 | place: USA:California | collected 2015-04-18
GGGGAACTGGACACGACCGACGTCGGCAACACAACAGATCCAGTGACGGGGATCGCCGTTCGTACCGTTTATGGGGCGCACGATGCTGACCGGCGTCCAACGGTGGAGGAATTGAAGAAGCTCGATGCGGTAGTGATCGATCTGCAGGATGCGGGGGTACGCTTCTATACGTACGAAACCACCGTCGGGTATTTTCTCGAAGCGGCGGGTAAGGCGGACATCGAGGTGATCGTGCTGGACCGGCCAAATCCGATCACTGGTTCATTCGTGCAGGGCCCAGTTTCAGACGAGGGGCATGAGAGTTTCACGAACTATTTCCCCATGCCGGTGCGGCAGGGGATGACGCTGGGCGAACTGGCGAAGATGTTTAACGCCGAGCGAAAGATCGGAGCGCGGCTGGAAGTTGTCGCGATGCAGGGCTGGCAGCGCGGAGACTGGTTCGACTCGACCGGGCTGGGCTGGATCAATCCTTCCCCGAACTTGCGGAGTTTAACGGAGGCGGCGCTGTATCCGGGGGTGGGGCTGATCGAGGGAACCAATGTCTCGGTGGGCCGCGGTACGGATACACCGTTCGAAGTCGTGGGTGCGCCCTGGATCAAGGCGAAGGAGCTGGCTGCTTATCTGAATCAGCGTGGCATCCCGAGTGTGCGGTTTGTGCCGATCACGTTCACGCCTTCGTCCAGCAACTTCGCCGGAGTGAAGTGCGAGGGCGTGAATCTTGTGCTGCTCGATCGCAATACGTTGGACGCGCCCGAGCTGGGAATTGAACTGGCAGCGGCGCTACGCAAACTTTACCCCAATGACTTCAAAATCGAAAAGATGCAGAAGTTACTCCTGAATCAGATGACATTTGACTCGATTGTCGGGGGGACGGATCCGCGGCGGATCTCCGAGGACTGGGAAGAACGGCTCGGGTTGTTTGTGGCGGTGCGGGAGAAGTATCTGCTGTACAAATAGCGACCCGCTTCCGGCGGAAACGGACTGAAAACACTGTGAATCCATGCGTATCTCCGACCGGAGTCCCTCGGATACAATGGCGGTTCAGGTTTTTGAGGCCATGGCTGATTCCGAACGCTTTGCTGCCAATCCATTTCACCGTTGCGCGGGTCCGAACTGTGGTTTGGTCAAGGGTGTCAACAACCGCTGGTGGGTCATGTGGTCGTCGTTTGGGGAGTACGAGGCTCCGGTGTTGCATTTGGCGCCCTGGGACGAAGCTCTCATTGCTCAGGAAGGGGCGCTTCCGGTGTGCGGAGAAGGGTGTGCGCAGAGGCTACAGTCGCAGTTCATGGGCAATCTGCGGGAAAATGAAGAGCGGCGGCGGGCGTGAAGGAACGGTGGATAGTGGTTGGTGATTAGTGATTTGTTCGGCTGCGGCTTTGTCACGGCTGATTCCAGAATGCGGCTACTAAGAGTAACTGCGAATCCCGGGTAACCGGCGGCTCCAGTGACGGCATCAGAGTTTACAGGTCCGGTCTCGAAATCATTCCAAATGAGGTGAATGTCTCATGTGGACGCGTGTTTTAGGAGTTCTGTTGATGGCCGGGTGCGCGGTGGCGCAGACTCCGGCTGCTACGTCCACGCAACCCTCGGCCACGCAAGGGACTCCGGCGACATCAGCCTCGAGTGCGGCGGCGCCGGCGGTGACTGTCCGGCCTGCGACTTCGTCGACGCTAACCATTCCTTCAGGAACCAAGGTCCCACTGGCACTGAAGCAGGCGATCTCTACTCGGAATGCGAAGGAGGGAGATCCAGTTTATTGCGAGACAACTTTTCCATTCGTGGTGGATGACCGGATTGTGATTCCGGCAGGGACTTATGTGCAGGGAAAGATCAGCAGAGTCCAGCGTGCGGGCCGGATCAAAGGGCGGGCTGAATTGCTAATGCACTTCACTTCGATGATTTATCCGAGCGGATACACCGTGATGCTGCCGGGATCCCTGGACAATATTCCGGGAGCGGACAAGACGTCTATGAAGGGCTCGGAGGGAACTGTTCGTCAGGATAGCGACAAGGGCAAAGACATTGGGACGGTCGCGAGCACGGCTTCCACGGGGGCAGTAATCGGTGGCCTCAGTGCCGGCGGCAAGGGAGCGGGGCTCGGAGCGGCTGCCGGAGGATTGGCTGGACTGGCCATTGCCATGATTTCGCGCGGAAGTGACGTGAAACTGGAGCCCGGGACGTCGATTGAGATGATCATTCAGCGCGAAGTCACGGTGGATGCGAATCGGGTCACGTCACGGCGCGAGGTTGTTGTTCGGGACTAGGGGAACTAGTCTCCCTGCAAGGAGCAATTCAAGAGCACGCGGGCGGGGGGGCCCCTTCGACTGCGCTCAGGGCAGGTCCGCGCCACACAGACACACTACTTCAGCACGAACATTGCGTTCACGTGTGCGGTCACGGTTACTTGCTGCGGAGTAAATTCCTGAGTCGGGGGCGCGACTGATTCCATGGCCATCATCGGTCCGCCTTTGCGCTGCATGGGCGCGTAAATACGGATGTTCTCAGCCGTATCCACTGAAGCGTAAGAGAGTTCTCCTAGCGTGCGGCCAGCGGCGGTGGCGAGGGACTGCGCGGACGCGCGGGCGCGGCGGTAGGCGTCAGCGACGGCTTTGGTTTTGGCTTCGTCGATGTTTTCGAGCGTGTAGCTGAGGGACTGACTCTCGCTGACGTCGGCGTCGGCGAGTTGCTGAGTGATGGGACCGATCTTGGCAAAGTCCTTGAGCTTCAGGCTGACGCTGGTCGTGACCTGGTAACCCATCACCTTGCGCTTGGGATTCTTCCAGTCATACATCGGGTTTACGGAGAAGAAACCGATCTCGGCGGATTTGGGATCGATTCCGTTGGCGCGCAGGACCTGGCGCGTCGCTTCGGCTGCTTTCGAGGCTTGATCGTAGGCGGCCTTGGCGGTGTCTGCCTGGGCGCTGATGTTGAACTGGATCATGGCGGTGTCGGGGGCGGTTTCGAATTTGCCGTCGGCGCCGACGAAAACGGTGTTGGGCAACGCGGTGAGCGTGGGAGACTGGGCGATAACGAACGCGGCCAGCATCAGAACGGCACAAAGAATCAGAGCAGGGGATTTCATAGGAATTCTCCAGAAAGTCAGTTATACACCGACATGAATAGAACGCGGCAGAGCGGAGAAGTTGCGGTCAGGCCAGGAAGACAGCGCTGCGCTACTCAACAATTCTACGGGTGGGGGAAACCGCTTTTCTTGTCGATATCCTTGCGCAGATCCTCCCAGATGTTGTCGGGCATGCTGAGGAAAACCTCGACGATGCGTGGGTCGAACTGACGCCCGGACCAGAGTTCGATTTCTTTGCGGGCGGCCTCGTCACTTTGCTTGGGACGATAGGGGCGATCAGAGGTGATGGCGTCGAAAGTGTCAGCGATGGAGAAGATGCGGGCACCGAGAGGAATGTCTTCGCCTTTGAGGCGGCGCGGGTAGCCGGTGCCGTCAAAGCGCTCCTGATGGGAGTAGACAATCTCAGCGGCTTCGCTGAGGAAGGGAATTTTCTTTACGATCTTGTATCCATACCAGGCATGCTCCTTCATGACATCGACTTCCTCGGCAGTGAGTTTGCCGGGTTTGGTGAGGATCTTCTCGGGAATCGCCATTTTGCCGATGTCATGGAGGAAGGCGCCGCGAGCGATGACGCGGATCTCATCTTTTTGCAGGCCCATTTTTTGCGCGATCGCGATGGTGAAAGCGGTGACGCGTTTAGAGTGATTTTCGGTCTCCCTATCCTTCTGGTCGAGCGCGTCGCCCAGAGCTTCGAGCGTGATGTCGTAAGAACGCTCCAGATCGGAGAGTGCGGCCTTCCACTGCTGGGTTCGAGCGGCAACTAGGGCTTCGAGGTTGGTGCGATAGGCGTCATTTTCCCGTTTCAAGCGACGGTTCTCCAAGGCGCGGCGCACCGTGGCCAGCAGTTGTTCGCGCTCAAAGGGCTTGAGCAGGTAGTCGTACGCTCCATTGCGAAGTGCCTGCAAGGCGACCTGGATATCGTGGACGGCGGTCACCATCACGACCGGCACGTCGGGGTATTTCTCTTTGGCACGCTCCAAAAGGGCGATGCCGTCCATTTCCGCCATCATCAGGTCGGAGAGGACCAGATCAAACTCTTCGCCCGAGTCGAGCAAGGACATAGCCTCGACGCCGCTAGCAGCCTGTCTGGTTTGGAAATGAGCGCCCGCCAGCATGGAGGAAACGATTTCCCGGATGGTCTCTTCGTCGTCCACCACGAGGATGCGGTCGAGGGGCATGGTTGTGACTGTCGTGTGAGTGTATCGCCCATTCTAGCGCAGCGTTCACATTCCGAAAGTAACCACTTGGAGGCGGAAATTCGGTATCGAACGGTGTCTCGCATGATATTTACAAGTTCTGGCATTGGTACACGTGTCTATGAATCCTGCCTGGTTCTTAGGGTACCCGGTTGGCGCTCTGGCCGTTCCCTGGCTGGCGTCGCGGGAGTCTGCTGCCCTGATCCTGGCGGTGGTGAGCTTTCTTTTCTTTCGCGCCTTCCGTGAACGATATCTTCTGACCTGGGGAATGGGCTGGATCACGTATGCCGTGTTCGTGTTCATGGAACGCCGCGGAGCACTGCACGCTTCAACGCCTGCGGCGGCGGCTTTCACGCAGGCTGAATTTGTGATTGCCCTCGGGCTGTTCGCGACGGCGGCGCTGCTGTCGGCTCACGCCAAGCGACTGCTGACCGCGCTACTGATGGTTTCCTCGGTGGTACTGGCGTGCGCGGTCCTGCGTCCCCTCTATCTTCCCGGCTCTGACGGAATGCGCATCGGGGTGGAAGCGGGCTGCCGAGTGATCGCGGTCGTAGGAGCATTCGGTCTGATTCGGTATCGCTTTGGCCGCCTGGGCATCGGACCCATTCTGTTGAGTTTTGGACTTATCACCCTGAACCTGAACTGGCCTCCGTACACGAGTTACATTCCGACGGAAGGATTTCTGTTTCTGGAAGTGCTCTTCGGTTCCAGCATGTTCCTGATGGTGCTGGGCGATTCGCGGTTGCGGGTCGCGCGGTTGTCGGTGCTCAACGAGCTGACGGTGACAATATCGCGCGCCCAGAACCACGGGCCCATGATGCAGTCTGCTTTGGAAAAGCTGAAAGTGGTTGCCAAGGCGAAAACGGCATGGTTCCGCATGATCGAGGGCAGCCAGTTGGTGCTGACGCAGCATGTGGGTCTCTCGCCCGACTTTGTGCGAGCGATCGGCCAGATTGATATGGACGATGCGCTGGCACGCGTCCTGCAAGACAACCGGGCGGCGGTTCTGAAACCTTCCGAGTCGCCAGAACCGGTGCGCGAGCAACTGAAGAAGCAAGGCATTCATCATGTGGTGGTTCTGCCGGTACAGGGCAAGAAATCGATTATCGGAACTCTTTCGCTGGGATGTTCGTCGGGTCGAAGCCACAGCGCAGAAGAACTGGAGTTTCTGGAAACCGTCACCCATCAGTTGGGTATTGCGGTGGAGAATCTGCGGCTGCTCGAGCAGGTGCTGCGCTCGCAGCGGCAGTGGATGAACACCTTTGATTCGATCCAGGACCTGATCCTGGCGCACGACGGGGATTTTCGCATTCTCAAGACCAATCAGGCGCTACTGCAACGGATTGAGCAGGCGCCGGCGGACGTAGTGGGCAATCCGTGCGAAATGGTATTGCCGCAGCGCTCGCCGTGGAGCGGATGCCCGTATTGCGATCGTGGCGCGGGGCTGACGGAAGGTCCAGACCCGTGCTTCGGCGGACAGTCGCTGGTTTCGACATCGTCGTTTACGGAGCAGGGAAGCCAGCAGAAGGGCACCATCCATGTGGTGCGCGACACGACTGAGCGACACGTGGCGGAAGAGAAGTATCGCATGCTCTTCGAGCAGGCGCAGGAAGGCGTGTTCGTCGCGACGCTGGAGGGCAAGCTGCTCGATTGCAACGACGCCTTCGTGACCATGCTCGGCTATACCAGCCGGGAAGAATTGGCGGCGGCCGATATTGACAGCGTCCTCTATCCTGTGGCCGATGAGAGAGCGGCATTCCGCAAGGAAATCGAGGCGCACAACTACGTCCGCAACTTCGAAATCACGGTGCGCCGAAAAGATGGGACGCTGCTCACAGCAGCGGCCAGTTGTTTTGCCACGCGCAATTCGATGGGAAACATCGAGCGCTATCAGGGCTTCATCCTGGATATCACGGAGAAGAAGCGCTCGGAAGACGAGATGCGACGGCGGAATCGCGAGCTGAACGCGCTCAATGCAATGGCCGTGATTGCCACGCAGTCGTTCGATCTGGATGAAATTCTTAACCTTACGCTCCGGCAAGTAATTTCGCTGTTCGGGGCGGAAACCGGTTCTGTGTATTTATCGGCAGGAAATGATGGAGTGTTCCGGCGGCGCGCGGGGTGGGGACCGCGAAGCGAGGCGCGCGTCCGCATGTCGGAGGCGAACTTCCCGGAGGGCTTTGGCGACCTGGTGATGCGGTCGCGGGCGGAAGTGGTGACGCAAGATTTTGTGCCGCACCTGCCTCCGGCGGTAGTGGAGTTTGTCTGCGCGGACCGGCTGCCGGGCTGGATCTGGGTGTTGCTGTGGAGCAAAGACAAACCAATCGGCGCCATGGGCATTGCCAGCAAAGAGAGCCGGCATTATTCGAGCAATGACGAGAATCTGCTGGTGGCGATCAGCCGGCAGTTGGCGACCACTATTGAGAAGGTCCAACTCTACGAAGAAACCTGCAAGGCGTATGAGGATTTGCGACACACGCAGGAGCAGCTGTTGCAGAGCGAGAAAATGTCAGCCGTGGGACAGTTGATTGCGGGCGTAGCGCACGAACTGAACAATCCGCTGACGGCAATCCTGGGCTATGCCCAGTTGCTGGAAGGGGCGGGGCTGGATCACCGGTCCGCCGAGTATGTGCGCAAGCTGTTCAAGCAGGCGCAGCGGACCCATCGTGTGGTGCAGAACCTGCTTTCGTTTGCCCGTCAGCGCAAGCCGCAGAAGCAGGACGTCGATCTGAAGAAGGTGCTGGAAGAAACCCTCGTACTGCGGGAATACGATCTGAAGGTGAGCAACATCACTCTGGAGCGCGATTTGCCGGAGGACATGCCTTTGGTGGTGGCGGATCCGCACCAGTTGGAACAGGTATTCCTGAATGTCATCAACAACGCGCTGGATGCGATGCTGGAGAGCAACAGCAGCGGCGTTTTAAAGGTACGGGGCTTCCGCAAGAATAGCTTCGTTTGTGTGGAATTCGATGACAGCGGGCCCGGAATCAAGGATCCGAGCCGCATCTTCGATCCGTTCTATACCACCAAGAGTGTGGGCAAGGGAACCGGTTTAGGGCTCAGCATCTGCTACGGAATAATCAAGGAGCACGGCGGGGAAATTGTGGCGCGCAACCGGGACGAAGGCGGCGCCACCATTGAAATCCGGCTTCCAGCTAGCGAGAAACAAGAGGTGCCTGAGGTGGCTGCTTCGTCGCCGCGGCGGGAGTCACTGCTGAAGCGGTGCTCGAATTTGAGCGCGACGTGCTGGTCGGGGCGGGCGCCGATGTCACTACGTCCATGAGCATGGACGAGACTAAACAGCATCTGCAAAATGGCTCGTTTGACGTCATGGTGCTGAATGGGCGCATGCCGGGCGGTCCGAGCGCAGCCGAGATGTATCGCTGGATGGCCGCGAACTGTGCGGGCATGGAGAAGAGGCTGCTGCTAACGTTCTCGACCGTCACCGACCAGGAGACGCGACGCTTCCTGCAGGAACAGAACGTGCCGTCACTGGCCAAGCCGTTTGAGGTGGCCGATCTGATTTCGCAGGTTTTGCGGCTGCTGCAGAGGGAAGATGCGTCGGACGCGAAAGTGGCGGCGGCTGGGGCGGGCGCGTAGAACTCCCAGATGGGTGCGAACGTGGGCCGTCCCTCCGAGACTTGCGGCATCGTTCGGCTAACCCCGCGCTGAAGCGCGCGGGGCTAAGCTGGATCGCCCCTCTGGGGCTGCTTTAAATGATGACGACCTACGATCCCACGCTCTCCAGTTGTCCTTCGACAAGTGCTCTTGCCACCACGTTTCTCTGCCTTTTAAAGCTGTGCCTTCAACCCGCGAGTCATTTCTGAGATCAACTTCTGGTTGCGGCGATACCACTGCCAGTGTCCCTGCCTTTTGACTTCCACCAGGCCAGCCTTTACCAGAATTCGCATGTGATGCGAGACGGTCGGTTGCGAAAGCCTCACCCGTTCTTCGATGTCGCAGGCGCACAGGCCTGTGTCTTTTCCCAGCGAGTTTCCGCGTTTTTCTTTGAGCGCTTGCAGGATGCGGCGGCGGGCAGGGTCGGCGATGGCGTGGAGAAAGGGCCCGAGGTCGGGGGGAGCGGGAGACATGAGAGGAAGATTAGCAGATTGCTAATAACTTTCCCTCACCATGGCTGGCCCGGGGCGTACAATCCGGCTTCATGAAGGAATGCGAACATATTCTTCGCGATTTAAACACCAAAACGTTCGACGCCGAGGTCAAGAAAGATGTCGAAGGCAGGCACTGGGAAGCCTACCTGCGAGAAGCGTTGGCTCCGGAATTCCGTCTGCGGCGATCAAACGCGCAGAGGAAGACCCAGAACGTGGAGCAGATGATCGATTTCATCAGGACTGCTCCGGCCCAGACCCGCACCGTGGTGGAGAGCGAGATTGTTGTATGGTGCGATGAAAATGTCGGGGCAATCACATCTCCAGTTACGATGGCGGGCTCTGACGGCCCAGTACACCGGTATCAGAATGTCAAAGTCTTCGAAAAAAAGGACCGATGGCGCTGCGTCTACTGGCAAGTCTCGGAGGCGCCGATCGACGATCAGAGTTGAGGCACGCGCTAGCGCCGAGTGCCGGGGTTCCCGGAAGGGCGGCGAATAAAATGTGCTTCGCCGGTTCCACCCCTAAAAGGGGCGTTGAACGGGAACGGCTTTCGGCGTCGCTGAAGCGACACCCTGATACAAATCCAGAGTCTTATGGCACACGTCAAGACGGGCATGTTGCCTCATGAACTTTGGGCACTTTCGCGTAGCGTGGGCATCTATTCGGCATGCTTTTTGAAGGCAACGAGCGCCGCGCGCGAGAGCGGCGGATGAAAGCGGAAGGACGGCTGCCGCCGGGGCAGTCCTTGACCCTGAAGTGGCCGGTTCTGCATTACGGGTCAGTGCCGCGATTTGATCCGGCTGCATGGGATTTTCGCGTGTACGGGCTGGTTGCGAATCGGGTTCGCTGGGGGTGGGCAGAGTTCTCGAAGCTTCCGCGAGTGGAGAGGACCAGCGACTTTCATTGCGTAACGCGCTGGAGTCGATTCGACAATCGGTGGAGTGGAGTGGCAGTGCCGGAGATCCTGAAGCTTGTCCAGCCTCGACCAGAAGCACGTTATGTTTTGGTGCATGCGGAGCAGGGCTATACCGCCAATGTGCCGCTCGCGGACCTGGATCGGGAAGAAGTGCTGGTGGCTACGCATCATGATGGCGAGCCGCTCAGTCCGGATCATGGTTGCCCGGCGCGGCTGATTGTGCCGCATCTGTATGGGTGGAAGTCGGTCAAGTGGGTGCGCGGATTTGAATTTCTTGATCAGGATGCGGCGGGATTTTGGGAGCAGAATGGGTATCACATGCATGGGGATGCGTGGAAGGAACAGAGGCACAGCGGGTAGCCCGCCGGGGCTAAAGCCCAGTCTTCAAGCGGCTTTTGCGACACGGCTGAAGCCGTGCCCTCCCGCTTACGCCCCGGCAGAGGCCACGCCCTCCCGTTCTCGGACAACCAACTACTTTTTTAGAATTGGATTGTATCCATCGGCGATCAGGCGGCCACGCATGATTTCGGCGTCTTTGATGTCGGCGTAGGGGCCGACCTGCACACGGAAGAATTTGTCGACGGAGGGGTTGTTGGCGGAGAAGGCGGGGTACTGCTTTCTCTTCAGCGCCTCGACCAGGGAGTCGGCGTCTTCCTGGCGAGTTACGGCAGCAACCTGGACGTAGTAGGCGTTGGTGGTTGGGGCGGCTGCTGTGGGATTCTCGTCGCTCTTTGGAGGCTCGGTGGAAGTTGAGGCTGCGGGCTGCGCTTGCGAGTCCCCGGGTGTGAGTTTGGTGTCGGCTTTTTTTTGTTCCACCGCCTTGTAGAAGCTGAAATCACCGGAAGAAGGGGGAGGCGGCGGAGGGTTGTTTTTCGCCGGCGAGGGTCGAACCACGGTTGCTGGAGTGCCCGCTTGCGCGGCCAGCACGTTACCGGATCCCACTCCGGTTGCTTTGCGTCCGAGCGAAAAGCCGATCGCAAAAAACCCGGCACAGATCACTACTAGGGCAAAGAACAGAGCCAGCATCCGGCCGGTGCCGAGGGTGATTTCGGTGTCTTGTGGAACATTCGCCATACTGAATTGGCGCTACTCTTAACTCCCCGTCTTCGCTGGTGCCGGCGTGCCTCCAAGCAGTTTCTGGATCCCAGAGAAGAAATCGACTGGAACGGGAAAAACTACAGTCGTATTTTTTTCGACGCCGATTTCGGTCAAGGTTTGCAAATAGCGTAACTGCACGCTGACTGGTTCGGTGGCGAGCAGGTGGGCGGCGTCCACCAGGCGTTGGGCGGCTGAGAACTCGCCTTCGGCGTGAATGATCTTGGAGCGCTTTTCGCGTTCCGCCTCAGCCTGCTTGGCCATGGCGCGCAGCATGGACTCGGGCATATCCACCTGCTTCACTTCCACGTTGACGACTTTTACTCCCCAGGGC
>WNFF01047945.1_pt1 | contig 10733 bp, 8 predicted proteins | sample 5400441 | NCBI WGS metagenome assembly WNFF01 (sample SAMN13153345, study PRJNA577476) | soil metagenome | isolation source: 120 cm saprolite under Douglas fir tree site 2 hole 3 replicate 1 | place: USA:California | collected 2015-04-18
CAGGGCAGATGGCCGTTTTAGGCATGAATCTCCGCCGGTCGATACCTACGCGATGCCGTCAACCTCTGAAGATGACTAGCCCGGCGGAACGCGCGCTCTGGATGGGTGAGCGGCGCCTGCAGACAATTCTGGACAGCGCCCACGTCGCTTTCGTCGCCGTGGATGCCGAGGGGCTGATCGTCAACTGGAACAACGAAGCGGGGGCAAGTCTGGGTTGGTCGCGGGCTGATGCTCTCGGGCGCACGTTCGCCGAGATCGCCTTCGACGAGAAGGCGCGCGCTGCCTACGAGGATGAGGTCGCGCAGCTATCGCCACCGACCAACGGCGGCCCGATGCTACGAACCTGTCGCCTCGACCTCTCGCATCGCGAAGGTCGCCAGATCCCGGCGGAGCTGACGCTCTCGCGAGTGGCCGCCGGCGACAGTCATCTGGTTCAGATCTTCGTACGCGATCTGAGCGACAACGAGCAGGCGGCACGGGATCGCCGTCGCGCCGAGGAGCGACTCGCCTACGAACGCCTGCACGACGTCCTCACTGGGCTGCCCAACCGCACGCTGCTGCTCGATCGCCTCGGCCATGCGCTCGCGCTTGCCGGGCGCCAGAAGAACACGCTTGCTGTACTCACGGCCGATCTGGACAACTTCAAGCTGGTCAACGAGAGCCTCGGCCACGCCATTGGCGACCAGGTTCTCCTCGAGGTGGTCGCCCGGCTCCGGCAGATCGTGCGCGTCAGCGACACGATGGCGCGCACCCGCGACGACGCCCTGGGCCGCCTCGACGGCGACGAGTTCGTCGTCATCTGCGAGAACCTGAGCAGCGAGCACGACGCCGTCGCCGTCACCGAGCGAATCGTCGAGGCTCTGAGCAAGCCGTTCAGCGTCGCCGCAGAGCCGATCTTCCTCACGACGAGCGTCGGGATCGCCCTCAGCCGCGCCGGTGCCAGCCCCGAGTCGTTGATCCGTGACGCGACCGTGGCGCGACATCGCGCCAAGGAACGCGGGCGCGGGCGCTTCGAGCTCTTCGACCCCGCGTTGCACGCGCGCGTGGCAAGTCGTCTCAGCCAAGAGAGTCGGCTGCGCCACGCGCTCGAAGCCGGCCAGTTCGTACTGCACTATCAACCCCTGGTCTCCGCGCGGGACGACCAGTGGATCGGTGCCGAAGCGCTGATCCGCTGGAACGACCCCGAGCGCGGACTGCTCCTGCCGGCGGATTTCCTTCCGCTGGCCGAGGAGACGGGACTGATCATCCCGCTGGGGCGCTGGGTGATGGAGCAGGCCTGCGCGGCCGCGGCCGCCTGGCAATCCGGCGTGTGCCGCCGGCGTCCCTACCGGGTCTCGGTCAACGTCGGCGGACACCAGTTGCTCTCCGACGATGCCCCCGCGATGGTCGCCGAAGCGCTGGCGTCAAGCGGACTCGACCCGGCGCGACTCGCCGTGGAGGTCACCGAGACCGTTCTCCTCGGCGAGACCAGCGCGGCGGTCACGGCGCTCACGCAGCTCAACGCGCTCGGCGTTCGCATCTTCCTCGACGACTTCGGTACCGGGTACTCCTCGCTGAGCTACCTCAAGCGGCTGCCGTTTGACGCGGTAAAGCTCGATCGCGCCTTCGTTCACGGACTCGATGAGAGCAGCGTCGACCAGCAGATCGTCGGGGCCGTGGTCCAGATGGTCCGGGCCCTTGGCATGACCGTGGTTGCCGAGGGCGTCGAAACAGAGAGCCAACGCGACCGCCTCCGTGAGCTCGGTTGTCACGTGCTCCAGGGCTACTACTTCGCCCGGCCAATGCCCGCCGAAGAGATGACCGCCATGCTCTCCGCTCAGGGCAACGGCGAGGAGGTCCCAGACCTCGAGGAACCGGCGCCTGAGCACCAGTGACGGCGTCCAGCGACCGCGCCCGGGGGTCAACACCGGCGCAAACCCGCCGATACAGCCTCATAACAGCCCTGGCGTTCGCCGCTGGACGCATGACTCACGGGAACTGACGCCATGCCGACCACAAACACCGACGACGAGCTGCGGCAGCGCCTCGCGGCTCTGCGTGAACAGGCGCTGCAACTGCTCACCGACTGCACCGCGAACCAAGACGCTGCGCGCGGGACGGATCTCATCGTGGCGCTGCAGGATGTCTCCAACCGCCTGGGTGCCGCGCAAGCGGCTCTAGCCCCGCAAGCTCCGCTCGTTCTGGCTCCGGCGCCGATCGAACCGAGCCAGCGCCGCCAAACGGGCGGCACAGAGGTGCTCGCCGCCGCCCCGACCAAGTCACCCACCGCAGAAGCGGCGATCGTGCTGGCCCTGGCCGAAATCACCGTGCCGTTCGCCACCACTCGGCAAGACGAAGCCGAGCGCTGGCTGCGGGTCCTGCGACAGGAGGGCCAGGTCGGCGCCACGCTGCAGGCGCTCGGGATCGACGAGCCTCCCCAACTCGCCACCCGCGCCGAGCCGAGACATCCCGCTGACACGGCGCGCGGTCACGAGGCGGTCCGTGCCGTCAGCGAACAGGCCGCGGACCTGGCCCGCGAGCGCGGCGGCGACCATACGACGACGGTCGATGTGCTCTTCGCCGTCATCATCGCCTACGGCTCGGTCTTCGATCGCACCCTCTACGCGGCCGGGGCGGACCGCGTCGACGTGCTCGACCAGCTCGGCCGCCGCGCCGGCGTCGCCCACATCCGGTAACCGCCGCGGCCGCGGGGAGGCGGCGCGTGCGGGCCTGGCGGCTGGTACCGTCGCCCGCGCGGTGAGGAGGATGCACGTCAGACGTCGGCTGCGGTGGATGGCAGTCGCTCTCGGTTTGATCGCGGCCGCACCGGCGGGAGCGTGGGCCGCCGACGCACCGACCCGCTATACGCTCGCCAACGGCTGCTACGCGCTGCAGAGCTCATCTGGGCACGTCGTGGCGGGCGGCGACCGGGTGCGGATGCAGGCGACGACGCTTGGCAGCTACCTGCTGTACCGCCCGGACCGCACGTTCCTGGCCGCGCAGGGGGATGGCAGCGTCGCTCCAGATCAGCGGCCGAGTCCGGCTGCGGACTGGCGCGTCAAGGAGGCGCCCGGCGGGACGTTCACGTTGTCGCCCGCGTCGGCGGGGGGACCCGAACTCATGGTGCGGTTCGTCCCCGCGCAGGGGTGCGCGGTGTTTCCGGAGGCCGGTTTGAACGCGACGGGGACCCCGAGGAGAGGCGAGGTGCCGTACGGGCGCGTCGGCGGGATGGTCGAGGGCCACATGCACTGGATGACCTTCGAGTACCTCGGCGGCAACTTCCACTGTGGCCGTCCGTGGAATCCGTACGGGATCGAGTCCGCGCTTCCCGACTGCTACACGATCGAGGGGCCTCAGGGCACCGCCGCGCCCACCCAGAATTTCCTCAACTACGGCAACCCCGCCCAGCCGCACGACACAAGCGGTTATCCGAAGATGACCGCCTGGGGCCACAACAACCTCACGTACGAGGGCACCTACTGGCGGTGGATCCAGCGGGCCTGGCTGGGCGGCCTGCGGCTGATGGTCATGAGCGTCAACGAGAACCGCGTACTGTGCGAGCTCGAACCCACCCACCAGACGAACTGCGACGAGATGGACACGGTGCGCCGCGGCTTCCAGGACATCCGCGACCAGATCGTCACCGACCCCTACCAGGCGCGCCGCGTCATCAACCAGGGCAAGATGGCCGTGGTCCTCGAGATCGAGGTGTCCGAGCTGTTCGGATGCCGCGGCTGGGACCAGCCGACGTGCGACCAGGCCCAGGTCGACCGCCAGTTCGACGAGATGTACCGCCTCGGCGTGCGGTCCTCGCTCCTGCTCAACAAGTTCGACAACCCGCTCACCGGCGTTCGCTTCGACGGCGGACCGATCGGCGTGCTCATCAACGCGGGGAACCGGTCGAGCGCCGGCTCGTTCTGGAGCGCGCGGACCTGCACGACCCCGCTTCACGACAACACCATCGAGACGTTCGCGCCGCAAGGCAGCGCCGGCCTGGACAGCCTCCTCGGGACGCTCGGCGTCCAGAGCGGCACGCTCCCCGCCTATCCGCCCGCACCGCACTGCAATACGCGCGGGCTGACGGCGCTGGGCAAGCACGTCGTGCGCTCGATGATGGACCGCCACATGATCGTCAACCCCGATCACATGAGCCAGGCGGCCGTCGACGACACGCTCACGCTGCTCGAGTCGCGTCACTACTCGGGGGTCATCTCGCCGCACGGCTGGATGGACCCGGGCAACTGGCCGCGGCTGTGGAAGCTCGGCGGTATGGCGTTCCCCGGCCACTCGCAGGCAAGTGACTACGTCAAGGAGTGGCAGAAGTACCGGCCCAAGCGGACGCCGTACTTCTTTGGCTGGGGCTACGGCGCCGACCTCGGCGGGCTCTCCGACCAGCCCGCGCCGGACGCCCAGGGCAGCGTCAGCTATCCGTTCCGCAGCTACGACGGCAGCGTGACGTTCGATCGGCAGCGGACGGGGGATCGGACCTTCGACTACGCGAAGGACGGGGTGGCCCAGTACGGGCTCTACGCCGATTGGTTCGCCGACCTCCGACGCGTCGGCGGCCAAGCACTCGCCCAGGACATGTGGAACGGGTCCGAGGCGTACCTCGAGATGTGGGAGCGGGCCGAGGGCATCCGCGCGCCGGGTTGCGATCGTGCGCGCGTCGGGGTTAGCTCCAAGGGCCTCGGTGCCCTGCGCCTCGGCACCGACTGGCAGACGCTCCTGCGCGGCGCGGGCCAGCCCCAGCAGCGCACGCGGGCGTGGACGTGGTGCGCGAACGGCGCGCCCAACCGCACCGCCGCGGACGTCGCCGTGCTGAACGACGCCTGAACGGTGGACCTCGTCGGCAGCACCGCCCACGGGCGGTCGGCTGCCGGCGTCGCGGTCGGAGCCCGCGCGGCGAGCGTGGTCCGTCGCACACGCTCGCTCGGCGCGGGCATCCGGGTCCGGCCCGCCGGGCGAATCACGTGGGTCTACGTGGTGCGCGGCCGGCGCGTCCGCGCGGTCGCGGTTGCCTCACGCCGGCTCGCTCGGCGCTCGCGGTCCTGTGCCACCTCCAGGTGCAGGCTCCGTAGGCCGGAGCCCCGAGCTCTGGGCTGTCCGCTCTGTGCGTCGTCTCACACACACGGCGTACGGCGGTGGCGCGATACTGAGGTCGGCGATGTGGCACACGGTCTTGAGGGAGGCGTGAGCGTCCAGGCGGCCACGCTCGATGTGCTCGCGGAATTCCGCGAGCGGTTTGAGTGCTACAACCGCCACGACTTCGACGCGATGGAGGCGATGTACCGGCCCGACGCGGTGTTCGATCCATCGCGGGTCTTCCCGGGCGAGCGTCCTCGCCGTGGGTATGGCGAGATGCGCGAGTACTGGGACGAGATCTGGGAGATCTGGGACGGCGTGCGGATGGACCCTGCTGAGGTTCTCGACGTGGGCGACGACCGCTATGTCGTGGTGGTGGAGCTCGGCGGGCGAGGCAAGCGCAGCGGGGCGGACGTGGGGCGGCCGATGGCGTTTCTCTACGCCCTGCGCGACGGCCTCATCGCGCGGACCGACATCTTCCCCGACCGCGAAGAGGCCCTCGCGGCCGCCGCCGAGACCGACCGCTGACCAAACAGGCCGTAGAGGCTGTGGACATAGGCGGGCGCGGGATACTGGGCGAGCGGTGTCAGAGGAGAACGTGGAGATCGTGCGCAGCTTCTACGACGCGTGGGCGCGCGAGGATTTCCCTGGTCCGCCTGAGCTCATGGACTCCGAGATCGAATACGTCAATCCCACCGACGCCGTGGAACCGGGCACCCATCATGGTCTGGATGCGTTCCGCCGCGCGGTGGAACGGGTCTTTGAAGGCTGGGCGACCTGGCAGATGGAGCCAGAGGTGTTCGAAGCGGCGGGAGACAAGGTGGCCGTGGTGGTGCGCTACCGGGCGCGCGGGCGAGAGAGCGGCGTCGAGGTGGACGGCCGCGAGTCGGCGCTGTGGACCCTGCGCGACGGCAAGGTCGTGCGATACGCGTGGTTCCACGGATCGGCGGACGCTTTCGAAGCTGCCGGGCTCGTGGAGTAGCTGAGCGGCGGGATACCGGGCTGAGCAGGGGTTAGGCGTCGAAGCCGACCAGGAACTCGCCTGCCTCCGAGACCTCGGATGCCGTTACGCCCAGGGCTATCACTTCGCGCCCAATGCCAGCCGAAGCCATGGCCCAACACCTCACCGGCCCCAACCCAAAGCTCCCCGCGGCCAGCGCCAGCCTCACTCGATAGGCGCCGGCTCGTGGTGTGCGCGTCAAGATCGGCTGAACGGCCGATGGACCCCCGGAGCGCGGCGGGCTAGCCTGTGCTCTCGGCTTGGCCGGCCACCCCCGTGGCCTTGCTCGATGGTGGGTCTAGCCGAGGACCGCATTGCACGCGCCCCCTTGGGACCAAGGGGGCGCGTGGGGTCTCCGGGACCCGCGCGCAACCACCGCGTGCAGCTAGGGCCGTTGGCGGCCTAACGCCGACCACGATCCCCGGCGGTCCCGCATTGGTCACCGGGAAGGACGGGCGAAGCCAAGCGGACGAGGCAGGCCCGCCCGGCAATTCCTTCGCAGCGCCTCCTCATGTCCTCAACTTCCGGGCCCTGGGAGCGTTTCAACAAGCACTCGAGAGTGCAGAATCGTTGAAGCGACCCATCACCAAGACAACAGTTCGAACCGGCCGGGTGCTGGTGGTGCTCGGGTACCTGGCCGCCGGGGTGGCCGCGCTCTGCCTCCTGCTCGTGGCGGCACTGATCGCTGGGGCGGTCGCCGTCGCCGTTGCCGCCCGGGGCCTGGCGAGACCGCTCTGGGCACGCATGGTCGGTCGTCTCTCGAGGCCGGTGGCTGGAGCCGATGGCCGCACAGCCCCGCCTGAGTCCGTGCCGGCGGAGTCCGCACCCCGCTTGGCCGGATGAGCTGGAGGTGCCGGCGCCCCGCGAAGGCGCTGATCGCGCATCTGGGGGTGGTCGTGTGGCTCTCGGTGCCTGCCCTGCTGATGGCGCCCCCGGCCGAGGCCGACCTCTACGGGCCCGACGACAGCTTCTCGCAGGCCTACGGGCCGCTCAGTCAGCAGGTGACGTACTCGGGCGCCCTGCGCAGCCCGGGCGACCTGGACTACTTCTATTTCGAGATCACGCGCCCTGGCGAGGCGCTGCACTTCACGGTGCGAAACACGCTGGGCAGCTGTTCGTCGCCGGATCAGAACGGCTGCCCGCTGTGGGCCACGCTGCTCGACGCCAGCGAGCACCAACTCGGCGGCGAGGGCAGTACGGCCGGCACCGGCGAGGTCGACTACGGAGCCACCGACTACATCGACTGGACCTTCCCGCAGTCCGGGCGCTACTACCTGGTGCTGGAGAGCAGCGGAGATCTGCCGACCTACACCCTGCGGCTCGACCCGGCGCGCTCCGGCTCTTCGGGTGTTCCCCCGGGGACACCGCCGGCGTTGCGCTCGCTGCGCGTCCTGTCTCCCCAGCGCGGCAGCACCGTGCGGGCGCGACTCGTCTTCGGTCAGCCGATCTCTCGCCTCCAGGCCGATCTGCTCCGGCTGCCGGGCGGCTCCCGGGTCGGCAGGGTCGTGCTTCACCGGTTGGGTCGCGGGTCCTACGCGCTGGCCGTCCGGGTGAACTCCGCCGCCGCCCGAAGCACGTTGCGGCGAGTCCACCGGCTGCGTGTCGCGCTCAAGGTGATCGTTCGGTCGGCCTCCGGTCAGACGTACAGCGTCACCCGGGGCGTCACCCTTCGCGGCTGACCCGGGCGAACGAGTGGTAGTTCTCGAGCCGGATCCCCAGCTCGTCGAGCGCCGCCGGGATCCTCGGGTCGGTGAGCGTCCGCAGCTCGGCTTCCCGCTCGGTCAGGTAGGCGGAGTCGAAGTCCCGGTCGACGTAGCCGGGATGGCAGGACAGCTCGGTCCAGCCGTCGCCGACCTCGTTGACCAGGAGCTGCTCGAGAAACCCCACGCTGACGTAGCGCAGCTCGGTGACCCCGAACTCCCATTGCGCGTAGAACCCGCCGACAGGGTGGACGCGGACGTCGCCGCGCAACGGGACCCCGAGCCCGCCGACGAGCTCCCGGAACAGCGGGGCGAGCTCAGCCTCCCGGTGGAGGGCCGCTCAAGAGGTCGTCCAGGTCGCAGTGGAGCCCGACAGACAGCTCGGGGTTGCGTGCCGCGAGGGCCGCGGCCTCACGCGCGGCCGGCCCGGATACCATCAGGCTCGTGCTCGTCACGACCCCCCGGGCGTGGCATTTGACGATGCCTCGGTTGACGCCCGGCGAGGCGCCGAAGTCGTCGGCGTTGATGATCAGGTGCTTGGTCAATCGCGCGGTTCCGTCACCGCAGGGAAACGGGTGAGCGGCACGGCTGGTCGGAGCGTGCCCCGTGCTGAGCCTATGCGGATCGCCGAGGTGGCGCCCGCGGCCATGCCGATCGAGCGCGGCGTGGGCGAGTCGATCGAGCAGCTCGTCTGGATGCTCACCGAGGAGCTGGTGCGTCGCGGGCACGACGTGACGCTGTTCGCCACCGGTGATTCGCGGACCTCGGCTCGGCTCGAGTCGATCTACCGCCGAGGCTACGAGCACGATCCCGACCTCTGGGATTGGTCGTTCCACGAGACGATGCATGCGGGTGCGGCCTTCGAGCAGGCAGACCGCTTCGACGTGATCCATTGCCACAACTACCACTTCTCCCTGCCGTTCACCCGGATGACGGCCACGCCGGTCGTCCACACCCACCATGTGGAGATGAACCAGGACGTGCGCGAGGCCTACCGGCGCTATCCGGAGGTGCGGCTGGTCGCCGTCTCGGAGTTCCAGCGCGCCGCGTTCGGCGATCTGCCGAACGTCAGCGTGGTGATGCACGGAATCGACACCGCCGCGTTTCCCTTCGAGGCACGGGGAGGTGACTACCTGCTCTTCCTCGGTCGGATGATCGGCGACAAGGGACCGGTGCACGCCGTCGAGGTCGCGCAGGCGCTCGACATGCCGCTCGTGCTCGCCGGTCCGGGTGGGGACCATTACGAGGCGCACGTCGCGCCGCTGGTGGACGGCGAGCGGATCCGCTACGCGGGTCGCGTCGACGCCCTTCGACGCAACGACCTGCTCGCCGGCGCCGCCGCCCTGCTCTTCCCGGCCGTCTATCCCGAGCCCTTCGGGCTTGTCCTGATCGAGGCGATGGCCTGCGGCACGCCCGTGGCGGCGACCGCGATCGGTGCGGTCCCGGAGATCGTCGAGGAGGACGTCACGGGCGCGACTGCAAGCTCACCGGGCGGTATGCCGGACGCGGTCAAGCGAGCGCTCACCCTCGATCGTGCGCGGATCCGCGGCCGGGCGGAGGAGCGCTTCGACTATCGAACGATGGTCGACGGTTACGAGGCGCTCTACGCGACGGCGGCCGCCGCGCAGCCGCGCGCCGGGCCATGACGAACGCGCGCGGCGTCCTCGCGATCTTCGCCCACCCGGACGACGAGTCCCTCGTCGCCGGGGGCACGCTCGCGGCCTGCGCCGCGGCCGGACTCGAGACCGGGATCGTGTCGCTGACGCGCGGCGAGGCGGGGCCCATCCACGACCGATCGATCAGCCGTGAGCGTCTCGGGTACGCGCGTGAGCAGGAGTTGCAGGCCGCCCGGCGGGAGTTGGGCGCTGCGTGGGCGCAGTGCCGCGACTACCCGGACGGAAGCCTCGACTCCGAGCCGGAGGACCGCGTCGCACAAGAGCTGGCGGCGCTGCTCGAGGCCAAGCACCCCGCGATCGTCCTGTCGTTCGGAGCCGACGGGCTCTACTGGCACGAGGACCACATCGCCGTGCACCGCTTCGTACGGCGCGCGCTCGAGCTGGCGAGACTCGATCCGCCTCCCGAGCGCTACGGGGGGACCTGGCCGGCCGGCAGGATGCCAGAGCTTGCCGCCGAGATGGCGGCTCGAGGTCTGGCGGCCGACCTGTGGGGCCTCGAGCCGGCTGCCTTCGGCGTCCCGGCCGGTTCGATCGACACCGTGATCGATGTCGCGCCATTCGTCGAGGCCAAGCTCCGCGCCCTGCGCTGTCACCGCACCCAGTTCGGTCCGGGGCACCTGCTCGCCGAGCTTCCGGATGACCTCGCGGCACGTTTCCTGGCCACGGAGTACTTCATCCGCGGCCGCCCGGGCGGCAACTTGGCCCGCGTGGTCGCGGGCGCCGTCGAAACCCGCACGGCGGCCGATCGGTGAGCGCACCCAGAGTCGTCGTCCTGGGGATGATGGGACGCACCCCGTTCGCCGGCGTGGCCTGGCAGGTCCTGCACTACGTCGAGGGTCTGCGTCGCCTCGGCTGCGAGGTGCACTACGTCGAGGACACCGGCGACTGGCCCTACGATCCCGAGCGCAACGAGATCACAGCCGACTCGAGCTACACCGTCGGCTACATCGCCCGCACGCTCGGATTCCTCCCCGAGCCGGTGCGATGGGCCTACGTTGCCCCCGAGCGCGACGTGCTCGGCATGACGCGCCGCGAGCTGCTCGCGGTCCTGGGCAGCGCCGACGCGCTGCTCAATCTGACCGGCGCGACCGTTCTCCGCGAGGAGCACCTGCAGGTGCCGGTCCGCATCTACCTCGAGACCGACCCGGTCCTGCCTCAGATCGAGATCGCCCAGGGGCGTGCGTTCACGATCGACCTGCTCGCGGCGCACACGCACCACTTCTCGTACGGCGAGCGGCTCGGGAGGCCCGACTGCGCGGTCCCGGTGGAGCGCTTCGAGTACGTCGCCACGCGGCA
>WNFF01005105.1_pt1 | contig 10732 bp, 12 predicted proteins | sample 5400441 | NCBI WGS metagenome assembly WNFF01 (sample SAMN13153345, study PRJNA577476) | soil metagenome | isolation source: 120 cm saprolite under Douglas fir tree site 2 hole 3 replicate 1 | place: USA:California | collected 2015-04-18
CGCTTTCGCGGCAGCTTCGCAGCACGGTAAACCTCATACCAGTTGGGCGAGTAATTGTTCTCAAGCTCCTCGATTCCCCAGGCGATGCCCATCTCCTTGAACATAGCAAGGTACGCGGATGTATCGGCGTGGTAGGAATTGACGAGCGTGCCATCCCAGTCGAAGAGAACGCCTTCAAGGGCGTACTTTCGTTTTGCGGACATTGTTCACAGAGTAACAGAAACAGAGTGAAGGGCGAATTCTGTAGAGTCTGAGATGGATGGGGGGAGCAGCTCAGGCAATTCGTTCTGAAAGAGGACAGGAGAGTGTGACTTATGGTTTCAGATAGCGGGAAGGAATTCGGTCGTCGCGGTCAAACTGGACATCATCGAAGGCTGCGGCGATGCCATGCCAGCCAGGCACAGCGGCGGGTTCCGTTCTGCATACACGCGCCATCGTGGCAGCGACGACGTTGCCGAGGCCCAAAGGCTTGCTGACCAGAACGATTTCAAGCTCGATGGAGGCGCCAACTGCCAGTTGCCTGGGGCAAAGAAAATAGACTCCGGTGGAGCTGATGTTGCGAGTGACAAGCGTTATCGGGAATTCCTCGGGCACTCCGCCTGCACTGCGAAGACGCAACGGGAGGTTGAGGCTGGCACGAGGGTATTCGCGCTGCTCTGGATGCATGCCCACGGCGTACGTTGGCACACGCACGAAACGCCGACTCTGGGCCGCGCGCAGAAGCGGCGCCAAGCGCAGCTCAAGGACGCGGGGCGCATTTGGAATCAGTTGCGGTCCAGCCGCGAATTCGCGAGCTGCTGCCTCGGCCGGTTCGTCTGGCCATGATTCAAATGGGGTAACGCGCTTCGTCGCGCTCATCAAGCCCTCAGAGACGCCACTTCACTGTCGCTGGCTATGGCCCAACAAACTTAACTGTCTAGCAGACTTTCTGGATTTGCCCCGTCCACACGGGTGCGGTGTGGAGCGCTAAGATGGCACTAGACGTGAACAGCGTCAACCTGTGGAAAACACTGGAAGTGTCTTAAGCTCAAACAGTTGGTAATGGTACTGGAATTCACCCACAACATGGTGTGGATTCCCTTGGAAAATGCTCTACCAATATGGTGCTCGACAGTGGGGGCTGTTGCATCTATTCATTGAAAGGCAGTTCAGGCAGAAAATATGTCCACTACGGCTCTCGATTCTCAGGACTCGGTGAGGGCTCCCACGCAGGCGCCGCACAACCCTGCCCGCACGACAACAATGGTTCTGCTGGCATTTGCCGCCGTCTATCTCGTCTGGGGCTCTACTTACTTGGCGATCCGCATTGGGGTCGAATCGTTTCCACCGCTCATCCTGGCGGGACTCCGCCACGTTACAGTGGGTTTGTTGCTCTACCCAATCCTTCGCAAGAAAACCGGAATCAGACCTACCGCCGCAAACTGGAGGGCTGCCGTTGTCACCGGGGCTCTGCTGCTCTTTATCGGAAATGGCGGCGTTAGTTGGGCGGAACGGACTGTGCCGTCTGGAATCACGGCGCTCCTGGTGGCGACGGTGTCGCTCTGGCTGGTGATTGTGGACTGGTTGCGTCCCGGCGGCGTAAAGCCGGTTCCCAGAGTGGCGATGGGGCTGCTGATGGGATTCGCGGGGCTTGCGCTGCTGGTCGGGCCTGCACACCTGGGAGGGTCAGAGCGGGTCGATCCGCGAGGAGCTGCTGTGCTGGTGGTGGCCTCGTTGGCGTGGGCGTGTGGTTCGCTCTATTCCAAACATGGTGGAATGCCCAGTTCGGCGATGCTGGGCGTGGCGATGCAAAGCTTTGCTGGCGGCGTGATTCTCTTGATCGTCGGGGTGCTTACGGGAGAATTCCGCGAGCTGCATTTGGGTGCGATTTCGTTTCGCTCCTGGCTAGCGTTCGGCTACCTGATCGTATTCGGGTCAGGCATTGGCTTTAGCGCGTACATCTACATTCTTCAGAAGAGCACGGCGGCGCGCGTGGCAACGTATGCGTTTGTGAATCCCGTCGTGGCGCTGTTCCTGGGCTGGTTGATCGCCGGGGAGAGCATTACGCTGCGCACGGTTATTGCCGCCGCAGTCATCCTCACGGCGGTCATATTGGTGATTACTGCGCCGCACCGGAAGCCCGCACCCGTCACAGCCTCGGTTCCAGCCCCTGGCGAAGCTTGACCGGCAGTCTTCCCGTCGCGTTTCGCTTTTTCACTTTGCCGCTTGTTTTCGGATAGATTGGTCTTAGGGCTTGCGCTACTTTTAGCGTGTTGAACATGAGCCACGCACAAACCAAATTCGGCCAAAACATCTCGGCGCATGCGGCCTCGCGGTACTGGCGTGCCACGCTGGCGCGCGATTCCCGGGCCGATGGGAGTTTCGTGCTTGCGGTGCGCTCGACGCATATCTATTGCCGTCCTTCGTGCCCGGCCCGTCGGCCGTTGCGGCGGAACGTCACTTTCTTCCTCACGCGCGAGGAAGCAGAAAAGCAAGGCTACCGGCCTTGCCTGCGCTGCCGCCCGAATGAAATTGCGGGGCCGGTTGCACTGGTGCAACGCGCCGCCAGTCACCTCGCCGAGTCTTCGGAAGAGGGAATTCGTTTGGGAGCCCTGGCTACGGCGCTCGGAACCACGCAAGGCACGCTGCGCCGCGCATTCCTGCAGGTGACAGGGCTTAAACCGCGTGAGCTTGCCGAGGCGCTGCGCATCAAGCGCTTTAAAGCGTTGCTCCGCGCGGGCAAGAGCATTGCCGATGCATTGTACGAAACAGGGTATGGATCATCGAGCCGCGTCTATGAGCGGAGTAACGCGCAGCTTGGCATGACACCGGCTACTTATCGAAAGGGAGGACAGGGTATGAAGATCGGATACACCATTGCGAAATCGCCACTGGGAAAAGTCCTGGTGGCCGCGACGGAGCGTGGCGTCTCGGCGGTTTATCTGGGCGACGCGGAGAACACGATGATCGCGGAACTGCGCGAAGAATATCCGTGCGCGGAAATTACGCCCGCCACGGATTCGTTCCGGCGCTGGGTAAGCGAAATCGTGCAGCGCATCGAAGGCAAGCAGCCCCGAATGGAACTCCCGCTGGACCTGCAGGCGACGGCATTTCAGCGCCGCGTATGGCAGGAATTGCAGCGGATTCCGCGCGGCAGGACGCGAACATACTCGCAAGTAGCGCGGGCCCTTGGCCAGCCCAAGGCTGTGCGCGCCGTTGCGAGAGCTTGCGCCACGAACCCCGTATCCGTCGTAGTGCCGTGCCACCGCGTGATTCGCGAGGACGGAGCGCTGGCCGGATATCGCTGGGGGCTTTCGCGCAAAGAACAATTGCTGGCGCAGGAGCGTGCCGCGGGCAACTAGCCGATCCTCTTCGTGAAGCAGTGAGTGCGAGCAACCCTGGGGAATTTGGAGATTGTAAGGGTCTTCGAATTACCCGCGGGGCTTTTCTACTCTTACACCTTTTGGCCAGTCGGGCTTGAACTTCGCATCGGCGATCTTCAGATTCTTCATCACGTGGGTGTAGTGGGACAGGAAATAGTCGTCGGAGCTGGTCTCAAAAAATTTCTGCTGTACCGGCAACCAGGAGGCTTCGTCGATCCACATCCGAATCCTGGCGATCTGGCTGCGCGCCTGGTCGGACTTCGGCGTCAATTCCACCACGACGGTCTTGCGGTTGTCGAACTCTTCCTCGCCGATCAATGTCAGAACGTAATTCTTCTTGAGCGTGTCGCCTTTGGTGCCGAATCCGAGCGCCAGATACTGGTCGACGAACGAGCGGTGCTTTCCAATGTTGTATTCTTCAACGCGATTGATCTTCGGCGTGAAAACGTACAGCGAATCGCCATTGCGGAGGATCGTTCGAGGATCGGGCTTCTGAAAATCGATGCGCATCTTATCATCGCGGCGCACGAAAATCTGGCCGGTCTCGGCCGAACTATCTTTTACGACCGCGGTGTACTTGACGTGCTCGATATCGGCGGTGAGGGAATGAAAGTCCTGCGCGGACTTATCCAGCATGGCCAGGACGCCTTCGAGGGTCCAACTGGCGGTGGTTTGCGCGGCGAGCGGCGGAGGCACGCTTGCGGCGGGAGACAAACTAACCAGCGCGAGAAGGAGAAAAGGTAGACGTCTCAAACGCGGCCTCTATCCAGTAGAGTTGCGAGGTTCATCGGAATCCTAGCATATACAAAGAGATGCGCGAACGCGCCGCAATGTTACCTGGGAACAACTTCTCGCGTCCGTCCAGAATCGCGGCTAATGGTGAATCTCCACCTGGTAGGCAATCACCGTGCCCTGGTCATCGCGCAGCGGTTCGATGTTGGCGATGGAGAAATTTCCGTTGTGCAGTTCGGGCAACGCCTCTTGCAAGGCGGTGTGCAGGTCGTTCTGGAGCGCGAGCCTTGTGGGGGGAGCCAAGATGCGCGCATCCACGCGATACTTCAGGCGATTTCCCTCTTTCGAAATCAATTGGACCTGTCCAGGAGTAACCGGAGCTCCGCTTTGCGGCTTGTCGTGGAACCAGTTTCGCGGCGTGAGAAGCACGAAAACCAGAATCAGGATGACGGCGACGTCATACTGCCACGTGCCGCGCTCGTAGGACCAGAAAAACGTGCGGGAAAGAATTTGGCCCAGGCTTGGCATATCAATCCACAGGCGCCCCGTCGACGATGACGCCGTCGCGCATGTGCATCACGCGATCGAAATACGTGGTCGCTTCCGGGTTGTGAGTGATCATCACGATGGTCTGGCCCAGATCCTTGTTCAGCTGCCGCAGCATCTGCAGCACAATTTCCGAGTTCTTCGAATCGAGGTTTCCCGTGGGCTCGTCGGCGAGCAGAATCTTCGGCTCATTGATGATCGCCCGCGCGATGGCCACGCGCTGCTGCTCGCCACCGGAGAGTTCCGAAGGCTTGTGATGAAGGCGTCCGGCGAGGCCGAGCATCTGCGTTACCACATCGAAGCGGTGGGGATCGAAACCGTCGCCATGAATAAATTGCGCGATGGCGATATTCCCCTTGGCAGTCAGTGTGGGGAGCAAATTGAAACGCTGAAAGACGAAGCCGATTTTGTGGCGGCGCAATTTGGTGCGGGCAGCGTCGCTCAATTCGGTGAGGTCATTCCCGTCGACCAACACCTTGCCGCGGGAAGCCTGCGCCAGGCCGCCAATCACGTACAGCAGCGAAGACTTGCCGCATCCTGAAGGCCCCATTACTGCAACTGATTCGCCAGGCTGCACCTCGAAATTCACACCGCGCAACGCGGGAACCTCAACCTTCCCCGCGCGGTAGAGCTTCCACAAGTTTTCAGTTCTGAGTATCGGCTCCACGCTCTTTTTTCCCTGGAAAATCAGCCCTTCGGCAGGTTCGTGTATTGTAACTGTGATTCCCATTCATGCCTAGCCATCCCGCCTGCTTCGCGGTCCCTTTCTCTCTTCTTCATTTCCATTAAAATTCGAAGCGCGTACCACGCACAAATTTTGGCGTTCCTAATCGTACGACAACGCTTCAACCGCATCTTTGCGGCTCGCTAGCCACGCGGGATAGGTCGCTCCAAACAGCGCGCCCGTCAGCGCGATGCCAGCCGCGCGCAAGATCCACTCCGGAGTAATTAAGATGGTCAGGGTCGGAAACTTCCAAAGAAACCCAGCCCGGACCAAATAACTCAGCCCAATGCCTGCGGCAATTCCGAGCACGCAAAGCGCCGCGGACTCCGAGAGCAGCGTGCGGATCACAAACCAGTGATTTGCGCCCAAGGATTTCAGAACGCCGATGTCCCTGGTGCGCTCGATCACCGTAGTGTACATGGTGAGAAAAATGACCAGCAGCCCGATGGAGATGGCCAGAAGGATCATCGCGTTGATAAACGTTTCGAGGCCCGGGATATTTGTTGAGGTCATCAGAGAGAGGTAGTCTTTGAGCGGCCGGACAGTGTAATTGGGAAGGAGGTGGCGCATCTCTTCCATAACGTCTTCGGTGTGCTCGGGGCGCGTGCACTTCACAAAGAAGACACTGGCTTTGTCCCGCGCGCCGACCAACTCCTGCAGCGTGGCCCGGGAAACGAAAAGCCGGGAGCCCTTTCCATGCTCGACGATTCCCGCGACATGCCAATCATGATTGAAGATATGGTAAGTTTCACCGGCCTGTATCTTTTTTGTTTTCGCAGCAATGTCATCCACAAGAATGTCGTCGGGACCTTCCAGATCGTGCCCCTGAAGGAAAACAAATCCGCCGGAGACGGCTCGAAAGGTATCTTGATCAATCCCGTAAACGATTTCGACGCCCGAAGTGTTGAACTGGAAAAGCACGGGAGCAACGGATTGCACGTATTTCAGTTCCGCAAGCTTGTCGCCGATCTTGATGGGCATGGGGGCGCTGCCAAAGGCAAAAAAGATGGACGAGTTCGCCGGCTGCAGCATGATGTCTGCCCCGATGCCTTCAATGCGCTTGGCCGTTTCGGTTAGCAGGCCGCTGGTCAGCCCAACGATCAAAACGACGAGCGCGACCTCGACAGCGATTCCCAGGGCGCCGATCAGCGTGCGCAGCGGGCGGTGCAACAAATTACGGGCGATCAGCTCACCCATCATGGCTGCTTGTTCTCCGTGGCATCGCCAACGCGCACCAATTCCGCTCCCTCTGGCTGTTCAAGCTTGAATCGCTCGGGCGGAATTTCTTCGTTCATGATGACTTTCGTGACCTGCAAATCCAGCTTGTAATCGTCGTGCGGCCTTTCGATTCGAATGGCGCGTGGAAACGAGACCGTTCCGTTTGAAGACGTGGCTGCAGCACTCTGTCCGGCGGCGTTGTCCGGAGGCTGCCAGTCCGCCAGGCGAACATCAGAGAGTAGAACGCCTTTGGGCCCAAAAGTTAGCAAGCGAGCGACCTGCAGATCGGCGCGGTCAAACCAAATTTCCCGCAGCACTTCCACCTGATAGCCGCCACGCAAAACGGTCAATATGTAGTACCGGGCGTTCTCGTCGTTAAACTCTCGCAGGGTCACCGATTCTGCCTTGTGAATTTCCGGCCAGAGCAGCGCGTCCAAAAGGTGGTGCGGCCGCAAATTCTCGATCGGTTTACTGCCGGCGCGCTCGACGGCCACCGGCCCAATGAGGAACTTTTTCTTCGGGGGAATCGAAACCCGAAACGTCTCGCCATCGCTGGCCATGTCGAACACCGTAGTTCCGACCACCGGGGCCTGCCCAATCACGCGAATTTCCGCCGGCCGCGCCGCCAGTAGAAAAGCCTTAACCTCATGATATTCGTCAATGACACCGCTGTACTTCGATCCCGCCGTCGGCTTCAGCTCCACAGTGGCGTTCAGTGTTTTCGTGCTGCGCACTATCCGATTGTAAGCCTCGAGAAGTTCTTCACGCGTGGCATCCTTTGCCACCGGCCTTTGCGACCGAGCAATTTCGGTATGGCCTTTCACAGCGTTTCCGCCACAGGCGCAGGAAATGGCCGCCACTGTCGCCAGGACCAGCCATGTCTTCACACGTCGCATCAATCAGTTCCGTCCTCACCGATGTAAACAAAGCAATCTAACAACCACTTGGATGCCGGCCAATCAACGCGGGTCGCGGCCGAGCAGGCATTCAATTGGGCCGCGCAATGTGGATGTCAAACAGCTGAACCGCCGGCCGCACTCGGCGGATGACTTCGCTGGGCCAAAGCGACGCGCTCAGCAGTGTCACCCAGCCATCCTCCGGCTCGCAAATGGCGCAAAAAGTGTAGTGTCCGTAGGCCGGTTGGTACGCATCCATTCCGCGTTTTGACAAGTCCCCTTCCAGCGCCGCGTCTGCGGATTGCGCCGCCTTGCCTGCCCTGATGCCAAATGTCTCGCCTTCGAAACGTTCAAAGATCTGGCGTAACTGCTCCTGTTCCGGCTGGGGCAGCACGACGCAACGCTCGGCCGCATCGCGAAACGCAATCTCACGCGACGTGCAAAATTCTCTCACGCGCTCGAGGTGACTGAAAAAATCCACGGCGTAAGAATCATCCGCTGCAAGGGCAGGAAAGACCGCCGACCAGATCTCTGCGGCATCCTTGCCATGCACCGGCTCACGGTTTTCAGTCTCGACCAACTCGAGTCCCACGGCTTTCACCTTGCCACCGAGGTCCAGCGCCTGCACATCCAGGGAAAACGGCGGCAATTCCAGCGCGCCGCTTCCCGGCGCCGCGGCTCCCGGCGCGTTCATTCTTCCGACTCCAACTGTGGGAACTTCTCGCGAAAATCGGGTGCTTGCTTCCGAACGTCCAGCCAATCGAAAAAAGCATCCGGCGTTTCCAGCCAGATGCGGAACCACCCGGCGATCTCCGCCTTTTCGGTGCGTTTTTGAGGTTCCACCTTGTGGTTACGCGAGATCATCTCCGCGCGGCGCTTGCCGAGCCGGGCCACGTTCAAAACACGCTCCACGGCGGCGTGCTCGCCCTGCCCGCGAAACTTGCGCATCAGCTCATCCAACCGCATGAGGCTGACCTCGGCATCTTCCAGCGTCTTAAAGTGCAGCAGATCCTCGAATTCTTCTTCGTATTGTTCCTCGGCTTCTTCCTGCTGGTTGATGATTACTTTTTGTCCCGCGTCCTTCAGCACGTCCGCGATGTATTCTGTCCCCGTCTTGCCGGCCTCGCCATGTTCGGCCAGGAGCCGCCGCCGCAACTGGTCGATCTCCGCAGGCGTCCATTGTTGTACCTTGATCTCCCTGGCGGCCTCCAGGATCAGCGCCTTCTTCGTCTTCAAGTCTTCCGTCATCGGGCTTTGCCTCGGTGGTGCTTGCTTTGCTTTTTCCTGGGACTGGGCGGCGGAGGGGGCGGTGGATCAGCCGGCAAGCCCGCCAGCAACCGGCGATACTTCACCACATTCTTGTTGTGTTCCGCCAGGGTCGCGCCAAAAAAATGCCCGCCCTGCGTATTGGCCACGAAATAAAGATAATTTGTTTCCGCCGGCCTCAGCGCCGCGCGCAGCGACGCTTCGCCGGGATTTCCGATTGGCCCGGGAGGAAGCCCGCCGTGCTCATAGGTGTTATACAGGGAATCGAAGCTCAGGTCCTTCCCCGTCAGCGTGCCGGTGTATTTTCCCAGCCGCTCCATTCCATAGATTACCGTGGGGTCGCACTGCAGGCGCATGCCCTTCCGAAGACGATTCTCAAATGCGCCGGCAACCAGCGGCCGCTCTTCCGGCTTCGGCGTTTCCCTCTCGACCAGCGACGCCAGAGTCACGATCCTGTTGACGGCCCGATGGTCGCCTTCGTCTCTTGCACCGCCCGCCACCGGCGAGCCAATGCGCTTCCATTCTTCCTTGAACTTGTGCACCATTTCGGCGGTCAATTCGCTGGCCGCAGGATGCCGGGGAAGCTCATAGGTGGCAGGGAAGAGGAAACCTTCGAGGGTTTGGGCGCCCGGCGCAAAATCACGAATCAGTCCCGGATCACCCGCGGCATACAGGAAATCCCCTGCACGCATGAACTTTCCTGCCTCCAGGTCGCGCGCGATGTCGAAAATCGTTTCGCCTTCACGCACCGTGAACGGCTGCTGGTAGACCTGTCCGTTTGCGATCTTCCAGAAAACCTCCTGGCCTGTCATGGCATGATCAAAGAAGTATTCGCCCGCTTGAAGCGTGCGCTTCGGATGCCGGCGCGCATAAATTTCAAAGGCCAGCTTGCTGCGCACTACCCCATTTTTTTTCAGGACGTATGCTACATACCGGCGCGACACACCGTGTGGCACGTCAACGAAGACACCCTCTTTCGGAAAACCTTGGTACGGGTGCGTCACGCCGTACCACATCCACGCCGCCACGCCCCCGGCGATCAGCACCATAAAAAGCAATAGCGCGAGCAAGTACTTCAATCCAGCCTCACTGATTTATTCCCTCGATTCACTCAGGCCTTGTCGGCCGTCTGCGCCCGCCGATCCAGGTACTCTTTCAAAATAACGGCAGCCGCCACAGCGTCGACGCTCATCTTGGCCTGTACATTCTTCGGTTTCTTGCTGCCGGTCAATTTTTCCTCATGGATGAATCTTCCCTGGACTTCTTCCAGCAAGCGTTCGGCTTCCCAGCTGGTGAGCCTTTCGTCCACCATTTCCACCGGCACGCCAATCTGTTTCCGCACGCGCTGCGCAAAGCGCTCCGCTTCCTCGGCCATTTCGCCGCGCGAGCCATCCAGCCGCAGCGGCAATCCCACGACGATCTGCTTCACGCCATGCTCGCGCGCCAATTCACGCAGCCGCCGCATGTCTTCATTCCGGTTGACGCGCTCCATCGTGCTCAGCGGCTGCGCCATGCGCGTCTCTGAGTCCGCCAGAGCGAGTCCCATCCTCGCGCGGCCATAATCCACCGCCAGAATGAATCGGCGCTCCATTCGGTTCAATTCGTTCTTAGCGCTACCCACGCTTCCAGTATACCGGGAAGGGCTCCACCCTATATGCGATGCGCCCAAAGAGACGCCCATCACGCAGGTTAATTGCGAAAACGAGATACAGAGCCTATGGCTTGCGGCCGCGCGCGCCGCTTTGCCAGGCGTCCCAATAGCCAAGCAATTTGAGCTGCTGGTCGAGGCCGGTATCCTTGATGAGAACATCCAGTTCTGCGCGCGAAAGGCGCTTGCCGAGCGGTTCCGCGCGGTCGGCGATTCCCCAGGCCGTCAACGCGGCGACGACCGTGTGCAATTTCAGCTCGCGCATGTCCACTTTGTCCAGGGTGTCCGATGCAGCGTGATAATTCGGCAAGTAGTTGGCCTCTTCCTGATTCGCCACCAG
>WNFF01005109.1_pt1 | contig 10728 bp, 11 predicted proteins | sample 5400441 | NCBI WGS metagenome assembly WNFF01 (sample SAMN13153345, study PRJNA577476) | soil metagenome | isolation source: 120 cm saprolite under Douglas fir tree site 2 hole 3 replicate 1 | place: USA:California | collected 2015-04-18
CAACGACTGGCCGGGCGTCGGCGAGCTGATGCTGGCTTCGGCAGAAAAGCTCAAGAAGACAGGTGCCGATTTCCTGATCTGCCCCGACAACACCATCCATCAGGCGCTGCCTTACATCCTGCCGCGCTCGCCGCTGCCGTGGCTGCACATCGCCGAGGTCGTCGCCGAGGCAGCGGTCTCGCGCGGCTTCCACCGCATCGGCATCACCGGAACGAAGTGGCTGGTCGACAGCGAGGTCTATCCCGAGAAGCTTGCCGCGCGAGGCCTGGAGTATGTCCGGCCGAGCGTCGCCGAACGCGACGCGTGCAACCGCATCATCATGGACGAACTCGTGCGCAGCGACTTCCGGGCCGAGTCGGTGGCCTATTTCCAGCAGGTCATGACGGGAATGAGGGAGCAGGGCTGCGATGCCGTCGTGCTGGGCTGCACCGAGATCCCCCTGATCATCGACGATGCGAATTCGCCGCTGCCGACGCTCGACTCGACCCGGCTGCTGGCGCGGGCGGCGCTGCGGCGCGCCGTACAAGACAAGGCAATGGCCGCCTAACTAATTGCTGGGAGCGCGCCACTCCAGTGGCGCATCTTCTCATGTTCATTCGGACCGCGCGTCTTGCGCGCTCATGATCATGAGCGAGCCAGAGGCTCGCGGTCCGGAAGATCATGAGCGCCACTGGAGTGGCGCGCTCCCAGCGAAGATCTTATTGCAGCCCCTGCGCGACGGCGTCGTCGACCCTCTCGAGCCAGACGAATTCCAGCGTCTTGCGCACTTCCTCGGGGATGTCGTCGTAGTCGCGTCTGTTGCGCGCCGGCAGCATCACGCGGGTGATGCCGGCGGCGGCGGCGGCCACGACCTTTTCCTTGATGCCGCCCACCGGCAGGACGAGGCCGCGCAGGCTGATCTCGCCGGTCATCGCCGTGTCGCTCTTGACGGTGCGGCCGGTCAACAGCGAGACGAGCGCGGTGAACATCGCCACCCCGGCGCTCGGACCGTCCTTGGGGATCGCGCCGGCCGGGATGTGGATGTGAATGTCGCTGTTGTCGAACAGCTTGGTATCGAGGCCGAGACCGGCGGCCTTGCCCTTGACCAAGGACAGCGCGGCCTGTGCGCTCTCCTTCATTACTTCGCCGAGCTGCCCGGTCAGAATGAGGCCGCCCTTCCCTGGGATGCGGGTCGCCTCGATGAACAGGATGTCGCCGCCGACCGGGGTCCAGGCGAGCCCGGTCGCCACGCCGGGGAGGCTGGTGCGCATCGCCACCTCGCTCTCGAACCGGTGCGGCCCCAGGATGTCGTGCAGATCCTCGGGCGCGATGCGGATTCGGGCGGCGGTGCCCTCGGCGATTTTCATCGCGGCGCTGCGCAGCGCCCCGCCGATTTCGCGTTCGAGCTGGCGCACCCCGGCTTCACGCGTGTAGTCGCGGATGATCGCGTGCAGCGCGTCGTCGCCGATCTCCGCCTGGTCGGCGGTGAGGCCGTTGGCGGCGAGCTGCCGTGTGAGGAGATAGCGGCGGGCGATCTCGAATTTCTCGTCCTCGGTATAGCCCGGGAGATCGATGACCTCCATGCGGTCCCTGAGCGGCCCGGGGACGCTGTCGAGCACGTTTGCGGTGGTGATGAACATGACCCGCGACAGGTCGAACGACACCCCGAGGTAATTGTCGCGGAAGGTCGAGTTCTGCTCGGGATCGAGCACTTCGAGAAGCGCCGAGGCGGGATCGCCCTGGATGCCGCGGCCGAGCTTGTCGATCTCGTCCAGCATCATCACGCAGTTGCGGCTGCCGGCGCGGCGGATCCCTTGCAGGATATTGCCCGGCAGCGCGCCGATATAGGTCCGGCGATGGCCGCGGATCTCCGCTTCGTCATGGGTCCCGCCGAGGCTGACCCGGACGAATTTGCGCCCGGTAGCCCGCGCGATGCTCTGGCCGAGCGAGGTCTTGCCGACCCCGGGCGGCCCGACAAAGCACAGGATCGGGCTGCGTCCGCCCGGATTGAGCTTGTGGATTGCGAGAAATTCGAGGATGCGGCGCTTGACCTTGCGCAAGCCGTAATGGTCCTCGTCGAGGATGCGGCGCGCTTCGGCGACGTCGATCGGCGCCTCGTCCTCGATCGACCAGGGCAGCTCGATCAGCCATTCGAGATAGGTGCGCGCCATCGAGTACTCGCCGGCCGCTTCCGGCATGCGTTCGAGGCGGGCCACCTCCTTCTTGGCATGCGCCTCGACCTCGGGAGGCATCTTGGCCTCCTCGATCTTGCGCCGCAGCTCGGCGATCTCCTGGCTCTTGGCGTCATCGCCCTCGCCGAGCTCTTGCTGGATCGTCTTCAATTGCTCGCGCAGCAGGAACTCGCGCTGGCGATCGTCGATCGTTTCCTTGGTGCGGTCGCTGATCTGGCGCGACAGCCGCAGCACTTCGAGCCGGTGCGCCAAAAGCTCCGAGACGCGTTCCAGCCGGCGCTCGATCGCGAAGGTTTCGAGGACCTCCTGCTTCTCGACCGGGGTGATGTCCATAAAGCTGGCGATCAGATCGGTGAGCGCCGGTGCCGAGGTCACGCTCTGCACGGCGTTGACCAGCTCGGCCGGGGTCTGCGGCAGCAGCTGTAGCACTTCAAGCGCCAGATTGCGTAGATTGACCAGCCGGGCCTCGATCTGCGTGCTCTGTTCCTCGGACTCGGGGACCGGCTCGACGCGCGCCACGAAAAACGGATAGCCGTCGAGGAACTCGACGACGCGAAAGCGGCGCTCGCCCTGGCAGATCACATGATGGCTGCCGTCGGGGCTGGTCACATAGCGCAGCAGGTTCGCCTCGGTGCCGACGCGATGCAAATCGACCGGCATCGGGTCGTCGGCCGTGGCTTCGCGCTGCAGCAAGAGCCCGACCGGGCGATTGAGGCGGATCGCGGTCTGCGCCGCGACGACTGAGCGCTGCCGGCCGAGGGTCATCGGCAGCACGATCCCCGGGAACAGCACGAGGTTGCGGGTGGTGATCAGGATCAGCGCGTCGGCCGGGACCGCGGCGATCGCTTCGAGCGCACCCGGTTCGGCTGCGGTTGCAGCGGTAGGCGGCGGTGCTGTTGAATCGGCTCTGAGCGTTTGGGGTTCTTCGCGGTCCATCACCGCACTCCCTTCTGCAGGCGCAGCAGCAGACAGCCATTGGCAAGATGCCGGCCTGAAATTTCGAACGGTATCGGCGGCAACTCGATCCGGCGCTCGAAATGGCCGTAGGGGATCTCCATCCGCAGGATCTTGGCGTGCTGCAATTCCGGCGGCAGCGGGCGCTCGCCCCTGACGACCAGCGTGCCGGTGTTCAGGGTGACCTTGACACGCTCGAGCTCGACCCCGGGCAAGGCGATCAGGATGATCAGCGCGTCATCGGTCTCGAAGACGTCGATCGGCGCCTCCCAGTGGGGCGTCGCGTGGTGAAAGAATTGCCGTCGCAGGCGCTCGGCACGCTCCATCGCTTCGCAGGCCTGCGCCCACATCAGTGCATCGAGCTGGCGTTTCGGCATGGTCGACTCCGCGCCCTCAACCGCCGGGTTTCATTCGGCGCCCCTTCATATGATGACGAAAATCCCGCGTGGAAGGAGCGGGAACGCTCTCAGATCGGGTGGTAGCGGATCCGGAAGGCGGCGCTCAACAGGGCGATCCCGAAGAAGAGCGCATAGAGCCCCAGCCACCACGAAAGCGCCACGACCCCGACCCCCGGCTGCACGAACAATACGATCCCCAGGAGGATCGACAAAAGGCCGCTCACCACCAGCAGCCACTCGCCGCTGAGGCGGATCAGGGCGAGCCCCGCGGCCGTCAGCGCGATCCCGGTGACGACCGCCCACAACGCGATCAGGTAGATCAGCGCGACCAGCGCGGCCTCCGGCCAGGCAAACACGACAATGGCGATGAGGATGTTGAGGATGGCTTCGAGCAGCAGGGCTCCGGAGCGGCCGTGGCGCTGCGCCGCACGCAGCGCGGCGACGAGGGCGAAGATGCCGTCGATCAACGCATAGATCCCGAACAGGAGGACCAGCGCCGTCGCGGTAATCCCCGGCCAGAAGAAGGCGATGATGGCGAACAGGATCGCCACGCCGCCGCGCAGCGCCAGCGCCCACCAATTGCCGATCAGGATTGCCGCCATCGCATTCCTCCGTCTTCGCGCGTGCAATCGAGGATTGCGCGAAATTTAGGCGGCTGTCGAGGAAGCGTTAGCCCCCACCCCCACCCTCCCCCGCAAGCGAGGGAGGGAGTTCCTTAACCCTCCCTCGCTTGCGGGGGAGGGTGGGGGCTGGCACGGCGGCGCGAAACCGGTTATCAGCGGGCCGCAGCAATTTGCGAGGCGAAAGTGGCGTTTATCAGCGAACAGACCGTGGCAATCGTCGCGGGGATCGCGGCGGAGGCGGAACGGATCGAGACGCCGTGCGGCGACGGCGCGATGGTATGGCGGTGCTGGGGCGGCGGCCCGCCGCTCGTACTGTTGCACGGCGGGTATGGCTCGTGGATGCATTGGATCCGCAACGTGCTGCCGTTGTCCCGCCAATTCCGGGTGATCGCGCCCGATCTGCCCGGCCTCGGCGAATCGGCGACACCGCCCGAGCCGTGGACCGCCCAGGGGCTGGCGGCGATCATCGTCACGGGGCTCGACATCGTGCTGGCGCGTGGGGTGGCACTGCATCTCGCCGGGTTTTCGTTTGGCGGGGTGATTGGCGGCAATGTCGCGGCCCAGCTTGGCGACCGGATACGCGGCTTCACTGTGGTCGGCTCGAACGGGCTCGGGCTCGAACGCTCGCCGACGCCGCTCAGGCGGGTCCCGCCCGGCGCCGGCGAAGTCGAGGAATTCGCCACCCACCGCTACAATCTGAACCAGCTGATGATCGCCGACCCGGACAAGATCGACGAGTTGGCGCTCTACCTGCAGAAAACGAACCATGCCCGCGCCCGCATGCGCAGCCGGCGGTTTTCGCGCTCCGGTGCGCTGGTCGAGGCGCTGCCGCGGATTACCGCGCGGCTCGACGGCATCTGGGGCGAACGCGACGCGACCGCCTATCCCCATCTCGACGAGCGCGCGCGGATCTTGCGCAGTTTTCAGCCGAAGGCGCGGTTTGCCGTGGTGCCTGGAGCCGGACACTGGGTCCAATTCGAGGCGGCCGACCGGTTCAACGCGCTGATCGCCGAATTCGCCGCCGTGTGAAGGCTGCGCCGCGGCTCAGCCATGGCCGAGCGGCACCAGCAGCAGGTAGCCGTTGAGGGTCAAAAAGACGCCGAAGACGGCGAGCGCGCCGCTGAGCCCGAGGAGCCAGGGCGAGGTCGCAACGATCGCGACCGAGCCGAGCACGATGGCGATCTGGAACGCCGCCTCGGCGTATTCGAAATTCGGCAGCTGCGCTGCCGCGTGATCGCGCTTGTGCTCCCACTCTTTCGCCTTCGCCATCAGCTCCTTCTTGCCATCGCCGGTCGCTGGTTCGCTCTCGTAGCGCGCCACGGTGTCGCGATAGCGCTTGATCAGCTCGGCGGTCTTGGCCTTGTCGCTTTCCGACAGGGCGACCGCACCGGCGGCGAGCAATTCGAGCTCTGCGGTAGAGGTTTGGTAAAGAGTCTGCCGTATGTTTTTCGCTTGATAGAAGGCATAGGTGTCCGACGCATGAATGTTCGAGTTCAGCATATCCTTGGTCGCTTCGGCCCCGCCGAGCGCGGCGATCGCCAGCAGCATCGCGGCGATGCCGACATAGATCGCGGTGAGCCGGCGAAACCAGTCGTGGGTCGGGGCGGCGTGAGCGTGGGGCTCGGCGTGTTCTTCAATCTGCTCGGCGATCTCGTGCGCTTCCACGTTTCCCCCTTTACTCTACCCCAAAGATCAGCATGTCTTCTCCTCTAGAGTATAGTTCTCGCAAGAAGCGGGCATGCGGGCTGGAATCCGCTCGACCGGGGTCGGCGATCACTCTAGCATGCCTGCCTTGCCGGTCGCGAGGGTGCGGCGCCGTCCACGGCCGGCCGCCCGGAACAGGGAGACGGGGTCAGAAATAACCGCCGATGAATATTGATATCAACGAGCTCATTGCGCAAAACGGCGCGTGTCTCTACAGCATCGTCTTTCTTTGGACCTTTCTCGAAGGCGAGACCATCGTCATCTTCGCCGGGTTCGCCGTGGCCCAGGGTCTGGTGGATCCGCTCCTGTTGCTGGGCGCGGCGTGGCTTGGCAGCTTTGCCGGCGACCAGCTCTATTTCTGGCTCGGCCGCCAGTTCGGAGTCAAATTGCTCGATCGCTTCCCGCGCTGGCGCCACGGCGTCGATGGCGCCCTGCGCTGGCTCGAGCGCTACGATGCCGGGTTCATCCTGTCGTTCCGCTTCATTTATGGCGTGCGCAATTTCTCGTCGTTCGCGTTGGGTCTGAGCGCAGTCAAGTGGGATCGCTTTCTCCGCTTGAATTTCGCCGCCGCTGGGCTGTGGGCGGCGAGCTTTATCGCGATCGGCTATTTTCTGGGTCATGCCTTCCGCGCCATGCTCGGCGATCTCGCCCGTTCGTTCAGCCTGGTGATGCTCGGCGTGTTCGTCGCGATCGGCGCCGGCATGTGGCTGCTGCATCGCCTGCAACGACGCCGCCAGCTGCTCAGGGTTCCGCCGGGCGTCGACGTGGTGCTCCCGCCGCCCTGATCGCCTCATTACGCGAGGATCTCGATCTCACTGGCGATGGCGAGTCCGAGCGCCTGGTCTGCGCGCCCTCCGTTGACTGCTATCTCGACCAGCCCGTTCGAATTGACGTACCAGAACGCCGCGCCGCGCGGCACGGCCGAGAAGGTCAGGGCATGGGCGATGCTGTGCCCGCCGGCGGCGAGCCGCGCGCTCAGCGGAAGGCTTCCGCCGCGTAGCCCGGTCAGCGCATTGCCGAAGTGGTCGATATAGACGATCTCCGCCAGATCGTCGGGCCAATCGGGATGGCCCCGCGGCGCAGCCCGGCTCGCCAGCGCCGCGGGCGGCTCACCCTTTGCCAGGCGGCCGGCAACCGGGGCAAACAGGTCGCGGCCGTGAAAGCTCGCCGACGGCGCGGGCGGCCGCCAGCTGATTTTCCAGCAACGCTGGCCCGCGGCGCGGCGCAGCACCAATTCGAACAGTCCGTTATCCGGCCCGACATAGAGGCGGCCCGCGGCCTCGACGATCAACCCGCGCCGCCCGCTGCCGACCCCGGGATCGACGACGCAGAGCAGCACCGTCGCCTCGGGAAACCATGCGGCATAGGCGGCCAGCAGATACGCCGCAGGCTTGGGCTGGCCCGCCGGGGCATCGGCAAAAAGCTGGATCACCGGCACGCCGGGTGCGGTCTGCTGCAGGACCGCGTTGACCTGCCCGGTATAGGGGCCGGCAAGACCGAAATCGGTGAACAGCACGATCATTCGATAATTATGGCGCCGCCATGCTCGCCGCGGCAAGTCGGCGGCGCTCCGGCCACGCGGCGCGGTTCTTGAAAAAATCCCTGGTTTGCGTATCGTCGCCGGGTGGGGAGTAGAGTTTTGGGGGAGATTATGAAAAAGCTGGTTCTGATCGCGGCGCTGGTTGCGGCCTGGGCGATACAGCCGGGCTGGGCGGCGGAGAAGGCAAAGAGCAGCTGCGTTTCGCAGAGCGCGATCGAAGCAGAACAGGCGATCCGCTATGTGACCGATCTGATGGTCGTCAGCTCGGTTTGCCAGGACACGGTTTATGCCGAGTTCCGGCTGCGCAACAGGGATGTGATCGTGGGCTATCAGAAAGCGCTGATCACGCGTTTCCATGGCAATGCGGGCTTCGACCGCTGGAACACCTCGCTCGCCAACCAGGCGGCGTCGAAGCAGGGGGGCAACCAGCTGCTCTGTCAGCAATCGGTGCCGCTATTGAAGCAGGCAAGCGCCCTCGACCCGAAGGGGTTCCGGGCCCATGCGGCGGCCCAGGCGGCGGCCGACACGGTAACCCCCAAATGCGCAAAATAGCGCGCTGACCGCGACGCGGGTCGGGCAGAAATCTGCCGGCGGAGCGTCGGCTGACATCCGGTGGGTTGGCGCTTCGCGGGCCCGACGCCATCTTTGGAGGAGCAATGGTGCGGGGTAGCCGTATGGCCAAACGGATCAACGGAAGGATACGGAAGGAGCCGCTCGAATCCTACCAGAGGCTGGAGAGGGAGGTGCTCGGTGCGGACGGCAGCTCTCGCGTCGTATATACCGCCGACGCGACCAGCCCGAGCTTCGGAAAAGATCTCGAGCATATCTTCAGATTGAACGTCGCGAGGGCACGGCGTGACAACAAGCGCATCCTCGGCGTCGCCGATCTCGTCCCGCGAAAGCGACGCGCCACCGATCTTGTGGATCCTCGCCGGACCGAACGGCTCGGGAAAAAGCAGCCTGTACAGCGATAATACCGATATTCAGGAGTTCGGGCGGTCAGTCTGGATCATCAACCCAGATCTGTTAGCGAGGCGGATCACGACGACTGAAGGCCGCGCGCCGGCCTCCGCCAATCTCGAAGCTGTCATCCGGATAGAGGCGTGGCTTGAGGCGTCGATCCGGGTGCATCAGACGGTCGGGGTCGAGACCGTACTTTCGACGGACAAATATCGTCGCCTAGTAGAAGAGGCCAAGCGCCTCAATTTTGAATTCCGGCTGATCTACGTGGTACTGGATTCTCCCGACCGGAACGTCGAACGCGTGCGCTTGCGAGTAGCCAAAGGCGGGCATGACGTGCCGGAAGATAGAATACGGGCGCGTTATGCGCGGTCGCTGGCCCAATTGCCGTGGTTTCTCGATCAGGCTGATCAGGCTTGGATATTCGACAATTCTTCGGCCGTGCCGAAGCTCATCGGGCAAAAACGCACCGGTGCAATCACCGTTGAGCCGCACGCCTTGCCGCAGATCATTGCCGCCGGGCTGGCAGCGAAAACGCTTGCGCGATAGGCCTCAACCGCTCCCCACTTCATGCAAACCGTGCCATAATCGGTTCGCAAATCGATAGGAGGACGTGATGGCCCGAATCGTCCTGGGGATGGGCAGCTCGCACACGCCGATGCTGAACGCACCGCCGACCGATTGGCCGCGCTTTATCGAGCGCGATTCGCGGCGCACCAACCTGCTCGACATCGCTGGGCGGCTGACCAGCTACGACGAGCAGCTGAAGCACGCGCCGTCGGGCATCGCAGCGGAGATCGCGCCGGAGCGGATGGCGGCGCGGCACGCTGCGGTCGAGGGCGCGATGGCCCGTCTCGGCGGGTTTCTGCGCGAGGCAAAGCTCGACGCGCTGATCGTCGTCGGCGACGACCAGGAGGAGCTGTTCCACCACAACAACATGCCGGGCATCCTCGTCTATTACGGCGAGACGATCCGCAATGTGCCGCTTGCGCCCGTGGCGGAGCCGAATTGGGGATGGCGAGCGAGCGCGCGCTGGCATGAAGAAAAAGAGCCGCGCGACTATCCGGTCGACAGCCGCCTCGCGCGCCACCTGATCGACCAGCTGATCGAGCGCGAATTCGACATCGCCGCGTCGGATGGGGTGCCGGACGGCGAGGGCGAGGGGCACGCAATCGGCTTTGTCCACAAGCGGATCATGCAACAGGTCGTGCCGATCGTGCCGGTCTGCATCAACACCTATTATCCGCCGAACCAGCCGACTCCGCGGCGCTGCTATCGGCTCGGCCAGGCGATCCGCGCCGCCGTCGAATCCTACCCGGGCGACGCGCGGATCGGCATCATCGCCTCGGGCGGGTTGTCGCATTTCGTCGTCGACGAGGCGCTCGACCGCGGCCTTTTCGACCTGTTCCGCCGCAAGGACGCCGCGGCGATCGAGGGGCTGCCGCGTGAAAAACTCAATTCGGGCAGCTCGGAGATCCGCAACTGGATTTGCGTCGCCGGCGCGGTCGAGCACCTGGCGCTCGAATGGTCGCTCTACGAACCCGGCTATCGCACGCCGGCCGGGACCGGCACCGGGCTCGGCTTCGCCTTCTGGTCGTAGGCTGATCGTCACCCCCGCGAAAGCGGGGGTCCAGGGCAAGCGCTGTGACTTGCGGCCCTGGATTCCCGCTTTCGCGGGAATGACGTCGAAATAGGAGAAGATGGGCAATGAATCGGAAGGACAGCGAGGATCTGGTCCGCGTCGGACCGGGAACGGCGATGGGCGGGCTGATGCGCGAATACTGGCTGCCGGCGGCGATGTCGTCGGAGCTGGAGCGCGACGGTGCGCCGCTGCGCCTGTTGCTGCTCGGCGAAAAACTGATCGCCTTCCGCGACAGCTCGGGGCGGGTCGGGGTGATGGACCACCGCTGCCCGCATCGCTGCGCCTCGTTGTTTCTCGGCCGCAACGAGGCGAACGGCATACGCTGCGTCTATCACGGCTGGAAATACGACACCGAGGGCAATTGCGTCGACACGCCAAACCTCGCCGGGCAGCCGGATTTCAAGAACCGGATCAAGGCGAAGGCCTATAAGAGCGTCGAGCGCAACGGCCTCCTCTGGGTTTATATGGGCGCGCGCAAGGAAGCCCCGCCCTTGCCCGAAATCGAGGCGACGCTGCTCCCTGAATCCGAGGTGCAGATCTCGTTCGTGCAGCGCGAATGCAACTGGCTGCAGGCCCTGGAAGGCGATATCGACACCTCGCATTTCGGCTTTCTGCACGCCGGCGGGGTCGATCCCGAGGATGTGCCGGAGGACAGCCTCTTTCGCCACACGGTCACCAACCGCGCGCCCGACTACCACGTGGCCGAGACCAAGTCCGGCACGATGTACGCCGCCTA
>WNFF01014445.1_pt1 | contig 10728 bp, 10 predicted proteins | sample 5400441 | NCBI WGS metagenome assembly WNFF01 (sample SAMN13153345, study PRJNA577476) | soil metagenome | isolation source: 120 cm saprolite under Douglas fir tree site 2 hole 3 replicate 1 | place: USA:California | collected 2015-04-18
TACATTTTTATGATCGCCCGTGCGTATTCTTCTCGCATCGCACTGGCCAACCGCTGCGATAACCATGAGCTGTATGTGCGAATGGTCCTGAAAACTCCGTTGGATAAAATCGAAGGCGAAGTGGAACGATACTTCGGCGGGCTGTATACCCGTATCTTCGAGCACGGCCCCGCCTTTCCAGGCTTTGACGATTTGGAAACCTCTCTCAATCCCTCCCTCATCTATTCTTAGTCTCCACGATAACCGACGTCATCAAAGTTGTTGACAGAGTGAAGGACGAGTGATTCAATGGCTCGGCCTGAAGCGCAACGCTTGAACATAACCGACCGATATCGGAACGCGCTCACCTTTCACTGAGCAGGCCCAAAGTCTACGAGAATACTTAGGGAATATCATGACATCAAACACCGCCCAGGCAGTCCTCTTGGTATTGTGCGCTGCGATCATGAATGCCGCGTATGCGCTTCCCATGAAACTGAATAAGAAATGGGAGTGGGAGCATTCATGGTTTGCTTTTTCCATCTTCGGCGTAGCCGTTGTTCCGACTGTGATCGCGTTGCTTACTGTGCCCAAGCTGTGGTCCACCTATGCGACGGTTTCCGGCGGGACATTGACCGCGATGGTGCTGTTCGGCGCCAGTTGGGGAGTGTCCCTGGTGTTTTTTGGTCTGGCGTTGACTCGCTTGGGACTGGCGATCACTTTCGCGGTATGTCTCGGAACGTCGGCTGCGGTAGGCGCGCTGACCCCGCTGATAGCTCAGCATTCCGATCAAATCATGACGCGTCAAGGCGGCCTGATTTTTCTGGGGGTGCTGATGATCATAGTGGGCGTAGCCCTGTGCGGACTGGCGGGAAAACACAGAGAAGCCGCCTTGCAACAGGCGAGCGCCAGCATACGACAGGGTTTTTGGTGGGGATATTTACTGGCTTTTGTTTCGGGCATCCTTGGCTCGATGCTGAATCTGGGGCTCGCCTACGGGGGAAGCATTCAGCGTGCCGCGCAGCAACATGGCGCGAGTCTTGCCATGATGTCGAACGCTGTTTGGTTGCCTTGCCTCTACGCCGGGTTCCTTCCGGGTGCAATTTACTGTTACATCCTGATGCGCAAGAAAGGTAATGTCAGCCAGCTTCGCTTGCCGGGTACGTGGTATTACTGGTTTGCGGCAGCAAGTATGGGATTGCTATGGTATGGCAGCATCATTCTCTACAGTATCTCGACATTAAAATTGGGTGACCTTGGCACATCGATCGGCTGGCCATTGTTTCTGGCGTCCATCGTTGTGGCCAGCACAGTGTTTGGCGTACTGACGGGCGAGTGGAAACGAACTGGGACCCGACCGATTCAGACGATGATTCTGGGAGTGAGCTTTCTCGTGGTAGCCATCGCTGTTCTAAGTTATGCCGGCCGGGCCTAGGTCCTTGGATGGGGTTGTTCCGCAGTAACCTGATTTCCCTTCCAAACCCTCCGTTGCATGTTGCTTTTCACAGCGAGCGACTTGCGATACTTTACTAGTTGTCAACAAAACTGTTGACGAATCGGCTTTTATGTTTAGTATTGTGCGAACTGTATTTTGGAAGGTGCGGGGACGCCGGACGTCGCGAAATAGTTCCTCCCAACCATAATCCAGATGCTTTTGACATTTCTATCCTTTGCTGGTCAACAACCCCTTCCAGTACTAGAGTGACGTGATTCGGGGGCGAAGGAAACGCACTTGGAATATTGAAACTAGTAGAGAGGAACGATGCGGTTCTCTGGCAAAGTTGTTCGGACGCCCGATAATCCTCGTAATTGGGTGTCCGTCGCAAGCTCGTACGCAGCCATTTGCTTGTTCCTCATTCTGCATTCATCTCACTTGGCGGCGGCGCCGCAAACCGGTCCGCGCTCCGCGTACCTTCGCACCGGGCAGTTGCCGGGAGTTCGTTTCAGCTCCGGGCTCACGGTGTGCGACGAGGAATTGCGCAATGGCCGTTGGGTAAGCCGCTATTGGGATTCGAGCGGCCAGATTGTCGCGGACATTCAAGTTGACGCTGAACGCCAGCAGATGGACAATTTGCCCGTCGACGCCTTCAAACTGGAAGTGGAGGGGCAAGAACTCTCCGGAACATGGAAGTGGGTCGGGGCGAAGAAATCCGAGGTCAAGAATCCAGACGGATTGCTCGTCAGCGTAGAACTTGAGAGCAGCATCCGTCCCATCCGAGTGACAATCCGTACTTTGCTGAGCGGCGGTCCAGTGATGGTGCGCTGGCTGGAAGTTACAAACACGGGCCAGCGACCGACGGCTATCTCTAACGTGTCGCCGTGGGCCGGCCAACTCTGGCATACTCCCAATTACGCAGAGAAACTTCCTCCCAATTCAGAAGACATCTACGACGTAGGCTATGCCCAATACAGCAAGTGGGGATATGAAGGCGCCTGGCGTTTCGATCCCGTTGTGAACGAGACGAAGATTATCTCGGGAGAACGGGGCAAATCCGGTTGGGGACACCCGACTTTCTTCGCTCGCAACAATGCTACCGGAGAGTGGTTTGCTGCTTCTCTGGCCTGGAGTGCGAATTGGAAAATCCGCGTTACGAGCAAGGTAGAAAAATCTCCGGTTGACCGCTCGGATCCAATCGATCGTCCCATCAACGAGGCTCGACTGTTTTTCGAGATGGGCCCCAGTTCGGTGGATCCAGTCTTGCGCGTGCTCGAACCCGGCGAGATGGTAAAGACTCCCGAAACGCATATTCTCTGCATGAAGTCGGATCTGGACCACGTAACCCAGGCGCTTGCGAATCACGTGCGTCGCGATATTCTGCCGCGTCCACCTTCGGAACATGTCTTCGATGTGGAGGCGAATCATCGCGGCTATATCGTAGACCATGAGACCGAGGCAGGGATTGATCGCGAGATCGACCTGGCCGCCGATATTGGCGCGGAAAGCTTTTTTATCGACGCTGGCTGGTATGGACCCGAGCCGAATCACTGGTATGACAACACTGGCGATTGGTATGCCGGCGCGTGGTTGCCGAACGACATCGGGCCCATCCGGGAATATGCGCGTAAGAAGGGGATGCGTTTCGGCCTCTGGGTTGAGATTGAAGCCGCTGGAGCCGCGTCGAAATTACGCAAGGAACATCCCGAATGGATTTTGACCCGCAACGGCCAGCCCATCGGCAATGGCCGCCATCTGGATGTAGGCAATCCTGTGGTCGCGAAGTGGATGGAATCGGAGATGGCCCGGATCATTAGGAAGTATGATCTCGACGTCTTCCGGATCGACTACAACATGTCCGTTGAGGAAGATGGGAATCAGATGCACGAAGGATTCGTTGAGAATTCCGGGTGGCGGCACGTTGAAAATCTCTACGCCATGTTCGACCACCTGCGCCAACAGTTTCCAGAAGTGATCTTTCAGAATTGCGCGGGAGGCGGTGGCCGACTCGACTGGGGTATCTTGCGCCGTTTCGACAATACCGAACTCTCCGACTGGATGCGGGAACCCCGGGGGGTGAAGGTTTTGAACGGAATGACGTGGGTATTGCCGCCGGAAATCTTGTTGCGCACCTTCGGCACAGAGGTGCCTGATCTATCCGGTGATGGCGACATTGATTCGCAGTTGCGGCAAGTGCAGATGTCGTTGCCAATCTTCCGAGGAATCGCCCCCTCCCTGGCCGAATTGAATCCCACTCTTCGGAGCAAGATCCGAGCCGGAGTCGATCTCTATAAGAGTGAGTTGCGTACGATCCTGCGCGACAGTGTGGTCTTCCATCACACTCCGCTGACCTCGTACTTTAGCGAGTCTCCCTGGGTCGTCCTCGAATACGCTAGCGCCGACAAGACGCGTGACGTTGCGACCCTTTTCCGGACGTCGAACCAGGAAGATCCTGTCTACCGTTTCTTGCCTCGCGGGCTTGATGCTTCTCTTAAATATAGGATCACATTCGAAAACCGTGGCGAGACGGTCGAGTTGTCCGGCTTTCAGGTAATGACAGAGGGCATTCCGGTCAGGCTGGAAACATCCGGCACGTCGGAGATGTTGTTATTTGAGAGCGCGCCGGTAAGCGCCAAGAGCAATTGAACGGAAGTTAATTAGAATTTCTAGAGATTTGAATCATGGATATCAAAAAGACCGCAACTCGAGACCTGTTTGATCTCACCGGGCGCGTGGCATTGATCACCGGCGCTGGAGTCGGATTCGGTGAAGCGATAGCACTCGGCTTTGCTGCATTCGGCTGCGATATTGCAGCGTGCGATCTTAACATACAGAACCCGCAGCGCACCGCCGAACGAGTCCGCAAATTGGGCAGACGAGCGATAGCGTTGAAGGCGACCGCGTGCTCGACATCAACTTGCGCGGCACGTTCTTGTGCTGCCAGGCGGCGGCGCGCGTCATGCTGAAGAAAGGCGAGGGAGTCATCCTCAATTTCTCATCGATCGCTGGCGTGGTAGGCGTTGGCCGCGGTGCAAATGCGTATTGCGCCAGCAAAGGCGGCGTGAACGCCATGACTAAACAACTCGCTCTGGAATGGGCCGATCGAGGTATTCGCGTCAACGCCATTGCTCCCTGCCAGTTCATGACACCTGGGCTCAAAGAAGTCATGGCCGAGCCGCAATTCGATCCGAAGAAGCTGATGCAAACCTGGGTGTCTAATATTCCGCTCGGCCGCGTGGGCGAACCGGAGGAGATCGTTGGTCCGGCTTTATTCTTAGCGTCGGACGCTTCCTCCATGGTGACCGGCGTGATTCTTCCCGTGGACGGAGGCTATCTGGCGCGATGACTTGGAAAGACAACCTGATGTCGAGCTTGTCTTCCGCGGTTCCCTCCGCGGTACAGCTGAAGCGCCTCGTGCAGATCGGAATTGTTGTCCCCGATCGCGACCGTACGACGCAGTTGCTCACTTCTCTGTTCGGGATGGGGCCCTTTCACTTCGTGGAGTGGCCCGACCGAGTGGAATCCAAGTACTACTATCGCGGCGTGGAAGAGCAGGTTCGCATCAAGCAGGCATTTCTCCAATTGGGAGATGTAGAGATTGAACTGATTCAACCTCTCGAAGGCCGCAGCGGTTACCAAGACTTTCTCGATCAAACCGGCGGCGGAATTCACCACGTTCTATTTGAGGTTACTGATATCGACCCAGTAATTCAGGAATTGGCAAGGTCTGGGGTAACCGTACTTCAGTCCGGTACTGGGATTCGTCCTGGTACCCGTTGGGCGCTGATGGATACCCAGAAGTTACTTGGATTTCTTGTGGAATTGCGGCACCGTCCGGGCGAGTCGGATGGCGCTTCTATTTCTTGAGATCTTGAAACGAAAGTCATGCAGAAGACAAACACAAATCGCCTGAGGACTGCCATTGTGGGATGCGGCAAGGTTGCCGGAACTCACGCGCTCGCCTATCAGACGCTCCCGAACTCGCAGCTGGTGGCAGTGTGCGACGTTGCGGCGGAACGGGCGCAAGCTCTTGCTGACAAATTCCAAGTCAGTGCCTATACCGATCTCGCTGAAATGCTGAAGCGGGAAAAAGTGGATGTGCTTTCCATCTGCACCCAGCACACACAACATCCCGCCGCGGTGGAGATCGCGGCGATGGCAGGCGTCCACGTAATTTCGGAGAAGCCGCTGGCCATCGATCTCGCGTCGTGCGACTGCGCCATTGCCGCGGCGCGCGCCGCTGGAGTCAAGTTAGGCGTGATCAGCCAACGCCGCTGGTATGAACCCGTCCTGCGAATGAAAGATGCGATCGATGCCGGCAAGCTCGGCACACCAGTGCTCGCGATAGTAACCATGCTCGGCTGGCGGGAACCTGCCTACTACCTTTCCGATCCCTGGCGAGGGACCTGGGCAGGCGAGGGCGGCGGCGTGGTGGTAAGTCAGGCACCGCACTATCTCGACTTGCTGAGTTGGTTCATGGGCCCTGCCGTGGAATTGCATGGCTATTGGGATACCTATAACCATCCCGGCATCGAGGTGGACGACACCGTGATTGCTTCCGTCCGCTTCAAGAACGGCGGAATGGGTTCGATTGTCCTGAGTAATTCGCAGCGCCCCGGGTTGTGGGGCAAGATTCACATTCACGGTTCTTCAGGAGCGTCCGTTGGAGCGGAAACCGATAGCGGGTCCCCTTTCATCTCCGGAGTAACTGAGAAGATGGATCCTCCCTTTAACGACATTTGGACTATACCCGGCGAAGAGAAGAATCTTGAAGCGTGGAATCGTGAGGACCGCTCACGTCCCTGTAACGTGATGACTCATTACCACCGGTTGCAACTGGGCGACTTTCTCGATGCAGTGTCAAAAGATCGGGAACACATGGTAGATGCTGAAGCAGGACGCCGTGTGGTGGAGCTCTTCACAGCTGTTTACCGGTCGCAGCGCGAGCATGCGCCGCAGAAACTGCCGTTGTCGCAGTAAGTTCGGGAGGCTTCCATTATGTCGGAACGAGTTCTGGCGGAGCAAATCTCGCAGGAACTGCTTTTTAGCTATTACAAGAAGGTGCTCGAACTAAGACTGTTCGAGCGTAAAGTTCAGGAACTGTACCGCAACGGCAGACTTCCGGGGTTTGTTCACTTGTATGTAGGAGAAGAAGCGGTCGCGGTCGGCGTGTGCTCGCATCTGGAAACATCAGACCTGGTCTTCAGCACGCATCGCGGCCACGGTCACGCTCTAGCAAAAGGAGTGCCCCCGGGCATCGTGCTTGCCGAGCTCTGGGGCAAGGCGACAGGAAGCTCTGGCGGGCGCGGCGGCAGCATGCATATGTATGCGCCCGAATACGGGTTCATGGGCACGAACGGAATTGTGGGCGCTCCTATCCCTTTGGCAACCGGGGCTGCGCTGAGCGCGAAGCTGAAGAAGAAGTCCAACGTTGTCGTTTGCTTCTTTGGCGACGGCGCAGTCAACAGCGGGTCGTTTCACGAGTCCGTAAATCTCGGTGCGGTTTGGAACTTGCCGGTTGTATACGTATGCGAGAACAATTTATACGCGACAGAGATGGCCTTCTTGCGTGCTACTAAGAATACGAGCGTGGCCAGCCGTGCAGCCGCATATGGGATGTTGGGCGTCGAAGTGGATGGGCAGGATGTGGTTGCGGTCCATGAAGCCGCGCAAGCAGCGATCCAGCGCGCGCGCAACGACGGTGGCCCGACACTGATCGAATGCAAAACGTATCGCTACGTGGGCCACCACGAAGGCGATCCGGGCACCGATTATCGAACCCGCGAGGAAGTACAGCAGTGGAAACAGAAGGACCCCGTCAAGATCGCTCGGGCGCGGCTGCTCGACTCCGGTGTGCCGGAAAGCAAGTTACAGCAGGCAGACCTGGAGGTCGAGCGACTGATCGATGAAGCGGTCGAATTCGCCGAGAAAAGCCCCGAACCATCGGCGGAATCCGTAAACGACCATGTGTTTTGAGCATTGGTTTTGAAAGAGGGAAAACGTATGTCAGAGCAAGGCCGTGTAATCACGTACGCGGATGCGGGAGTCGAAGCTTTGCGCGAGGAGATGCGCAGAGATGTAAGCATTGTTTATATCGGGCAAGGCATCGGTCCGCGCGGGGGGAATTTTCGTCAGACCCGCGGCCTGTGGAAAGAATTCGGCGACGAACGGCTGCGCGATACGGGCATCTGCGAACTCGGAGCGACGGGTGCGGCGATTGGCGCAGCGATGGCCGGCACGCGAACGGTGGTCGACGAAGTATTCCTTGACTTCGCTCTCGAAGCCATCACTCAGATCGTGCAGCAGGCTGCCAACATTTCCTACATGTCGAACGGGAAGATCAAGGCGCCGGTCGTGATTCGAGGAGCCATGGGATCGGTGCGCAGTGCGGGAGCGCACCATTCGCACACCTTTTATAACTGGTTCGCGAATACTCCTGGATTAAAGGTTGTGATCCCCGCTACGCCTTACGACCTGAAGGGGCTATTCAAAACGGCACTTCGCGACCCCGGCCCGGTCGCGCTGATCGAGCATAAGTCGCTCTACAACACCAAGAGCGTGGTGCCCGAAGAGGAGTACCTGATCCCCTTCGGAGATGCGCGCATGGTCCGTGAGGGAAAAGATCTGACGATTGTAGCCATGTCCCGTATGGTGGATCTGGCTGCCAAGGCTGCAACGTTGCTGGCGGAACAGGGCGTTTCAGCCGAAGTGATTGACCCTCGAAGCATCGTTCCCTTCGATCGGAATAAAATCACCAAATCCATTAAGAAGACGGGCAGACTTGTCGTGGTTGACGAGTCGCCTTCGTATTGCGGTTTTGCAGGAGAGCTTCTGGCAATAGCGGTCGAGGATTGCTTCGAGGAACTCCAAGTGACCCCCAAGCGCATTTGCTCATTACCGGTCCCGAATCCATTTAGTCCGATCCTCGAAAATCAGATGATTCCGTCGGTCGATCGCATCGTCAGTGAGGTCCACGGAATGATGAAACAACCAAGGAGAAAGGGTTAGAGATGGCGTACAAAATTGTTATGCCGCAGCTCGGTCTCACCATGGAGGAAGGGTCTGTAACCAGTTGGCTGAAAAAGCCGGGTGAGTTTGTCGAGAAGGGCGAAACTTTATTTACCGTGGAAACGGATAAGGTCGAAATGGAAGTTGAGTCGATGGGAAAGGGTTACCTTGGAGCAATCCAGGTAGAGCTCGGACTGAAAGTACCAGTCGGCACTCTGCTCGCCGAGTTGACCGACGAGCCGAAAATAGGGGTCTAGGGTCTGGGCTGCGCAAGCTGGCCCTGAGCGATCAAGAACAATCGCAAGCCATTAAAGAGACGATCGCTTTACGATTGCGTCCTTACGACTGAGCACATCCGCACTGAGCTCTACTCCTAACCCTGGTCCGGGAGGCAGTGGCAGCTCGCCACTTGCACCCGCCACCAGCTTTTGTGTCACCAGGCCGTCATATTCTTCGCCATAATGACGACGGACGCTCTCCATAATAAAGAGGTTAGTGACGTTGGCCGAGAGATGCGCCGTCGCGAAGTGCAGGATGGGCCCACCACAGTTATGCGGCGCAATCGGGAGATAGTAAGTTTCCGCCATAGTTGCGATCTTCTTGCCTTCGGAAATTCCTCCGCACCAGGAAATATCGGGCATGATGATGCTGGCGGCCCGATTTTCCAGAAGCTCGCGGAATCCCCAACGAGTCAAGAGCCGCTCACTCAAACAGAGCGGTGTCTTCGTGGAACGCGCCAGCTCGGCATAGGCAGCCAGATTATCCTGCGGCAGCATTTCTTCCAGCCACATTGGCTTGTAGGGTTCGAGAGCGGCAGCGATTTTGATGGCCGACGGTAGATTCCAGAAGCCGTGGAACTCGATTGCGACGTCGATCGCGTCGCCAAATTCCTTGCGAATCAGCCGCAGCGGTTCAGCCCCGCGCCGTATCTGCTCCGCCGTGATGTGGTTGCCGCGGTTTTCTTTGGCGATGGAATCGAACGGCCAGATCTTCATGGCCTTGATGTTGCTCTTCAGAAGTTCCCCGGCCAGGCGAGCCGGTTCTTCATTGAAATCGAGCCGGTCGTAGCAGGTGTTGTAAATGCGTATGGACTCACGCGACGCCCCGCCAAGCAGTTTATAGATGGGCTGTCCGGTGACTTTGCCGAGCAAATCCCAGAGCGCGATGTCGACCGCGCTGAGAGCCCGCATTTCGGCTCCGCCCCAGCCGCTGTAAGAGACGGCGAGAAACATGTCCGCCCACAGCCGATCGATGGCGCTGGGATCCTTGCCCAACAACGCGGCGGCCAGGCGCGAGTGCACGATTGCTGCTTCCGCCTCAGCGTTGGGATAGCTCTCTCCCAACCCAATGAGACCTTCATCGGTGTGAATACGAACCCAAAGATACGTAATAGCACCGGCGTGAACCGTAATTCCGCGTTGGAGGTAGATGGTCTCGACAGCAGTAATTTTCATGGAAGGAATGATGCAGCGTAATGCCGATTATGTCCGAACGCACCTCGCATGGCAACGACAACATGATTCATCTTGACTCTATTAAATGTCAACACTATTGTTAACGACAGTATTCAAGCCATTTGTTTTAAGCAGTCAGGGAAGGACCTATATGGCGGAAGTCGAACATGTTCTCGAAGTTCGTAGTGTGATCGGGGAAGGACCCGTCTGGCATTCGCGCGAGGGATCCCTCTACTGGGTGAACTTCATCGGGGATTATCAAATCCTGCGGTTCTCCCCGAGCACGGGGCGACTCGATGTGTTTGAAACGGGCATGCCGGTCATGGCGCTGGGGATTCGAAAGGCGGGAGGTTTCATCGCTGCTACCGCCAAGGGAATTGCGACTTGGGATACCGAGAGCAAGACTTTTGAGCCGCTTTGCGATCCGCTTGCCGGACGAGAAGGTTTTCGCTTTAACGATGCGGCCACCGATTTCGAAGGCCGGTTTTGGGTGGGTACGCTGAATGACGCCAATCCCAAGGGGCCTGACGGTGAGCTGTTCCGTATTCAGCACGACGGTTCCTACCAGTTGATGGATGAGAACATTACCGTGGCCAACGGGATCGGCTGGAGTCCTAACAGAAAGATCATGTATTTTACCGATTCTTTCCGCTACAGCATTTACGCCTACGACTATGCGGCCGCAACCGGAACCATCTCCAATCGGCGGACGTTCGTGCAGACTTCTCCGGATGGCGGGATACCGGATGGGTTGACGGTGGATAGCGAGGGATTTGTTTGGAGCGCGTATTGCGGAGGCTGGAGGGTGGTGCGCTATAACCCCGAGGGAAGAGTTGACCGCAAGTACCAATT
>WNFF01010729.1_pt1 | contig 10726 bp, 10 predicted proteins | sample 5400441 | NCBI WGS metagenome assembly WNFF01 (sample SAMN13153345, study PRJNA577476) | soil metagenome | isolation source: 120 cm saprolite under Douglas fir tree site 2 hole 3 replicate 1 | place: USA:California | collected 2015-04-18
AGCGGGAAGAAAATGCGGTGTGTATCCCCGGCGCCCGCACCATCCACTTGGTCATGGATAACTTGAACGCGCATACTCGGAAAACTGTCGTCCAACGTTTTGGGGAGAAAGAAGGCGGGCGGCTGTGGGGACCGATTTCCTGCAGCCGCTTGCGCCAGACATAGAACTGCGGACCGCACAGCTTACGCTGCCGACAAAAAACTGCCACACTTTGTCCACTTTTAGTTTGTTCGGAAAGCAGCTTTTCCGCCATCGGGTTCAGGCTTGCTCTCTACGTTTTCTTCATCCCGCAAGCCCGCCTGCTTACGCGCTCCAGGGCCAGATGGGGTTTGTATATCGCTCACGATCATCGCGATCAGATGCCTGCGATTCTGTGCATGATATTTTTGCAGAATGTTGGAAACGTGGAACTTTACTGTCCGTTCCGAGATTTCAAGGGTTCCGGCGATCTCCTTATTCGAAAACCCATTGGCGACCCAAATGGCAATTTCCTCTTCGCGCGACGTCAGCCCCATGATCGCTGACTGCGGCCGCCACGTCGCCGGCCCCATTTTCTTCTTTGCATAGACGTACAATGCCGCGGAGTCGACCCAGAGCCCTCCTCTGTCGATCGAATCAATTGCGCAGGGAAGGTCTTCTTCGATGTGATCGGTAATGGGAACAACGCCGGATATGCCCAGGAATAAGATGCGCAGGTTGTCACTCTGTTTCCAGTGCTGAGGCATGACCAGCAGGAGCGTGCGGCCTCCGGAGGCTTGCCACCGCAAGGCACATTCCGCCCATTTTGATACTGAGCGGGTGTCGATGAGAAGAATGGAAGGGTCAACGGCCGGTTCCGGTGCGACTTCTTCAAGTGTGATTGATCTTACGGCCTGATAAGAAATTCCATTTTCGAGAATCAGATTCCGGATCCTCTGGAAAGCCAGAGGATGCATACTGTAAATATAAATTGCGGCCCGTACTGGTTCCCGCTGAACACTCATTCCCTCTTCCTTTCCATACAACTGGTTCGACCGTCAATGCCGAGCAAATTAGTACTAAAATACTTCCATGCGTGGACATAATCCGACGCATCTGTCATTTTTCGATTTTCTTCGAGGCTTTAACTTTTCATTTTGGAATTCGCGTTCCAGTTTAGGACAGGAACATTTCTTTTACGCGCTCCGCGTTAGTTTTCGTTAACTTTTGTTCTGTCCTGATGGCCGGGCAATGTTCGCTTTTTCCGGATTTCGTACAGTTGTATGCGTATGGGTCGTGTGTTTAAATCTGCGTGGAAGCTTGGACCCTGCAGGTCAGATGCGCCTGCCCTGTCCTGAGATGCGCCTGCCCTGTCCTGAATTCAATTGGCGGCCGGATACCGGGTTAATAGGAGATATGGACTCCCAGTGGCGGCAGCCTGCCGAAAGCATCCCAACGGAAGACGTACCTCCGAGAATAGCGCTGCCTCTTTGCTTTGACATTCTGTCAATGAAGCGAAATACAATTTGTACACCACGTTAGCCGCTGTATATTGCAAAAAAGCCTTTGAACCCATGGTGACGTAACGCGCCATCGCCGGCCATTCGTCTACAGCTCGAATTTCTTCTCAGGATAATACGTCAGGCAGGCGAAGAGACGAGCTTTCGTCCAGGATTGTTGTTCGAACGTCAGGAAGGCTTCCCCATCACCTGACCGGACAGAGACCGCAGCTGAAGGAGTCCTTATGGCGATCGAGAAATCGGAATTTATCTGGCGCAACGGCAGGCTTATTCCCTGGGATGATGCCACGATTCACGTGATGTCGCACGTGGTGCACTATGGCTCCTCGGTGTTTGAGGGGATCCGGTGCTATGCGCCACCCGCGGGACCTGCGGTTTTCCGCGCCGCCGAGCACATACAACGGTTACTCGATTCGGCCAAAGTGTATCGCATCAACGTCGATTACACCCGCGACCAACTGGTGCAGGCCATGCTGGAAACCGTCGCCGGCAACGGCACGTGGCCGGGCTACGTGCGCCCCATCATTCTCCGCGGCTACGGCGAGGCGGGAGTGACTGCACTGAACACGCCCACCGATGTTTACATCATTAACTATCCGTTTGGATATCTGGGCGGCGAAAGTGAAGCCTGCGACGTCTGCGTTTCTTCCTGGACGCGGATCGCGCCCAATACGTTGCCGGCCATGGCCAAGTCGGGCGCCAATTACATGAACTCGCAACTCATCAAGATGGAAGCCAACGTCAACGGCTATGCCGAAGGCATTGCCCTCGACATCAACGGCTTTGTGAGTGAGGGATCGGGGGTGAATGTGTTCGTGGTGCATCGCGAGAAGCTGATCACGGCGCCGCTGGGTAGTTCGGTCCTTCCGGGCATCACCCGCGACTCCGTGATGCAGATTGCGCGCGACCTCGGCCTTCCGGTTGTCGAGCAGATGATTCCGCGGGAGATGCTCTACATCGCAGACGAAGCATTCTTCACCGGGACGGCAGCAGAAGTCACGCCGATCCGTTCCGTGGACAAGATCAAGGTGGGCCAGGGCGGGATTGGCCCCATCACCAGGGCGATCCAGAAGGAGTTCTACGCCATCGTGCGCGGCGAGAAGAGCGACCGTCACGGCTGGCTCACTCCGGTGCCGGTGCGCAGCCGGCAGCCGGGCGAAAGAGCAAGAGTACCCGCAGCGGTATGAGGATGGTTCGCTCGAAACCCGATCATTCCGACCGTTTAGAAATCGAATCGAATGCGTTCGGCCGGCAGGGCAGCGAAGGCTCACTCACCCGTACCTAAGAGCTAAAAACAACTTACTGACTTGATTCTTTTGCGAAAACCGTATCGTGCGGCGCCTCAGAAGCGCAAAGAGACCAGGCCCAATGCGTCAACACCTTCTCGAAGACATCAGAAGCCACGCTCTCGCCAAACCGAACCAATTTGCCGTCTGTGACAGCGAGGTCAGCATTAATTATGGTGCCCTGGACCGCTTCAGCACCAGCCTGGCAATGCACTTGCAGGCAATTGGATGTAAGACCGGGAGCCGCGTTGTAATGGTGGCGAGCCGGCGAGCCATCATGGTGGCTGCGATTCTGGGCACCTTTAAGGCGGGGTGCATCCACGTTCCGCTCGATCCCCGCATGCCCGCAGCTCGACTGCAATACATCCTGAATGACATAGCACCTGCCGTCGTCATAACCGAGGAAGATCTGCGGGAAACTGTCGGAGCCTATCTTCCCCCGCAGGCCGGCTTACTTCTGAAGGAAGACTTAGAGCGCATGCTGCAGGCGAGCGCAGCAGCGGATTACGTCCCTGGCCCGGATGTAAGTTCAGCGGACCGGTCTCCGGACCTGCCGGCGTACTGCATCTACACATCCGGATCGACCGGACGGCCCAAGGGCGTCCTGATCGACCATCGCAGCATTGTCGATTTTTTCGAGGGGACTGAAGAAGTTTACGACGTCCGTGGGGAATCGGTTTGCGCCAGTTTCTCGCCGCTGCATTTCGATGTTTTTCTCATCGATATGTTGTTCCCGCTTGCCCAGGGCGCTCGTCTGCATGTCCACGACGACATTGTGTTCTCCGATCTGTTGTTTAAGACGATAGCAGCTAACCATGTGACCCATTTTTCCGCCTGGGGCCTGATGCTGGGCCTCATTGCCCAGGCTTCCGAATTCGGTACCACCCCTCTGCCGCACCTCCGGACCGTGCTAACCGGAACAGATATCCCGAATGTTGACACGGTTCAGCGATGGTTGCGGGCAGGGGCAGGCGTTAAAGTGATCAATGCTTACGGTCCAACCGAAGTCACATGCGCCTCAACTGCGTATACGATCAGAGACCTTGAGCCTGGCCGGCAAGAGCTTTACCCCATCGGGAGTCCGCTCAAACATGTGTACACTTTCCTCGTCGGCAGCGAAGGCGAGCGAATCACACAAAGGAATGTGCCGGGCGAACTGTACATCGGTGGTACGCAGGTAATGAGGGGCTACTGGAACCTGGCGGCGGAGACGGAGGCTGCTGTGATGTATCTGGACGGCATACGCTGCTATCGCAGTGGTGATGTCTGTATTTATCAGGAGGATGGCAGTCTCTTCTACCTTGGGCGGAAAGATAACGAGGTGAAAATCGGCGGCTATCGCGTACACCCGAATGAAGTGCGGCGCGTCATCAATAGTGTGCCGAATGTGCACGACTCCGAGGTCGTCCTGGTCGAGTCCAGGTATCAGGAAAAAGTCCTGGCTGCGGGAATCCTTCTCAATGAGAGCGGCAAAGCGGGGGCGCTCGACGCGGAGCAGCAGATCATTCGGATTCGTGCCCGACTTCTGGACGAGCTGCCGGGTTATATGGTGCCTCGTTATCTGGCAATTTTCGACGATTTTCCGAAACTGTCGTCGGGCAAGGCGGACCGTAAGGCGCTTACATCCATTCTTACTGTTCGCATGACAAAGGAAGCTGAGGAGGTGGTAACCACACATGGAAACTGAAGCTATAGTAACTAACATCTTCGAGGATGTAATCGGAGTCAGGGGAGTGCGCCGTGATTCTCGCTTTATTGACATCGGCGGTAACTCACTGCATCTGGGTGCAATCCTGACCAAGATCCACAGTCAGACCGGAGTAGCTTTGCCCGTACGCATGCTCTTCCACAAAACTGACTCCACAATAGCAGCCATCGCCGCCAGGATTGACTCTCAGCTCCAGGAGAGCAAATCGGCGTTAACCGTCAGTCAGTAAAAACAGTCTGGACTTACAAATCAAGAAGGAGTTATATGAGGAACGATTATTATCTTTCCGAAGCGGAAAAAAACTTTTTTTACCAGAATGGTTATCTGGGTCCGTTCACGCTGTGTCAACCGGACGAAATGACGCGTCTGTTCGAAGAGGTACGTGTGGACCTGCTGGACACCCATAACGGACCTTTTCCGGAGAGCAAATTGAACTATGACCGGCACCTCGATTTGCCGGCGCTGAATCAGATCATTAACAATCCAAAGATAACTCATCGCATTTCCAGTATCCTTGGACCTAACGTGTTGAGCTGGCGTACGGAGTGGTTTCCCAAGTACCCCGGAGACGAAGGTACGGATTGGCACCAGGCGGAAAGCTTCGTCGAATTCGAGGGAACGGAAAAGCTGTTTCCAACCGCGGCAGAGGAGTTGACAGAATATGCGCAGGGCAGGCCCTGGGAGCTTACAGCCTGGATCTCGATGGCCGAATCAACCAAGGAAAACGGCTGTCTCAAAGTCATGCCGGGAACTCATCGGACGTGGTTTTTCGATGAAAAACGGAATGTGCCCTTTGAACCCGAAAATTTCAATAAGAAGACGATTGACACCGGAGAGAAGGCCGGCTTCTATGGCTACGATTACGACAAACTGAAGCTGGATCCAAACTGGAAGCCGGACGAGGAGAATGCGGTCCATATGGTGATGAAGCCTGGCCAGTTCTGCATCTTCACCTCGCGGTGTATGCACGGCTCCAATCCCAACACGACCAAGGACCAGACACGCTTCGGCTGGGCGACCCGTTTCGTGCCCACCCACGTGAAGGTGTACGACGGCCAGGACTCTTTCCATCACTTTGGGGAAGTACTGCCGCTGGACAGATATTCAACGGTGCTGGTTTTGGGAGAAGACCGCTATCACCACAATCGCGTGCGTCCGCCCATGCAGGTGGCTGAGACAACGAGCGCTTAACCGCCACTCTAACCAGCCAGCCACGGGCCTGGCCCTTGATATCCCTTGCGGGTCGAACTGCGTCGAGGGCGAAGCCCCTGGCTGGTTAAAAAAATTCCAGTGTGCTCTCCCGGCAATTTCAGGGCCGGGGGGCAAACCGAGCCAGGCGTCAGAGATGTTTCCTGGTAAATCAAATCTGTTCTGTCGAGAGACGAAGGCATGGCGCAGTGGAAATCGGACGAAGAACTATTTGGCTGGATGCGGAAAGAACTTTCAACTCCTCCTGTCAGCGACGTGATGGAGCAGCTGGGTTTTCGATATCCCATGCTGCCGGGGCATATTCGCCCTTTACGAAGCGACATGGTTCTAACCGGGCGTGCTATGCCGGTACAGGATGAACTGCCGGTCGAATACGGGGAGCCATCGCGCTTTGATGCGAAGCCGTTCGGTTTGTTGTTCGAATCCATCGAGGCGCTTCGTCCCGGCGAGGTATATATCGCCAGCGGCGGGCCAACGCATGTTGCGCGGCTGGGGGACATGCTGGTGATGCGGGCGCAAAACTTAGGCGCAGCGGGCGTCGTGATCAATGCGCATCTGCGCGATGGCAACAGCATATTATCCCTGAACTTTCCCGCCTTCGCGCACGGTTGTCACGCCTACGGTTTGCAGCGCCGCCACAATGTAGTGGACTTTCGCTGTTCGATCACAATCGACAAGGTGCGGGTCAGACCGGGCGATTTGATCTTTGGCGATGGTGACGGTGTCTGTGTCATTCCCCACGAGGCGGAAGGGGAGATCCTCAACCGGGCGCTGGCCAAGACGCAATTGGAGAGGAACGTCCGCCGAGATATTGAATCCGGTCAGAGCGTAGTGGATGCTTTTAATAAGCACCGGGCGATGTAAGGGGACCACGCTATCCCGTGCGGGCATTGATCCGGATGAACAGAAGAGTGCTGCCCCGGGATCCTGCCCCGTCCATATTTCCGGTGTTTTGAAGGCTTGAGGGCTTACGCAGCAGGCGGTCATGCCGTCCTCTTCTGTGGTCCGGCGCACTTCGAGCGCCGCGACTAAGCAATCCGGAAAATACTTCCTGGAATTCCAGAGGGCCGGCGTCGACCCATGGGGTCGGCTGACGCTGGCGCCGACACTATTTGAGGCAGGCATGACAGCACTCGAGCAAGAGTCCGCTTCTCCGTGGCTCATCCGCTTTCGCTCCAGGAATACAGCGCAAGTTCACCTCCGCCTCTTTTGCTTTTACTATGCGGGTGCATCGGCTTCGATCTTTCGGTCCTGGGATCAAGCGATGCCGGAGGGGATTGAAGTGGTGGCCATCCAGCTTCCCGGGCGAGAGTACCGACTGGATGAGCCGCTGTTGACGGACGCGCATGAAATTGCGGGGCTGATAGCCGAAATCCTGCCGCTGGACAGGCGATTCGTATTTTTCGGTCACAGCATGGGCGTGTTTCTGGGATTCGAGGTGGCCCGACTGCTGCGTGAACAGGGACTTCGCGGGCCTGAAATGTTCATCGCTTCGGGGCGGAACGCACCGCAATTCAAGTGGCGGGATACCGGGATGCAACTGCTTCCGGATGATGAGTTTGTTGCGGCCGTGACCGCCTACAACGGCACACCCGAGGCTTTGTTGCGGGACGCGGCGCTGCGCGACCTCTGGCTTCCGCGGCTGCGGGCCGATCTGACCGTATCGGCCCAGTACCGGTATATCGAGAAGGAACCGTTGGAGTGCCCGATTGTGGTTCTGTCGGGAAACGAAGACGAGCTCAGCACCGAGGCGGGGCTGAACGGCTGGCGCACGCAAACGACCGCAGAGGTTCGATATTTTCGCTTTGCCGGCAATCACTTCTTTTTGCACAGCGCTGAACAGCCCGTCCTCTCCAGGATTGCGGAGGAGCTGACGAAGAGGCTCAAACCTCAACATGTAACAGGATGTAACAGGAGACGACGATGAAAGCAACCAGCGATAACCTGCCAGTCGGTAACCCCAGCCTGCAACCCACCCAGCCTGAGCTCGTACGAATCTTCGATACTACGCTGCGCGATGGGGAACAAAGCCCGGGGGTCTTACTCACCGCTGACGCGAAGCTGCGGATCGCAGAACAGCTGGCCCGGCTGGGCGTGGATGTGATCGAAGCCGGATTTCCGGTTTCCAGTCCGGGGGATATGAACGCTGTGCAGAAGATCGCGGGAAGCGTAGGTCAGGCGAAGCGCACCAACAAGCATGGCGTGACAGCGGACCCGCCGGGCATCGCTGCGATGGCGCGCGCCAATCGCACGGACATCGACAGCGCGTGGCGCGGTGTCAGAGATGCAATGCATCCTCGCATCCATATTGTGCTGGCCACCAGCGATATTCATATGGAATACAAGCTGCGCAAGACCCGACCCGAAGTTCTGGAGATGGCCCGGAGTACGGTCGCCTACGCTCACAATCTCTGCAAGGATGTGGAGTTCAGCCCGGAGGACGCAACCCGGAGCGATCGCGATTTTCTGCTGCAGGTGCTGGAAACGGCGGTGGAAGCCGGCGCCCGGACCCTCAACATTCCGGATACAGTGGGATACGCAATGCCGGAAGAGTACGGCGCGTTGATTGGCTTTATTCATCATCACTTTGCTTCCGCTGGTGTCACCGTGAGTGTGCATTGCCACGATGATCTGGGTTTTGCCACGGCGAATACAATGGCCGGCCTCGTTAACGGGGCCCGCCAGGTCGAGGCCACCATCAACGGTATCGGGGAGCGGGCCGGCAATGCGTGCATGACGGAAACTGTCATGGCCCTGCGTACCCGGGCGCCCCTGTTCAGTTTAGAGACCAACATCCTCACGCAGGAGATTTGGCGGACGAGTCAGCTGGTGAGTGAGCTGACCGGCATGGTGGTTCAGCCCAATAAAGCGATTGTGGGGGCGAATGCCTTCGCGCACCAGGCGGGGATTCACCAGGACGGTATGCTCAAAAATCGGCGCACCTATGAAATCATGGACCCCGCGGACGTGGGAGTCAGCGAAAGCCTGCTGGTGCTGGGCAAGCTAAGCGGCCGCAACGCGCTGCGCTCGAAACTTGAAAAGCTCGGATATCAGGTGGATGGCGAAAAACTCGACCAGGTCTCCATCAGAGTGAAGCAGGTGCTGGACATCCAGAGAGCAGTCAGTGACCTCCATCTGCACGAGATTTGCTCTGAAGTTTTCCGGTCCGCAGATGCGGCTGTGGCTTCTTAGGAGTTTTGCTTTCGGCCTGCCCTGTCGCGAGAACTGCTATGAGCCACAAACTGGAAGATGAATTAAGCCAAACGATCACGGTCGAGGTGAAAGTGGACGTACCGGACAGCGCCGACGCGCGCTGGTGCGTAGAGCAGTATTATCGGGAACTGGCGGAGCGTTTCGACACAGGTTTCGATCCGATCAGGAGCAATCCCGCTCCCGACGAGGATCTGGTTCCCCCGAGGGGTTACTTTGTCGTGGCCCGACTGGATGGCCATCCGGTTGGATGTGGCGTGCTCAAGCGCAAGAATCCAACAACGGGTGAGATCAAGCGAATGTGGACGGCTTCCAGCGCGCGCAGGCGGGGTGTGGCACGCAAAATTCTTCATACGCTTGAGGCCCTTGCCCGGGAAGCGGGATTCCGAGTGCTCCATCTGGAAACGAATCGGACCCTCGCCGAGGCTCAGGCACTGTACCGAAAGGAAGGATATATCGAAGTCGACGCCTTCAACGAGGAACCTTACGCCCATCATTGGTTCGAGAAAGACCTGCAGTCGGATTCCGGCAGATGATCGCGAGACCCCTCGGAATGGAGTCGCAAATATGATGAACCTTCTCGACATCTATACAGCGCTCGCACGCGAGCGCCCGGATGAGCCTGCCTTAATATTCGAGCGTGAACCTTACGTGGGCATGAGGTTGTCGTGGGCTCAGCTCGCTGCCCGGGGCGAAGAACTGAGTCTTCGGCTGGCGGCAGCCGGCATAAGGCGACAAAGTCTTTGCGCGGTTGAGCTGGCCGACCACCCCGATACACTGCCGTTGCTGCTCGGAATCTGGCGCCTTGCGGGTACCGCACTGCTGGTCGACCCGAAATGGGGTGTCAGCGTGCGCCGCTCGGTTTATTCCCACAGCCGGCCTGATGCGTCCATCACGATAGACCCGGAATTTACGGTTTCGCTGCTCAACGACCCTTCCTCCAAAGACGAACATCCGGATTTGCCGGAGGGGGCCGCGCTGCTGGCCTATACCTCCGGGAGTACCGGAGATCCCAAGGGCATTGTCGTACCCCATGATCGATTGGTGACGGCAGTCTATGCGGCGGCGGCGGCCATTGTCCGACATCGTGGGGTCGCGCCTAAATACATTGCCTGCAGCATGCGGCTCTCCGGATACGGCGTTCTCATCCTGCATTACATGTGGGCCGCCTGCGCGGGCGCGACCGTGGTGGTCCTGCCGGAACTTAATTTGCGAACCGCTCCCGGATACTGGCAGACAGTCGCCGATCACGACATCGAACAGATCTTTCTGGTGCCGCCGCTGGTCGAACTTCTGAACCACGTGGGGGCGCCGGCGCGGGGAATGCGCAAAGTTCCCACCTGCATCTGCGGCAGTGCGCCGTTATCGGAGCGGACACAGCAGGATTTTCAGCGCCGATTCGGCCTCGGCCTGCTCAACGCCTACGGGCTCACCGAATCCATGTGCCCCTCTTTCTTCGGTGAGTATGATGAGCGCGGAATGGGCCGAAACACCTTTGGCACTCCTGCCCTGCTCAAGGCTCGGCTGCACGATGGAAACGGAACTGTGGTAGAGGGGGCCGGCGAAGGGGAGCTGGAGTTGTCGGGTCCGACGGTATTCGATGGGTACTATCGCAATGCGCGTGCCACCGAGGCCGCCTTCCGCGGACGCTGGCTGCGGACCGGAGATCTTTTCCGACGCGACGAGCAGGGTCGGTACCGGATCGTGGGGCGGCTGAAGAATGTCGTCATGAAGGGCGGCCATTCGATTTATCTGGATGAGGTGGAGAGTGCCGCGTTTGAGATTGATGGGATTCATGAAGTTGCGGGGGTTCCCTGGCATCTTCCCGCCGGAGG
>WNFF01006176.1_pt1 | contig 10721 bp, 10 predicted proteins | sample 5400441 | NCBI WGS metagenome assembly WNFF01 (sample SAMN13153345, study PRJNA577476) | soil metagenome | isolation source: 120 cm saprolite under Douglas fir tree site 2 hole 3 replicate 1 | place: USA:California | collected 2015-04-18
ATCACGCGGCGACTCTTGAGGATGAGTTCAGTTTCAGTTCGCAGGACTAACGCGCCGATTTCCAACATCCATTCAGTCGCCGGCAGCCCGAAAGGCATGCCCCATGCGGAGCGCATGGCGCGCATGAACTCTGCATTGGTTAAGGGATTTGGCGAGGCGAGATTGACGGGCCCGTCGAATTCTTCGTGTTCGATCAACCACAGCAGGGCCCTCACAAAATCCTGATCGTGAATCCATGATACGTACTGCCTACCGTCTCCGGACTGTCCGCCCAGTCCAAACCTGACCAATCGCGACAACATATCGAACGGCGAACCCGGATCGGGATTCATGATAATCGCGGAACGCATCAGAACCTTGCGCGTCAACGGTGTGGGCGCCTGATTCAGCGTGCGCTCCCACGAAGTTGCGACATCGATGCTGAAGCGCCAGGTGTCCGGTGCGTTTGGTTCCGAGCCGCCAATGAATCCAGTAGCTTCGTCGTTCGGGGCGTCAAAGCGATGCGCATAAATCGTGGCCGTGCTCGCCTGTAGCCAGACTCGTGGCGGCTTCCAGGCTTGAGCGATCGCGTCGCCGACAACTTTGGTGGATTTCAGGCGCGAGTCCTTGATGACTTTGCGGTTGTGATCGTGGTAGCGACAGTTAACGCTTTGCCCCGCGAGATTGATCACTGCATCGGCACTTTCGAATTCCGATACCCACTCGCCCAGCGTCTCGCCATCCCATTCGACCATTCGCCACGACGCGTTAGCCGGTTTGCGGCTGAGCACGACAACTTCATGTCCGGGCTGGTGAAATGCGCGAGCGAGCACCGTGCCGACCTGGCCTGATCCACCGGGAATTACAATCTTCATAAGCTAACAACCCAATGCTTTCACACCTCGATGAACTTATGCTTGTACCGAGGATCCGGCAGCATGCAGGCATCATACTTACCAAAGACCTGATAGCGATGGCGGGCAACAAAGTCATAAAGCCAGTTTCGAATCGACCGCGGGATGATTCTTCCCAGGCTCGCGACATTCCAGACACCGCCTAGCTCCCTGGCGAACACCAGGAACGCATCTCCCTTGGCTCCCTGATTGAGGACGACATAGACAGTGTCGAGATCCTTATTGTCGAAGCCGTGCCGCTGGAGCAGTTGGGCCGCGAACTCGCTCTGCAACGAAGCAAAACGAAGCCGGTCATGACGATCTCTCTTCAGCAGAAACTGGACGGCGCGGTTGCAAAGACCGCAGACGCCGTCGTAGAGCACGATCGGGTTGGAAGGTGCCTCATGCACAAGAACACCTCAAGTCTCGCAGTGTGAACGGGCCGGGCTTCAGCAAATTGACCTTCTCTCCATTTCATTCGAGATCGCGCAGTTCTGAGACGAGCGTCAAAGCTCGTTTCCGCACGGGACGCATCAGCGGATTGCTCGCCATCGCAATCAGTTTGTCCAGGAGATCGACCGTGCGATCGATTAGCCGATACGTGCGCGCGCGTTTCGGCGACGAATCGTGAATCCAGAATAGAATGATTCCCATGTGATAGAGCCAGAGCAGGTAAGGCAATTCCGCGCGCAGATCGCCGGGGATGCGCGCCTTTGAATCGGCCACCAAACCTTCGAAGAGCTGAATGCTGTCGCGACGCGTGGGCGCGGAGTCATCGGCAAAAGGGTTGAGCGGGCTGTGCGGGTCGGCCGCAGTTTTGAAGAGGACGCCGGCAAATTGGTGATACGGCTCGAGAGTCGAGATCTTAAGCCGCATCACCGCGAGCAAACGCGCTTTCAAACTTGATTCTTTCTCCAGGACGGGAAGCGATGCTGCGAGGTGCTCCTCGTGCGTGCGGTGATAGAACGTCTGTATCAGATGGTCCTTCGAACCGTAGTAATGATAAGCATTGCCGAGCGACACGCCGGCCTTTTTGGCGATCGCTCGCATCGTCGTCCGTTCGTATCCGCGATCGCGGAGCAGATCGAGCGCACTATTCAAGATTAACGCCTTCGTCTGTTCGCCCTTTGGCGTCTTGCTGGACTGTGTCTTTTCAGCAGAGTTCAATTTACCAACCTCGATGAGCCGGCGCGGCTGATTTGATGGCGAAGGTTCATGAGCGACCCTATGTTTAGGAACTGAACACGTTCAACTCTGCGAGCATACCGCGGGCTTTCGGGCTTGTCAAGAAGTTTTTTGAACATGTTCAGGAGCGCGGTGTGGGTTCAGTGGGCGCCTTTAGAAAACAAGAAAGGCGGAGACGGGAATCACCGAGTTCCTCGCCTCCGCCGAATTGGTTGCGTTGCCGTTACGGCTTTCGCTTACTTGGACTAATTAGTAGCCTCTCAAACCGTCCGCGTAACCGTTCTCAAACGCCATCTGGAAATAACGGCGATAGAGTTCGCGGTCGCCGAATCTTGAGTTGTAATCCTTCGTCGCGTTCCGATAGGAACTGTAGTTCCTAAAGTCGTTGCCATAGCCATAGCCATAGCCACGACGACGATTGCGGTCGTTACGGCCTTGCTTGACGCCTTCGTTGTATCCGGCGTTCAGTGCCGTCTGGCGCAACTCGTAGTTGCTTCCCCAGTTTGGGTAGCCGTCGCCGCTACGCCCGCGGCCTCGCCGGCCCCATTGATCGCGACCCCACTGATCCTGTTGGTTGCGACCACGATCCCACTGATCAACCTGGTCACGGCGTGCTCGATCCTCCTGATCGCGGCGGTACTGCTCCGCCTGTTGCCGCCGGTATTGCTCATCCTGTTGGCGACGGTAACGATCATTCTGATAAGGATCCCACGACTGGGCCGCTGTGATTGACGAAACGCCAAGAATTAACGAGAACGCCATAATGGCGGTCCCGGCGATGTTTCTAAAGTAATTTGATTTCATGTCAACACCCTCCGCTGGGGTCTATGGCAATGAGCGTGCCGTTGGCCGCTAATTGATTCCGGGAGGGTAATTCATGTTCGTTATCGGCCAGGACTGACGATCTTATGCCATATCGTGTCCCGTTAGACGACATCGGTTGAGCTGGCATATTGCGGGTCTATTGCAATTATTTACTTGACGATTTGAGCGTACGCTATTAGTCTTTCTGGCGAAGAAATGATTAGTCACAGCCAACATCGCTACTACTATTATTACGGTCCGCTCTCCGCTCTGGAGGGACGGTCGGGCGATGGGCTGTCGCGAGTGACGAGCTAACACTCCGCGAACAAGTTTCCAGTAACCGGCCATCGGTCCTTCCAATCGCGAAGGATCGGTGGCCGGTTTAGTTTTGAGCGATCAAAGCAATGGCCACAGAGACACGGAGACACAGAGCAAAAATAGGAGAGGGGCTTCGATCTACTTTTTCATCGAAGTCTCCTCTGTGTCTCCGTGCGTCTGTGGCAAGTTTCCAAACCTGAGGTTTTAAGATCATGGAAGTCAAAACAAAACAACCGCTGCTTTCCGACCACGTCGACATGCGCCTGGTCGCCGTCGATGCAGATGAGGCCATTTCAGATCGAAATGCGATCGTGCAGCTCGATCCCGATCATCCGGGATTCCGCGACCGCGAATATCGGAAGCGGCGCAACCAGATCGCACAACTGGCCATGAATTTTCAACCGGGCGATCAGATTCCCGACGCGCCTTACACCGCGGAAGAACATCAAGTGTGGCGCACGATCTGGAAGGCGCTCGGGCCGGCCCATCAGCGGCACGCCTGCGCGGAATATCTGTCGTCGCTGCGGCGTTTGAGTTTCGATTCGGATCGCATTCCGCAGTTGCGTGAAGTGAACGAGAAGGTGCAGGCAATCAGCGGTTTTCGGCTTGAGCCTGTTGCGGGTCTGGTGCAACCGCGAGTGTTTCTCGAGAACCTCGCGAACGGTGTGTTTCTTTGCACCCAGTACATTCGGCATCATTCGACACCGCTCTACACGCCTGAGCCGGACGTGGTCCACGAGATCGTCGGCCATGGAGTTACTTTGGCAAGCGAGCGTCTGGCCGAGCTCAATCGCTTATTCGGCGAAGCCGTCAAGCGCGCGACGGCGCAGGACGCTCTCGATCGTTTGTCACGCGTATATTGGTTCACGATCGAGTTTGGCGCGCTGCGCGAAGGCGAGTCGGTAAAGGCTTACGGCACTGGACTGCTGTCATCGGCCGGAGAGATGGAAGAGATGGGCGACGCGGAGCTGCGACCGCTTGATATTGAGGCCGCGTCGCACCTGGAGTACGACCCGACACACTTTCAGCCAGTCCTGTTCTGTGCGGAGTCGTTTGAAGCGATGTATCAAACGCTGCGGCAATATTTGATTCGCTGGTAGCCGAGCCAACGGATTGCTCGTTCCTTGACACTTTTTTAGGGCTGCGCCTATAGTTTGTGTGTTACTTTTCACACGCAAACATGACCCGCAAGAATTATTATTACTGGTGCGCCTGTATGTGGGCTTCTCCCGCGGGAGGAGCGACGGGGCGAGACTTGTGCGCGCGTGAAGATCGATTGTAAAGAACGCCGCAAAAAGTTTTGGAAAGCCGGTCGCGACTCCACAAAGGTCGCGGCCGGTTTGGTTTTGGATTCATGATCGAAACCGCAGAAACCATCGACACAGTCTTGCAGCGCGACGAGCGAGATCGCTTTGCTGAGCTGGAATCACAGATTGGGAACACGCCGCTTTTGCGTCTGCGGAACATCGCGTGCGACTTGCCGGCCGGCGTCGAGTTGTTGGCAAAAGCCGAACACTTGAACCCGGGTGGCTCGGTAAAAGATCGCGCCGCGCTGCGGATGATTCTCGAAGGCGAACGCAGCGGCCGTTTGTATCCCGGCAGGACAATTCTGGATGCCACTAGCGGAAACACCGGAATCGCTTACGCAATGCTGGGCGCCGTGCGCCATTATCCGGTGACGCTTTACCTGCCAAAGAACGCCAGCGAGGAACGAAAGCAAATTCTGCGGATTTATGGAACGGAAATAATCGAAACTGATCCCCTGCGAGGCACCGACGGCGCCCAACGACTGGCACGAGAGATGGCCGAACGCGAGCCGCATAAGTATTTTTATCCCGATCAATACAACAATGAAGCTAACTGGCGAGCGCACTTTGACGGCACCGGGCGCGAAATCTGGGAACAAACTGAAGGGCGGGTGACCCACTTTCTGAGCGGGTTGGGAACATGCGGAACGTTTGTCGGCGTCTCGCGCAGATTGAAAGAGTACAATCCCGGCGTGCGCGCGATCTCAATGGAGCCGGACTCGCCGATCCACGGACTCGAAGGGTTAAAACACTTACCAACTTCCCGCATGCCGGGTATTTTTGACCCGACGCTGGCTGATGAAAAGGTTGAGGTGGTAACCGAACAAGCCCAGGCGATGGCGCGGCGGCTGGCCCGCGAAGAAGGCTTGTTCGTTGGCGTAAGCTCGGGTGCGAATGTGGTGGCTGCGCTGGCGTTGGCGCGCAAACTGCCGCCGAACTCGGTCGTCGTAACGATTCTTTGCGATGGCGGTGAAAGATACATGGGTGAGCGCTTTTGGGCTGAGTGAAAAACGGCTAAAGTAAAAGCATGGTTGGAGAAAAGGATAAGCTGGATATCGCCACCGAACTGGTTCACACCGGCGAGCGAGGCGCGCCGCCCGAGGGTAAGCCGACTGCCACTCCGATCTATGCGAGCACGACTTATACCTACGACTCGATGGAGGAAATCGACAAGGTCTTCGCGGGTGAAAAAGCGGGCTACATCTATACGCGTTACGGCAATCCGACGGTTACCGCGCTGGAAGCCGCGATGCGTACAGTTGAGGGCGGCGCCACCGCATGCGGATATTCGTCCGGGATGGCGGCCCTTCATGCGGCTCTGTTCGCCTGTGAGTTGACGCCCGGCGCAACCGTTCTCGCCTCGCAGGATCTCTACGGCGCGACCACGAGTCTGCTGCAAACTATTTTTGGAGCGCTGGGAATCAAGACCGTGACGGCGGATTTCAGCGAGCTTAATGGCTTGCGCGCAAAAGCGGCCGAGACCAGGCCCCGCATTCTCGTTGCGGAAACGATTTCGAATCCACTTTTGAAAGTCTGCGATATCGACGCCTGCGCTGAGATCGCGCACTCGGTCGGCGCGCGCTTGATCGTCGACAACACATTTGCTTCGCCTTATCTCTGTCAGCCGTTGAAACACGGTGCTGATATTGTCGTGCATAGCGCGACGAAGTTTTTGTCCGGGCACGCTGACGCGATGGGCGGTATGGCGATTTCGCGGGACGAAGCCGACAGCCCTGCTTTGATTGGCGTGATGAAACTAGTCGGGGGCGTTTTGAGTCCATGGGAAGCGCACGCGATCTTGCGCGGGTTAAAGACGCTTGCGGTGCGCCTTGATCGCCATTGTGAAAATGCGCGCGCGTTGGCCGAACGCCTCAGAGAGAATCCGCGGATCAGTCGCGTTTATTATCCAGGGGGAGGGGCAATAGCGAAGCGCGTTCTGCGCGAGCCACTTGCGGGCGCTTTGGTCTCGATCGAACTCAGAGACGACTCGCGCGCAGCGGCTTTCCGTTTCATGGATGCGTTGCGGCTTTGCGTACGCTCGACGAGTCTCGGCGATGTTTTTACCAGCGCGCTGCATCCAGCGACCGCTTCGCATCGCGATCTGTCGCCCGCGCGTCGCAAAGAATTGGGTATCAGCGACGGGCTGGTTCGGATCTCAGTCGGTATTGAGGGCGTAAGCGACATCATCGCGGACATTGAGCAGGCCCTGGAGAAGTAGAACATGGACAAGATTTACAGGATTTACAAGACCAGGTTACAGAGAAATGCATGCTTGGTTGCCTCATCTTGTTAATCCCGTAAGTCCTTGGCTATTGGATTCAATGGATTCAAATGGTTCAGCTCACTGAACAGCAACTGACTGAAATCCGCCAGCACGGCGAGCGCGACTATCCTTATGAATGCTGCGGCCTGCTGATTGGCAAATTCGCGGACGACCGCAAAGTCGTGATCGAAACTTATCCGATTTCGAACGCGCGTGAAGAGGAAGCCAAGCGCAACCGGTTTTTGATTCGGCCCGACGAATTGATGCGCGGCGAGAAACGCGCGCGCGAGCAAGCGCTGGACGTGGTCGGCTTTTATCATTCGCACCCCGACGATCGTCCGGTGCCGTCGCAATACGATCTCGAGCACGCCTGGCCGACTTATTCGTACATTGTGGTCGCGATCACGAAAGGCAGTGGCGATGGTTTGCGTTCGTGGGAAATGGAATCCGATCGATCACGATTTAATGAAGAAGAAATTGCTCCCTCTCCCGCTGGGAGAGGGCTGGGGTGAGGGGCTACTTGAGAATTGCTCATGAAAATTTATCTCTTTCCTGTTCTTGAGTGCGCGCAGGTGAGAGAGAAACAACACATCTTGCTCGCGTCGTTAAGCCCTCACCCTAACCCTCTCCCAGAGGGAGAGGGAATGAATTCTGAAAGGAAACGCTCATGTCAGTAACTATCGCCATCCCAACCGCGTTGCGCCAGTTCGCCGGCGGCCAATCCGAAGTCAAAGTCGAAGCCGCAACTGCCGGCGAGGCTTTGAATCTGCTCATCGCGTCGCACGCCGAGTTGCGCCGCCACCTTTTCAACGATCAAAACGCGCTCCGCAATTTCGTCAATGTGTATCTCAATGACGAAGACATCCGCCACCGAAACGGTCCCGATACGCCAGTAAAAGATGGCGACACGATTCTGATCGTACCTTCGATCGCGGGCGGCGCCGCGGTTCTGGAACCCACAGCGGATCAGGATGGCGGCACACCGCAGCAAGATTTGGGGCTCCCAATGCTTTCGAACGAAGAGATCGCGCGCTACAGCCGTCACGTAATCATTCCCGAAGTCGGCATGACTGGTCAGCGAAAGTTGAAAGCGGCCAGCGTGCTGATGATCGGCACCGGAGGTTTGGGCGCGCCGCTCGGGATGTATTTGGCCGCGGCCGGCGTCGGCCGGCTGGGACTGGTTGATTTCGATGTGGTTGATGTCTCGAACTTGCAGCGACAGATCATTCACGGCACCCGCGACGTAGGCCGGCCGAAAATAGCTTCGGCACGCGACCGTCTGGAAGACATCAATCCGCACGTCGAGATCGAAACTCACGAAACCCGGCTGAACAGCGCGAACGCGCTGCAGCTTTTCCGTAACTATGATGTGATTGTCGACGGTACTGACAACTTTCCGACACGCTATCTGGTCAACGACGCTTGCGTGCTCACCGGCAAACCCAACGTCTACGGTTCGATCTTTCGTTTCGAAGGACAGGCGAGTGTTTTTTGGGCGGAACGCGGCGCCTGTTACCGCTGCCTGTATTCCGAGCCACCGCCGCCGGGGTTGGTGCCGTCATGCGCCGAGGGCGGCGTGCTCGGCGTGCTGCCCGGAATCGTCGGCGCCATTCAAGCCACTGAAGCGCTCAAGATCATTCTCGGCGCGCCCGACATAATGGTTAACCGTCTGTTGCTGTTCGACGCCTGGCGGATGCGCTTTCGCGAGCTGAAGCTGCGCAAAAATCCCGATTGCCCGGTGTGCGGCGACAATCCGACCATCAAAGAGCTGATCGATTACGAAGAGTTCTGCGGAGTCACGCCACCACCACCAGCCGCAACCGAAAACAAGATGGAAGAAATCACGGCTACTGAATTGAAACAGCGACTCGACCGTGGCGATGATATTCAAATCATCGACGTACGCGAACCTCATGAATACGAAATCGCTTTGATTCCCGGCTCACGCTTGATTCCCCTCGGGCAGGTGCTCGGTCGCATGAACGAGATCGACGCCGGCCGTGAAACCGTCGTGCATTGCAAGATGGGCGGCCGCAGCGCGAAAGCGATCGAGACCTTGCAGCGCGCGGGGTTTACGGGACGGCTGACTAATTTGAAGGGCGGCATCACCGCCTGGTCCGACGAAGTGGATCCTTCCGTGCCGAAGTATTGAGGAGTCGGGAAAGAACTGCCCCGCGGACAAACGTGAATATGTCCCGATGGCGGAGCCTCCAATCTACGTAAATCCCATTAATCCCCAGCATTTCCTTTTCTTTGGGCTTTACGCATTCCATTCTCTGTCTGCGTCTGCTACGATGGTTTCGCTCTCCTCGCCGCTTTATTCCCCCTGACGTTTAGAGAATCATCTTGATGGAGGGAAAGCTATGCGAAATACATTGAAAATGATGGCGAAATTGGGGTTGGTGTTCCTGCTTATGGCCGGCCTCCAGGTAATGGCCTCGGCCCAGGGCCGAGGTCGAGGTGGAGGAGGAGGAGGTGGTTCGTCCGCGGGCGGTCGAGGCGGGGGTCCGCCAAGCGGTGTCGGCGTGGACAGAGGTATCAGCACGTCGTCAGACCGATCCAATGGTCGCGCCGATACTGGTCGCAGCACGGCGTCGGATCGCTCAAACGGTCGTTCAGACGCGGGACTCGATCGCGCCCGCTTGCAGCGACAGAACTCTCAAAAAGCAGATAAAGAGCTGCGCAACCGTCCCGGAATGGCGGCGAATCTGCATACCACGGCCAATGATCTGCGAAGTGGTTATAAAGCTGCTTTGGCGGCAAACCCAAATTTGAAGTTCGGCCAGTACGTAGCAGCCACGCGACTCGCGGCGAACCTGGGTCCAAGGCATCCGAACATCACAACCAACGCGATCCTCGCTGGACTTGCCAACGGCAGGAGCATCGGGCAAACGCTTCACGACTTAGGACTGGGTAAACAGCAGGCGAAGGATGCCCAGAAGCGCGCCGATCGAGAAATAAAAGACGCAGAGCGCCATTGATAGACGCGCTGGACGCCAAACCGGAAGAGCGGCCCGACGAGAAGTCCGACCGCTCTTTTACTTTTGTGATTGACCGTTCGTTTTGACTATTGTGGTGCGCTGATGGCCCGATTGGTTACTTACCCAGTCATCGTACGGACAGTGGCGACATCCGCTCTCGCAACAGTAACCGCGACGCAGAAGGTAGCTGGCGGTGAAAACGATCGCCGGACCTTCGCAGTAATAGTCTTCGCCTTCCACCAGTATGGGCGGTGAATTGATTACGCGCTTGCCCTGGCTCGAAGCGGGTTGCGTCTCGGCTGGATTCAACTGAAGGCCGGCAATTGCCTGCCTCAGACATTCGGGACAAAGGCAGTCCTGCTCCGCCGCGCCGACCAGCGAGACGTGCGGCAAATCTTCGCACCAGCAACTTTCTTTTCCGGCGCTCGGTCCACAACCAAAACTCAGGCCGCAGTTTGAGCAGCTCTTCTGTCTTGATTGATCGCGGAACGCATCGGAAATGATTTCCTGGTGGGCGCTCATTGTCATCCCTCATGCAAGACTGTTGACTGAGAGGCTTGTGGGAACAGCGTTTGAGAATTCGACACGACGAAATGCCGCTGGCGAACCTTCCCATTGAAAAAGATCGGGATGAATGAGATGGGCCAAAAGCTCCATACCTTCCACGACTCTGGGTCCAGGACGCGCGAAATAAGAATTTGCGTCAACCGCGTATACACGGCCGTCGCGCACCGCCGGCAGTTCGGCCCAACCCGGATTGTTGAAGAGTTGTGGCGTTTGCTCGATCACTTTATCCAGATTGAAACCGCAGGGCGTGATGATTAGAACTTCAGGCGCCCACTGCAAAACATCCTCCCACGGAATGCGAACCGAATCCGTTCCCTGGCGAGCCAGCGCATCCACGCCGCCCGCTATCTCAACCATCTCCGGCATCCAGTGACCACTGCAATAGATTGGGTCGAGCCATTCCACACAAAAGACACGCGGACGT
>WNFF01007663.1_pt1 | contig 10721 bp, 8 predicted proteins | sample 5400441 | NCBI WGS metagenome assembly WNFF01 (sample SAMN13153345, study PRJNA577476) | soil metagenome | isolation source: 120 cm saprolite under Douglas fir tree site 2 hole 3 replicate 1 | place: USA:California | collected 2015-04-18
AAGCGTCGGCCACGTGAGAGCCGATGAAACCACCGCCTCCAGTGACGAGAATCTTCATCGAGGTTGACTGTAATCGAAGCGGAAGTCGTCAAGGCTGTACGCGCCGACGTGACGCCGGCGTTCGTCCGGGGCGTGCTCAAACGGGCGGCGAAGGTGCCCGAGGTGACCGCCCGGCTGCCGGATGACGAGGCCACCGTCGCCATCCGCATCACCAGCGACGAGGAAATGGCGAAGCTGAACCGCGACTACGCCGGCGATGACCATGTCACCGACGTCCTCTCGTTTGCCGGCGAGGGCACTCACCTGGGTGACATCGCCATCTCATGGGCGGCGGCTGTGCGGCAGGCTGCGGATTATGGTCACGACCCCAAGACCGAGATGGCGCTGCTGGCCGTCCACGGTTTGCTGCACCTGCTCGGGTGGGACCACACGACCGCGGCCGAGCGCCGGGAGATGAGCCGGCTGACCATTGCGGCGCTGGATCGGTCGCAGATCAAGCCCGGTAGGAAATGGGTCTGGTCTGGGTACACTCCAGTAAAGGGTGTGCGGCGCTCGCCGCGGGCCTAACTGCGCCTGCATGGAAAAGAGAAAAGAAGAGCGGTTGATCGTCGGGCTGGGCAATCCGGAGGCGGACTATGCCGACACGCGCCACAACCTCGGGTTCGCGTGCGTACGGGAGCTTGCGCGCCGCATGGACGTGAAGATCGACCGCAAACGCTGGCAGTCGCTGGTCGGCCGCTCCGAGTCGCGAGGGGTCTGGTTCGTGCTGCCGCAGACGTACATGAACCTCTCGGGGGAGGCGGTGGCGAAGGCGCTTCGCGACACCAAGCTCACCCCGGAGCAGCTCTGGGTGGCGCACGACGAGCTCGACCTGCCCCTGTGCCGGATCCGCATCCGGCGCGGCGGATCGGGCGCGGGCCACAACGGCGTCCTCTCGATCATCAGCGCGCTCGGCACGCCCGACTTCGTGCGCTTTCGCGTCGGTATCGGCAAGCCCGCGCGCAAGGGATCGCCTGCCGGGCGCAGCCATGTGCTCGGCCGGTTCACGAAAGCGGAGGCCGCGCGGTTGCCGAGCATCGTCGACGGAGTCGCCACCGCGCTGGAGGTGGCGCTCGACGCCGGCCTCGAGCGGGCGATGGACCGTTTCAACCGAGCTGGTTCGCTGGGCTGCGAGGAGTTGCCATGAGCACCCTGGCGGAAAGGACCCTCGACGCAGCGCCCGAGCTGCGCCGGTGGGCGTCTAAGGCGTCCGGTGAGCTCAAAATCGCGCGGCTGCCGAAGCCCGCGTGGCCGATCGTGGCCGCGGCGGTCGCGCGTGCCGCCGCTGAAACGGGCCGTTCATTGCTCATCCTGACTTCTGCGCCCGACCGCTTCTGCGACGAGCTGAGACCCTGGCTCGCGGGCCGGCCTCCGGCGTACGTCTTCGCGGAGGTGGCAGTTTCCTTCCTCGACCGGCCGCCTGCGTTCGACGAGGCCGTCAACAAGCGGATGGAAGCCTTGAACGCGCTCGCCGATCGCTCGTCTCCGTGCGTCGTGGTTTCGTCCCGCCGCGCGATCGTCCGGTCGACCATCTCGCCCGCGGACCTGGCCCTGGGGTCGCTTGCCCTCGCGCCGGGCGCCGGCCCCGACCCCGTGGCCGTCGCGAGCCGGCTGGTCGAGATGGGCTATTCGCGCGAGCAGCTCGTCGAGGACCACGGCCAGTTCGCATTGCGTGGCGGAATCCTCGACGTCTTTCCGGCCGCGGCCGACTCGCCGGTGCGGGCCGAGTGGTCCGGTGACGTCGTCGAGACCCTCAGATTGTTCGACCCCGCCAACCAGCGCTCGGTGATGGCGGTGCCGCGGGTTTCAATCCACCCGGGTCGCGAGCTGTTGCTGGGACCGCGGCGTGGAGCCGCGGCGGCCAACCGGCTGCGGGAGCGCGTGTCGCTCGACGGACTGCGGGCCGATGTCAAGGCGGACTGGGAAGAGGAGGTCGAGCGACTCGAGGCGGGCGGCGCCTTCCCGGGCATCGAGTTCTACGCGGCCTACGTGGACGAGTCGGTGCCTTCGCTGCTCGAGCATCTGCACGATGGGATGGCGATCGTGGACTTCGAGCCCGGCAGGCAGCTGGCGGACGCGCGGGTGCTCGTCGAGGAGACCGAGATGCTCGCCGCGGCCGAAGCCGAAGGCAGTGAGCTTCCGCGGGGATTTGAGCTGCCGGTGGTTGGATTTGAGCGCCTGGGCGCGGTCCAGAGCCACCCGCGTCTCGAGCTCAGCGCAGGCGAGGCCGGTGAGGATGCGATCGACCTCGGTTGGGTCGAGGCGGAGCCGTTGGTGGGCCGGCCGAAAGCCACAGCCGAGCTTGCAGCGCTGGCAGCGTCGGCGACGGTCGCCATCGCCACCGAGCAATCCGAGCGACTGGGGTCGTTCCTCGCTGAGGCTGGTGTCGATGATCATCTGAGGGAGCTGGATCTCGACCTCGACCTCGAGCTCGAGCCGGGTCTGGGGCACGCGGACATCGACATCACGGCGGGCGCCGCGAATCCGGCGATGGAGTTCCGTCTCATCACCGACGCCGAGCTCTTCGGCCGCCTCCGCCGCCCCACGCGCCCGTCGCGCTCGGCCCGCGGCCGGGCCGAGCAGCTGACTCGCGAATTCACGCTCGACTTCGCACCCGGCGAGCTGGTGGTCCATGTCGACCATGGGATCGCGCGATTCGCCGGCATGCGCCTGCTCGAATCCGAAGGCGCGCACCGCGAGTACCTGGAGCTGGACTACGCCGAGGCCGACAAGCTGTTCGTGCCGGTCGAGAACCTCGACCGCATCCAGAAATTCCTCGGCGGTGATGACGAGCCCACCCTGCACAGGCTTGGCAGCGGTGACTGGTCGCGCGCGCGCGGGCGCGCCAGCAAGGTGGTCCAGGACGTCGCCGAGGAGCTGCTGAAGATCTACTCGTCGCGCGAGGCCCGGCCGGGCATCGCGTTCGCCCCCGACACCGCCTGGCAGCAGGAGCTCGAGTCGTCCTTTCCTTATGAGGAGACTGCGGACCAGCTGGCGGCGCTCGCGGAGATCAAAGCCGACATGGAGTCCGACCGGCCCATGGATCGCCTCCTCTGTGGCGACGTCGGCTTTGGCAAGACGGAGCTGGCCCTACGAGCGGCGTTCAAGGCCGCGATGAGCGGCAAGCAGGTGGCGGTTCTGGCGCCGACGACGGTCCTGGCCCAGCAGCATTTCCACGTCTTCACGGAAAGGTTGCGCAATTTCCCGGTCACGATCGAAATGCTGTCGCGCTTCGTCGATGAAGAAAATCAGGCCCGCACCATCGAAGGGATCAAGGCCGGCCAGGTCGACATCGTCGTCGGCACGCACCGCCTGCTCCAGCGGGATGTCCGGTTCAAGCGGCTGGGTCTGTTGATCATCGACGAGGAGCACCGCTTTGGCGTCATGCAGAAGGAACGGCTGAAGAAGCTGCGCACGCAGCTCGACGTGCTGTCGCTGTCGGCGACGCCGATACCGCGCACTCTGCACATGGCGATCGGCGGCATCCGCGACATGAGCGTGATCCAGACGCCGCCCGAGGAGCGCCAGCCGATCAAGACTTACGTCACGGCCGATGACGACGAGCTCGTGCGAGAAGCGATCACGCGCGAGCTGCAGCGTGGCGGCCAGGTGTATTTCGTGCACAACCGGGTGCGCACCATCGAGAAGGCAGCCGACCGCGTGCGAGACCTGGTCCCGAATGCCCGCGTGATCGTCGGTCACGGCCAGATGCCCGAGGATCAGCTCGCGCATGTGATGGTCGACTTCGAATCGGCGAAGCACGACGTCCTGGTGTGCTCGACCATCATCGAGTCGGGACTGGACATTCCGAACGTCAACACCATCATCGTGGAGGACGCTGATCGCTTCGGCCTGGCGCAGCTCTATCAGCTGCGAGGCCGCGTCGGGCGTTCCGGCAGGCGCGCGTACGCGTATTTCCTCTACAACCCTCGGCGCTCGCTCACCGAGACCGCTGATAAGCGGCTCGACGTGATCTCCGGGCTCCACGAGCTCGGGCAGGGTTTCAAAATCGCCCTCCGCGACCTTGAAATCCGCGGCGCCGGCAACCTCCTCGGCACCGAACAGCACGGCGCGATCGCCGCGGTCGGATTCGAGATGTACCTGCAGATGCTCCAGAGCGCGGTTGGCAAGCTCCGCGGCGGAGCGGACGAAAGCGTTGTCGCCGACGTGCTCTCGACCGAAGAGATGAACCTCGACCTGCCGCTCGACCACTTCATCCCGAGCTCGTACATCCGCGACGAGAAGCTGCGGCTCGCCGCCTACAGGCAGCTCGCGGCCACCGACGTCGAGGAAGAGCTGGACGCGGTACTGCGTTCGTTGAAGGACCGATACGGACCGGCGCCGGCTCAGCTCGACAACCTCGCTTACTCGCTCCGCGTGAAGGTCAGGGGACAGAAGTTGGGGCTGCGGGGTGTCGTCTCGGACGGCCACGACATCGCCATCAGGGTCGACCCCGAGCGCTACCTCGACGTCGAAGAGCTGTCGCGGCGGATGGCGGGCCGGATCTCGATCCTTCCCAACCGCATCAAGATGCGAAGGCAGGGCGATGGCTGGAAGGACGACCTGCTGTCCTTGTTGGGCGAGATGGACAAGCTCTATGTGGCCGGCCGAACAGTGAAGGTGACAAGCGCGTGAGAAAATCTGAAGCGATGCCTGAGCCGACCGAGCCGCCGTTCTCTGCGGGCGTGGGCGCGATCTTCGAGGTCGTGGCGAGGCTGCGCGCGCCAGGGGGCTGTCCGTGGGATCGCGAGCAGACGCACGAGTCGCTGCGGCCCTACCTGCTCGAGGAGACCTACGAGCTCCTCGAGGCGATCGACTCCGGCGACGACGCCAAGATCAAGGAAGAGCTGGGCGACCTTCTGCTCCAGGTCGCGATGCACGCGGAGATCGCCGCCGAGGCGCGGCGCTTCGACGCCGCGCAGGTGTCGGAGGCGGTCGCCGCCAAGATGGTGGCGCGGCACCCTCACGTGTTCGGCGATGTCACCGTCGCGGATGCGGACGAAGTGCTGAAGAACTGGGAGCACGCGAAGGGCCACGAGGCGCGGAACAGCGGGCGCGCGAACGAGTCGGTCGTCGATCGCGTGCCGGCGACGCTGCCGGCGCTTGCGTGGGCGCTCGGCCTGCAGAAGCGCGCGGCCCGAGTGGGATTTGATTTCGAGTCGTCCACCCAGACGGCCGAGAACGTCGCCGAGGAGGCCCGCGAGCTGGCGGAGGCGAGCGATCCCAAGCGTGCCTTCGAGGAGATGGGCGACCTGTTGTTCGCCGTCGTCTCGCTCGCGCGGCGCATGAAGATCAATCCCGAGGACGCGCTGAGGGTGGCGGGCGAGCGGTTCCGGCGGCGGTTCGCCGAGACCGAGGCGTCGCTGCGGCGCGATGGCGTGGAGTTCCGCGACCTGGATCGCGAGACCATTGAGAAGCGCTGGGACGAGACCAAGTAGGGCCCGTTTGTTATAGTCGGCTCCCTTTCAGCGCTCCGTCACAGCACACGATCCAGCATGAGAAACAGCAAAGTCCTCGTGGCAGCGGGCAGCGTCCGCACCGGCGGTCTTTCGATGCGCCATGTCGTCACGTCCGCGGTGTGTCTGGTCGTCGCCATCTGGGTCGGCTACGCCTTCGCCCAGGAGGCGTACCTGAGCCACAAGCTCATCCAGCAGGCAAGCGACCTCCGGCATCAGAACGCCATGCTGGCCGCCCAGAATCAGGGCTATCACAAGGACGTCCAGGCGATCACCTCTGGCGCAGCCAATGAGGAGGAGGCGCGCTTGAACGGCTATTCGAAACCGAACGAGCGCACGTTCCTGGTCACGACGCCGCCAAGCCCGTCCCCGACCCCGCCGGCGAGCCCGTCGCCGACGCCGACCCCCACGCCGAAGCACTGACGGGGCGGCCCGGGAGCGATCCCCGGCCGGCGGTATAATCGGATCGCGGAGTGGAGCAGCGGCAGCTCGTCGGGCTCATAACCCGAAGGTCGTTGGTTCGAATCCAACCTCCGCAACCAATTTTTCCAATACAAAGGGCGCCCCGCGGCGCCCTTTCTCTATGTCTGCCACCGCTGCGCACAGATTTCAAGGAACGGTGGTCAGAAGGCGAACCCGGCCGGGCCCGACTGGTTGGCAAAGACGCCTCATGGCGGCAGCAGATCGACCCGTTGAGGTTGGCATCGATCGCCACCAGTCAGGCGATGTCGTCAAACCAACCCCAGCGCGTGACATTCCGGAAGGAGTTCCTTGCGGATCGCCGCTAATCCGCGGGAGAACTGACTCGTCCGCGTGCCACGAGGCGGAGATCCATTTCGGAACTCGCGCCCGTCATACTCGGACCATGAAACAGATCCAGATCGTCTCTGGCGGCGGCGCCATCCAGGGCCGAGTCTTTCGGCCAGTTGGGGCGGAGCGGCCCGGGGGTGGCCTGCTCTTCATCCACGGCCTGCACAGCGATCAGACGGGATACGCGGTCCGCGCCGAGGCGGCGGTCGACGCCCTCGGGGTCGTCTGCCTCACATTTGATCTGAGTGGGCACGGGCGGAGTCCCGGTGTGCTGGACGACCTCACAGCAGAGGATCACTTGCGTGACGTGATCGCGGCCTACGACTATCTGCAAGCACAGTTCGAGGCGGACCGCCCGATTGGTGTGTGCGGTGCGAGCTATGGGGCTTTCATGGCCACGCTGCTAATCGCGCAGCGGCGGGTCGAGAGATTGTTGCTGCGTGCGCCCGCCCTGGTCAGGGACGATGACCTCAGTCGGCCGCTTGGCCGCCGCCGGCTAAGCACTCCAGCCGACGCCCGAGCGGCCCTGAACAATCTCGGCAAGTTTGACGGTGAGGTCCTTGTTCTCGAGTCGGGCCAAGACGAGGTTGTCCCCCACGAGGTCGTCCAGGCCTACGTCGATGCGTGCCGCGGCCGAGCTTCGCACGAGGTTATTCCGGACGCTACCCATTCGCTGACTGACGAGAGATGGCAGTGGCAGTTCATCGAGACGATCGTGCGTTGGTTCGCGCCGATCGTGCCCGCGACCGCCGCTCAGCGATCGACATTAGGACGGCCCCGCCTTCAGCCCTGATATCTCGCTGCTCTTCTTGCTCACGTAGTCGGCGGCGATCTGCAACGGCTTGCGAACCTCGCCGTCGTCCGACGAATCCGATGAAGAGTCGTGCCAATTGAGCTTGGCTAAGTTCTCACTGGATACGAATCCATTTGTCACCTTGGCGATGAGGCCATGCGCGAAGCCTTGCGTCTGCGATTGCGTTGCCATAAAGGCCTCGTACAGGACGACCTGAGTCACAAGCACCCGCCACAGAATCGGCTTCCGCTGTGGATGGAACCCAAGGAAGACCTCGTCCACGTTTTTCATGAATTCTTCAGTGTTCGGCTTCCCGTCGTTCAGGTCCGCGCAGAACTCGCCGAAGCTCTTGCACCGTTGCGCGTCGGTCCCGGTGATCAGCCACTCGACTACGGTGTCCAGCGTGCCGCCGTAAAAGCCCTGGCGGCCGTAGACCGCAGGTTGGTGCTGCCGCAGCCACTCCCAGTTCGGCCGGCCTTCGTCAGCCTTGTCTGGTTCATAGGGCGTTTCATCGGCATTGGCCAGGTCGAAGTCCGCAGAGAAGCCATGGAACATGAGCCGCAGAATTTCGTACTGGCCTTGAAGGCCTGGTTCCAACCTCAAATCGATGGCCGTGATCCTGCGCTGCAGGATCCTGTAGGACGTGAGCGGTGCTAGTAGGTAGTAGACGGTGGACTGCCAGTAGTAGTTGTGATGGGCGAGCCATCCCGAGCCATCTGCCCCAATTTCTTGCGATTTCGCACTGCGGGCGAGGCTTTCGACGCGACGGCGCCCGCCCTGAATCAGATCGAGCGACTGGAAGAGGAGCGGCTCACATTCCGCGTACAGACGCTTGCGCGCGTCGTATTCGTACTCTCGCCTGGCCTTCGCCGCGTCGCTTTTCTCCCCCAGCTCGCTGCTGAGCCGGATCTTTCCCGCCTCGATCGCTGCGTTGATCTTTGCGACGTCGATGTCGGTCCGTCGCGCGACAATTGCAGCGATGATCGAGCCGGCGGCGGAGACCACCGCGGCAACGACGGCCGAGGCAAGAACCACCGACCAGTCGACCGCGAGCAGTAGCGTCACTCAGGCGTCGACCTGGCCGACCGAGATCTGGATCCGGCAGTCAGGATGCCGCCGATCCTTTTGCGGGCCATCAGCTCGGAGGCCACCACGCGCTGTATCGTGGCCGTGTCAAGTCCGGCTGTCAACGCACGACGAACCATGACCGACGCAGTCTCGGCGGTGCGTCTGGAGTGAGCGGAGATTCGCCAGCTGATGGCCGCGCCACCGGCGTCCGATAGCGCTTGAGCCGCAGATTCTGCTCACATCAGTGCTCACAAACCCCCGATGAGCGGCGTGGATTGGACGGCACCCGAGAGGAGCCGGGCCGGTCCTCCCAATATGCGCGGGTATACTTGACGACGCGCGGGGAGGATCGGTCACGACCGGAGGTCGGCTCGTAACCCGAAGGTCGTTGGTTCGAATCCAACCTCCGCAACCAACCTAGCTGCAACCACGAAGCCGGGGCACCCCGGCTTCGTCCTTATTACGGAGTGTTCGGATGAACAAGAGGAAGCGCGTCGCGATCGCCAAGCACCGAGTCAAGAAGCGCAAGCTCAAGGCACGAGCCCAAGCGGCTCGTTAGTCTTACTCCGGCGCACGAGGTGCCGTAGCTCAGGTGGTAGAGCGCGCGACTCATAATCGCGTTGTCGCTGGTTCGAGTCCAGCCGGCACCACCATGCCCTTCCCAGAAACGACTCCGCACCCGCTCCTGGTCGCCGTGTCGGGTGGGCCGGACAGCACAGCCATGCTCCTCGCGCTGCTGGACGAGGCTCACCAGGTGGTCGCGGCTCATTACGACCACGCGCTGCAGCCAGGCTCGAGCGACGTGGCCGATCACGTCCGCAAGCTTTGCGAGCGGTTGGGGGTCGAGGTGCTGATCGAACGCAGGGAGCGTCCGATGCCGCGCGGCTCCGTCCAGGCCGGCGCGCGCACCCTTCGCTATGAGTTTCTCGAGCGCGCCCGCGCGCAGGCCGGCGCTGATGTCGTCGCCATCGCGCACACGGCCGATGACGTGGTCGAAGGCGTTGTCTTTCATCTGTTGCGCGGCTGCGGCCTGGCCGGCATGCGCGGAATGCCCGCGCGCCGTGGGGTGTTCGTACGGCCGCTGCTCTCCGTCTGGAGAGGCGAGGTCGCCGATTACCTCCAGCGCCGCGGCATCGAGGCGCTGCAGGATCCGGCGAACTCCAACGATGCGTACGCGCGCGTTCGCGTCCGGCGCGACATCCTCCCCGCGTTGGAGCGCGACCGGCCGGGAATCGTGCGCCGATTCCACCGGGCCTCGATTCGGGCGGCCGCGCTGCAGGAGTCGATCTCGGGCATCGCCGGCAGCACGCTCGAGGCCGGCGCCACCCGCTCCAACGTCGCCGCTGCCCCCGAGCCGGTCGCCGCCGAGATGATGAGGCAGCTCGGCCTGCGTTTTCGTATCGTGGGTCAAGCCATGCAGATCGTCGCCCCCGATTCGGACCACCGGCCGGCCCCACGACTCGAGGTATCCGCTTGCGATGGATGCGGGGACATCGGGGCGGCGCACCTCAGGCCAGGCCTGGAGCTGCACCTCGGCCATCGCACGCCCGGGCTGACGATGCGGCCGCTCGGCGGCCGGGGCACGCGCAAGCTGCAGGACATCTTCGTCGACGCGCGCGTGCCCCGCGAGGACAGGGATGCGTGGCCGCTCGTGTTCGCGGGCGACTCGCTCGCGGTCGTACCCGGGATCGCCGTTTCAGCAGAGATGGCGACCCGCGCCGGTGAGCCCTCTTTGCACGTAACGGTCTGGGGTATCCCAGCTAAAGTAGAATCGCTTAACAGCCTTCCAGGAGAGCCGAGTTGACCCGCTTCCCCCGCTCCAGCCTGTTTTATTTCGCACTGGTCGTCGTACTCGGCCTGGTGATCTGGTTCACGTGGCAATCGTTCCAGGGCAACCAGAGCACGAGGCCGCAGGCACGCCGTCGTGCTGCCCGACTGCGCGAGCGGTGCGGGTTGCGCCTTTGTCGACACTCTTTCCGCGGACAAGACGTCTGACGGCACCTCGGTGAACGTCAAGCTCGAGGCCGCCAACAGCGCGAACTACCTGCTGAGCGTGCTGGTCCCCAACATCATCCTGGTCGTCCTGATCGCGGCCTTCATGTGGTGGGTGCTTCGCCAGACCCAGAGCGGCAACAACCAGGCGATCTCTTTCGGCCGATCGCGCGCGCGCATGATCGCGGGTGACAAACCGGCGATCACGTTCGCGGATGTCGCGGGCGTGGAGGAGGCCAAGCAGGAGCTGGCCGAAATCGTCGAGTTCCTCAAGTATCCCGAGAAGTTCGTGGCCCTCGGCGCGCGCATCCCTAAAGGCGTGCTGCTCGTCGGACCTCCCGGCACCGGTAAGACGCTGCTGAGCAAAGCCGTCGCGGGCGAGGCGGGCGTGCCGTTCTTCTCGATCTCCGGCTCTGAGTTCGTGGAGATGTTCGTCGGTGTCGGCGCCAGCCGCGTGCGCGACCTGTTCGATCAGGCCAAGAAGAACTCACCCTGCATCGTGTTCGTGGACGAGATCGACGCCGTCGGTCGCCAGCGAGGCGCCGGCCTCGGCGGCGGACACG
>WNFF01005115.1_pt1 | contig 10720 bp, 8 predicted proteins | sample 5400441 | NCBI WGS metagenome assembly WNFF01 (sample SAMN13153345, study PRJNA577476) | soil metagenome | isolation source: 120 cm saprolite under Douglas fir tree site 2 hole 3 replicate 1 | place: USA:California | collected 2015-04-18
GGGGGAGACCCAACATGACCCTAGTACCTCGACACAGTGATTTTGACCGGCTGAATCGCGGTGTTCATCCCTTCCCCACAGGGTAAGGCGATCGCATATGCGCAGCTGGCTCGGCCTTCTTATCCCTCCCCCGAAGGGGCAGGGCAATCGCATATGGGTGAACAAATACGAATCGTTGACGGAACGGACCGAGTCCAAAAGCAGCGAGATTCCTGTCTTGTTCACGCATATGCGATTGCCCTGCCCGAAGGGGGGAGGGTGGCCCGCCGAGCGTAGCGAGGCGGGTCGGGTGGGGGTTCTTGCTGATCGCCCGGCATAGCAAGCTTGGTCCCCCACCCGGCCTCGCTGCGCTCGGCCACCCTCCCCGCTACGCGGGGAGGGATTGGAGTCTGTGGCCCCAGCCCAGCTCAATCTCAGCAGAATGATACAAGTTCAAACAGTCAAAATCACTGTGTCGAGGTACTAGCCGAGCTTCTGATCGGTCGCTTCGGTCGAGCCGGCGATCGGCGTCGGCGTGCGCCGCGCGAGCTCGGCGCCGGCATCGACCGGCATGCGCGCGAAGACGAACACCGCGCAGCCCGAGATCACCGCGATGGTCAGATAGGCCGGCTGGAAATCGGCCGCCATGATCGTGTCGTGCCCGCGCGCCCACAAGGTCAGATCGACGGCGAGCGCGCCGATGGCGACGCCGACCGCGATCGAGACCTGCTGGACGACGGCGACCAGCGAGGTGGCGCGGCTCATGTATCGGTGCTCGATGTTGGCATAGGCGATGGTGTTGAGGCTGGTGAATTCGAGCGAGCGGAAGAAGCCGCCGATCACCAGAATGCCCACGATCCAGGCAAACGACACGCCGGGCTGGAAGGTCGCGCAGGCCGCGACCAGCGTCGCGCTGATCAATGCATTGACGGTGAGCGCGCGGCGGAAGCCGAACCGCCGCAGGATGAGCGGGATCACCGTCTTCATGCCCATGGCGCCGACCACGTTCGATAGCGTGATCAGGCCGGACTGGAACGCGCTGAGATGAAACCCGAGCTGAAGCAGGAGCGGGAGCAGGAACGGCATCGCCCCGATCCCGGAACGATAGATGAAGCCGCCGATGATGGCGGTGCGCATGGTCGGTATAGCGAGCAGCGAAAGATCGAGCACCGGCGCCGGCGTGCGCCGCGCGTGCAGCACATAGGCGTAGCTGGCGGCGGCGCCGACGCCGATCAGCGCGATCACCGCGCCGGTCGGGAGGAAATTGAGACCCAGCACCGAGCCGCCGAACACGAGCCCGCCGATGCCGAGGCCGGCAAGCACCGCCCCGATCGCGTCGAACGGGTCGGGGGTCTCGGCGCGCACGTCCTCGATGAAGATCGTCGCCAGCACGATGCCGGCAAGCCCGATCGGGATGTTGATCAGGAAGATCCAGTGCCAGGAGACGAAGGTCGTGATGAAGCCGCCGAGCGGGGGGCCGAGCAAGGGCCCGATCAGCGCCGGCAGCGTGACCCAGATCATGGCGTTGATCAGCTCGCGCTTGTCGACGCTGCGCACCAGGATCAGGCGGGCGACCGGGGTCATCATCGCGCCGCCCATGCCTTCGACGATGCGGGCGACGACGAAATGGGTGAGCGAGCCCGAGAGCGCGCAGCCGACCGAGCCGAGCATGAACACGGCGATCGCGGAGCGGAACACGGTACGCGCCCCGAACCGGTCGGCGGTCCAGCCGCTGACCGGGATGAAGACCGCCAGCGACAGGAGGTAGGAGGTGACCGCGAGCTTGAGCGCCAGCGGGCTCGTGCCGATGTCGGCGGCGATCGCCGGCAGCGAGGTCGCGATCACGGTCGAGTCCATGTTCTCCATGAACAGGGCGACCGCCACGATCAGCGGCACCATGCGTTTTGCCGACATCGGTGGTTGAACCGCGATACGGAAATCTGCGCCGCACGTTAGCAGAATTGGCGCAGCCCCTGACAAGCGGGCATTGCTCGGCGGCGGACGAAACCCCACATAGCGCGCATGTTTCGGTGAATTGCGGCCAAAGCGCTAGGATTCGTCGGCGAGGCGTGCTATCGACCGCCGCCAACCCAAAACGGGCCGCCGAGTCGCGCGCGAGACGGACGTTCTCGCCGCCGGCCGGGTCATCCCGGTCCCCGACGGTGCCGCCGATCGAGCCCGCGAGGCGGGCGACTGGAGTTGGCGATGGACCAGAAAACCAACGGAAGCCTGCGCGAAGCGCTCACCTTCGACGACGTCCTGCTCAAGCCGGGCCTGTCCGAGCTCCTGCCGTCCGACGCCGACGTCCGCACCCGCATCACCCGCGAAATCCCGCTCAATATCCCGATCGTCGCCTCGGCCATGGACACGGTGACCGAGGCCAAGATGGCGATCGCCATGGCGCAGGCCGGCGGCCTCGGCGTCATCCATCGCAATCTCGAGCCCGACCAGCAGGCGGCACAGGTCCGCCAGGTCAAGAAGTTCGAGTCCGGCATGGTGGTGAACCCGCTCACCATCGCTCCCGGCGCCACGCTCGCCGACGCGCTCGCGCTGATGAAGGACCACGGCATTTCCGGCATTCCCGTGGTCGAGGGCGGCGGCGCCGGCAAGGCCGGCAAGCTCGTCGGCATCCTGACCAATCGCGACGTGCGCTTCGCCACCGATCCGCGCCAGAAGGTGGCCGAGCTGATGACCAGGGAGCGGCTCATCACGGTGCGCGAGGGCGTCCGGCAGGACGAGGCCAAGCGTCTCTTGCATCAGAACCGCATCGAGAAGCTGCTCGTGGTCGACGATCAATATCGCTGCGTCGGACTGATCACGGTGAAGGACATCGAGAAGGCGGTCGCCAATCCGCACGCCTGCAAGGACGAGCAGGCGCGGCTGCGCGTCGCCGCCGCGACCACGGTCGGCGACCAGGGATTCGCCCGCACCGAGCGGCTGATCGAGGCCGGCGTCGATCTCGTGGTCGTCGACACCGCCCACGGCCATTCGCGCTCGGTGCTCGAGGCCGTCACCCGGATCAAGCGCCTGTCGAACGCGGTGCAGGTGGTCGCCGGCAATATCGCGACCGTCGAAGGCGCCAAGGCGCTGATCGACGCCGGCGCCGATGCGATCAAGGTCGGCATCGGCCCGGGCTCGATCTGCACCACGCGGATCGTGGCCGGGGTCGGCGTGCCGCAGCTGACCGCGATCATGGACGCGGTCGAGGTCGCGCACAAGAGCGGCACGCCGGTCATCGCCGACGGGGGCATCAAATATTCCGGCGACCTCGCCAAGGCGCTGGCCGCCGGCGCCGATTGCGCGATGGTCGGCTCGCTGCTCGCCGGCACCGACGAGACCCCGGGCGAGGTGTTTCTCTATCAGGGCCGCTCCTACAAGACCTATCGCGGCATGGGCTCGGTCGGCGCCATGGCGCGCGGCTCGGCCGACCGCTACTTCCAGCAGGACATCAAGGACACGCTCAAGCTCGTGCCCGAGGGCATCGAGGGCCAGGTGCCGTACAAAGGCGCGGCGGCGACCGTCCTGCACCAGCTCACCGGCGGCTTGCGCGCCGCCATGGGCTATGTGGGCGCTGGCACGCTCGCGGAGCTGCGCGCGAAGGCCGAGTTCATCCGCGTCTCGAGCGCCGGCATGCGCGAGAGCCACGTGCACGACGTCACGATCACCCGCGAGAGCCCGAATTATCCCGGTCGGGGGTAAGGCGCGCTCTCCCGGACGCGGCGGCGAGCGGTTTCGCCGGAAAGCGGACCCATGTCGATCCAGGCCGTGCTGCTTCCGTTGTTCGTCCAGGTGACGCTGACCTTCGTGCCGTCGGTCGTGCTGGCGCTGATGTGGGCGATTTTCATGGTCCGCATTCTGCTCGGCCTCGGATGACGCCCGGCGCCCGCCTGTCCGCGGCAATCGAGGTCATCGCCGACATCGACGCGCGCCGGCGGCCGGCGGCCGATGCGCTCAAGGACTGGGGCCTTGCGCACCGCTTTGCCGGCTCCGGCGACCGCGCCGCGATCGCCGGCCTCACCTACGACGCGTTGCGCCGGCGCGCGTCGTGCGCCCACGTCATGGGCGAGGCAAGCCCGCGCGCGCTGGTGCTCGCGATGTTGCGGCTCGAGCGCAAGCTCGACCCCGATGCGATCGCGCGGCTCGCGGACGGAGCGCGGTTCGCGCCGGCGCCGTTGAACGAGGAGGAGCGGGCCCGGCTCGCCGCCGCCAGTCTCGATGACGCGCCGCCCTGGGTCGCCGGCGACTATCCGGAATGGCTCGATCCGCAGCTTGCCGGCGTGTTCGGCGCGGAGCGGGTGGCCGAAGGCGCGGCGCTGGCGAGCCGCGCGCCGCTCGACCTGCGCGTCAATGCGCTCAAAGGGGGCCGCGACAAGGCGCTCGCGGCGCTCGCTCATCTTGATCCCGGGCCGACGCGCTGGTCGCCCCTCGGGCTGCGCATCGCGCTCGCGGCCGACGCCAAGAGCCCCGCGATCCATGCCGAGCCGGCCTTCATCAAGGGAATGATCGAGGTGCAGGACGAGGGCTCCCAGCTCGCGGCGCTGCTCGCGGGAGCGAAGCCGGGCGAGCAGGTGGTCGACCTCTGCGCCGGCGCCGGCGGCAAGACTCTCGCGCTCGCCGCCATGATGGAAAATCGCGGGCAGCTCTATGCCACCGATTTGGACAAGCGCCGGCTGGCGCCCATTCACCAGCGGCTCGAGCGCGCGGGGGTGCACAACGTCCAGGTACGGACGCCCAGGGCAAAGGACGACGTGCTCGGCGATCTCGATCACCGCATCGACCTCGTGCTCATCGACGCGCCCTGCACCGGGATCGGCACTTGGCGCCGCAATCCCGACGCCAAATGGCGCATGCGGCCGGGCGCGCTCCCGCTGCGGCGCAAGGAGCAGGCCGACGCGCTCGAGCGCGCGGCCGGCCTGGTCAAGACCGGCGGCCGCATCGCCTACATCACCTGCTCGGTGCTCTCCGAGGAGAACGGCGACCAGCTCCGCGCGTTCATCGTCCGCCATCCGGAATTCGCGATCGTGCCGCCGGCCGAGGCCGCGAACGCGCTCGGCGAACGAGCCTATCTCTTCCGCCGCGCGGTGCTGATGTCGGAGGAGGGGCTGCTGATGACCCCGCGCCGCACGGACACCGACGGGTTCTTCGTCTCGGTCCTGCTCCGGCGCGGGTGACCCGGAGCCTTTCCACCGCATCCGCGTCTTTTACCGTTCGTTTACCAATGCCGTTCATCCAATGGTTGCCAGCCGATTCAGAGGCTCGGATGCATTCTTTTCGGTTATTCCCCCGGCTCCGCATCGGGGCCAAGCTGGGCGTCTGCGTCGGCACCGGCGTCGCGCTGGTCGCGGGCCTGATCGTCAACGAGCAGATCACCAGCAATTCCATCGAGCGCCTGACGGCGGCCGCCGACCGGCAACAGGCGATCGTGATCGACAGCGTCGCGACCGAGGGCGCGCTGCGGCGCGTGGAGGTCGCCGGCCGCGACCTGCGGATGGCACGAACGCGGGGCGAGGTCGACGGGCGCTTGGGCGAGCTCGAGCAGATCGCCGCCGAGGTGCGCGGCCGGTTGTCCGCCCTTGAAGGGAAGTCGGTCAATCCCGCCAACCGGGACCGCTTCAGGCACCTGGAGGAGCTGTTCGCGGACTACGTCGCCGCGCTCGAGCGGATCGGCCGCAGGCAGACCGAGATTCTTTCGCAATTCGGAGAGCTCGACCAGCTCGAATCGAAATGGGCGCGCGGCATCAATCTGGTCGTCAACTCGGCGCCGTTTTCCAATCAGCCGAGCTACAAGGACATCGAGGCTTTCATCAACGAGGCAGCCTCCTCGTTCAAGGATGCGCGCACGGCGGCGTGGCGGTACTTGCTGCTGCACGAGGCGTCGCAAATCCGGCGCATCTCGTCGGCCACGGATCAGGCCATCCAGCAGCTCAACTTCGCGCGCGCCGCCGCGACCGACAGGGCGGTGGTGGACGGCATCGACGCGTTGCGCGGCATCGTCCCCGAATACACGGCGGGTCTGAGAGAAGCGACCGACACCATCGACCTGCAGAATTCGATCCAGAACGAACGGGCGAGCCCGGCGGAGGTCGGATCGAGGAAATTGCTGAGCGAGGCCATCGAGATCGCCAACGCGAGCAGCGATGCCGCGACCGCCGAAGCGGCGGCCGGGGTGGCGAAGGCAAGCCGAATTCGCATCGGGATCGGCGCGATCGTGGGTCTCGTCCTGGTCGGCGCGGCCGCGTTCGCGTCGCTGGCGATCGGCAAGCCCATTCGCAAGATCGGCGAGGTTCTCATGGCGCTCGCCAACGGCGACAAGGCGGTCGAGATCCCCTATGCCGAGCGCAGCGACGAGGTAGGCGACACCGCCCGCGCCGCCAGGGCCTTCAAGGACAACCTCATGCGCGTGGAGCGCCTCGAGGCCGAGCAGAAGGAGGCCGAGCAGCGCTCGGCGATCGAGCGCAACGGCACGATGCACACGCTCGCCAACGAGTTCGAGCGCGCGATCGGCGGCATCGCGGGCACGGTCTCCGCCGCCTCCGCTCGGCTCGAGGAGGCCGCCGGCACCCTGACGCAGACCGCGGAGCGAACCGAGCAGCTTTCCGGCCTGGTCGCAACCGCCTCCGATGACGCCTCCAACAACGTGCGCTCGGTCGCTTCCGCGGCCGAGGAGCTTGCCGCCTCGGTGACCGAGGTCGGCCGCCAGGTGCACGAGAGCAGCCAGATCGCGCGCGATGCCGTGGCCCAGGCGGCCACGACCGACGCTCGCATCAACGAGCTGTTCCAGGCCTCGCAGCGGATCGGCGACGTGATCAAGGTCATCACCGCGATCGCCGAGCAGACCAACCTGCTGGCGCTCAATGCCACGATCGAGGCCGCGCGCGCGGGCGGAGCGGGCAAGGGCTTTGCCGTCGTCGCCCAGGAGGTCAAGGCCCTGGCGGCCCAGACGGCCAAGGCCACCAACGACATTGCCACGCAGATTTCCGCGATGCAGGCGGCGACCCTCGATTCGGTGGCGGCGATCAAGGAGATCGGCGGCACCATCGATCAGGTCGCCGAGATCGCAACCGCGATGGCGGCGGCGGTCGAGGAGCAGGGCGGGGCGATCCAGGAGATCGCGCGCAACGTCCAGGAAGCCGCCAATGGCACCGGCCAGGTGGCGGCCAACATCGTGGACGTCAACCGCGGGGCCTCGGCCACCGGTCTCGCTTCGACCCAGGTGCTGGCTTCGGCGAAGTCGCTGTCGAGCGACAGCAATCGCCTGCAGGCGGAAGTTCGCAAATTCGTCGAGCTGGTGCGGACGACCTGAGGCGGCCGATCCCGGCCCAACCTGTGGTGAACGCCGGCCCGCGGCCTTGACCGCGGGCGCCGAGCGCCGCACATAGCTCGAAATGACCGTCCTCGATTCCTCCCTGGTTCGCGGCGCCGGCCCGGCCCGGCTTGCCGGGCACGACAAGATTCTCATCGTCGATCTCGGCTCGCAGGTCACCCAGCTGATCGCGCGGCGGGTGCGCGAGGAGAAGGTCTATTGCGAGATCGTGCCGTTCCAGAAGGCGGAGGAGGCCTTCGCGGCGATGCGGCCGAAGGGGGTGATCCTGTCCGGGGGACCCGCCTCGGTGCTGGACGACGGGGCGCCGCTGGCGCCGGCGGCGATCTACCGGGCCGGCGTCCCCGTGCTCGGCATCTGCTACGGCGAGCAGGCGATGGCGCAACAGCTCGGCGGCATGGTCGAGGCCGGGCACCACCGCGAGTTCGGCCGGGCCGAGGTGCTGGTGACCGAGGATTCCCCGCTGTTCGACGGGGTCTGGCGCAAGGGCGAGCGCTATCCGGTCTGGATGAGCCACGGCGACCGGGTCACCCGGCTGCCGGCGGGCTTCCGCGTGGTCGGCACCTCGGCGAACGCGCCGATCGCCATGATCGCCGACGAGGAGCGTCGGTTCTACGCCACCCAATTCCACCTCGAGGTGGTGCATACGCCCCATGGCGCCGCGCTCATTCGCAACTTCGTCCGCAAGATCGCCGGCTGCAAGGGCGACTGGACCATGCGCGCTTTCAAGGAGGAGGCGATCGAGAAAATCCGCGCGCAGGTCGGCAACGGCCGCGTGATCTGCGGGCTTTCCGGCGGGGTCGATTCCGCGGTCGCCGCGGTGCTGATCCACGAGGCGGTCGGCGATCGCCTCACCTGCGTCTTTGTCGACCACGGCCTGCTGCGGCTCGCCGAGGCCGAGAAGGTGGTGGCGCTGTTTCGCGACAGCTACAACATCCCCCTCGTTCACGTTGAGGCCGAAGGACTTTTCCTCGCTGCGCTCGAAGGCGTCACCGACCCCGAGCAAAAGCGCAAGACGATCGGCAAGCTCTTCATCGATGTCTTTGAAGCGGAGGCAAAAAAGCTCGGCGGCGCCGAGTTCCTGGCGCAGGGCACGCTCTATCCCGACGTGATCGAGAGCGTCTCGTTCACCGGCGGGCCGTCGGTGACGATCAAGTCGCACCACAATGTCGGCGGGCTGCCCGAGCGCATGAACATGACGCTGGTCGAGCCGCTGCGCGAGCTGTTCAAGGACGAGGTGCGCGCGCTCGGCCGCGAGCTCGGCCTGCCGCAGGCCTTCGTCGGCCGCCATCCGTTCCCGGGACCGGGACTCGCCATCCGCTGCCCCGGCGAGATCACCCGCGAGAAGCTCGACATCCTGCGGCGCGCCGACGACATCTATATCGAGGAGATCCGCCGCGCCGGCCTCTATGACGACATCTGGCAGGCGTTCGCGGTGCTGCTGCCGGTGCGCACCGTCGGAGTGATGGGAGACTACCGGACCTACGATTACGTCGTCGGCCTGCGCGCAGTGACCTCGACCGACGGCATGACCGCCGACTTCTATCCCTTCGACATGAAGTTCATCGGCCACGTGGCGACCCGCATCGTCAACGAGGTCAAGGGCGTCAACCGCGTGGTCTACGACGTGACCTCGAAGCCGCCCGGCACGATCGAGTGGGAGTGAAGCGGCGTCTCATTTGATCGGCAATCACGCCGCCAGCTTGAGCCGCAGCTCCACGCGCCCGAACGTCACCACGGGCCGCAGTTTGCGCCCCTCGCTTTTTTCCAGCCGCACGAGACCATAGCGCTCCATCGTGCGTAGCGTTCGTGACAAGTTGCTCTTGGCGCGGCCGCTCGCCGCCGCCAAGGCGTCGATCGAGTCCGGCCGTTTCTCCGCTATCATCGCGAGCAATGCGCAGTTCTTTTCGGACAGCACCTTGGCAAAGCTCTCGAGCGATGTGAACCACACATCCGGATCGTCCGGCGCACGCCGTCTGCGACCGGCGACCACGTCACGCATGTACTGAAAGACCGCCGACCGCGGGGCGATCCCGACCTTGAGCGTTCTGTTCCTCATTCGACCTGCTCCTTCCGGAGAATGGCTTCGACTTCGTCCAGAAACCGCCGCCAACCTCGACCAGCAGTCCGTCGAGACCGAGCAGACGTTCAAGACCGGAATCATCGGCCATTGTCAAAAGATATCATGAAGTGATAACATTGAGAAGAGGTGCGCTGTGCGGTAATGCATTCAGACCAGTTGCGTGATGGTCTCGCACTCTTGATCGGAAACGAAGATGGAAATTTCTCTTACCGGTCGTTCAGCTATCGTCACCGGCGGTAGCAAGGGGATCGGGTTCGCCATCGCGACCCGCTTTGCCGCCTCGGGCGCCGACGTCGCCATCGTGGCGCGCGGTCGCGAGGCGCTCGATGCCGCCGTCAAAGCCATCGGCGCGGGCGGCCGGCGTGTCGTCGGCCTCAAGGGCGACGTTGCCGTCGCCGACGACATCAAGCGCGTCTACGACGGGGCGATGCGCGCGCTCGGCAAGATCGACATCGTCGTCAACAATGCCGGCACCTCCAACACCGGCGCGTTCGAAGCCCTCACGGACGAGAGGCTGCAGCAGGACCTCGATCAGAAGCTGTTCGCCGCGGTCCGGCTCACCCGGCTGGTCTGGCCGCAGCTGAAGGAGCGGCGATGGGGCCGGATCATCAACGTCCTCAATATCGGCGCCAAGGCGCCGCGCCCCGGCAGCGCGCCGACCTCGATCACGCGCGCCGCCGGCATGGCGCTGACCAAGGTGCTCGCCGGCGAAGGCGCGCCCCATAACGTGCTGGTCAACGCGCTCTTGGTCGGGTTCATCGAAGCCGACCAGCACGTGCAGGCGGCGGCACGGGCAGGCATTCCGTATGCGGACTACATGGCCGTGCGCGCCAAGGAGATTCCGCTCGGCCGCATCGGCAAGGCCGAGGAATTCGCCAATCTCGCCTGCTTCCTTGCCTCCGACGCCGGCTCCTACGTCACCGGAACCGCGATCAATGTCGACGGCGGTCGCTCGCCGGTGGTTTAGTTGATCCTCAGGTCGAGCGCCTTGATGACCGGCGACCAGCGCGCGATCTCGCGGTCGATCACCGCCCGGAACTCGGCCGGCGAGTTGCCGACCGGCTCCATCAACTGAGTGGCGAGCCTCTCGCGCGCATCGGGCGTCTTGATTGCTTCCGCCACCTCGTCGTGGATCCTTGCGATGACGGCGTCGGGAATCCTCGCGGGCGCGATTAGTCCCATCCAGGCATCCGCCTCGACGTCGATCCCGGCCTCTTTCAGGGTCGGAATATCCGGCAGCAGCGTCGAGCGGGCCGCTGTGGACACCGCCAGAACCTTCACCTTGCCGGTGGCGAGCTGCGGCGTCACCGAGATCGCCGGCAGGCAGGCCATCTGCA
>WNFF01018566.1_pt1 | contig 10720 bp, 9 predicted proteins | sample 5400441 | NCBI WGS metagenome assembly WNFF01 (sample SAMN13153345, study PRJNA577476) | soil metagenome | isolation source: 120 cm saprolite under Douglas fir tree site 2 hole 3 replicate 1 | place: USA:California | collected 2015-04-18
TTGGGTTCAAGGCGTCGAGTTGCATGCCAGGATGCTTCGCTTCCGAACGATTTCGGCGCGCGGCTCGGACGCTCTCGCTCGAGATCCTTCGCTTTGCTCAGGATTTCGGCGCGCGGCTCGGACGCCGCGCAAACGCCTCAACTTGCTGAAATGATTTTCTGCCTCTACACTGGAAATTTTCCAGAACAACAGGTGCTCGCTCCAATTAAGGAGCGGGGAGGATGCATGGGTCGATGCGGTTCTGTTTTTGGTGTAGTCATTCTTATTCTACTCATCGGCAGTCTGGCTGGTTGCGGCAGCAGCAACAACGCGCCGGCTGCGCCTACTGTGCCGGCGTCAATAGCCCTCACGCCTGCCACGGCGTCGCTGGAAGTCGGGCTGACGCAGAATTTTACAGTTTCAGCAAAGAATTCCAGCGGAGCGCCGCTCGCCGTTGCGGTCACATTCAATTCGAGTAATCCCGCGGTGCTGACCATTGCCAACAATGGAGTAGCTTGCGGCGGCACTTGGGACTCACTGACAATTCCCATCGTATGCACGCCTGGTCCGGTGGGAGTGGCGACACTAACCGCTTCCGCCGCCGGAGTCAGCAGCGCCCCGGTGACGGTCTTCGTACATCAGCATATCGACAACATCAGCATCACACAGGTCACGTCACCTACATCTCCTCCTACCTGCGCGGTTCAGAGTGCAAGCGGCCAGATTAACGGTATCTCACAAAGTCAAATTGCCACTTACCAGGCCACTGTTTCCAGTCGTGGCAACGACATTACGGCTACCGTTGGGCCGCTCACCTGGACTGCGTTAAGCAGCACGATCGTGAAGGTTAGCAACACAGTAACTGGAATCGGCTTTAACCAGGCGCAGGCTACGGCTGACGTTCCCGGGGAAACACAAATTTTCGTGAATGCGGGGGGCGTGAATAGCCCAGCCGTAAGTTTCGCGACCTGCCCGATAAAATCGATCACCCTTGCGGTCACGGATTCGGTCGGCAACTCACTCACCCTGGCCACTGGCGGAAGCAAGACGATCACCGCCACGGTCACGGATACTCTCAATACAATCTTGACCAATGTACCGCTAACCTGGAGCACTTCCGAACCGGCGGTCGCAACCGTCACCGGCACTACGACAACCGGAAATGCGACCGGCATCGGCAGTACAGGAACGGTGCGGGCGGTGGCACCAGGCGGGGCGGCAATCATCGCTTCCTGCACTCCGCCTTCTTGCAATAACGGTGTTCTAACGCCGACGATAGTGGGCGTAACTACTTTGCCGATCTATCCGACCGGCATGGTGCAAGTCGTAGTGGCAGGTACGAAAGCGACTACCACGACCGTGTGGGCGACGAGCACGGGCTGTGGCACAAATTTCAATTGCGGCAGCGCGATTGTGTCCATCAGCACATCGAATAATGCGGTTTCCAGCGCCTTATCGCTCCCCAACCCTCCCAACTCTCTGGTTTTCAATCCACAAGGGACGAAAGCATTTCTGGGCAGCAGTAAAGGTCTGATGGGCCTTGATCCCGCGGCAAACCCTCCCACGGTGAGTACATTCAACGCGGTGACTGGCAAAGTGCTGGCGGTTTCACCGGACGGTACCAAAGCTGTGGTGTCTGACACCAGCATCACCGCGACTCATGCGCAGCAAGATGTTTCTATTTTCGACCAAGCGAACTCGGGAAGCCATGTGGATCTTCTGATCAGCGGTGTGACAGCAGCGGAGTTCTCGCCCGACGGCCTCAAGGTGTATATGGTTGGCGCGAATACGAATAATTTGTACGTTTATTCGTCAGTGGATGGCTTGAAAACTATTCCGCTGACGGCGCCGGCCAATGATGTTTCATTCTTCTCGAACGGCGCATTCGCGTACCTGGCAGGTGGTGCGGCCTCCGCAGTCACTGTGCGGGCGACGTGCGACAACTCAGAAGCCACCAGTACTTCGACTTCCAGCACTCCGCAATTCATTAAGTCCCTTGCGGATGGAGTTCATGTGCTGGCTTTGGACTCACCGGTGAGCACCAATCCTCCGACTGCTCAAGGGATAGATGTGATTACCGCAAGCACTTCGCCAATCGGATGCCCGCCAACCATCACAGATACGACTAATTTCGTGAATCTGGGCCAGGGCACTTTCACGCCGCTGCAATTGATCGTCTCCACGGACGGCCTGAAGGCCTATGTGCTGGCGAGCAATTTGGGAAGCGTCCTCGTGTTCGACGTGAATGGGCAAACGACTTCCGCAATTCCGCTGGTTGGAGCAAACCCCAAGCCTCTCAGCGGTAGTCTTACTCCGGACGGCACACTACTTTACGTCGCTGCCAGCGATGGCACGGTGCATGTTCTCGATACCTTAGCGGCCACAGATCTACAGCAGGTTTCTCTGCCGGTGAACTTCAACTTTTGCAGTAACGTGAGCTTCACCTGTACACCTGACCTCGTGGCCGTGCGCCCGTAGCCTGGGCCATTACTTGTGTCACAGCTTTGGCAGAGTATGGTTCGCCGCAGGAGAATGCTGACGGCTTATGGCTTACGGCTAACGACTATCCTGCGCCTGAGGTTTCGCGTTCTCCAGTTCACGCCCGATGCTGTCGAGAACGCCATTGATGAAGTTAACCGATTCTGGACTGGAGAATTTCCTGGCAATCTCCAACGCTTCGTTGATGATCACTGCCCGTGGGGTGTCTGGATAGGCCAACAGCTCTGCAACTGACTGGCGAAGAATATTGCGATCGACTGCCGCCATTCGCTCCATGCGCCAATGCTCAGCATGGCGTACGATCAGCGCGTCAATTTCCGTCAGGCGATCAAACGCCACACGAAACAGATCCTCCGCAAAGCCGCGGACATCAGGAGCCACCGTATTGCGTTCCGCCCAGAAGGTGCGACGGACGTCCTCGGAACTCTGCCGTCCCATGTCGGATTGGAAGAGCATCTGAAGAGCGAGTTCGCGGGATTTGCGCCGGGTACCCATGAAGCGGCCAGTTCTCAGCCATCAGTCTAACAAGAAGTGGACAGATCAACCCTGAGGAATGAAGCGCTAGGATTTGCGCGTCTTGGAAGGCGTGCTTCGCTTTCGTGTTTTATTTTTACGACTGGCTGACGTCGGACCGCTGATGGCTTTTTTTAGGGATGCCATCTCCACCGCCGCCAGTGCTGCTTCGAACCCTTTATTACCCATTTTCAGACCGGCACGATCGATGGCTTGTTCCAAGTTGTCGCAGGTTAGCACGCCGAAGGCATGAGGCACACCCGTCTCCTGCGCCGATTGTCCGATACCGCGGGTGACTTCGTTGACGATGACATCGTAGTGGGCAGTGTCGCCACGAAGAAGACATCCAAGGCAAATGATGGCGTCGTACTTTGTGGTTTCGGCCAGGGTACGCGCGGCAGAGGGGATTTCAAATGCGCCGGGAACGCGGACAATTTCAATATCCTTTCGCGTCGCACCGCAGCGCAAGAGACCGTCAAATGCGCTGTGGAGAAGTCGTTCGGTGATGAAAGCGTTAAAGCGTGAGACGACGATGCCAAAGCGCTTTCCAGAAGCGCTGAGTTTGCCTTCAAGCGCTTTGACTTGGAAGTCGGAACGGGCGTCCGATGGCGAAGTTTCCTGGTCGTTTTTTTTCGTGACGCTCTGGCTCCGTGTTGGAAATCAAAATCCCGTCTGAAGTGAATCTGCGATCAGAAGCTATCGTCCCTTGAATTGAGCTTGCCGCTTCTCCAGGAACGCCGTGGTCCCTTCTTTCTTGTCTTCCGTCGCGCAGCACACGCCAAACAGAGTTGCTTCCAGATAGAGCCCCTCGGTGAGGCTCATCTCCATGCCTTTGTTCACGGCCTCCATCGCGTATTGAACAGCGAGCGGGGCGTTCGCAATGATCTTTTGCGCGATCGCTTCGGCGCACGGGATTAGCTCAGCCGGGGCGGTGACTTCATTTACAAGTCCGATGCGATGCGCTTCCTGCGCAGTGATCATCTCTCCCGCAAGCACAAGCTGCATGGCGATACCTTTGCCCACGAGCCGCGGCAGGCGTTGCGTGCCACCATAGCCGGGGATAATCCCGAGTTTCACTTCCGGCTGACCGAATTTCGCATTTTCGCTGGCGAGGCGCATGGTGCAGGCCATGGCAATCTCGCATCCCCCGCCCAGCGCGAAGCCATTGATGCAAGCGATCACGGGCTTGCCCAGGTTCTCGATCAGATTAAGTACGGATTGACCGCGGTGCGTGTATTCTTTCCCCTTAACGGCGTCGTGTTTGGCCAGCTCAGCGATGTCCGCTCCGGCAATGAAGGCCTTCTCGCCTGTGCCAGTAAAGATGACAACGCGCACGGACACATCATTCTTAATGTCGTGAAACGCCGTCCGCAGCTCTTCCATGGTGGCCATGTTGAGCGCATTGAGCACCTTCGGACGGTTTACGGTGACGTAGGCGATGGAGTTTTTCTTTTCGAAGAGAATGTTTTCGAAGTTCATACCGATTTAGTCCGTCGTCGATTATTCCGGTGGTCTTCTTGCCATTTCCTGCTGTAGAAGATCAAGCAGATGCTTGCAATGCTCTAAAACCACTTCTTCACACTCCAGACAATTGCTAGGTTCCGTTTGCGCGTGGGGTTCCGCGTACTTCAACAGAAACGGTGCCCACCCCGTTGGTTGAGCTTCAATGCTGTCAGCCGTTAACTGAGCTTCCAAATGTTCTGCGTCCTCACGGCTCAAGTTGTGTGCAACAACCTTTGGCAAGGCTGGGTCCGCACCCGGCAACCGCTTGAGGTCGCTATCCACCAAAACCACATACAAGCTCACGCCGTCAACCTCCACACTAGTTCACCAAGGGTTAATATGAGCAGCAGCGGAGCAATCCCCTCCGAAAGTCCCCCAGTAAACTCTGCAAGCAGTGGAAACCGTTCCACAAACCAACGCCAACGTTTTCCTCCACCTCTTATCGCAACGTACACGGACACGATTGCAAGGAACCAAACAAGGATAGCGAAACCATTGATAGCCATGAACAGCGCTTTCCCAACTGGTGTCTTTGGCGAGTGCTCCGGAAGTGCGTGGTGCGGTATAACAAAAAGCAACAAGAACGCCAAAGCAACGGCCAGAGCTAGAACGCCAGTGAGCTTCGCATCGCTGAGAAATTTTCTCGCAACCCCGTAAAGAATCAGGCATAGAAGAATTGCGATTCCGCACTTTAAGAAATGGCGTTCATCTTCGGGGTGGTAGGTTCTCGTAAAAAACCACCCCGCCAGGAAAAGTACCGCTCCGCCCAACCATTCGCCCACGCTGATTGGCTCGCCAGTAATAGGACGTTCTTGGCCATCATCATGCTGCACGTTTCGCGCTCCGAGATTCACGAACGCAACATTGTAGCCCAACGCAATTACGCGAAGGAGTATCCTCAGAGTGAGAATGGAGTTATGGGGTGGATAAAATTGTGACTTGTACTCGCTGCCAGAAACCGTTTAAGGCGGTTGGCTCCCACAGCCAGATGAAAGAGGTATCCCACCGCTTGACCTGCCCTAACTGTGGTGAGCCCAATGACGTGATGTGGCCGATGGACATGAGTGTGACGGCAAAACCCATCCAACCAGAGCGCCAGGCCGCTGGTTAGGAAGCCCGGTAGATACGGCGATTCATTTTCCGTGCTTCCGTGGTGAAAAAAATCTTTCAATCCGTGTCATCCGCGCGGCTAGAGCTTGTTCGCCTTCGGATTATTCAGGTCCGAATAATCGTAAAATCCCTTCCCCGTCTTCCGTCCATACCAGCCCGCCATTACCATCCGCTTCAGCAGCGGTGGCGAGGCAAAGCGGCGCTCCTTTTTTTGGCGAACTCGTACGCCGACTCATAGACCTCGCTGGCCGTCGCGATGGTGCGCACCACTTCTACCAGTTTCATCAGCGGCACAGGGTTGAAAAAGTGCAACCCGACGAAACGCTCGGGGCGCTTGGTCGAAGTCAAAAGCTCGGTGATGGAAATCGAAGAAGTGTTCGAGGCGAAGATAGCGTCTTTTTTGACGATGCCATCAAGAGAAGCGTACATCTTCTTCTTTTCGTCGACGTTCTCGATGATGGCCTCGATGACGATGTCACGGTCGGCGAGGGCTTCTCTCTTTGTGGTGCCTTTCAGTCGTGCACGAACCGCTTCCGGTGTTTCTTTTAGTGTGCCCTTCTCGGCAAACTTGGCTAAAGACTTTTCGATTCCAGCGAATCCCTTATCGAGGAACTTCTGCTCGACTTCGAGCACCGTAACGTCAAATCCCGCCGTCGCCGCTACCTGGGCGATGCCCGAACCCATGAGCCCGCAACCCAGCACGCCAACTTTCTTTATGTCCATAAGATTCTCGACTACTGCAGGGCTTCCACCACCATCGCAATGCCTTGGCCGCCGCCAATACACGCCGTTGCCAGCCCGTACTTCTTGTTTCTGCGACGCAGTTCGTAAAGTAGAGTGATCACCAGGCGCGTGCCGGTTGCGCCGAGAGGATGTCCAAGAGCAATGGCGCCGCCATTGACGTTGACCTTTTCTCGATCCAGGCCCAGTTCTTTTTCGACGGCAAGATACTGTGCAGCGAAGGCCTCGTTGACTTCGATCAAGTCAATATAGTCGAGCGTGAGTCCGGCCCTTTGCAGTGCAATCTTGGTTGCAGGAACGGGACCGCGCCCCATCAATTTCGGCTCAACTCCGGCCGTTCCCCACCCGACGATCCGGCCAATCGGCTTGAGATTACGCTTCTGTGCAACCTCAATCGGCATGATGACGACTGCCGCGGCCCCATCCACAATGCCACTCGCGTTGCCCGCGGTTACGCTGCCATTCTTGCCGAAAGCGGGCTTCAGCTTCGCCAGGCCCTCCATGGTGGTTTGGGGGCGACGATGATCGTCTTCTGTAAACATCTCACCGGTCGCCTCGCCTTTCGCATTCTTGAGCGGCACCGGGACGAGTTCTTCTTGAAGGCGTCCGGCTTTATAAGCGGCGTCGGCACGTTGCTGCGAGCGTAGCGCGAATTCGTCCTGCATCTGCCGGGTGATGCCCTGCTGTTCGCCGTAAAGCTCGGCTGTATTCGCCATGTAAAGGCCACAATAGCTGTCTAACAACGCAACCATGAGCGAATCCTCGAGCTTGCCGCCTGGCGAGAGTGCGAAACCATCGCGTCCATGAATCACGAAAGGTGCCTGCGACATGGCTTCCATGCCGCCGGCAAGCACGATGTCGGCTTCGCCGAGCTGGACCATCTGGGCCGCGCTGGCAATGGCCTGCATGCCGGAACCACAAAGGCGGTTGACCGTTAGGGCAGGGGTTTCGATTGGCAATCCAGCACGCAGGGCGACGTGACGAGCTCCGTAAAGAGCATCACCCGAGGTCTGCTGTGCGTTGCCGAAAACGGCATGATCAAACTCGCTGGGCGGAAGTCCAGCGCGTTCCATGGCGCCCTTGGCCGCGATGGCACCCAACTCCATGGCGGTGAAGTCCTTCAGCTTGCCGCAGTAACGGCCCATCGGAGTGCGTGCGCCGCTGACAATTGCGATGTCACCCATTTTCAGCATGAAGTACCTATAGAAGAGCGCAGATTTAGGATAGCCAAACTGCTCAGTTTAGCAGCGGTGAAATAAGTTTGCCAGGGAAGCACTTGTCTCTGCCGCAGCTTTAGCAACAGCTCCGACGCAATGAATCAAAACATTGACCAGCAATCGTTCTTCTCTTGAGATTGAGTCACTTATGGCAGGATCTTACGCGACTGCTGCAGCGGCGACGGTGGCGGCGCGGCAGATCACCTTCCCGGGCCCTTCTGCGATGGCGTCGGCAAGCGCCTGTTCAGCGCGGTTAATTACTTCAGTGACAATATCTACCGGGTCATACTGCGGGCGCATTACCGCTTCAGCAAGTCCGGCAACGAACGGAATGTGCTGCTCCTTGCCCGGAAGACGGACGCCCGCAATCAGCTTCCGCAATTTCTCGACCGCCATGAGCGCTTCTTTTTCCGCAGTGTCGCCAAGAATGATGGCGATGGTGGTCAACTCATAACGAAACGCCAGATCGTTAGAGCGGATGTTAGTAGCGAAAAGCTGTCCAATCTGTTCCATCACGGCTTCTACCGCTTCCTCGCCAACTTCTTTCACCATGGCAGCCCGCTTGCCGAATTGCATCAGCAGGATGCTTACTGGCGCGCTTTGCTGCACGCTGCGGCGCGTCTCTGCCAGCAACAGATCGATATAAGACGCGCGTTTCAGGAGACCCGACTTCTCATCGGTCACAGATAGGTTCTTTACCAAACGACGCAAGCCCGCGTTGTTAAGGGCAATCACCATTTGCTCGCTGATAGCCCTGAGAACGACGATGTCGGACGAGTGCCACCCACGAGGACTCCCCTGTATCAGAATGAGCACACCCACCTGCTCGGTGCCGTCCGAGAGAGGCAAGGCAAGCAGCGATGTGATCGAAAGCCCAGTTAGGATTTGGCGCACTCCCTCCAACTCCTGGGATGCGGGAGCATCTGCGATGGTCACAATGCCGCGACTGACTGCGAGATCTTGCACAGCAGACACTAATGTCGCCAAGGCCGCGGAATCTCCCGCGACAATGCCTTCGCGACGAAATTCCTGCACAGTTGTGGGGGGCAGTCCGGGCTTGCGCATGGCGGCGACGCAGCGCGTGACCTCCCATTGCGTGCCAATTTCGTTCACGGCTGTTGAGAGCACGGCGTTGGCATTACTCTGGTGATAAAGCTTACGCGTAATTTCGGCAACCCGCGTCAGACTACTAATGTCGGCGTCACTCCGGGCCTGGGCAGGCGCCGAGGAAGGCACCGGTGCTGCGGACGCGGATTTAGCGGTGCTGGCAGGCTGCACGACAGGAGCAGATCCCGCATAGCGCGGAGTCATGCCCGCCGCCAGATAAAGCCGCTGTAAGTCTTCGTTCCGATCTTCTTCGTGAGGAAAAAGCTCTTGGATCCGCTGTAAGCGCTCTATGGCTTTCGAGCGCATGCCGTACTGCACGAGGATTTCCGCTTGCAGCATCAGATCCTGCAACGCGCCCGCACCGAGGGTCGTTTCCTCAGCACGCATCGTCGTAGCTTGTGAGTTACTCACCTGGGTGAACCGCGATGCGATGACCTGAAATCGATTGTCTTCAATCTTGCCCCGCAGCATCTCCAATCTTCTCTGATGTCCCCGCTCGTAGGGATCAATTTCAGCCGCCCGGTCCAGACATTCTCCCGCTTTCTGGAAATTGCCGGTGCTGCAATAAAGGTCGAAAAGCTTCAGAAGCGTCTGGCAATAGTCGTTTTCGCGGTTTGAGGAATTGAACAGCTCACTCAGAAATTCCAGCAGGTCGGGCGAGGGTCGATGGGCAGCCACCAGATCCTGCATCAAGGTGACGAAGGAGCGTCGCTCGCCATGGCGACGTTGAAATTGTTCCAACTTGCGAGCTACAGCCGCAGCCTCGGCATCGAGCTCCGCATCCACCATGGCTCCGATCAGAGTCACCACCTGATGGATACGCGTCGGATTCTGTTCAAAAAGCTGCCAGATCAACGGCTCGGCATCGATCAGACGATTGGCAGCGAGCAGAGCCTTGGCATAGTTATCCCGCAACTCCAGTGACGCATCACCGGCCTGAACATGAGTTTCAAAAATGAAGATAGCCGCTCCGATTTCGCCTTGTGTCAACAGACTCTTGGCGTAGGCCAATGCGATTTGTGGGTCTCTAGAATCTTCTGAATACGCGCGTTCGAACCACGGCGCCGCATTGGCGCCGGCAACTTCTGCGAACTCCGCCACCCGCAGAAATGCCGCAGCAGCAGCCTTTCCATCTCCTAATTGCGAGCACAGTTCTCCTAGCCGCAGAAAATTCTGCTGTGCCGGCTCAATTGCCACGATGCGGTTGAGAACGTCTACCGACTCCTGCTTGAGCCCTTGGCGGGTTAGTTCCTCAAGAGCATTTTCATAGGTTCCAACGGCTAGTTTCTTGTTGGAATCTTCGAGGATCTGGCCAAAACGGACTTTTTGCTGCCACGTTGGGTTGCCGTAGCGCGCCAATTTCTTGTAGGTAAGGCTCGCGCGTGTAGCGTCACCGGCAGCTACCTGCCTTTCAAAAAGCTGGCCAAGCAACGTCACCGCCTCTTTTGTGCGATTAACCGAGAGGCACAAGTCCGAGGCCATCTGTCGAACGTTGTCGTTCTCTGGATCTTCGCGAAGGATTTGGAGATACTCCTCCAGCGCGTCTCCCGTCTTGCCCTTTTGGAGAAGCTTCTCGGCGTGGTCCACACGTTTCGCTATTTCGGCTCGGTCCGGCATGGAGTAATGTGCGGAGTAACCCACCTGCGATTCTAGGTGCAGCACAAATGACCGGCAATCAAGTAAGAGCCGGGCGCGGTTACGAAGGTCACCCAATCCTGCCGCTGTGGCAGCCCCAGAATCTTTCTGGTATATGTGCGAGGTGCCTTCGGAGATCAAAGTCAGCCAAGAACTTAGCCAGGAACAGGGTCTCCGGCGACAATTGAGCGGCGGACAGATGGCAATGGTGGCCGTGGGCGGTTCCATTGGCACCGGACTGCTTCTGGGCTCAGCGGCGGCTATACAAATTGCTGGCCCAAGCGTAATCCTAAGTTTTCTGTTGGCTGCTTTTATTAACTGGACAGTCACGATGGCGCTAGGTGAGTTGGCCAGTACGCATCCTGCGGCGGGATCTTTCGGAGTTTATGGCGAGCTTTACTTGAATGCCTGGGCGG
>WNFF01013759.1_pt1 | contig 10716 bp, 10 predicted proteins | sample 5400441 | NCBI WGS metagenome assembly WNFF01 (sample SAMN13153345, study PRJNA577476) | soil metagenome | isolation source: 120 cm saprolite under Douglas fir tree site 2 hole 3 replicate 1 | place: USA:California | collected 2015-04-18
CGAGCTCGTAGAGCACGGCGCGCCGGGCCCGGAAGACGTCGAGGACCGCGCGCACGATCCGGGTCGCGATCTGGTCGAGGTCGAGCGTGCCGAGCAGCTCGTGGCCGACCTGGGCCAGGGCCCGCGCGGTGCGCTCGGCCCGGAGCCGGCCGCTGATGTCGCGCGCGGTGGAGGACGCGCCGGTGACGCGGCCCGCCGCGTCCTTGATCGGCGAGATGGTCAGCGACACGTCGACCCGCCGACCGGCCTTGGTGAGGCACACCGTCTCGAAGTGGCTGATGCGATGCCCGTGGTGCAGGCGGACGAGGATGCCGGGCAGCTCGTCGCGACGCTCCGGCGGCACGAGCATCGAGACCGACCGGCCAATCGCCTCCTCCGCGTGGTAGCCGTAGAGCCGCTCCGCGGCCGGATTCCAGCTCACGATCCGACCCTCGAGGGTCCGGCCCACGATGGCGTCTTCCGAGGACTCGACGATCGAGGACAGCAGCGCCTGCACCGCCTGGGATTGCTTGCGCTCGGTGATGTCCCGGGCCACCGCGAGGCGGCCCACCACCTGGCCGTTGCGCACGATGCTCGTGCAGGTCATCTCGACCGGAATGCGGCGCCCGTCGCGGCGCACCACCTGGCACTCGAACTGGGGCATGACCTTGCGGCCGGCCCGGACCGCTTCGAGGCGCTCGCGGACCAGCAGCGCGCCGGCCCGGTCGAGCACCGAGAAGACCGGACGCCCGACCAGCTCGTCGGAGCGGAAGCCGGTCATCTGCTCGCCGTAGCCGTTGACCATCGCGAGCGCGCCGTCCAGGTCGAGGAGGAACAGCGCCTCGGTCATGCTCTCGGTGATGAGGCGGTAGCGCTCCTCGGAGCCCCGGAGCGCGCGCAGCAGGCCCTGGCGGGCGAGGGCGCGGTCCACCGCGGACAGGAGCTGCGCGGTGTCGACCGGCTTCACCAGGTACGAGGCGTCTCCCGCCATCGCGGCGAGCGCGCCGTCGAGCGAGGCGTGACCGGTGATCAGGATGACTTCGGTTTCGGGCGAGCGGGTCTTGATGTTGTGCAGCAGTTCGAGACCGGAGATGTCCGGGAGCCGGCAGTCGACGATCGCGAGATCCACCGGCCGGGGCTGGCCGAACCGGGTGAGGGCGTCCTGGCCGCGGTCGACCCGGTCGACGTGATGGCCGTGCTCGCGCAGCACGTCGCCCACGGTCTCCCGGACGACCGGGTCATCGTCGATGACGAGGATATCGGCGCCGGATGCCATGCCCGGAGGAATGTGCACGGGAAGTGCCACCCCATCCGGGCCGGAGATGCGCAACAAATCAACAACTTGGCCAGAATCTGTAATCTTTCCAGATGGTTCTGGATCGACAGGCGCGCCCGGCTGACACTCGGACCCTGGGGTCGGGGGCTCCCCGGCTCAGCGCTCCGCGCGGACCTCCGCGAACACATCCCGGGCGCAGATCATGGCCTCGCGGATGATGGGCACCCCGACGTAGCCCGACATGTGGATCAGCACCTCGACCAGCTCCTGCTCGGTCCAGCCCTGCCCGAGCGCCATGCGCAGGTGGATTCGCAGCTCGGGCTCCCGGCCGGTGGCCGCGTCGGACACCACGCACACCAGGGTCCGGGTCTTGAGGTCGAGACCGGGCCGAGACCAGAGCGCGCCGAACACGTTCTCGGTCGCCACGTCGATGAAGGTGCGCATGATCGGGTCCTGGTAGGTCGTCGCGTTCACGCGCTCCACGTACTTGTCGCCCAGCAGCCGGCGCCGGATCTCGTTGCCCTTGCGGTGCAGCTCGCTCTCCGCCATGGAAGCCTCCTGATGTGGGCGCGGACGCGCTAGCGCCCGCGCCGGGGACCGAAGAACCCGCCCTTGGGCCGGCCGTGGGCGTGGTAGTGGTCGGGGATGTTGCGCATGTTGTCGTCGATGTAGCACTCGCCGCCGAGGACACGGGTGGCGATCTCGCGCAGCAGGGTGTGCATGTGGCTCACGTGCTCGGTGGGCGGCTCGGTGCCGTGGTAGCGCCACACCACCATGGGCACGTCGCAGATCTCACACTCGGCGATCCAGCAGATGTCGTCCTCGTGGTGCCAGGGCGTGATGCGGGCCGCCCGGCACAGGTCGCATCCGCTGACGCGAGTGAAAGAGGCGGCGCCTCCTAGCCCCACAGAGCGCGCATGACGTGGACCGCCACGCGACGGTTGTAGTCGCGGACCAGGCGGCGGATGCGGAACAGGTCCAGCACCCACCACGCGGCGAGCCCGCCCAGCGTGAGCCAGAACAGCACCTGCAGGCCCCGCTTGCGCAGGTAGAGGTAGTGCCAGCCGAGGGGCAGGAACAGCAGCGCGACCAGCGGCGACTTCGCCTGCGCGCGATAGCGCCAGAGGAACGCGCGCTGCTGATCGGGGGTGAGATACGCCAGCTGCTCGCGCACCGTGCGCGAGAGCGACGCGGCGACGGACGGAGGAATCGTCAAGCTCCGATCGCCCCGGGCCTCGGGCCCGCGCCGCGCCGCGGCACGCTCGGGCGGCGGGGCGGTCGGCTTGCGGAATACCGATGATTCTCGCTCAGACTGTGTCCGGCTCATGCCCACTCTCCCACTGGGGCGCGAGGGAGCAAGAACAGCGCCAGCCGGGCGGGTCAGACGGGGCTTGAACTTAGCCGCAGGTCGCTGATCGGCGCTTCTCACGTGTCACTCCGGTCGTCCACAGGAGGACGGTTGCAAGTCATTGCAGAGGTGTCAATTCCTGACATCCGGCCACACCACCATGCCGGTTCCCGAGCGCCAGGCGATCGCGGGCATGTACGCGAGCACCTCGGCCGGACCGGTCGTGAACGCGAGCGCGACCATCCAGGCGAGCAGCTCCGCGGTACCCCCGGACCCGGCCGCCTCCATCCGCTCGAGCGTGCACTCGCGCAGGAGCGCGGCGTGATCGCCCTTGCGGAGGAGGTCGAGGAACCACCGGTCGAACTCCTCGTCCACCCAGAAGTAGCGCGGCCCCCCCGGCTCGTGGGAGAGCCCGCCGGTCGCGAGCACCGCGACCCGCTCGGCGCCGGGATACGCGTGCACCATCTCGCGCAGCGCGGTCCCGACCTCGTACGCCCGCTCGGGGGTGGGGATCGGCGGCACCGTGCAGTTCATCGTCACCGGCACCAGCGCGATGTCGCCCTCCGGGTTCAGGTAGTGCATGGGCACCGAGACCCCGTCGTCGAACTGCATCTCGCGAAGGTAGGCGAAGGCCAGGCGCCGCCGCGCGCCCTCGTTGACGAGGTGGCGCGCGAGCGCGGGGTGCCCCGGGATGCGGTACTTGTCGAGCGCGAGCCACTCGTCGTACCAGTCGGCCGGTCCCACGTGCTCGGCCCCGATCCCCACCGTGTACTCCGGGGTATTGTTGATCGGCCAGTTGAGCAGGTGGTCGTTGCTGAGCAGCACGATGACGTCGGGCCGCGCGGCCCGGAGCCGGTCGCGCATCAGGTCGAGAGCCCGCCGGGCCTCGCGACGCTGATCCTCGGGGGCGCGGTCGAACCAGCCGGTCAGCCCGGGCGAGTGGGTCAGTGCCATCGCGGCCACCACCTGCGCCATCGCTCAGCCCGGCCCCCGCGCGAGCCGCTCCTGCAGGCGGTCCGACGCGGCGGTCTCCTCGGGATACGCCCGGCGGTAGGCTTCGAGCGCGGGGTGGGCGTTGCTGTTGGCGGAGGCGCCGAAGAACAGGCGGAGGATCTGGGGGATGTAGTACTGGTGCACCCCCATCTCGTTCAGCCTCCGCACGTCCTTTTCTTGGAGCGCCTCGTACTCCTCGCGGCTCAGGCCGAACTCGCGCGCGAGCCCGGCCAGGTCGGAGAGCCAGCGCGCCCGGAGGGTGGCGTCGCGGCGCACGTAGAAGATCATCTCGTTGAGCGGCAGGGTCTTGTCGCAGCGCTCCACGTTACCCATCGCGCAGCACCTTCGGGTTCACCTTGAGGAACATGATCACGCAGCGCTCGGGCCCCGGGTTGCGCACGTCGTGCAGCACGCTCCGGGGGAACTTCACGATGGAGCCCGCCGGCACCACGACCTCCTGGCCGTCGATCGACATGTGGGCGGTGCCCTCGAGCACGAAGATCGCTTCCTCTTCCCGCGGGTGCTGGTGCATCACCGTCGACTGGCCGGGCTCGTAGCAGGCGATCTCCGACCAGAGCTGGTCGGTCTTGAAGAGCATCTTGCGCACCCGCCGGTCGGGGGCGAACGCCTTCAGGGCGTGCAGATCGAAGACCTGCGCCACACCAGTGACGCGCGCGGTCGCCGTCTCGTCCATTGGCCCCGCATCATAGCGCCCCCGCGGCGCGTCCGCCAGCGGCGACCACCACGCGGGAAACGCGACGCGGAACTTCCCCGTTGACATCGCGGGACCCGTTCAGTAGAAAGAGCCGACGGCCGTGCCATCACCCCCCGCCGCTTCCCCGTCGGTCGCTCGTCGCTTCGCGCGATTCGTCTCGGGCTTGAGCCTGGAGAAAGTCCCGCCCGCGGTCGCCGCGCGCGCGGCCCTGCTGGCCCTGGACACGCTCGGGAGCTGCCTCGCCTCGAGCCGCGAGGACTTCGGCCGCGCGGTCACGCGGGCCGCCGAGCAGCTGGGCGGCGCCCCGGAGAGCACCCTGGTGGGGGCCAAGACCCGCGTGGGCGCCGCGAGCGCGGTGCTCGCCAACGGGACGCTCGCCCACGGGCTCGACTTCGACGACACCCGCGAGGACGCCATCGTCCACACCGGCTGCGTCGCGGTGCCCACCGCGCTGGCGGTGGGCGAGGCGGTGGGGGCCTCGGGGCGCGCGGTGCTCGAGGCGATGATCGCGGGGGTGGAGGTGATGTGCCGGATCGGCCTCGCGGTGCCCGGCCGCTTCCACGCGCGCCACTATCACCCGACCGCGCTCACCGGCAGCTTCGCGGCCGCCGCGGTGGCCGGGCGGCTCCACCGCCTCACCGAGGACCAGCAGGTCCACGCCTTCGGCCTCTGCGGCAGCCAGGCCGCCGGGATCATCGAGTACCTGGCCGACGGCTCCTGGACCAAGCGCCTGCACCCGGGCTGGGCCGCGCACGCCGGGGTGACCGCGGCGCTGCTGGCGCGCGCCGGGTTCACCGGGCCGGAGACCGTCTTCGAGGGCGCCCACGGCTTCTACGCGGCCTTCGCGGGCGGCCACGAGCCCGACCGCCTGGAGGCGCTGCTCGCGACGCTCGGGCAGACGTGGGAGCTCGCCGCGCTCACGTTCAAGCCCTACCCGTGCGGCTCGATCGCGCATCCCTACATGGACTGCGCGCTGCGCCTGCGCGAGCGCCACCGCCTGCGCCCGGAGCAGATCGTGGAGGTGCGCTGCCGCACCGCGGAGGGGCCGCTCCCGCGCCTGTGGGAGCCGCTCGCGGCCAAGCAGAGCCCGCAGAACGGCTACGCGGCCAAGTTCAGCCTGCCGTACCTGCTCGCGTCGATCCTGGTCAACGGCCGGGCCACCCTGGCCGACTTCACCGACGAGGCGGCCCGCGACGAGACGGTCCGGCGGGTGGCCGGCCGGGTCTTCTACGACATCGATCGGACCATCGACTACCCCCGCCACTTCATCGGCCACGTGGCGATCCGGCTCGCCGACGGCACGCGCCTCGAGGAGCGGCAGGATCACCCGCGCGGCGGGCCCGACTTCCCGATGACGCGGGAGGAGCTCACCGCCAAGTTCCGCGCCAACGCGCTCCTGGCCATCCCGGAGGCCCAGGCCGCGCGCGTCGTGGAGCTGGTCGACGCGCTCGCCACCGCGCCGCGCCTGGGTCCGCTGATGGACGCGCTCACCGCGTAGACGAGCCCTCAAAGGAGCCCCGATGACTCACCGCCGGCGCTTGATCTCCCTGATCGTCCTCGCCCTGCCCGCATGCCTGAGCGTCTGGGCGGGCGAGGCGCGTGCGCAGGATCCACGGCTCGAGGCGGCCCGCAAGGAGGGCAAGGTCGTCTGGTACACCTCGCTCGCCCTGACCAGCTCGGAGAAGGTGGCCAAGCTCTTCGAGACCGCCTATCCGGGCGTGAAGGTCGAGGTGCACCGCACCGGATCGCAGCGGATCTTGCAGCGGATGATGCAGGAGCTCTCGTCCAACATCAAGAACGTGGACGTGGTCCACACCTCCGACGCCGGCCACTACGTGCTGCTGAAGGAGAAGAAGCTCTTGATGCGCTACACCCCGGCCGGGGTGGACGTGTTCGGGGCCGGCTTCAAGGACAAGGACGGCTACCACTACGGGCTGCGCGCGACCGTCAACGTCATCGCCTACAACACCAAGGTGGTGTCGCCTGCCGACGCCCCGCGCACCTGGAAGGACCTGCTCGATCCCAAGTGGCGCGGCCGCCTGGTCACCGCGCACCCCGGCTACAGCGGGGTCATCGCCACCCACGTGCTCGCGCTCGTGCACCTGCACGGCTGGGACTACTTCAAGGCGCTGGCGCAGAACAAGCCGATGCTCGTGCAGTCGGCGGTCGACCCGTCCGGGGTGGTGGCGTCCGGCGAGCGGCCGGTGGCGGTGAACGGGGGCGACTACACGTTCTACCAGGTCAAGAAGAAGGGCAATCCGGTGGAGATCGTCTACCCGAAGGAGGGCGTGCCGCTGGTGGTCTCCCCGAGCGCGATCACGAGCTTCGCCCCGCACCCGAACGCGGCCCGGCTCTTCACCGACTTCATCTTCTCCCGCGAGATCCAGCAGGTGCTGGCCGACACCGAGCCGTGGAGGCCGAGGAGCTCGAGAAGCGGAACGAGGAGATCAAGACCCGCTTCGTCGAGTTCTTCGGGGCCTAGCCCGCCACCATGCCGGAGGCGATGGCGGCCGCGCGCCCGCGGCGCTGGGAGGGGTGGGACCGCGCGGCCCCGATCTGGCTCCTCGCGGCGGCCGCCCTGATCGGGTTGATCCTGCTGCCTCTGGGCTGGCTCGCCTACATGAGCGTGCGCAGCGACGCGGGGAGCGTGCGCAGCGACGCGGGCTTCACCCTCGCCCACTACGCGCGCGTGCTCGGCGACCCGCCGCTGCAGAAAGCCCTCTGGAACACGGTGGTGCTCGCCTTCTGGTCCGGCCTGCTCGCCCTCGTAATCGGGGCGCCCCTGGCCTGGCTGACCGCCCGCACCGACCTGCCGTGGCGGCGCAGCATCCAGCACCTGGTGATGGCCTCGTTCGTGACCCCGCCCTTCCTGGGCGCCTTCGCGTGGGTCATGCTCGCCGGCCCCAACGCGGGCTACCTCAACCGGCTCTACCGCGACTGGACCGGCGCCGCCGATCCGCTGATCAACATCTTCAGCATGCCGGGGCTGATCTTCGTGGTGGCGATCTACACGTTCCCCTACGTCTACATCATGATCGCCAACACGCTGGGCCTCATCGCCTCCGACCTCGAGGACGCCGCCTCCATCCTGGGCGCGGGCCGCTTCCAGGTGGCGCGGACCATCACGCTGCCCATGGTGCTGCCCGCGATCCTGAGCGGCTTCATCCTCGCCGTGCTGCAGGCCCTCGCCCTCTTCGGCTCCCCGGCCATCCTGGCGCTCCCCGCCGGCTTCCACACCGTGACTACCCAGCTCTGGGCCTTCTTCCAGTACCCGCCGCGCGTGGAGATGGCGGCCGCCTTCTCGATCCCGCTCCTGCTCGCCACCGCCCTGCTGCTCCTCGCGCAGAAGAAGCTGCTGGGCCGGCGGGGCTACGCCGCGGTGGGAGGCAAGGGCGGACAGCGCCGGGTGATCCGGCTCGGGCGGTGGCGCTACCCCGCGCTCGGGGCGTGCCTCCTGGTGCTGGGCGCCGCGGTGTTCCTGCCCTACGGCATCCTGCTCAAGGCCGCCTTCTCGCGCGCGTGGGCCCAGCCGCTCACCGCGGAGAACTTCACGCTCGAGAACTGGTCGTTCACCTTCCTCTACAGCACCACCCAGTCCGCCATCATCAATACCATCGAGCTGGGCGTGCTCACTGCGTGCATCGGGGCCGCGCTCGCCACCCTGCTCGCCTACGTCACCAACCGGCGCCTCGTCGCGGGCCACCAGGTGCTCGCCTTCCTCGCGGTCGCTCCGGTGGTCATCCCGGGCGTGGTGCTGGCGGTGGCCCTCTTCGTGGCCTACACCCGCCCGCCCTTCCTGCTCTACGGCACGCTCTGGATCCTCTTCCTCGCCTACCTGACCAAGGAGATGCCGGTCGGCTACTCGCAGTCCGAGGCGACCCTCCGCGGCATCCACCCCGAGCTGGAGGAGGCGGGCCGCATCCTCGGGGCCGGGCGCTTCCGGGTGCTCCACGAGATCACCGCCCCGCTCGCCCGCAGCGGGATCATCGCGACCTGGTGCTTCGTGTTCATCGGGGTGATCCGCGAGCTGTCCGCGTCGATCATCCTGTTCACCCCCAATACCAAGGTCATGTCGGTGGTGATCTTCGACCTGAAGGAGGAGGGCCAGTTCGGGGCCATCGCGGTCCTCGGCGTCTTCATGCTCGCGATGACATTCGTCACGGTGGTGGTCATGCAGACCGTGCTCGGCCGCGACGTGATGGGCGGCCGGCAGGCGGGCGGGGCCGGCTGACGCCATGCCCGGGATCACCATCACCGGGCTCACCAAGCGCTTCGGCGACGTCGGCGCGGTGGTCGGCCTCGATCTCACGGTGCGGCCGGGCGAGCTGGTGGCCCTGCTCGGGCCGTCCGGCTGCGGCAAGACCACCACCCTGCGCCTGGTCGCGGGCTTCCTCGCCCCCGAAGGCGGCGAGATCCGGGTGGGCGACCGCGTGCTCTCGTCGCCGGCGGTGGTCGTCCCCCCCGAGCGGCGCCGCATGGCGATGATCTTCCAGAGTTACGCGCTCTGGCCGCACATGACGGTGGCCCAGAACGTGGCCTACGGTCTCCGCTTCGCGGGGGTCGCCCGCGGCGATCGCGAGCGACGGGTGGACGAGATGCTGCGCGCGGTGCAGCTCGCGGGCTACGGCGCGCGCTATCCGGGCGAGCTGTCGGGCGGTCAGCAGCAGCGGGTGGCGGTGGCGCGGGCCCTGGTGGTGGAGCCCGAGATCCTGCTCCTCGACGAGCCGCTCAGCAACCTCGACGCGAGCCTGCGCGAGGAGATGCGGTTCGAGATCCGCCGGCTCCACGAGCGCTTCGCCATCACCACGCTCTACGTCACCCACGACCAGGCGGAGGCGATGGTGATCTCGGACCGGGTGGCGGTGCTGCAGGAGGGACGCGTCGCCCAGATCGGGGCGCCCGCGGAGCTGTTCGAGCGCCCGCGCACCCGCTTCGTGGCCGAGTTCGTGGGCAAGACCAATCTCATCGACGCGGTGGCCGACGGCGCCGGCTCGGTGACCCGCGGGGCCTTGCGCCTGCGGGTGGCCGCGGACAGCCTCGCCCCGCGGGCGCCGGTGGTGGTCTCGATCCGCCCGCACCAGATCGCGCTCGGCCCGCCCGCCCGCGAGGGCGGCGACGCCAACGTGCTGGCCGGCACCGTGGTCCGCGCGAGCTATCTCGGCGACGCGGTCGACTACCAGGTCGCGATCGACGGCAGCGACGTGGTCCTGCGCGTCATCGGCGGGGCGCCCGCGCGCTCGCGTCCGGGCGACGCGGTCGCGCTGACCGTGCCCGCCAGCGCCTGTGTCCTGCTGCCCGCCGCGGACGACCCCGCTCGATCGGATGCGGGCCGGGGCCCGACCTAGGGGCCGCCCCAGACCTCGCGGGCCACCTCGACGCAGAGGCGAAGCTTCGCCCCCCTGCTGCTCCGCCGAGACCTCGTTGCCCTCGAGCGTCGAGGAGAACCCGCACTGGGGGCTCAGGCAGAGCTGATCGAGGGGCAGGAACTTCGAGGCCTCCTCGAGCCGGCGGATGAGGTCGCTCTTCGACTCGAGCGCGGAACAGCACGGGACGTGCCAAAGCAAAATGCCCGTCTCGGCCGCGCAGTTCGTTCACACGCCGCCGCTGTTAGACTCGCCCCACACCTGAGAGGAGGCCCATCATGAAGCGGACCGGGGCCGGTGGGGGAGTGAGGCGATGACGGTGCGCGAGCAAGAGACGTTGCTCCGGGGGCTCGATCTCTGGCAGACCGCCGTGGGGCAGATGAATTGGGAGGATCGAGCTGAGGCGGCCCTCGCCTTGCTCATCGTCAGGGACGACGAGCTCGAGGAGCTCCGGCGCCGCATCCAGCGGGGAGAGATCGGATGATGACTGACTGGGCGAAGCCTCACAGCGATTCGGGCGTGTGGGCATGTCGCGTCCTCCTTCTTCTTCGCCTTCGCCCGCCGCGCTGTCTGATTGACGGCAATCGCCCGAAGGGGATGAGCCGCCCTCTTGAGGCTACCCCTTCGGTCGAACGGGGCGAGCCAGATTCAGCGGGCTGGCGCTTGAACTCGGCCCCGCAGCCACACACGACGAGCAACCGATAGCCGTTGACCGTGGGTGGCCCGGCGTTGGCGTGGCGCGGGCCGGGGCAGGGGCGAGCACGGAACCGCCCAGGTCAGCATAGACACCAGGCATCGCGTGGCCTCCCGCAGCACCGGCATGAACGTAACCCGCCCATTCGCCAGCGGCAAGGGAATGATCTCTTGCCCGTGCCCGTATCCTGTGGTCAAGTCGATACGTCTGAATGGTGATGGACGAGAGACCCCTCTACCGCTGGATTGTGGTCATTTCCGTGATCCTATTGTTTGCCCTCGCCGAAATGGGCTGGCGCTAGCTGCTGAACACGTGCGTCTAGTCGATTTTGAACCTGCCTCTCCTACG
>WNFF01011327.1_pt1 | contig 10715 bp, 9 predicted proteins | sample 5400441 | NCBI WGS metagenome assembly WNFF01 (sample SAMN13153345, study PRJNA577476) | soil metagenome | isolation source: 120 cm saprolite under Douglas fir tree site 2 hole 3 replicate 1 | place: USA:California | collected 2015-04-18
GCGAGACGGACGAGGAAGTGATCTCGTCGTTGTCCCATGGATACCGGCAGCGGCTCGGGGTCGCCCAGGCGCTGGTGCACAATCCGGCGCTGCTGATTCTCGACGAGCCGAACAGCGGCCTCGACCCGGCCCAGATCGTCGAGATGCGCGCGCTGATCCGGAACCTGCGCGGCGCGCACACCATTTTGACCTCCAGCCACATCCTCTCGGAGATCAGCCAGACCTGCGATCGCCTCCTGATCATTCAGGACGGGGAGATCGTCGCCCAGGGAACCGAAAGCGAGCTGGCTCAGCGCTTGGGCGGCGGCACCGGGTTCATCGAGGTGGACGTCCGCTCACCGACCCAATCCGCGGTCAACGCGCTCAAAGGGATCGCCGGGGTTGAAAGCGTGGGGGTGGAGAGCGAGCGGGACGGGGTGGCGACGATCCGGATCAGGGCGCCGGCGGAGCTGCGACCGAAGATCACCCGCGCCCTGGTGGCCGCCGACGTGGACGTCTATCGGATGGACCGCGTCGCCGAAAAGCTCGAATCGATATTCCTCAAACTCACCCGCAAGGAGGCGGCGTAGGTGAAATCGGTCGTCCTGATAGCTCGCCGTGAGCTGGCTGCGTATTTGAGCACCTTCAGCGGCTACGTGATCATCGCCGTCGTGCTGGCGATCGATGCGCTGATGTTCAACGCCATCGGCCTGGCCGGGAGCAAGCGTTCGGCGGAGGTCCTCAATCAGTTCTTCTTTCTTTCCAGCGGAATGACGATCACCGCCGCGGTGCTGATCTCGATGCGTCTGTTGGCGGAAGAGCGCCAGGCCGGCACCATCTCGTTGCTCTACTCGTCCCCGGTGCGCGACGGTGAAATCGTGCTCGGCAAGTTTCTTTCGGGACTCGCCTTCCTCTCCATTCTCCTTGCGCTCACCGCCTTCATGCCTGCCCTGATCTTCGTGAACGGCAAGGTGTCGTTTGGCCACATCGCCTCCGGTTATCTCGGCCTGGTGCTGATCGGCAGCGCCACCCTGGCGATCGGAACCTTCGGGTCGGCTCTGTCAAAGAGCCAGATCGTGGCGGTGATCATCTCCGGCTGCATGGTGGTCGCCCTGCTCACCTGCTGGATGTTGGCGCACGTCACCGAGCGCCCCCTCTCCGAAGTCTTTACCGCGATGGCCTTGCACAACCAGCACTTCCAGCCCTTCCAGGCAGGGCTCGTTCATCTGAGAGATATCGTCTACTACCTGGCGGTCACCTACGTGGCGCTGTTTGCCGCCACCCGCGTGCTCGAAGCGAGGCGCTGGAGATGATCGCTAAAAGCCGCAGTTATCTCTGGTCGATCCTTTACGCCGTCGGTTTGCTCTCCATTTATCTGGGCGAGCGGATCATCGGCGGTGGGAAAGCGCGCTGGGTGTTCACCATCGCCGGCGCATTGTTTGTGTTCGCGGCGGCAATCGTCCGCGCGCTGAGGGTGGCGGCGAGCTCGCGCGAACGGCGCCGCGTCGAAGGGTATTTGCTGCTCCTTGAGCTGGTGGGCATCGCGTCCCTGGTCGTCTACTTCGCCCAGTCGGATCTCTGGACGAGCTTCGGAGCGAAGTCGCTACAAGAAACGTCCCCGCGGCTTTCGGTGATCCTCGCCGCGGCGTGGCCGGCGCTGATGGTGGCAGCCCTGGTGCCGCTCTTGCTCGTGGAGATGTCGTATTTGGCGATGGCGCACGCCCCCGAGGTTGAAGCGGGGCGGGTTCGCGATGCCACTTTGTCCGGTCTGGGCGTCGCCGCCTCGCTGATCTTCGCTTTCTGCGCCGTCTTCGTCGCTTCAGAGCGGGACGCGAAATGGGACTTGTCGTATTTCCGCACCGCCAAACCCGGACCGGCGACCCGCAAAATCGCGCAGGCGCTCACCGAGCCGGTGCTGGTGTCGATCTTCTTTCCACCGGCGAACGAGGTTCGCGACGAGGTGGCGGAATATTTCCAGGACCTCGGCGGCGAAGCGAAAGAGCTGGAGGTGCACTACTATGACCAGGCCGTCGATCCGGCGAAGGCTCGCGAGCTGGGGGTCAGCGGCAACGGCGCGGTGGTCTTAAGCCGCGGCAATCGCCGCGAGCAATTGCTCCTCGGTCTGGAGCTTGAGCGCGCGCGCACCCAGCTTCGAAGCCTGGATCAGGAGGTCCAAAAACGGCTGCTCGCAGTGGCCAAGCCTCGCCGGGTGGTCTATCTGACCGTAGGCCATGGCGAGCGTTCAAACGAGCGATCCTCTTCCACCGACCAGCGCTCCACCCTCGGCTCGCTGCGCGAGCTGCTTGCCTCACAGAACCATGAATTGCGCAACCTGGGACCCGCGGAGGGGCTTGCCACCGAGGTGCCCGGAGATGCAGCCGCGGTGATGGTGATCGGTCCGACCAGCGGTTTTCTTCCGGAAGAATCGGCGGCGCTCCGCCGGTACTTCGACCGGGGTGGGCGCGTCTGGATTTCTCTCGAGCAGGATGCCCGACTGGATTTCAAGGATCTGGTGTCGGGCCTGGGCTTGAGCTTCGTGCCCGTCCCTCTGGCCAATGATCAATTCTACTATCGCAGGGCCAATCAGATCAGCGATCGGGTGATCATCATCACCGCCGCCTATTCCTCGCACCCTTCGGTCACCTCCCTTTCTCAGCTGGGGGCCCGCGCCCCGCTGGTCTTGATCGGCTCCGGCTATCTCGAAGAGGCCAAGGAGAAGCCGGAAGGCGTCTCGGTGGATTTTACGGTGTCCGCTCTTCCCACGACCTGGAACGATCTGAATCGCAATTTCCTCTTCGACCCGCCGGGAGAGGTGCGCAAAGCGTGGCAGCTCGCGGCGGCCGTCACCCGGAAGAAGCCCGGCGGGCAGAAGCCCGAAGAGGATGGGAGGGCAATCGTCCTCGCCAATGCCGCGGCCTTGACCGACGCGGTGTTTGAGAACTCGGGAAACACGTATCTGGCGCTGGATGGCATTCGCTGGCTTCTTGGGGAGGAAGCGATTGCGGGACCCGCGGTGAGCGAGACCGACGTTCCAGTCGAGCACACGCGAAAACAGGACGTGTTCTGGTTCTACTCCACCATCTTTCTGGTTCCCGCCGCGGTGCTCGGCGCCGGTTTCTGGGTGACCTCGCGCCGCCGCCGACGGGCGGAGAGACCCGCGGCTCGCGCGGAGGTCCCGCGATGAAAGCGAGGGGAGCTGCAGTCCAGGGAACCTTGGCCGTCCTGGGGCTGGTGGCGGCCTACGCCACCTGGCAGCGGCAACCGGAGAAGGGGGCGGGCGGCGACGTCGTCGTCCTCGACATCGGACGGAATGACCTGCAACGGGTCCGCTATCTGGATGGACCGAAGTCGGTCGATCTCGAACGCCGCAGCGACGGGCCTGAAAAGGGGTTGTGGATCCATCTCAGCACCCGCGACTCCCCCGACGCCGGTATTTCAGCGCCGGACGCCGGAATCGCCTCGTCCCCTTCCGAGCACAAAAGCCTGGACCGAGACCTCCGGGCCAACGACGTCGCCGAAAAACTGTTCGACAAATTCACCCCGCTCGAAACGGCGCGAGCTCGGACTCGAGGGGTCGAAGAAGAGGTTGGAGATCTTTGCCCGGGGCGGCAAGCACGCTTCGTACGTGCTCGCGGTCTCGGCTCTCGGCGCCGGAGCGCCTTATTTACAGAACGATCAGGATAACCGGGTTTATCTGCTGGGCGGCTCGATCGCCTCGGATCTCGAGGCGGCATCGACGCGGTTGGTCGATCGCCGCCTCCATACCTTCAAGCCGGCCGACTACGACTCGGTGCTGGTCAAGGTGGACGACAAGCAGCGCGAGCTGGTGCAGATCCCCGGCGAAGCAAACCAGCCCCCGAAGCTTGCCTCGAAGAAAACACCCACGAAGCCGGACGATTTCGCCCGGAATTGGCACGAGCGGATGTGGCACCTGGTGGTCACCGAGGTCCTGGGCAGATCCGAGGTTCCCGCCTCGGGCGAGCCGAAGGTTGCGGTGCGGATCGATTACCGCAGCCGTGGAAAACCAGTCGGGTGGATGGAAGTGACGCAGCCGCGAACGGTACCCTCCACCCCGGTTCCAGAGATGTTCGCTCGAACGGAGCACACGGCTGGATGGGTCAAGGTCCACGCCGTGGGCGAGGACCTGGTCAAGGAGGCAAAGAAAGTCGCCTCCGAGCCTTGAAGCTCCGGTTCGTCGGAGTGGGTTACTGCCGGCCGCCGGCGAGCGCTGCGCTGGACAGGGCGCGGTGCATTTCCTTCACCAGATCTTCAGGCTGGCAAGGTTTGGCAACGAAATAGTCCCAGCGGGGACCGAGCTTCCCGGCGACGTCGCTCTGGTTGTGGCCACTGAGGGCGATGACCGGAATCTTCCGCGTGCGGTCATCGCTTTTCAGTTGCTTGATTGCCTCCCAGCCGTCCATTCCGGGAAGGGAAAGGTCCATCAGGATCAAATCGGGACCGCACTCGCGGGCTTTCTCCACGCCCTGACGTCCATCCCGAGCCTGGCAGACCCGGAATCCCGCCAGCTCCAGAAATTCGGCGTACATCTCCCGCGAGTCGTCGTAGTCATCGACGAGGAGCACCAGCGGGCCGGGAACTCTTGGCGTGGATAGGTCTTCGGTCACCATGGAACCCCGCCTCAGGATGATGGCAGGCCGGCCGCCCACCAGTCGATCGTAAAGGATGAACTTACCCCTTGTGAGCTAAGGCTGGTAACGCCCCATCGACGGCTTCTGCACGGTTTTGTGCGTTCCAGCCGACTGGATTTACATTCCCCGTCCGGCTATTCAACCGCCGCATGTCAGAAGCGCTCGGAGGGCAAGCGAGGCGGCTGCGAGTCGAGCCGGCGATTTCCTCGCGTCGGGCGAAATCGCTGCGAGGGGTACCGAGCCTCGAGGCACCGGAGATCCTGTGACCGAAGAGAGAATCGGCATCATTGGAGGCACCGGATTGGGTGAAGCGCTGGGGACGCTGGGCTCCGGGGAGACTCATCGGTTGGAGACGCCCTTCGGCGCCCCCTCGGCACCCATCGTCACCACCGAGATCGCTGGCGTGCCGGTGGCCTTGCTCCCCCGCCACGGCGAGGGCCACCGCTTCAACCCAACGCGGGTCCCTTTTCGAGCGAACATCTTTGCGCTGAAGCTGCTCGGGGTGACGCGGATCCTTGCCACCACCGCGGTGGGAAGCCTGCGAGAGAAGATCGAGCCCACCCAGCTGGTGATTCCCGACCAGGTGATCGACAAGACATTCCTTCGGCCGAACACGTTTTTCGATGATTTCGCGGTGCACGTCGACTTCGCTTCGCCTTTCTGCCCGACCCTGTGCCGCGACCTTCTGGCCGCCGGCGCCGAAGTCTCCACCCGGGTGCACGAGAAGGGCACCTACGTTTGTATCGAGGGCCCGCAACTTTCGACCCGAGCGGAAAGCGAGCTTCACCGGACCTGGGGCGCCGACCTGGTCGGAATGACGGTGATGCCCGAGGCGAAGCTGGCCCGCGAAGCGGAGATTTGCTACGCGGTCGTCGCGCTCCCCACCGACTACGATTGCTGGCGGCCGAGCCGGGGAGACCTCCACCAGGTTCAGGTTATCGAGGAGATCCTCCGCAATCTGAAGCAGGCCACCCACAATGCCCTGGAGCTCGTCCGTCGGGTATTGCCTTCGATCGGTCGCGAGGCTGGCACAAGGTGTTCCTGTCAATCCTCGCTTTCGATGGGAATCTGGTCCGACCGCTCGCAGATTCCGATCGAGGCTCGCCGGCGCCTTGCCCCCCTGGTCGGCAGGTACCTCGACCGGAATTGATACGCGCGCGTGGCAATTGACCGCTCCGGTCGCTGCTAGGCATGCTGCGCGCGTGTCGTCGCCCCTCTCCTTTGCGCAGGTCGAATCGGTCGCCCAGGCGGATACCGCGCGCGCCTTGTTTCGCGAATACCAGCAATGGTTGACGATCGAGATCTGCTTCCAGAGCTTCGAGGCGGAGCTTTCGTCGCTGCCTATGCCCTACCTGCCGCCGCGAGGCGCGCTGCTGCTGGCAATGGAAGCGGACGAAGTTGCCGGTTGTGGGGCGTTTCGCCCACTGGCGGATGGCGCCTGCGAGCTGAAGAGGATGTTTCTGCGTCCCCGATTTCGCGGCAAAGGAAGGGGTCGAAGGATGGCAACCGCGTTGATCGATCGCGCCCGCGCCGCGGGATATCCATCGATGCGCCTGGACACTTTTCCGCTCATGCGAGAAGCGGTGGCGCTGTATCAGTCGCTCGGTTTCAGGCAGATCGAGCGTTACGACGACAACCCGCACCCGGACGCGCTGTTTTACCAACTCGATCTCCGCTGAGGGGGAAGGGGCAGCGGCCCTCCATCGGAATCTCCGTTTGTATTCTGGGCGACAGGAGCATTGTCCCCGCGCGCAAACTGTTGGAAATTTCATCGCTGCGATTCGGTAACGTTCTGCGTCGGCTCTAGTCGATCATCGGAGAAATTCGGGTTTGACCTCCCTACCGACGCAGGCTATTGCAGCGCAGGCCAATCGCTCTCATGAGCGCACTGTTTCCGCGAAGTTCAAACACGATTTTCCGGGTGGCGGTGCTTGTTCTCATGGCCGCACCACCCTTGGCGCTGGGCGCACTTTACGTCTACGCGTTCAGCCCCCTCTACACCGGGCAATACAGCCAGATACAACAGGTAGTGCAGTTCGATCATCGCCATCACGTCTGGGATGACGGGATCGATTGCCGATACTGCCACCGATCGGTTGAACAATCCCCGTCGGCGGGGATCCCCTCGACCTCGCTGTGCATGGGCTGTCACGAGCAAATCTGGAACAAAAGCCCGCTGCTCGATGAGGTGAGGGCTCGCTATTTCACCGATCGCGCCATCCCCTGGTCTCGCGTTCACCGATTGCCGAACTTTGTCTATTTCAACCATTCCATCCACGTGAACAAGGGAGTGGGCTGCGCCAGCTGCCATGGCCGGATTGATCAAATGGCCACGGTCGAGCAGGTCGCCCCGCTGACGATGGCCTGGTGCCTGGACTGCCATCGCAATCCGGCCGGGCATCTTCGTCCGATCGAGGAAGTGACGAACATGGCGTGGGAACCCAAAGGTGATCGCGAGCGACTCGGTCGCGAGTTGATGCAGAAAAACGCCGTACATACCCGCATCAGTTGCACCACGTGCCATCGATGAAAACCAATCGAGAGCTGCCGGCCGAGCATCAAACCCCGTCGGGTGGATCAGGCGAGCCCACTCCGAAACACCACTGGCGAAGCATCGAAGAGCGGGAGGGCTCGGCGGAGCTCCGCGAGGCCCTCGAGCGCGAGTTCCCGGCCGGCGCCGCCGAGCTGTCGGATGGCATCGGGCGACGCAGTTTCATTCAGTTGCTCGGCGCATCGCTCGCCGTCTCGGCGGTCGGAGCCTGCACCCGCGCTCCGGCGGAACGGATTCTCCCCTATACCCGCCAGCCTCCGGGGCTGACCCCGGGAAACCCGCTTCACTTCGCCACCTCGCTCGCCTTGGGTGGCCGGGCCACCGGGCTTTTGGCGACGAGCTGGGAAGGTCGACCGACCAAGCTCGAAGGCAATCCGCTGCATCCTTCCAGCCAGGGCTCTTCGGGAGTTTACGAGCAAGCGGCGCTTCTGCAGCTGTACGATCCGCAGCGGGCGAGGCTGGTCAAGCAGCGCGGGACGCCGCGAGCCTGGAAATCCTTTCTCGGGGAAACTGCCCGCCGCCTGGAGGGAATGAGGCAAAAGGACCAGGGGTCGGGGCTCCGATTTCTCCTCGAGCCGAGCGGCTCGGCATTCCTGGCGGATTTTCGCGCCCGCCTTGCCCAGGCCTATCCAAACGCTCGCGTTTACAGCTACGAGCCGCTCGCCGATGACAACGGCAGTCGGGGCGCGAAGCTGGCTTTTGGTCAGGCCCTCGACGCGCAATGGGATTTCAGTCAGGCGGACATCGTGGTGTCGCTGGACGCGGACTTTCTGCAGGGGTCGGGTTTGCACTTGCGACACGCGCGCGCCTTTGCCCAGCGCCGCGAGCCAGGTCCCCAGATGAATCGCCTCTACGCAATCGAGAGCACCCTGAGCGTCACCGGGACGGTGGCGGACCACCGGTTGCGGATGCGGCCCTCCGAGATCCAGTCCTTCGCTCTTGAGCTCGCGGCCGAGCTCGCCCGGCAACCCGGGCTCGGCGCGCTGGTGAGCGTGTCGGAAGCTTCCGGGCCGCTCCCCGCTTCTGCGCACGCGAAATGGGTGAAGGCGGTGGCTTCGGATCTGGCGCGCCACCGGGGCCGGTCGCTGGTGATCGCCGGCCGCGGTCAGCCGGCGATCGTCCACGGGCTTGCCCATGCGATCAACGCCGCGCTGGGAAGTCTCGGCCAGACCGTTCGTCTGACCCAACCGGTGCAGGCGGACGAGGAAACAGGGGTTGGGTCCCTGGCGGCTCTGACCGAAGAGATCAAGTCCGGCAAGGTCGATACCCTGGTGATCACCGCGCGCAACCCGGTGTACAGCGCCCCGGCCGATCTGGATTTCGGCGCCCGCCTCGCCTCGGTTCCCAATTGCGTCTACCACGGCCTGTACGAAGATGAGACCTGGGAAAGAGCCGGATGGGGGATTCCCGCCGCGCATTCGCTGGAAACGTGGTCGGATGCGAGGGCTCACGACGGCACCATCTCCATCGCCCAGCCGCTGATTGCGCCGTTGTTCAATGGCATTCCGGAAGTCGAGCTGGTCTCGGCGTTCCTCGGGATCACGGATAAGTCGGCGTATCAGCTCCTCAAGGAATTCTGGATCGGACGGGCGCCCGCCGGAGGTTTCGAGCAGAATTGGGAGCGCTGGCTGAAGGACGGCCTGGTTTCAAACACCGCCTTCCCGAACGTGCCCGCGGTATTTCGCCCCGGCCTACTGATCTCCGCGATTCGCGACTGGAAGAATCAGGCGCAAAGCCAGACGCGTTCTGGAAGAGACAACCTCGAGATCAATTTTATCGGGGACTACAAAGTCTACGATGGCCGTTTCGCCAACAACGCCTGGCTGCAAGAGCTTCCCGATCCAATCACCAAGGTGACCTGGGACAACGCCGCGTTGCTCAGCCCCGCCACCGCGCGACGCCTGGGAGTGGAGCGAGACGACCTGGTGCTGCTCGAGTACCGCGGCCGCCGGCTGGAGGCGCCGGTGTTTGTCTTGCCGGGGCACGCCGATGACACGGTTTCACTTCCCCTGGGGTATGGCCGTTCCGGAACGGAGAATGTCGCCCGCGGCGTTGGCTTCAACGCCTTCCTGCTCAGGGACTCCTCCGCTCCGTGGTTCGATCGGGAGCTGACGCTTAAAAAACAAGGACGAAAGCATAAGCTGGCGATAACCCACGATCACTGGTCGATGGAGGGCCGGGATCTGGCGATTGAGTCCACGCTCGAGGACTTCGAGAAAGAACCCGAGGCACTCGAGCATCTGCGTGGCCCAACCCCGTCCTTTTATCGTCCGGTCGATTACGAAAAAGAACCCTACAAGTGGGCAATGGCGGTCGACCTTAATCGATGCACCGGCTGCAGCGCCTGCGTCGTCGCCTGTCAGGCGGAGAACAACATTCCGGTGGTCGGGAAGACCAACGTCTTGAAGAGCAGGGAGATGCACTGGCTGCGAATCGACCGGTACTTCGGTGGAACCCTGGAGGATCCGAGCGTGGTGACTCAGCCGGTGGCCTGCGTGCACTGCGAAAAGGCCCCCTGTGAATACGTCTGCCCGGTCAACGCCACGGTGCACAGCGACGAGGGCCTCAACGAAATGGTCTACAACCGTTGCGTTGGAACGCGCTACTGCTCGAACAACTGCCCGTACAAGGTGCGCCGCTTCAACTACCTCCATTACACCCAGGACAAGCCGAAAACCGAGCGAATGTTGATGAACCCCGACGTGACGGTGCGGGCGCGAGGGGTGATGGAGAAGTGCACCTATTGCGTGCAACGCATCGAGCGGGCGCGGATCGAGACCCGGATCGAGGGTCGAACGATCCGCGACGGTGAGCTGACCACCGCTTGCGCGCAGGCATGCCCCGCCCAGGCGATCACTTTCGGCTCGCTCAACGACGCGAATTCAGCGGTCGCCCGACTGCATCGGGATCGGCGGCGCTACGACCTGCTGCACGAGCTGGGGACGCAACCGCGCACCGCGTATCTGGCGAGAATCAAGAACCTCAATCCGGAGCTCGGCTAGTGGATCCCGCGATTCAAGATACCCTCGATCCACTTCCGCTGATCGCCGGGCGTCACGAGGATGAGAGTCTGACCCGAGTCATCTTTACGCCGGTCTGGGAAAAGACCCGGCGCGGATGGTGGTTCCTCTTCGTTTTGGGTCTGGGAGGAACCGGCGTGCTCGTTGCCGCAGTGACGGTGACCTTGGCGCAAGGCATTGGCGCCTGGGGAAACAATATGCCGGTTGCCTGGGCGCTGGGAATCACCGACTTCGTCTGGTGGATTGGAATTGGCCATGCCGGGACGCTGATCTCCGCGATCCTCCTCTTGTTTCAACAAAAATGGCGCAACTCAATCAACCGGTTTGCCGAGACGATGACCCTGTTCGCGGTGATGTGCGCGGGAATGTTTCCCGTGCTCCATCTGGGTCGGCCCTGGTTCGCCTACTGGCTCATTCCCTACCCGAATCGAATGAACATCTGGCCGCAATTCAAGAGCGCGCTTCCCTGGGACGTGGTCGCGGTGAGCACCTATTTCACCGTCTCGCTTTTGTTTT
>WNFF01013084.1_pt1 | contig 10715 bp, 8 predicted proteins | sample 5400441 | NCBI WGS metagenome assembly WNFF01 (sample SAMN13153345, study PRJNA577476) | soil metagenome | isolation source: 120 cm saprolite under Douglas fir tree site 2 hole 3 replicate 1 | place: USA:California | collected 2015-04-18
GGCAAGACCACGCTCTTCAACGTGCTCAACGGCTTCCTGCTGCCCGACCGCGGCGAGGTGCGCTGGCTGGGCGCGCCGATCACCGGCCTGCGCCCCCACCTGGTCTGCCGGCGCGGCATCGGCCGCACCTTCCAGGTGGTGCGGGTCTTCCCGCACCTCACCGTGCTGGAAAACGTCATGGTGGGCGCCTTCGCCCACGGCGACGCGCCGGGCGCCGCGCGGGAGCGCGCGCAGGCCGCGCTCGGCCGCGTGAGCCTCGTCGAACAGGCGGGCGCCCTGCCCGCCGGGCTCACCACCCTCGAGCTGCGGCTCATGGAGCTGGCGCGCTGCCTGGCCACGTCGCCCCGGCTCGTGCTGCTCGACGAGCCGCTCGCCGGCCTGTCGGCCGAAGGCGTCGAGCTGATGGCGGTCATGATCGGGCGTACCCGGGCCGCCGGTGTGACGGTGGTGATCATCGAGCACACCATCCAGGCCCTCGTGAAGCTCGCCGACCGGCTGGTGGTGCTGGACCACGGCCGGCGGCTCGCCGAGGGCCCTCCCGGCGAGGTCACCCGCAACCCGGCCGTGATCGAGGCCTATCTGGGCAAGCGCTGGCTCGCCCGCCATGGAGCCGACCATGCTGCGAATCTCCGGCCTTAGCGTCTCCTACGGCGGCCTCCGCGCCCTCGAGGACGTCTCGCTCGAGGTCAACGAGGGCGAGTTCGTGGCCATCGTGGGCCCGAACGGCGCGGGGAAGACCACCCTGCTCAAGGCCATCTCGGGCTCGGTGCGCGTGGGCGGCGGCCGCCTCGAGTACCGCGGGCGGGACATGACGCCGCTCTACCCGCACCAGCGCGCCGCCCTCGGCATCGCGCACGTGCCGGAGGGCCGGCGCATCTTCCCGTCGCTCACCGTGCTGGAGAACCTGGAGCTCGGCTCCTACCGCCGGGCCGCGCGCGGCCGCCGCGCGGAGGGGCTCGAGTCGGTGATGGCCCTCTTCCCGGTGCTCCGCGATCGGCGCCAGCAGGCCGCCGGTTCGCTCTCGGGCGGCGAGCAGCAGATGCTGGCCCTCGGGCGCGGGCTCATGGCCGCGCCCGAGCTGCTGCTGCTCGACGAGCCCTCGCAAGGCCTGGCCCCGCGCATCGTCGAGCAGATCTTCGAGACCGTCGACCGCATCCGCCGCGAGCGGCAGTTGACCATTCTTCTGGTAGAGCAGCGGGTGGTCGAGGCGCTCGAGCTCTGCGACCGCGGCTACGTGCTGGAGACGGGTCGGGTCGCCCTCGAGGGCACCCACACCACCCTGCTCGCCGACCCGCGCGTGCAGCGCGCCTATCTCGGGGCCTAATACTCGGTCGAGACCGTGTATACTGGGCCCCTCGGTCGCAACACCCGCGAGGAAAGGATCCCCGTGCCCCGGACTCCCACGAAGTCGTACAACTGCAGTGTCGTCTCGGAAACCGTTTCCATCTCGCTGCGCCGGCGCCAGTCGCTCGGTGGCCACGGCAAGCTCTTCGTCCGTTGCAGCGAGACCGAGTGCCAGTACATCGACACCAACGCGCCGCCCTGCCCGCTCACCCTCCAGCTCTTCGAGGCGGAGATCGCGGAGCGGATGGCCCAGCGGACGGAGTAACGCCCGGCGTTATTTCTAGGCGTCGGCCGCCGGCCGCGTGTATGCTGTAACCACTGCAACATCGCAGACCGCGTTTCCCGTCCTCTTCCGCATCGTGGGGCGCGTCAAGACATCCGCGGAAGACTGTACGGGCCCGGTTGTGCCCGCAAGAGGTTACTCGCTCCATGTCCTTCTCCGAATTCCAGCTTCACCCCGATCTGCTCCGCGGCGTCGAGACCCTGGGCTTCCAGGCCCCGACCCCCATCCAGCGTGACGCCATTCCCCCGGCCATGGCCGGGCGCGACGTGCTCGCCTGCGCCATGACCGGCAGCGGCAAGACCGCGGCGTTCCTGCTGCCCATCATGCAAAAGCTCATCGGGCTGCCCCGCGGCACCACGCGCGCATTGATCATCGCCCCCACCCGCGAGCTCGCGGCCCAGATCGACGAGCATCGCGGCCAGCTCGCCCGGCACACGCGGCTGACCGGCGCGGCCATCTTCGGCGGCGTGGGCATGGGCCCGCAGGAGTCGGCGCTCCGCCGGGGTGCAGACATCCTCGTGGCCACGCCCGGCCGGCTGCTCGATCACATGCGCATGCCCTATGCCCGGCTCGACGGCCTCCAGGTGCTGGTGCTGGACGAGGCCGACCGCATGCTCGACATGGGCTTCCTGCCGGATATCCAGCGCATCCTGAAACAGCTCCCGGCGCGGCGGCAGACCCTGCTGCTCTCCGCGACCATACCCGGCCCCATCGCGGCGCTCGCGAAGCAGATCCTCCGCGATCCGGTGGCCATCCAGATCGAGCGGCCCTCCGCACCCGCGGTCGGCATCACCCACACCGTCTACCCGGTGCCGCAGGAGCTGAAGTCGGCGCTGCTGGTCGAGCTGCTCAAGCAGCCCGGCACGCGCAGCGTGCTCGCCTTCACGCGCACCAAGCACCGGGCCAACCGGCTGGCCGACTACCTGGCCCGGCACGGGGTCAAGGCCGACCGCATCCACGGCAACCGCAGTCAGGCGCAGCGGACGCAGGCGCTCGCCGGCTTCAAGGACGGGCGCTTCCAGGTGCTGGTGGCCACCGACATCGCGGCCCGCGGCATCGACATCGACGCCCTCAGCCACGTGGTGAACTTCGACGTGCCGGGCATGCCCGACGAATACATCCACCGGGTGGGCCGCACCGCGCGAGCCGAGGCGGTGGGCGACGCGCTCACCCTCGTCTCGCCGGACGAGGAGCCCGAGCTGCGCGGCATCGAGCGGGCGGTGGGCTCGCGCTTCACGCGCGCGCAGCTGCCCAGCTTCGACTACACCAAGCGGCCGGCCGACAAGCTGGAGATCCCGCTGGCCGAGCGCATCGCGCAGATCCGCGCCCGCAAGGCCGAAGACCGCCAGCGCGCCCGCGCCAATGCCGAGCGGCGCGCGGCCCACGGCGCCCGCCCCGCCTACATCACCCGCGGCCGCTAGTAGTCCGGGGTCAGGTCTTGAAATACGACAATGTCGTAATTCAAGACCTGACCCCGAAGCGGTCGTAGCGTAAATCCTTCCAGAGTGATTCCAGCGTGTCCCGGCCCAGGGCCAGGCGCGCGAGGATGTCGCCGATCATCGGGCTCAGGGCGAAGCCGTGGCCCGAGAAGCCCGCGGCGACCAGCAATCCGCTGATGCCGGGGACCGGACCGAGGATGGGCAGGTCGTCCGGCGTGAAGGCCTCGAGCCCCGCCCAGCTCCGCGCGAGCGCGCACTCGCCAACCGGCGGAAACACCGCGCGCGCCGTCTCGAGGCTCGCTCTCACGCTCTCGTCCAGCATCTCGTAGCGATTACCCGCGTGGTCTGTGACGCGCGCGGGCCAGCCGCCGCCGATCAGGTAGGCGCCGTCGTCGTGCTGCTTCAGGCTCAGCCGGCGGTCGAAGGCGCCCAGCACCGGCCGGAGCGCGGGCGCGCCCGGCGCGGTGAGCAGCATCTGGAGGGGGCGCGTCTCGATCGGCAGCGTCACGCCGATCCCCCCGAGCAGCGTCGCGCTCCACGCGCCCGCCGCCACGATCGCCACGTCGCAGGCCTCGCGCGCGCCGTCACCGCGCTCGACGCCCACCACCCGGCCGGTCTCGACCACGAGTGCGCGGACGCCGACGCCCTCCTCGACGCGCGCGCCGAGCCGCCGCGCGGCGGCCGCGAATGCCTCCGTCGCGGGCACCGCCTCCGCCTGGCCGTCGTCCGGCGCGTGCACGCCGCCGAGGCAGCCCGGCGCGATGCCGGGCGCGAGCGCGCGCGCCTCCCGCTCGTCCACCACCTCCACCGGCACGCCGGCGGCGCGCTGCTCCGCCACCCAGGGCCCCACCGCCCGCCAGGTCGCCTCGTCGAGCGCACGCCGGCCGCGCTGGCCCCCGAGGCGGCGGCGCCCACGCGGGCGCGCTCCAGCACGGTGACGCGCGTGCCCGGATCGGCGCGGCACAGGTGGAAGGCGGTGGAGAGCCCCATGAGGCCGCCGCCCACGATCACGACCCGGGTCGCCATGGCGCCCGAGTCTAGCAGACTGGCCTTTCGGGCCGCCCGGCGGTAAGCTCGCGGGAATCCCCATGTCCAAGGCCATCCGTTACGAAGCGCCCCGGCCGGCCGCCGCGCCGGGCGAGACCGTGGTCACCAGCACCTGCGGACACAATTGCGGCGGCCGCTGCGTGGTCAACGCCCACGTGCGCGACGGGCGCATCGTCAAGATCAGCACCGACCCGCGCAAGTGGACCCCGGAGGAAGCCCCGCTCCACGCCTGCGTGCGCGGCTTCGGCCAGCTCGAGCGCCTGAATCATCCAGACCGGCTGATCCACCCGATGAGACGGGTCGGCCCGCGTGGCGCCGGGCAGTTCGAGCGGATCGGCTGGGACGAGGCGCTCGACGAAGTCGCGCGGCAGATGCTCCGCATCCGCGAGGCGCACGGGCCGGCGGCCATTCTCGACTGCTCGCGCACCGGCAGCCTGTCGATGCTGCACAGCCGGTCCACCGTGAAGCGCCTGCTCTACATGTTCGGCGGCTGCACCGAGCTGTGGACGAACATCTCGGCGGAGGCCGAGGTCTTCGCGGTCCGCCAGACCTACGGGGCCAAGGCCGACTACAAGAGCGCGGGCCGCGAGCCGACCGACTACGTGAACTCGCGCCTGATCGTCATGTGGGGCTGGAGCCCGGCCGACGGCACCTTCGGCACCGGCACGCTGCAGTACCTGAAGCTCGCCAAGCAGCGCGGCGTGAAGATCATCTGCGTGGACCCGCGGCGCACCCGCACGAGCTGGCAGCTCGCGGACGAGCACGTGTTCATCCGGCCCGCCACCGACACCGCCGCGCTGATCGCGATGGCCCACGTGATCCTCATCGAGGGGCGGCACGATCAGGCCTATCTCGACCGGCACGTGCTGGGCTTCGACGAGGCGCACCTGCCGCCCGGCGCGCCCGCGGGCGCCTCGTACCGCGCCTATCTCCTCGGCGAGACCGACGGCGTGCCCAAGACGCCCGAGTGGGCGGCCGCGATCACCGGCGTGCCCGCCGAGACCCTGCGGGCTCTCGCGATCGAATACGCCACCACCAAGCCCGCCGCGCTCCAGACCGGTTACGCGCCCGGGCGCACGCTCTACGGCGAGCAGTTCCACCGCGCGGCCTACGCGCTCTGCGCGATGACCGGCAACGTGGGCATCCCGGGCGGCAACGCGGGCACCAGCAATGGGGCCACCGGGCGCTGCGGAATCCAGGCGCTCCCCACCGGCGAGAACCCGGTGGGCGCGCGGGTGTCCTCGCCGCTCCTGGCCGATCTGCTCGAGCGCGGGAAGGCGGGCGGCTACCCGGCCGACGTGAAGATGATCTACTCCTGCGCGGGCGATCTCTTCAACCAGCTCCCCAACGTGAGCCGGATCATCAAGGGCGTGGAGCGGCTCGACTTCGTGGTGGTCCAGGATCACTTCGTCACGCCGACCGCGCGCTACGCCGACATCCTGCTGCCCGCCACCACCTTCTGGGAGCGCAACGATGTCCACACCCCGTGGGCGGGCGCCGGCCACTACGCGATCTTCATGCAGCAGGCGATCGCGCCGGTCGGCGAGTGCCGGAACGATCTCGACATCTGCGCGGCCCTGGCCGAGCGCCTGGGCATCGAGGGCTACAACGACAAGACCGAAGACGAGTGGCTGCGCGAGCTGACCAAGCACGCCATCGACGACTACGAGACGTTCCGGGCGAAGGGCCTGGCGCGGCTGCCCGCCCCCGACGACGCGGTGGCTTTCGCCAAGGAGATCCGCGATCCGGACCGGCATCCGTTCACGACGCCGTCGGGCAAGATCGAGATCTATTCGATGAGCCTGGCCGCCAAGCCCGATCCCTACGGCCTCGGGCCCATCCCGCCGATCCCCACGTGGATCCCCGAGGCGATCGACCCGCGCCACCCGCTGCGGCTCGTGACGCCCAAGTCGCGCGCGCGCACGCACTCGATCCACGACAACCAGGCGGTGCTCTCGCGCGCCGACCGCGACGACGTGTGGATCCACCCGGCCGACGCGGCGGCCCGCGGCATCGTGGACGGCCAGCGTGTCCGCGTGTTCAACGGCCGCGGCCGCACCCTGATCCCGGCGCGCGTCACCGATCGGGTGGCCCCGGGCGTGGTCTCGATCAAGGAGGGCGCGTGGTTCGCGCTCGACGCCCAGGGACAGGACACGCGCGGCTGCTCGAACCTCCTGACCGACGACCGCTCGTCACCCGCGGGGGCGACGCCGTTCAACTCCTGCTTCGTGGACGTCGAGCCCGCCGGCTAGCGAGCCGGGATCAGCGTCGGCCATCGCTGACACAGCGGAACTTGGCGAACACGTACGGGTAGTGCGCCTGGAACCAGTTGCGGAAGCTCGGGCGCACCAGGGGGACGCCGGTGGCCCACGAGCCGCCCTTCAGCACGTAGTGCTTGCCGTCGAAGAAGTCGGCGGAGTAGCCCTCGTAGCCCGGGATGTACGTGGTGAAGCCGGGCAGGCCCGCGAACACGGTGCTCGTCCACTCCCAGCCGTCGCCGACCAGATCCTGCACGCCCCAGGCGCTCGCGCTCTCGGGATGCGAGCCCACCGGGGTGGGCGCCCAGTGGCGGAAGCCGACATTGCCGTCCTCCGGCCGGCCGCCCTTCGTCGGCCCGGAGGCCGCCCGATGGAACTCGGCCTCGCTGGGCAGGCGCCCGCCGCGCCAGCGCGCGAAGGCGCGCGCCTCGGCCAGGCTCACGTAGACCGGCCAGTCCGCCACCTGATCGAGCGGCAGCCGGTCGAAGAGCGTGCGATAGACCCAGGCCCCGTCCACCAGCTCCCACACCGCCGGGTGCTCGATGCCGTCGTGACCGCGCCACCCCCAGTCCTCGTCGGTCCACAGGTCGGAGCGCCGGTAGCCCCCGTCCTCGACGAAGGCCTGGAACTGGGCATTGGTCACCGCGGTGGCGTCCACGCGGAAGGCGGGCACGTGCACCTCGCGGGCGGAGAACTCGTTGTCCCAGCCGAAGGGCAGCTCGTCGAAGCGGGCGCCGAGGGTCGCCGGGCCCGCCGGGACCTCGACCGGGCCGGCGGGGCGGCCGGGCCCGAGCACGTAGGGCGGCAGCCAGGCCGGTCGCACCTTGCGCTCGAGCGGCAGGCGCTGCAGCATGTACAGCACTGTCTCCTGATGCATGAGCTCGTGCTCGATCACCATGCTGAAGACGCGGCCCTCCCGGGCCATCGGGTGCGCGTCCGCGCGCGCGGCCACCGCGTCCACCGATCCCAGCAGCGCCGCGCGCACGCGATCGCGATAGGCGACGACCTCGGCCACCGCGGGCCAGCGGTCCGGCACCTCGGGATGGTCGTGGCACTGCGTCGGATCGTCCACGTCGGGGTCGATCCCGCGCGAGAACAGCTCGTCGAAGGCCGCGTTGAACGAAGGCCGCTCCAGCACGCCACCGCCCACGTGGTTCCAGGCGAAGGCGGGCAAGTGCCCGAGGTAGAAGATGAACGGGTGGCGCAGCGCGATCGGCTGGGCGAGCCAGCTCTGTGGCGCGAGGATCTCGAAGATCCGATCGGTGCGCGTCCACGCGTCGGTCAGCCGGTCCGTGATCGTCTCGACCATGTGACTCCTTTCGGTCCCGGTGGTCTTCTCTTGCGCATCCCCGGGGCCCCTGGTGGCGTCTAGCTTGCAGCAGGACGATGCCATGCGCTACCGGCTAGATATTCATACGGACGAGCGGGCGCAACAGGAGCGCCTGGAAGCGGACGTGCGACAGGGCCTGACCGCGTGGCAGAAGTCCTTGCCCCCGAAGTACTTTTACGACCGCGCGGGGTCGTTGCTGTTCGAGCGGATCACCGAGCTGCCCGAGTACTATCCGACCCGCACCGAGGCGGCCCTGCTGGGGGAAATTGTTCCCGGATTGATCGGGGAAATTCTTCCCGACGACATCGTGGAGATCGGGGCGGGCTCCTCCGAGAAGACGCGCCTCATCCTGAACGCGGCCACCGCGGGCGGGCGGGCGATCCGCTACGTGCCCCTGGACGTGGACCGGCTCACCCTCGAGAGCACCGCCGCCCGGCTCACCCGGGACTACCCGGCGCTCTCCGTTCACGCGGTGGTCGGCGATTTCGAGCGCGACCTCGCCCACGTGCCCCCGCCCCGCGGGCGGCGCCTCGCGCTCTTCCTGGGGAGCACCATCGGCAATCTCGACGCGCCGGAGCGACGGCGGCTGCTCGCGGGTCTGCGCGCGCTCCTGCCCGACCCCGGCGACCGCCTGCTGCTCGGCGTGGACCTGGTCAAGGACGTCAAGGTGCTCAAAGCGGCCTACGACGACGCGGCCGGCGTCACCCGCGATTTCAACCGCAATATCCTGCGGGTGATCAACCACGCGGTGGACGGCAACTTCGAGCCCGAGGCCTTCCGCCATCACGCCTTCTACAACGAGGCGGCCTCCCGCATCGAGATGCATCTGGTGGCCGACACCGCTCAGACCGTGAAGCTCGGGCGCCTGGGGCTCACCGTCCGCTTCCGGGCCGGCGAGGGCATCTGGACCGAGAACTCCTACAAGTTCACGCGCGACGGCGTCGAGGCGATGCTGGCCGCGGCCTCGCTCGATCTCGCGCAGTGGCACGTGGACCCCGCGAACTACTTCGCGCTCGCCCTCGCATCGCCCGCCCTCGCATCATCCGCCCTCACATCATCCGCCCTCACATCATCCGGTTGATGTCCGGGGAGGGCGCGACGTACGCGCAGCCCACCCCGCGCCGGCTGTACGTCCACGACGACCTGACCGACGAGGTGGCCCGCCGCGAGGGCGCGGGCTCGCCCGCCGCCACGCTGGCCCGCGATCTGCTCTCGCTGCTCGCCCGCGACGCCGAACGGGTGCGTATCCTCACCCTCGGGGAGCAGGTGGAGCGCGTGGTGGCCCAGGGCGGCCACGCGCCCTTCGCGCTGGCGCTCGGGATCGGCGCGGCCGGGCAGCGCGTGGCCGAGGCCCTGCACGCGCGCGCGGGCTGGTTCCCGCGCGTCCGCCGCATCGGCCTCACCCGCGAGGAAGACGGCCGCGGCGGCTACCGCGTGGTCAGCACCGAGGCGGGCGATCTCCCGGCCCAGCTCGACGGCGCAACGGACTGCGCGTCGCTCGCGGTCGTCGACGACACCGTGTTCTCCGGCCTCACGATGCGGACCTTGATCTCCGCGCTGCCCGAGGCGGCGCGACGGCGCACTCACGCCTTCTGCCTGCGCGGCGTGGCGGAATCCATCGCGGCCGTGGCGGCACTGTGCCCCATCACCGCGGGCATCGCCGCCCCCGGGCGCCGGCTCGACGACGTGAGCTTCATCAACGCGAGCGGCCTGGTACGTCGCGTGGCCATTCGCCGATCCGGTCGCCCGCCGCTGGCGTTCTTCGAGCGGCCTGACTGGATCCGCGCCTGGTTCCCGGCGGTTCATGGCGAAGTGCTCGCGGTCTGTGAACGGCTGAACGCGCTGCTGGAACCGGCCTGAGGAGACGGGACCCCTTCCGGCTGACACGGGGAGTGCTCTTTCTAATTCGCTCGGCTCGCCTTCGGCTCACCTCGCAAGACTTCGGCCGCAGTCAACCTGGCCTGCAGTCGGGCCTCCGCGAGCCCTACCCCCGCAACCCCCGCGGCACCAATACGCGATCTGCCAGCTCGAACAGCGCGTGAAAGGCCAGGGCCATGAGCGCGGCGGGCGCGGCCCCGGCCAGGATGGTGGCGGTGTCGTCGAGCGCGAGGCCGCGCACGATCAGCGCGCCGTAGCCGCCCCCGCCGATGAACGCGGCCAGGGTGGCCGTCCCCACCGTGGTCACCGCCGCGGTCTTGATCCCGGCCATGATCGGAATCGCGGCCAGCGGCAGCTCGATCCGGAGCAGCCGGCGCATCGGGGCCAGGCGCAGCACCCCGGCGATCTCCAGCAGGGTGCGGTCGATCGCGATCAGCCCCGCGTAGGTGTTCCGCGCGATCGGCAGCAGCGCGTAGAGCGAGAGCGCGACCAGCGCGGGCCCCTGGCCGATGCCGAAGAGCGGGATCATGAACATCAGCAGCGCCAGTGCCGGCACGGTCTGCAGCATCGCGATCGCGGAGAGCTCGAGCTGGCCGGCCCGCCGGTAGCGCGCCGCGACGATGCCCATGGGGATGCCGAGCACGATCGCCACGCCCACCGAGATCAGCACCAGCACGAGATGATCGACGGTGAGCGCCGCGAGCTCGGCCAGCATCTCCCGGTGGCGCCCCGCGCCCGCGGGGGCGGCGCCGCCCAGGAAGACCGCGGCCACCTCGGAGACGCGCCGGCCATCCAGATCCGCCATCGCGTTCAGCCGCGCCATGCGCGCGCCGTCGAGGCGGCCCTCCAGGGTCTCGCGCAGCCGCGCCCAGGTGCGCGGGTACCGCTCGGTCATCTCCCGGCGCGCCAGCAGCACCGCGGAGTAGTCCGGGAAGAAGCGCCGGTCATCGTCCAGGAGACGCAACTTCAGGCGCTCGAGCTGGCCATCGGTCGAGAACACGTCCATGATGTCCACCTCCCCGCTCGCGATCGCGCGGTAGGTGAGCGCGTGCTCCATCACCTCCACCCGGGCCAGGCGCAGCCCGTAGCGCGCCCGCAGGCCGGGCCAGCCGTCCGCGCGCTCGAGAAAGCCCGAG
>WNFF01005121.1_pt1 | contig 10714 bp, 10 predicted proteins | sample 5400441 | NCBI WGS metagenome assembly WNFF01 (sample SAMN13153345, study PRJNA577476) | soil metagenome | isolation source: 120 cm saprolite under Douglas fir tree site 2 hole 3 replicate 1 | place: USA:California | collected 2015-04-18
GCCGTTTCGTCCGGCCGCTGCGCGCGATCATCACGACCGCCAGGGACATCTCGGCCAGCAACCTGCACCAACGGCTTGGCGTGCGCGGCCGTGGCGACGAGTTCACCGAGCTCGGGGAGACGCTCGACGACCTGTTCGGGCGGCTGGAGGCGTCGTTCCAGGCGCAGCGGCACTTCATCGCCAACGCCTCCCACGAGCTGCGGACCCCGCTCACCGCCGGGCGGGCGCTGCTCCAGGTCGCGCTCGCCGACCCGGAGCCCACCGTGGAGACGCTGCGGGCGACCTGCGAGGAACTGGTCGAGCTTGGCGATCAGCAGGAACGCCTGATCGCGGCGCTGCTCGCCCTGGCCGGCAGCCAGCGCGGGATCGGGCAGCTAGAATGTTTGGACCTCGCCGACATCGCCGGGGATGCGCTCCTGGCCCGTCAGGAGGAAGCCGAGCGCCATGGCATCCACCTGCGCACGGCACTCGCCGGAGCCCCGGTAACCGCTGACCCGAGCCTGGCGGAAAGCCTGGTCGCCAACCTCATCGACAACGCCATCCGGCACAACCTGCCCGGCGGCCAGGCAGAAATCTCAACGGCACTGACCACCGCGGGCGCCGTCGTCTCGGTCAGCAACACCGGCACACTCGTCCCGCCAGACGCGGTACAGGACCTGTTCCAGCCGTTCCGGCAGCTCGGCACTCAGCGGACCCGGCACGGCGCCGGACACGGGCTCGGCCTGGCCATCGTCCGCGCCATCGCCGACGCCCACGGCGCCGCCCTCACCGCCCGCGCACGCCCCCAAGGCGGCCTCGACATAGAAGTGATCTTCCCCCTGACACCCGCTGCCCAGCAGGCCAATGCCCCGGACGTGACAGTGCAGCTCACGAACGTGCCGAACATCAAGCGCGCCGACGTTGTTGCGTAGGCCCCCAGACCTCCCGCGGCCGCCCTCCCGGCCCAGGGGCTTCCAGCGGGTACCAGGCGAGTCAGCTGCACCGCTCGCAGCGCAGCACGAGCCCGCGCCGCAGGATCGGCCGCCGCGCGAGCCGGTCCAGGATCTCACGGACCTTCACCGCAGGCACCTGCCCTCGCTTGTGGCGGTCTGCCACGGTGGATCATGCTCGATCGCCGGTGGCGCACGAAGTCCGATGCGTTCGCACCGTGCCGACGTCCTGGCGTTCACCGGCTTCCCGAAGGAAATCTGGCGCCAGATCTGGCCGGGACAATCCGCAGGAGCGGCTGAACCGCGAAATCCGCAGGCGCACCGACGTGGCCGGGGTCTTCCCCCGGCCGCGACTCACTGATCCGCCTTGTCGGCGCGGTCCTGGCCGAGCAGCACAATGAGTGGACCGAAGGCCGCCGCTACCTCGGCCTCGATGTCCTGGCCTGCTCCCGCATCACCCTCGCCACCGGCAGCACTGACCCCCCAGGAGGGTGACCCCCGCCAGCGACTTCCAGGCACTCAGCGCCTGACCACAGCCAAAGAATCACGCGCTAACCGAGAACACCACGCCCAGGGACTTGACCGGGCCGAGCCCCCGAACCGTGGCAACCATGTGTCCATAACTACTGCGGCCATTGGGCTTGCCCCGCTTTGACGGTCAGGGTCCCGTCAAAGCGGGTCCACGCTCACCATGCATCCACTGCTGTTCGGCCACCTGTCCGTGATGTGTGCGGCTATCTGACAACTAGATCGATCTCGGCCTTGCAGCTTATAGAGCAATGTGGGGATATGGGGTCGATCCCCCCTCACTCTGGAACCCCTGCAACTGCCTGGTCAGGACACCTACGGCGGCCGATGAGCTCGGCCGGCCGAGGATGTCCATATCGCAAGCGGCTCACGCAGTGTGATCAAAGTTCGGAATCGGCAGCGCGCAGTGCCGCCGTTCGGCGCGCTCGCCGCAGCGTTCGTGACTCTCAGCTTGGGCACCCAGAACAGGCTGATCTGCGCTGCAACCGGTACAGGTCGTGCCGCTTCTATCCGCCAGCCGGTGTTGTCAGTGCGGCGCTGACACCAGGCCTGTCTCGTAGGCGGTGATGACGAGCTGTACCCGGTCCCTGGCGCCCAGCTTTGCTAGGAGCCGGGCCACGTGGGTCTTGGCGGTGCCTGCGGTGATGTATAGGGCGGCGGCGATCTCGGCGTTGGACATGCCCAGGCCCACCAGCCTGAGCACCTCACGCTCGCGGCCGGTGATCTCGGTGAGCTCGCGGGGCTTGCGGTCCGGACGGGGCTGGCTGGTGAACTGCCCGATCAGCCGGTGGGTGACGCCCGGCGCGATCATGGCGTCGCCGGCCGCGACGACGCGGATCGCGGCCAGGATGTCCTCCAGCGCCATGTCCTTGACCAGGAACCCGCTCGCCCCGGCCCGTAGCGCGCCGTAAACGTAGTCATCGTCGTCGAATGTGGTGAGCACGAGCACGCGGGCGCGGGTGTCGCCGGCGGTGATCAGCTGGGTTGCCTCGATGCCGTCCATGCCGGGCATGCGGATGTCCATGATGACCACGTCGGGGCCGGTGTCCCTGGTGAGCTGTACCGCCTCGGCTCCGGTTCCGGCCTCGCCGGCCACGTCGATACCGGGTGTCTGGTCGATCAGCCTGCGCAGGCCCGCGCGGATCAGTGGCTGGTCGTCGGCGAGGATGACCTGGATGGTCATCGGTCCGGCGCGGGGACTGGCAGCCGGGCGGTGACGCGGAAGCCGCCGCCGGGGCGCGGGCCGGCGGAGAAGTCGCCGCCGAGCAGCGCGGCGCGCTCGCGCATGCCGGTGATCCCGTAGCCGGTCCCGGCGACGCTGCCGCCGCGCCCGCTGTCGGTGACCTCAATGGCCAGCTGCCCGTCCTGCCGCTCGATCGAGACCCGGCACTGGCCGGGGCCGGCGTGGCGGACCACGTTGGTGAGGGCCTCCTGGATGATGCGGAACGCCGAGGCGTCGATGTCAGCCGGGAGCAGCTCTCGGCCGCCGTGCCAGTCCACGTCGACCTGCACGCCTGCGTCCAGGGTCATGGTGGCCAGCCGCTCGATGTCGGCCAGGCCGGGCGCCGGGCCCAGCGGCGCCTGCCCCGGCCCGGGTTCCGGCTCGGCACGCCGCAGCCCGGTCACCATCCGCCGTAGTCCGGACAGCGTCTCCCTGCTGGTGGCCTCGATGGCGGCCAGGGCGTCGCGCGCCTCGGCGGGGCTGGCGTTGAAGACCCTGCGGCCCGAGCCTGCCTGGATCGCGATGATGCCGATGCTGTGCGCCACGATGTCGTGCAGTTCGCGGGCGATCCGGAGCCGTTCCGCCATCGCGGTCTGGGCGGCCACCAGCTCGGCCTGGGCCTGTGCCTGCCGGATCGAGTTCCCGATGAGCCAGGCAATGATCGTGACGAGGGGTACGGCGATCGGGACAAGGGGTACGGCCGGCCCCACGATGACGTCCCGGTGCGACTCCGGAGAGGGCACCCCCAGGAGCAGGATCAGCAGGCCGGCGCCGGCCATCGCTACGCCAGTCACCGAGACTGTGCGGGTGCGTGTTACCGCTATGTAGCAGACCTCGATGCCCGCTGCGCAGGCGGCCACGATCTGCAGGGTGCTCGCCGGCACCGGTGACTTCAGCGCCATGGCGGCCACCGATCCGCCGAGCAGCACGGCCAGTGCCGTGAGCGGCCTGCGGCGCAGCAGGAGGGCGGAAGCCAGCAGGGCGCAGCCGAGCACCGGGAATACCCACATGATCATAGGCGCCTCCAGCCTGCTAGGTCATGCTCACGGCAGCGATCGTAGCCGCCGCGCGGGGCCGGGTCGTCTGCCCGCGGGCATACGCCCGCAGGCAGACCGCGGCACCGCGCAGATGTGCCCGCGGGCCGATGCGCCGCACCCCCCGGCTGCGGCACCTTCTTCCCATGAACGCCTCCCTTCCCCTCCCCATCCCAGATCACCTCTCGCGGAAACAGAACAGGAGCGCACCGTGAACGCGCTCAACGTGCCAGTGCCGGACCGGCGCGGATCCCTGACCGCCCCGGCCGGCACGGCAGCAGCGGCCGGGCTCACTGCCCCGGACGCCCAGGCGGCCACCACCGCACCCGGCAGCAGCCTCATCGAGGCGGTCCTGGCGGCGTTCCAGGCGCACCGGGTGGTCGCCATCGGCGACGCGCACGCGGGCCAGGAGACCCACGACCTGCTGCTGACGATGCTCAGCGATCCCCGGCTGTACGGGGCAGCCAGCGACATCATCGTCGAGTTCGGGAACGCGTTCTACCAGGACACCCTCGACAAGTTCATCCTCGCAGGCGAGCCCGTCAGCGACGCCGGCCTGCGCCTGGTCTGGCGCGACACCACCCAGTCCCCGAACATCGTCGTCGACTCCCCGGTCTACGAGCAGGTCTACCGCAGGGTCCGGGCGGTCAACTGGACCCTGCCCGCGGACAAGAAGATCCGGGTGCTGGCCGGCGACCCGCCGTTCGACTGGCCCACGGTCACCAGCGCCAGCCAGATCCCCTTCCCGCAGCGGAACCCCTACCCGGCGTCACTGGCCGGGCAGTCGCTGGACAAGGGCCGCAGGGTGCTGCTGATCTACGGCGGCATGCACCTGCTCCACACGCCCCGCGGGCGGACCCTCACCAGGCTCATCGAGCAGGAGACCGGGGCCCGGGCCTACGTGATCGTGCCCCTGAGGCCGCTGGCCACCGATCCCGGCGGCGTGTTCCCCAGGCTCGCCGCCTGCCCCCGAGGCACCGTCATCCCGACCGCGGGCACCTGGCTCGGAAAAGTCAGCGCCGGCGACATCCTGCCCGGCGCGACGGCATCGGTGAACGGGCAAGCCCCCAAGTTCGTCAATCCATGGTGCGGCATGACGTTCGGGCAGCTGGCGGACGCCGGGCTGTACGCCGGCCAGGCCGCGGACCTGACCGCGGCATGGCCGGACCCGGCCATCTACCTCGACCCCGTGTACTGGGCCGAACTCAAGCGCCGCAACGCCGTCCGGGGCAACAGTGCCAGGCCGCCCCTGGACACCTTCCGGGAGCAGCGGCCGCCCGCCTACCCACTGCCCCAGGCCGGGCCGGCCTGCTAACGAGCGGATGGCACATGAACGCGACTATTGAGATTGACGGCCTGCGCAAGCGGTTCGGCCCGACGCAGGCGCTGGACGGGATGACGTTCACGGTCCATCCCGGCCACGTGACCGGCTTCGTCGGACCGAATGGCGCGGGCAAATCAACCACCGTGCGTGTCGTCCTCGGCCTGGACGCCCCCGACGCGGGCACGGCCACCATCGGCGGCCGCCCGTACCACTCGCTGAAGAATCCGCTTTGCCACGTCGGGTCACTGCTGGACGCGGGCGCGTTGCAACCGGGCCGCAGCGCGCGCAACCACCTGCTGTGGCTCGCCCATTCCCAGGGCCTGGTGGCCGGCCGGGTCGATGAGGTGATCGCGCTAGCCGGGCTGGAGTCCGCCGCGCGGCGCAAGGCCGGCGGGTACTCCCTCGGCATGCGGCAGCGGCTCGGCATCGCTGCGGCGCTGCTCGGTGACCCGGCGGTGCTGATCTTCGACGAGCCGTTCAACGGCATGGACCCCGAGGGCATCGTCTGGGTGAGGGGCTTCCTGCGATCGCTCGCAGCACAGGGCCGCGCGGTCCTGGTGTCCAGCCACCTGATGAGCGAACTGGAGGACACCGCCGGCCACGTGGTCGTCGTCGGCCGTGGCCGGGTGATCGCCGACACCTCCGTCGCCGATCTCATCGCCGCCGCCTCCGGCAACCGCATCACGCTGCGCACCACGGCACCGGCCGACGCGATGATGGTCCTCGCCGGCGCCGGCGCTGAGGTCACTGTCACCGGTTCCGGCGAGCTCACGATCGCCGGCCTCACTTCCGAAATGACGGTCGCCATCCTCACCAGCCACGCCATCCCCTTTAGCGAAGTCACGCTCCACCGGGCCACCCTCGAGCAGGCCTATATGGAACTTACGCACGAGTCGGTTGAGTTCCGTGCCGAGGCGACGTCATGACGACGGGGACCGTGACACCACACCGGTCAACGGCAGCAGCGGGGCGCGAGAGTTTCTGGCATCTCGTGCACGCCGAGTGGACCAAGTTCCGCACCGTCCGCGGCTGGGTGATCGCGATGATCGTCGTGATCTTGGTGATCACCGCCTTCGTGTTCGTCGCCACTAACGTCAGCAGCTCGTGCGGCGCGGTCGGCGGCGGGTCCGGCGGCGGGTCTGCCTGTCCGGCGCCGCCGGCCGGCCCTGGCGGTGAGCCGGTCCAGGACGCGTTCTACTTCGCGCACCAGCAGCTGACCGGGAACGGCACGATCACCGTGCAGATGACGTCGCTGGCCGGCCAAATCACCGTCGGCCCGTCCCAGATGGCACCCGGCCTGCAGCCGTGGTCCAAGGCCGGGATCATCATCAAGGAGAATACGTCGCAGGGCTCCGCCTACGCGGCGATGATGACCACCGGGTCCCACGGCGTGCGGATGCAGTGGGACTACGTCAACGACACGCCCGGCCTGACCGGCAGCGTATCCGCGGCCTCGCCGCGCTGGCTGCGGCTGGTCCGCGACGGCGACATGATCACCGGGTACGACTCCGCCGACGGCACCCACTGGACGCTGGTAGGAACCGCGACCCTCCCGGGGCTGACCTCCACCGTGCAAGCCGGGCTCTTCGCCGCCGCTCCGAGCAACGGCAATACTGCCACGGCCACGGGCGTGTTCCGCCACATCGGGCTCTCCTGGCCCGCGACCCGATGGACGGGCACCAATGTGGGCGGCTCCGGCGCGAACGGCGTGGCAGTGCCCGGCAAGCTCCGCCAGAGCGCCGGCGCGATCACCGTGACCGGTTCCGGCGATATCACTCCCCTCGCCGGGGACGGGGCTGTTCTCTCTGTCCAGAGGGCGCTGGCTGGGACGCCCATCGGGCTGATCCCGTTGATCGTGGTGGGCGCGATGTTCATCACCGCCGAGTACCGGCGCGGGCTGATTCGAGTCTCGCTGACCGCCTCACCCCGCCGCGGCCGGCTGCTGGCCGCCAAGGCCGTGGTGATCGGCGCGGTCAGTTTCGTCACCGGGATGATCGCCGCCGCCCTCGCGGTCGCCGTCGGCACGCGCACTCTCGCCAGGACCGGCGTCCCGCTCTGGCCGGTTCCGGCGCTCACCCTGGCACGGATGGTCGTCGGCACCGGTGCGCTGCTCGCCGTGGCCGCGATGCTCGCGCTCGCCATCGCCACCGTCCTGCGGCGCAGCGCGGCGACGGTCGCCGCCGTCATCGTGGTGATCTTCGTCCCGTACCTGCTCGTCCTCGTCCCGCCCCTGCGACCCGGGCCCGGGCTTGCCCGAGGCGGGTTCACCCAGGGCGGGCTCTCCCTGGTCGCGCGAGAGTGGCTGCTGCGGATCACCCCGGCCGCCGGCTTCTCCGTGCAGCAGGTGCTCCCTCGGCTTTCGCAGGTCACCGGCGCCTTCTACAGCCCGAATTGGGGGTACTACCCGCTCGCACCGTGGACGGGGTTCGCGGTGGAGTGCGCGTGGGCGGCCGCCGCGCTGACGCTGGCCTTTTACCTGCTGCGCCGGAGGGACGCGTGAGCCTCGCGGTCCGGGTCTCGCCGTCGCCTCATCCGGTGGTCCAGGCCCTGCACGCTGAGTGGACCAAGCTCCGTACCCTGGCCGGCCCGGCCTGGCTACTAGCCGGAGTCATCGCGCTGACCGTCGCCGTGGGTGCGGTGGCGGCCAGCGCGGCCCAGTGCCCGTCAGCCACGTGCGGGATCGATCCCGCGAAGGTCAGCTTCACCGGGCTTTACCTGGGTCAGGCGGCGGTGGCCGTCGCCGGGGTGCTGGCCGTCGGCAACGAGTACAGCACCGGGATGATCAAGCTGTCGCTGATCGCGGTGCCCCGGCGGCTGACGTGGTTCTTCGCCAAGGCGGCGGTGCTCACCGTCCCGGTGCTCATCGCATCAGCGCTGGCGGTAGCCGGTTCCGCGCTCGCCGGGTGGCTGATCCTCCCCGGCCACGGCTTCACTCCCGCGCACGGGTACGCGTCCCTCACCGCGGGCGCCGACATCCGGGCCGCCGCCGGCGCGGTCTTGTACCTGACGCTCATCGCCCTGCTCAGCTTCGGGGTCGCCACTGCGGTACGCGACTCCGCGGTGGCCATCGGACTGGTGCTCGGCTTGCTGTTCTTGTTCCCGATCGTCGCGTCCGTCGTCTCCGACGCGACCCTCGCCCGGCGCCTGCAGCAGATCGGCCCCCTGTCCGCCGGCCTGGACGTCCAGGCCACGATCGGGGTGAAGGCCCTGCCGCTCACCCCGTGGCAGGGCCTAGGCGTCGTCGCCCTCTGGACCGCCGGCGCCCTCCTCCTCGGCGCACTTGCCTTGAAATTCCGCGATGCATGACGCCTTATACGAACCTGACCTGCGATTCGCCGAGCAGGCAAGGGACAACTGAGACCAGAGCGCCACAGAATAGGTCGATCGGTTTTACCCACCTAGGCCCGAGTGGCTGGGTGACCACGAGCGCCTATTCGGCGTTCGGCGCCGAATGCATTGTGCTGACGCTTGCCGTTGCGCTCACCCTGCGTGGCTGCGGGTGCCGTGGATCCCGCTGGCTGGCAGCTGCCTCTCGCGGCTGGCTTCCTGTGCTTGTACGCAGCCCGCCCCGGTGATCGCGTTGACCTTCCTGATGGCCACCTGACCCCGGGGCCTGCTCTCCGGGTCAGCCGGGGGACTGTGGTGTCGGCAGGGTTCACGGGGGGCGGGCCTCCTGTTCGGCGGGCGGGGCGGTGCGGGCGTGGGCGAGCGTCATCTGTGCCAGCAGCGCGACGATCTGGGGAACGACAGCGGCGGGCAGCAGTGACGTGCAGGCCGGCGAGCTGGCACCTCCTTCCTGGGCCGGTGCGGACAACGACGGGTTGAGGGCGGGCAGGGACGCGCCGGCCTGCGGTGTCGCCGCTGCAAGAGGGCCGCCGTGCTCGGGCGCGGCCGCCGGCAGGGCGGCGCACGCGGCCATCCAGCAGGCCATGCCCTTGGCCACCAGCACGCCCAGGCCATGACGCCAGCCGCCGGCGTGGCCGCCGGCCGCGATGTGGCGCAGCTGCTCGTAGCGCGCGACCAGGTCCGCCGGCCGCACCGATGCCGGAATCCGCGGGGCGGGGTCAGCTTTTGGGGGCCTCCTGGCCGGCCTGCCCGGCAGCGCTCCGGGCTTTCTGGCGGCGCTGCAGCGCCCGTTCCACCGAGCGTGGATGCACTGTGACGCCGAAACGCTGCCCTGCTGCGGCGGCCAGATCTGCTGGCCGTAGCCGCGGATCGGCTGCCAGCAGCTCCTCGAGGTGATTGACGACTTCCCCGGTGAGCTTGTGGCCGCTCTTGGGGCCCGGTTTGGCAGGGATCAGGCCGGCCAGCCCTTCCTCGCGCAGCGCCGCTTTGGCTGTGTAGAGCGACTGGCGGGAGAACCCGAAGGCAGCCGCGGCCTGGCCGGCCGGCAGTTGCCCGGCCTCGGCCGTGCGCACCATTTCGTACTTGACCTGGACCAGGTCGGCTGGGTCGAAGAACCCGCCGGGGCCGAACGCCGGATCGGTGACCTTCTCCGGGTGCGGATTCAGCGTCCGCGACGCCGCCAGTGCCCGCGTCTTGCCGTCGTCCCGCGCGGCCATCTCGCCTCCAGGATGTCAGTTGTGTCCATATGACTATGCCGGAATGGTCTACCGGGATCATGGCGGCACGCCGCCAGTTGCGGAGAAAATTCCTCGGGCCAGCAAGTATAACTGCCATCGCATGGGCAAGCCGGGAAACAATGAAGGTCGGATGCGGCGGAATCACCTGGACACTCACGGCGTAATCCGCTTGACGTCCCCAGATCCGGAGTCCGCGTTCCTGAGCAGCTCAACGACCAGCCCAGCGAGCTCCAGCAGATCCGCCGTCCGAAACGCGGACCGCCCCGCCGAGACCACCACGAACGGATCCTCGGCCGCCACGTCGGTCCACTCCGCCGGCAGACTCGCCAGCTCACCGGCAGCGTCGAAGAAGTACACCCGATCGGACTGCCAGGTCCTGCCACGCTTCACGAACTCAAACGACCGCCCGGACAACGGATGAAACCGATGCGTCACCCGCACCCGGCCCGGATGCTTCTCAGCACCCGCATCACGAGCAGTCCACGACTCGGTCGAACAACGGCTCCGAGCGCGACATCCGCATGGCCAAACTGAAACAGAAAGTATCCGGCTGCCTGCACACCCTCACCGGCGCCAGGCAGTTCTGCGCCATCCGCAGCTACCTGTCGACCGCCGCCAAGCACGGCCTGCAATTCTTTGACGCCCTCGTCATGCTCACCGAAGGCCGGCCCTGGATACCGGGCGCGGCGTAGTCACGCACCCGATCACTGGCACCTGACCAGTTACCATCCGCTCTGGGCTCATCCGCGTGGCAGTAGCGGTTAACGGCACGCATATTCGCCAATCTGCGCGCCATCACTGACCAACACCGAAGCAGGCGCTGGCGTACCGATCGGGCGGCTCGGCGCGCGTTCTGGCGTGGCCTCGTTGCTCACACAGGGTGCGCTTCGCCTGGCCCTCGGTGCGGTGGGTGGACCCGGGGCTGACGGCCTGCCTGGCATCGGGGAAGGTACTCTTGGCCGGTGTTCTCGCCTCAGGGCCCGTCTGTGCGTGAACTGGCGATGCAGGCGCTGTCCTCGGTCGAGGGCGGCTATGACCTGCTTGCCCCCAAGTTCGACCACACGCCTTTCCGCACCCCCGATGGTGTGCTTGAC
>WNFF01005334.1_pt1 | contig 10710 bp, 7 predicted proteins | sample 5400441 | NCBI WGS metagenome assembly WNFF01 (sample SAMN13153345, study PRJNA577476) | soil metagenome | isolation source: 120 cm saprolite under Douglas fir tree site 2 hole 3 replicate 1 | place: USA:California | collected 2015-04-18
TATGGGTATGCGTGCAAGCGGCAGAACATAATGTTGATCAAGCAAGGTATCATCAGGCGGCCCTGCTGGATTTGCCAGTTCCCCAAGCAGCGCCTCTTTCTGCGTACCAATGTGCCAGCTTCCTTCTTCATAAATGAGGATTTTTTGATCGATCAACATGCGCACGATCTCCTCGACAAAGAAGGGATTGCCCTCGGCTCTGCTTAAGATAGTGTGACGCAACACTTCCGGCAATTCCTCGCTGTCGAGAAGCTCAGAGACCAGCTCGTTGCTCTCCTCTCTTGAGAGCGATTCGAGCGCAATAGTGGTGAAATTGCGCCGACCGCCACCCCAATCACGGCGTCGTTCAAAGAAATCCGGTCGTGCAGGAGAGAGGAAAAGCACAGGTACATTCGTCACACGGTCAGTTAAGTATTCCAGCAGGTCGAGCAGCGCTTCATCTGCCCATTGGAGATCGTCTATCACAAGAATAAGTGGCTGCTGCTGTGCCAGTGCTTCCAGGAGAACACGCCATGCACGCATGAGTGCCATGCGCGGCCCGCTCTGTTCCGCTTCTTTACTGTATTTACCTCGCTGGGATTCCCGTTCTCGTCTGTCTGGGTAACCTTGTTCATCCACCACACCACTCCGTCCCCATCCAATACTAGATGAAATGACACTGCCCCCAGCCGGGATAACACCAACAACCTTCCCCATCTCCTCACTATGCTGGTATTCCCGCTCAGGCCGATCTGGGTAGTTATGTTCATCTGCGCCGCTGCTGAATCCTCTGCCAATGCTGCGTGCAATAGCGCTGGCAATCTGCTCCGGCTCCTCTGTGCGCCTGGCCTTTGTGAGTGTATCGCGCACAAACTCTGTAAAGCGCTCTGGCAATTTCCCACTACCTGGGTTGCCCTGTGTGCTGAGCAGCGAGCGTAGAATCTCGCTCAGAGGCCAGTAAGTGATACCCTCGCCATATGGCGGGCAGCGCCCCGCCAGCACCCTGGGACGGGTCAGCCCTCCATCAGTGGAAGCGCTTTTGGCGGCCTCTTGTTCGCGTGTAATGAATTCCCGCACCAGCCGCGATTTCCCGATTCCCGGTGCGCCCAGCAGCGTAATCAGGTGTGGGTGTCTTTCAGCCTGGACGCGTGCAAACGTGGCATGCATCAGCGTTAACTCCAGTGTGCGCCCCACCAGCCGCGCCTGCAGTCCCTCAATTCCCCGTGGATGCTGCATGATCGCAGAAGCGTGTTTGTGCAGGTCGACAACCACCCAGGCAGGAATCGGTTCGGCCTTACCTTTGAGGCGTAAAGGCGCCATGGGATAGAAATCGAATACTTCTCTGGTCGCAAGGTAGGTACGTTCGCCCACCAGAATGGTATTGGGTGCTGCCACCTGCTGTAAGCGAGCAGCTACATTGACCGCATCACCCGTGATCAGGAAATCATTCCTGTTCGATCGGGAGTTACCTGGCGCCGCCACTTCGCCTGTATTAATGCCGATGCGCATCTGTAACTGCGTTGCTTCTGCGTCTTGTGCCTGCCTCCGTTGATTAAATTCGTGGAGGGCTTTCTGCATATCGAGTGCTGCGCGTATAGCCCGGTCGGGGTCATCTTCATGAGCGACTGGCATTCCAAATACGGCCATAACCGCATCACCGATATACTTCTCGACCGTTCCTCCGTGTCTCCGTATCTGCTCCGTCATAAGGTTGAAGTACCCCACCAGGATGGCCCGCATATCTTCAGGGTCCAGGCGATCAGCCAGTGGTGTTGAGCCAATAATGTCTGCAAACATGATGGTAACGACGCGTCTTTCCTCAGGAGGCGTCAACTTGCTTTCAGCGTTCACCGCCTCCTGAGGCATAGGTACCGGCGGTACCAGTTCCGGCAATGGCTCTGTGCTCTCGCCCTTTGACACTAATGCCGTTCCGCATTCGATACAAAATTTCGCGACTGGAACATTGACCGTGCCGCAGTGGGGACAGACAACAAGACGCCTGCCACATTCGAGACAGAACTTGGCTTCTGGTGGATTGATAGTCTGGCAATTTGGACAGCGCATAAATACCCTGTTTTAGCTGTTTCTTTATCTTCTATTGTTGAGCAACTCTCTTATATTCTACAACGTAGCGTGAGAGGGGACTATTTGCCAGTATGCTTGACGATATCGCTGAATTTGCGTACTATAAGCAGGAAGGAAGGGAGAGCAATCATGCAGCCAGATTTCAGGGTGGAGAGCCGCAGCTATGACCAGGTGATACGTGGATCGTGGCAGGCATATCGACTTGATGCAACAGTACAACTCAGTGATGAAAGCGCGGCAGAAGCAGCGAGCGATTGTATACGCCTCTGGTTGCCTGCAGGCACGCCGATGCACTGGTCTACACAAGTGCGTCCATTGCGCTATAACTGTTTACAGTTTTTCTGGCCTCAGCGCTGGTACATGCTCAGCGCCTTTTACGATGGCCCTTCGCTGGTGCATACCTATGCCAACATCATTCAACCTGCCACCATTGAACTTGATCGTTTAAACTATGTCGATCTGGATCTAAGTATTCTGGTCGAGCCAGACTTGAGCCACGAAGTGCTTACCCAGGCCGAATTTGAGCAGGCGGCGGAGAGCTTGCGCTATAGTGAGGAAACGCGTATCAGCGCTTTAATGGCCCTGCGTACGCTCATCAGCTCGGTCCAACTTGGTGTTGGCCTCTTTGCAACTGTCCCTCAGAGATTGCGCCAGGTGGATTTTCACCTGGCCGAGTGCCATAAATAGGCTGCGAGTACTCGAAATGGAAGCTAATATGCCCAGGCGTATCGACCACGTAGCCATTATCGTGCGTAACATTGAACAGGCCTTAGCCTTTTACCGGGACACCCTGGGTATCACTCCACGCGAAATCAAAGAGGTTCCGACAGAGCAGGTACGCATCGCTTTTCTCCCCATGGGTGGCCCTGGCGGCAGCGAAATCGAACTCATCGAGCCAACTAACCCCGACTCCAGCCTGGCAAGATTCCTCGAGAAACGTGGCGAAGGCCTCCATCATATCTGCCTGGAAGTGGACGATATCGACGCCGCGCTGGCCGAAATGCAGGCAAAAGGCGCTCCTGTGCTCGATAAACAGCCGCGCCTCGCCGCCGAAGGCCGCGCCATCTTTCTACACCCGAAAGGAACTCACGGGGTACTGTTAGAGTTAGTGGAACGCGATTCTTAAAACTCTCCACTGCACGCCATAGCGCATCCCTCTATGATCGCAAATAAACTCACGGTCGCCTTTCTCATCACAACGGGATGTTCCCATGCTTCTTCGGTGGATTGGAATCGCGCTTATTTTTCAGCATCTCCAGCGCCGTAATCAACTTGGCGCGGGTATAGCGAGGCTCGATCACTTCGTCGACATAACCGCGAGCGGCGGCAATATAGGGATTGGCAAACTTATCTATATACTCGGTGATTAGTTCCTTGCGCCGTTTTTCTGGGTCCTCGGCTCGCTCGATCTCATCCTTGAAGAGGATATTTACCGCGCCCTCCGCACCCATCACCGCGATCTCCGCCGTGGGCCAGGCATAGTTAATATCACCGCGCACATGCTTGCTATTCATCACGTCATATGCGCCGCCATAAGCCTTGCGCGTAATCACCGTGATCTTTGGCACGGTCGCTTCGCAATAAGCATAGAGCAGCTTGGCGCCGTGGCGGATAATGCCGTTGTGCTCCTGGCTCACGCCTGGTAAAAAACCTGGTACGTCCACAAACGTAATGATGGGGATATTGAAGCAGTCGCAGAAGCGCACAAAACGCGCTCCCTTGTCCGATGAGTTGATATCGAGCGCCCCGGCCAGCGCTCCTGGCTGTTGAGCCACAATGCCAACAGAGCGCCCGTTGAGGCGTGCGAAACCAATAATGATATTGGTCGCAAAATACTCCTGCACCTCGAAGAAAGCGCCATCATCGACGATATACCGTATGGCCTCCTTCATATCATAGGGTTTATTCGGATTATCGGGCACGATGCTATCCAGCGCCTCCTCAGCTCGTGCCGGCGCGTCAACGGGTGTGATTCTTGGTGGGTCATCGACATTGTTCGAAGGGATATAGCTCAAGAGGCGGCGAATCATGCGGATGCAGTCGGGTTCGCTGGGACAGGAAAAATGGGCTACACCGCTCGTGCTGTTATGAACCATTGCCCCGCCCAGCTCTTCAAAGGTCACGTCCTCGTGCGTCACCGTCTTCAGCACGTTTGGCCCTGTCACAAACATGTAACTGCTCTGTTCTACCATGAAAATAAAGTCCGTGATCGCCGGGGAATAGACCGCTCCACCCGCGCAAGGTCCCATGATCGCGGATATCTGTGGTACCACGCCCGAGGCCAGTGTATTGCGCAGGAAGATATCTGCATATGCGCCCAGGCTCACAACACCTTCTTGAATGCGTGCCCCGCCGGAGTCATTCAGGCCGATAACCGGCGCGCCATTCTTCATGGCGTGATCCATGATTTTGCAGATCTTCTCAGAGTGAGCCTCGGAGAGAGAACCGCCAAAGACCGTGAAATCCTGCGAGAACACGTAGACCAGCCGCCCATCGATCTGCCCGTAGCCGGTAACAACCCCGTCGCCCGGAATTCTCTGCTCGTCCAGCCCAAAATCTGTGGAGCGATGCGTCACAAACATATCCAGTTCATTGAATGTGCCCGGGTCTAGCAGCAGGTCAAGCCGTTCTCGTGCCGTCAGTTTGCCCTTTTTATGCTGCGCCTCGATGCGTTTTTTCCCGCCGCCCAGCATCGCCGCTTCTTTTAAAGCGTGTAGTTCTGTAAGCTTTCCCTGCGTTCCCTTGAGTCCTGCTGGTTCCGCTGAGCTGCGTTCACTCGTGGTCATGATCATATCTCCATTGGTAGAATAAGGAAATAAATGGATGCTATCAAGAGCAGTATAGCATGCAGCCAGTTGCAGTGTCTAACAGGAGCGCGATTGGGGAATAATATGGAGCTCATCGTGTCGAGGCGACTAACTGTGCCAGCGCGAGCAGGTTACCTTCGCTGCCGGGATATTGAAGCAAATCGGGAAGTCTGCCAGCATGGTCCCTCCTCTTCGTTTGTGATCGCCTGCACAGGTCCGATCTCTCTATGGCATCAGAGAGGTACTGCGAGATCATGATCTGGTCTCTACTTACCTCTCTGATGCCATAGTAAGCACTTACATAAGTATCAGTAGCGCTACTGACTGACACTCTTGTATAACGCAATGCGATTCCCCGATGGGTCGGCGAAGATAGCGAACCAGCCCGTGTGAGGAATCTCGGTCCTGGGTACCAGCGTCTTGGCGCCCAGCGACTCGGCTTTTGCCAGCGTGGCATCGATGTCATCGCTCGAAACGTAGATCAACACCTCGCCAACCTTATAGTCGCTTTCTCCGCCGATCTTGACGAAACCGCCCCCAGGACCAGGCTCCGCCTGAAACATGTGATAATCGTATGACGGGTCAACCTGAATTTTCCAGTCGAAGAGGTTTGCATAGAATTTCCCTGCCACTGCGGGGTCATTGGCTGGAATCTCGATGTGGACAACGGAATGGTTTGACATGACATATTCTCCTTTTGTGGTGTGTACTTGCAGATTTTAGAACAATTGTTTGGCTTCCAGGAGAAGTATAGAATGCAAGTTCTAAATTGTCAAGTTGTGCGAGCTATTCCTGACGCGACGCCTGCAAAGCCATAGTAATATGCAAGGTAATATGCTATACTAGACCAATGCTGTATAGTGCATTGTTGCTCAGAGAAGATCGACTTAGGTGATGTTGCGCGATACAGGAATACATATCAATCCGCAAGGCGGAAATTGAGAAAGAGAGTTTTCATTGACTGACCAGACACTGTATTGTCGCGACTGCAACCAGGAATTTACTTTCACTCAGGGTGAGCAGGAATTTTTTGCGAGTCGCGGACTGACCAATGCACCAAGTCGCTGCCCAGCTTGCCGGGCTGCTCGCAAACAGGCAGGTGGCTATCAAGAAAGAAGCGGGAGTTCTCGCGGCGGTTTTCGTGAACGTGAAGCGCGTCCAATGTATACAACCACCTGCGCGAGTTGTGGGAATGAAGCCACAGTCCCCTTTCAGCCTAGAGACGATCGCCCCGTCTATTGTCAAGCGTGTTATCAGCCGCGAGATACCCGCCGCGCAAGTACCAGTAGATCGCGCTGGTAATACCCATGACCCAAATCATTGTAAACCCTGATAGCCCATTTGATGTAGCGTTGAAACAGTTTAATCGCAAAGTGCAGCAGGCGGGTATACTCTCTGAGGCCCGTCGTCGCAGGCACTATGAGAGTCCCCAGGCTCGGCGCAAGCGCAAAGCAGAAGCTCAACGTCGGAAGCGACGACGCGCTCGTTTCTAGTATCAAGTTGTCCGCACTTGTGAGTAAATGCTTGAAAAGGCGTGCTTGTTCTATAACAATGCACGCCTTTTACCTCCTGCCTGCCGCAGTACCCCCGCCAGTGTCTCGCCATCGATGAAATCCATTACCAGGTATGAGTTGCCATGCTCGCTTGCATGCGTCCTCGAATGCCGAGGGCGACAGGACAGCGGGAGAATTCTCTACCGATCTGAGCAAACTATAACCGGATTGCAACCAGATCTCAACCATATTGAGCTTATATTTCCTGCGTGTGAGCCATATGCTACTTCCAGTGATACTTTTATACATTTCAATTGGTGAGAGTGCAGAGGTTCCATCAACCAGGCCATGATCCACTACCATCGACGTAAGCTCTTTGTTTGATCCCTTGTAAAGAAACGAGGTTTGAGGCTATGAAACGCTATCTACTCTCCCTATTTGTGCTGCTTACACTTTTCGGCGGCTTGACGGTGACTTTCATTAAAGCTGTCCATGCTAAAACCGGAGCTGTCCCTATTTCCAGCAGCTGCATCACAAAAGGAACACTACCTGGAGGGGCCACCTACATAATTTCTCTTCCTTCCATTTGGAATGGAACGCTGCTTCTCTACAGCCACGGCTATGTATCTCAGGGCTCACTCAACCCTGCCCAGGATGTCGGTGACCCTCTGACTGGCGCTGCGCTCTTGCAGCAGGGCTATGCGCTGGCTGGCTCTTCTTACAGCCAGACTGGCTGGGCGCTCGAACAGGCATTCCACGATCAGATTGCCTTGCTGGATTACTTCGACGCAAACTGTGGTCAACCTACTCGCACGATAGCCTGGGGTCACTCGCTGGGCGGAATCATCACGGCTGGCCTGGTTCAACTGTTCCCCGAGCGTTTTGCCGGCGCCTTGCCTATGTGCGGAGTGCTTGCCGGTGGCATCGGGACCTGGAACCAGGCGCTCGATAGTGCCTTTGCATTCAATCTCCTGCTGGCGGGGAATAAACTGCCCGTCGTCGATTTTACTAGTCCCTCGGCTACCTCGGCTGCCTTCAAACAGGCCGAAGCAATACTTGCCTCGGCGCAGAATACTCCTCAAGGCAGGGCGCGCACCGCTCTGGTCGCAGCCTTAGCAGATATTCCTGGCTGGTTTACTCCAACCTCGCCTGAGCCAGCAAGCAATGACTTCGCCGCACAGGAGACGAATCAATTCCTGTGGGAAAGCAAGGTTGACTTTTTCTTCGCCTTCTTTGCCCGCGCCGAACTCGAATTTCGTGCCCATGGCAACCCCTCATGGAATGTTGGTGTCAACTACACCAGGCAACTGGCACATTCAGCCGATAGAGATGAAGTCAGAGCCCTCTACAAGCAAGCTGGCTTGGGCCTGACTCAGGACCTGGAGACCCTGGAGACATCTCCGCGCATCACAGCTGATCCACAAGCTGAAAATTACCTGAACCAGTTCATCACCTTCAACGGTGAGCTGAATATTCCTGTACTTACCATGCACACCACTGGCGATGGACTGGTGGTCAACGAGGACGAGCAGGCATATGCGAGAGTGGTTCACCCAGGCGGCGACACCAGCTTGCTGCGCCAGGTTTTCGTCCATCGCGCCGGTCACTGCGCTTTCACCCCTGCGGAGACGCTGACGGCCCTCCAAACGCTTATTCATCGCCTGGATACCGGCAAGTGGGAAGATTCTACCAATCCCGATTTGATGAACCAGGAAGCGACCGCGCTTGGTTCAAACCTCAATGTGTTTCGGGTTGGTTCAACTCTCACCTCTACACCGCCAGCCTTCCTCCGTTTCAAGCCGGACCTCTTCCTGCGCCCATTCCCATCCAATGGTCTTCAGTGAGAAATGATGGAGTGCAGAGGGGACAAATCCCCTCTGCCGGGCTCAGAGTGCCCCAGCTTCAATGTTTGGGGCGCAAGAGTTCACCTCAAGAAAAATACTCCCCAAAGAGCATGTTATCGAGATATGCTATACTTCATCTATATCACCAAATGTACCTACATATGGTCCCACCGAGAGGAGGTATCCCGCTATCATGGCTACCACATCATCCCCACAGACAACGACAACCGAGAGTCGTGTCGCTGGCTGGCTCACACCTGGCGAATTTGCTATTTTAGAAGCAGTCTGCGAAACGCTGCTCCCTTCGCTCGAGCCTGCTCCAGGAGTTTCTGAGCCAGAAGCGGCCTATTACCGCAGATCGGCTCGCGACCTGAACGTTGCGCACCTCGTCGCCGAAACGCTTGCCCAGGAGAACCCACAGGCACAGACTGAATTCCGTCAATTGCTGGCGCTCCTGGCTAGTCCGGCTGCCGGTCTCATACTGGCTGGCAGTCCACGTCCCTTCGTAGCACTCCCACAGGCAAAGCGCGAACAATACCTGTTTGCCATGGCCAAGGGCCCGCTTGGGCAACTGCGCCAGGGCTACCAGGCAATGAAACGCCTCGCCAGTTTCATCTACTTCTCCGTTCCAGATGCCCAGGGAGTCAATCCGAACTGGGAGGTGTTTGACTATGCCGCTCCAGCTCCGCCACCCGCTGATGCGCCTCAGCCTATCAAGCCTTTAGCCATTGCTGAAGATACGACGCTAGAGGCTGATGTGGTGGTTATCGGCTCCGGCGCTGGAGGCGGAGTCGTCGCCGGTGAACTTGCTAAGGCTGGCAAGAGTGTGATTGTGCTGGAGAAGGGTGGTTATAACTATGAGGGAAACTTTACCTGGCAGGAAGCGCAGGCAACCCCCGAACTTTTCTTGAAGCGAGGCACACTGACGACGAAAGACCTGGGTGTGATTATGCTTGCAGGTAGCACCCTGGGCGGTGGCACAGTTGTCAACTGGACAACCTCTTTCCGCACTCCTGAAGACGTACTCGCAGAATGGGATCAAAGGTCCGGCCTGAAGGGTCGCTTCACAGGCTCGGAGTTGCAGGATAGCTTCGCCGCCGTAGAGCAGCGTATCAGCGTCAACACAGAAAACAGCGAGCATAACACACAGAATCGCTTGCTGCTGGATGGTTCGGCCGCTCTTGGGTATCACGCGGGCGTCCTGCGCCGCAACGCCATAGGCTGTGAGCAGCGCTGCGGCTTCTGTGGTTTTGGCTGCCGCTACGGGTGCAAGCAATCCACCTTGAAGACCTATGTACAGGATGCCTACGAGCACGGCGCGCGCATCATCGTGCGTTGTAACGCTGACAAGGTGCTCATCGAGAATGGGCAGGCCGTGGGCGTCAAGGCGAGTGTGACTGATGCTGAGAATGGTAAAACCTACAGCGTGACCGTCCATGCCAAAGCCGTAATCGTAGCAGCAGGCTCGATTCACTCTCCGGCGGTACTCTTGCGTTCGGGACTTGAGAACCCAAACATTGGCCGCCACTTGCACCTGCATCCCGTCTCCACCATTATCGGCATCTATCCCGACAAGGTCTATCCCTGGCAAGGGGTAATGCAGTCTGCCTATTCTGATCAGTTTGCGCATCTGGATGGCAACTACGGCTATAAGCTGGAGGTTCCACCCACCCATCCCGGCCTGATAGGATTGTCAGCGCCCTGGTATTCTGCGCGTGAATACCGGCACCTGCTGTCCCAGGCTCCTTACATCGCTACGATTATTGTACTCACCCGTGACAAGGGCGAGGGCACCGTTACCGTAGATCGCGATGGTGAGCCTGTGATCGATTACGTGGTCTCGGTTTATGACCGTAAACACCTTTTGCATGGCCTGCGCCAGGCTGCGCGCATCCACTTCGCGGCAGGCGCCACAGCCGTCAACTCGCTGCACACCAGGCGTACCCACCTGGATCGACAGGCTGATGGATCGATAAACGAACAGCAGCTCCACGAATTTGATCGCCAGTTAGAGCGGCATGGGCTGGGAGTGAACCGCGTCATGATGTTTACGGCCCACCAGATGGGAACCTGCCGCATGGGAGCCGATTCCAAAACTTCTGTAACTGGTGAGCACGCGGAAGTTCATGGCGTCAAAGGCCTCTTCGTCTGCGATGGCAGCCTCTTCCCAGCGGCATCAGGCGTGAACCCTATGCTTTCGATTATGGGGCTGGCCCACCGGGCGGCGCAGTATATCAAGACGACTCTGTAATAGAGACACAATGGAGAAGCGGTCACAAGCGCGCCCCTGGCGCACGGTATGGAAAGGATACCTGCTGAGGTTATTCTTTTGGCTTGCATTATGCAATGTATCTGCAACCTTTTTCCTTACGAATCCTCATAGATAGCCACGATAGCCGCCCGCAATATATACTATTAGCCAGTTGCTATCAACTTGGAAGAATACATAAATGCCGGGCGGTCCACCTGGTCGTTATAGCATCGTTCCCGTTCCACTGATCA
>WNFF01018487.1_pt1 | contig 10710 bp, 14 predicted proteins | sample 5400441 | NCBI WGS metagenome assembly WNFF01 (sample SAMN13153345, study PRJNA577476) | soil metagenome | isolation source: 120 cm saprolite under Douglas fir tree site 2 hole 3 replicate 1 | place: USA:California | collected 2015-04-18
GTCGCCCGCGCCAGAGTTCTGGGCTTGGTGCGGCACAACATACCGATGAACGACCACTGTGCTCCGAGCGTCGACCAACTGGAGCAGTTCGTGAAGCTCGTCGCCGACTTGCCTCCAGGAGCGAAGGCGATCGTTCATTGCAACGCCGGGATCGGCAGGGCGGGAACATTCGCGGCTGCGTATTGGGTAGGGAAGGGTGCGACAGTTTCGGAAGCGATCGCTCACGTCCGGAAGGCTAGACCCGGTGCCGTCGAAACGCTGGAGCAAGAAGCGGCTCTGAATGACTTTGCCGCCCGGCGCATGAGCCGCGGTCGACCGCGCACGGACAACTGACGAATTGGATGAAAAGAGCAGAGCCCAGCACTTGCTAAGAAACCATTCCAATTTTGTCCCGTGTTGGCTTTCTCCATCCACACAGCCCGAGGTGTGTCACGCCGCCCTTCGGTAGTCGTGATGCAGGCCATTGAGGACTGGGAGTGCCATGACACGACCGTTGACATTCCTTGAAATGCGCTTCACCGAGCGCGAATGCTAACTTCGCCATGGGTCTTGCTTATCACGTAAATCCGACAAATTACCTTGCGCGAGCAGCACCGGCGATCCGGCGCAACCCGGAACAAAATAGCGCGAATATAATCGCTGCTTCGCGGCTCACGGTGTGCCAGATCGGGTAGCCTTATCCAGCCTCTTCGCCAAGAGGCTCAGGAACGCTAGGCATTCCACCGCGTCTTCCGCCGAGTCTGCGTCCAAGCCGTGAGCCCGGGGATTTCGGAACGCCAACATCGCTCCTTTGAACAGGTGCATGAATCCTTCCTGTTCGTTGCGGTCGCTCTGATCCGCCAGCGCATTGAACGCGAGGCAGGGGCCTTGGTCGAGAAGACCGTCCGCATCAGTGCCACACCGTCGAGGCTTTGCTCGCCCGACTTTTCCTTGACGTATTTCATCAAGGCAAGACTCGCATCCAAGACCGCATTTCTGTAGTGACCACCACGGAAGAGGTCGCTGGCGGCCGTGGCAATCCGTGGATGTAGGTCGAGTCCTGCGAAGGTTGCGCGCGCCCGGGTTGCTGGACTCCTTGCTAGGCTCTTCCGCTCCTCCAGTCCTGCGATGAGGCCCTCGAGAATCGTCAGAGTATCCGGTATGCCGGCGGCGAACCACTGCTGCAATTCATAGTTGCTGACTCCCGTGGCGAGGTTGATCGGGCCCGCGCGCGAGATCTTGTGGGACTGATGGTTGCAGTATTCTAACGATTGTGTGCCAAAAACCTCGAGGATAGCCGCCTCGATGTTCTGTTCAGCGATCCTGACTCTCTGATCGTCGTACCGGACCACGGACGGATCAAGCGCTTTCACTTCCTCGACTCTGCGCTTCGGCCGCGCGATCCCTTGGTCGATTTCTTCCGGTGAGAAATCCTTCACCTGAAGACCGGTTTGTTTGCCAGAGGCCATCGGGTCCTCGCGCACTTCCGTTGCCGTCTACGCCTGGCCGTAGCCCATGTTGGGCTGGAGTTCACCGCTGCCGCGATTCATCCACTCCTCGGCGCGCTTTTTGGCGTCCTCCTCTGACATATCCTTGAGGAACACGCCGCAGTAATTCGGTACGGCTGTCGGCAACGCCGGGAACATCCGGTCAGAGAGAACGATGGGGCAGAAAATATTATTTGGCGGGTCCTCTGACGGCATCTTGCGCGATAGCACCGTAACCCAGCCAACGATGGGCTTGAATATCAGCGGGTCCGCATCCTTCCCCGCCCAGTACCCGACTTTGAGTCGGAGATCCCCGGGGCTGATGGCGCTCCACCACTCGTGAACCGGAGTCCTGTACTGAGCAGGCGGTGGCGCCGATTTGGAGGGTTTGGGTTCGGGTTTGTCGGCCAACGTTTCCTCCCACGGCCGGTCCTATGGCTTCGGCAAACCGCGGATCTACCAGCGGAAGCTGACACTCTGGCAGAGCGCGGCCGTGCGTCCTCGATCGGATCGGTTTCGTTGCCGCCTAATGGCAGAATCTGCACTGCGCGGGCGGAAAGCGAGCAGGGTGGACCACATGAGCGGGGCAGCCTCGTCCCGCCGCAAGTCCCCGTCAAGTCGGGCGATCGAGATTTGGCAAAGCACAGGTAGCCAACCCGCCACCTGCTCGGTACAACTCACACGAACACCCGACCTGGAGATATGATCGTGACGCAACTCAAGCTCCCGAAGTCGATCCCCGAGTGGAAACACCTGCCCGAGCTACCCATGGGGCATCACCTGGTCGTCAATCTCGGCGCGAAGCCAGAGCGAATCATGGGGTGTCGCGATGCAGGGCTGAAAGGACTGCCCCCGGCCAGCGGGGTAGAGACCGAGTTCTTCGTCTCGCTGCCACACATCACCGTCGAGGAGCGCGGAAGCCCCCGCGTCTACCGCCTACCTCTCGACTTCGGTCCGATAGTGAAGCGCCTCTTGGACGACGCCGGGCGGTTGCACGCAGTAGGGGGCAACTTGCTTCCGTGCTACTTCACCCTCGGGATACGCGAGGACGGTGCGTACGCGATTCCGGATGGCGCGGTCGGGCCGCCCACTCTCGTGACGCGGAACTGATCACGATTCGGGTGCGCAGAAGCGCCCTATCTGGAACCGTTCAAGCGTCCGGGAGGAACGCTGGAGAGCCGGCTACGGTTTGCCGTCGACCATCGCTTTCGCGGCCCGGAGCACGTCAACGTCGGTCCGATCAAGACGCAAAGTTCCAAGGTACGCAAGGAGCGGGAGGTCCTTCACCCTTACACCGTTCGCGTCGAGTCCTTCCGCGTCGATAAAGAGCTGGGAAAGCGTGATGCCCAAGGCGGCCGCGATTCGCGCCGCCGTTTCGACGTGCGGCGTGCGCTGGGCACGCTAGATCATCGAGACGCTGGCCCTCGCCAAGCACGAGGACATGGTCGAGCGATTCGCGCCGGAGAGTGCCGACAAAGCGTTCGGCGAAGGCGTTCATGTTCGGGGTCCGGACCGCGGTGCGAACGACCTTGGTGCCGACGGCTTCGAACAGGCGCGCGAACCGAGCACCCAGCTTGGCGTCGCGATCGACGACAAGCACTTCGGGCTGGATGTCCAACGTTGTGTTTCGCGCCTGCTGCGCACGCCAGTCATCGGACGGCGCCCGGGTGACTGCAGCATGCATGATTCTCCGTCTCTTCAGATCGAGAAAGAACAGGACGAAGATAGGGCGGAAAAGCAAGTCGAACGTCTGCACGAAGTCACAAGCCCAGGTAACGTGGTTGCGGAGGAAAGTACTCCAAGCGCTGGACTCGGCGCCCCAGCTTGGGTTTCGCGCCGTCGTCTCGCGGATTAGCGTCGCGTCGGCCTTCGGCCGCGAGTTCGTGACCGCCATCGCCACAGAAGGCGGAAACCCTCCCGGTGCTACCGAAGCACAGTGGCCGGCTGCACCAGCGTCACCGTCGCCCGCCACGAAGCCGTCCACCTCGTCAGCAGCGCGATCGTGAAGCGCTGCGAGCCCGTGAACATCACTCGCTTGCGCTGCAGCCGGCTCTTCACAGACGGCCCAAGAGTGCCAGTGCGAAGGACATTGTCTCCAGCGTTGTTCCCCGCTCAGTCCTTGTCCAGCACCAGGATCGACTTTTGGCAAGGGACAGGCTTGTGGACTAGGCGCCCCGCCGCTCAATGGCGCTTCGTATTAAGCGCTTAACTTCCTCTTCCGTGTCGCCCGTCTCCAGTGCGACTACGGATTCGTGCCCGCTGAAGAGCCCGTTGGAAAGGTCCACGATGGGGCCGAGTGCTCGTCCGACCCACCTGCCGCCTTGCTGACAGTATTGGGTCAAGTACTTGCCTTGTGGGCCTGTCTCGAAACTGGCAGACCTGCGCCGGGTATGTGCCGCGAGGACGTTCTTTGAGGCGTGATCATCGAACATTGGATCTTCCTTCTCTCTCCCTCTCTCCCCGCCGATAGAATACCCGCCCTTCTGACACCAACTGCGACGCGTGGCGAAGATAGCGTACGCGCAAGGCGTTTCTTCGAGGAAAATCTTGCAAGCGCCGCGTTCGAGTCTCGCCAAGATCTACCGAACCAAAGACGCCGGAAGGTGGCGGCAACGGTGAACTTCATTTAAGGACGCTAGGGGCGCTTCCGCGGGGCAGTGCATCTCACGCGCGACTCGGTTTCCGATACGCACCGCGAAGAGAGCGACCCATTTTTTTCAGTCGGGTCTTGATCCGCCGAATGGCGTGATTGACCGCAGTCAGTTCCCCGTGTAGCCACAATTTCCGCTGTTCTGCCTGAACCCGTTCACGACGCAGCACGCGGGCGAAGATCCTCTCTTCTTGGGGTCGCAATTTCCTTCCTGCGGCCCATGCAATCAGGAAGTAGCGCAACGAGTGCCTCTTTGCGTGATGCGCGCCGCACAGCCAGACAACTTCGAGCGGCTTGGAGTAGTCCTCGTGATGCCCCTGGGTTTTCGGGGCGCCACACACGGCGCAAGGCTTTCGCTTCAATCGCCCTGCCTTCAAGGCGCTCTCGTACTTCTTGCGCGCATTTTCCGCGATATGGTTGTTCGGCCCCGGGAGAAAACTCATTGCTGCCGATGCTACTCCACCGCGCGAACCACCTGAACTAGAACGGCTGTGCGCCTCACCGGCAAACTAACGGCAAAACGCGTCCGGGGCCTACGAACGTGGGCTGACAGATTGGGGCTGGTTTCCCCCCGCCGCTTCCATGTGCCGTCAGTGTGCCGTGCGGGCGCGGGACGGGGTCAGACACGGCGGGAACAGGCGGAAGCGAGTTCGAACAAGATCAAGGTGATAGTGGGTAACCGCTGCTTCGTATCTTTCGATGATCGAGCGCGCGCAACGCATCCCGCACGTCGAAACGTTGGTGCAGATCGCGACCGCCTTGAACAGTCACGCTTTCGCAGCTCTTCATCGAAGCCCATGAGCCGACGGCGAACGACCTCCCGCTCTTTGCGTACCTTGGAACTTTGCGTCTTGACCGGAAGGATCTGCACGCTTTGCTCCGGGTCGCGAAAGTCATGTTCAAAGGCGACTCGCGGTCCCATTGATCTTCCGTTTTCATGCGGCGCGGACGTGCGGGCCAAAGCGGAAGGATTGGGCTCGCTCCGCGGTAAGGAAACGGAATTCGTTTGCTGGCACTGCCACGCCCCTCGCTGCGTAAACCACGTCCTATGCATCAATGGTGAGTACCTGTGCCTGGCCGCGGTACGCGCGAAGCTGGGCCGGCACTCTGACCATGTCCCCGGCGGGGTTGTTGCCCTGCCCCGGGCATGGTTGTGCCCTCTAGACCAACCTGGGACGCTTAGCCGGTCACAAGGAGCGGGGACAGGGTTATAGTGCGTGAACCCGGACAGCTCAGGGGTTGGACATAGCACTTCGAAATTCTCGCGGTGATTTCATTTTCAGTCCCTTGTGGGGGGCAAACTCGTTGGAGTCCTCAAACCAGACAGGCGCAGCTTCGTCGCCACGAAACGTCAACAGAGCAATGGAAGGGCCGAGCCGCCAAGCGAGCTGCCAACCGAGGGGATTGGTTGCTGGAGTATGGGGCGTGCTTGCATTGAGGCGCTCCTGACCCCAGTTTCAAACGGAATTGAGTGAGTGCGGTTCGCCCAGGAGAGCCAATGGCTGAGACGGACAACAAGGGGTGCATGACGGTGGTCGAAGCCGGTCGGAAGGGCGGGGAGACCGTTCGAAACGAGCGCGGCCGCGAGTTTTACAAGACCATCGGCCGCAAGGGCGGCGCGACGGTCAAGGCAGAAAGAGGGCGCGCTTTCTACGAGGAGATTGGTCGCAAGGGCGGCGAGACGGTCAAGGCAGAAAGGGGGCGCGCTTTCTACGTGGAGATTGGCAAAAAGGGGGGCGATCGGGTCAAAGCGACTCGCGGGCCGAACTTCTACGAGGAAATCGGCCGCAAAGGTGGGCAGACGGTCAAGAAGCTGATCGAGGAAGGAAAACGGGCTGCGAAAGAGGCTGCGGCCAAAGAGGCGCACGCCAAGGAGCAAAGCTCCGAAGCGCCTGTGCAATCCGCGGAGCGTGCCGACCAGTAGATGCCTGTGGCTGGCGAGAACCCGATTCTATGCGGCGCGCCTGAAGTAGCGATGATGGAGACCACCAACTTCGGCCAAGGCGCGGATGGGTCCGCTCGACGCCGGCTCGACGGCGCGCGGCGAGGGCGTGTCTTATCGAGCGACAGACGCGTTCGACAGCGATGGTAGTAGTCCACGTATGCTCGGAGCCGCCGCTGAAGGTGTCGCTTGTCTAGCAAGGTGGCGTGATTCAGCAGCTCGCGACGGATTGTTCCGATCACGCGCTCGACGTACGGATTCTGCCAGGGGGAACGCGCGGCCGTAATCACCTCGGCGATGCCCACTCGTTTGACCCGCTCGCGGAAGACCGTGCTGTAGGCGATCTCGGCTGAGATAGCGCGGGGCCTCTTCCCATGGGAATGCCTCGGCAACTTGCTGCGCAGTCCACGCAGCCGTCGGCGAGTCGGTGACGGCGAAATGGACGATGCGACGGCGCTCGCGAGCCAGAAGGAGCAGAACGAAGAGCACGCGGGCGGACTCGGACTTCGAAGCGATCGACGCGGGGCCGCTCGAGAATGCCCGCTACGTCGAGGCATACGCCAGCCTGGTGAGTCGCCTGGGGCATACGCTCGGCCTCGGTACCAACATCGCTATGAAACTGATGCGGCGATGATTGCTTGCTCAATCACTCCGCCGTGAGCAAGTCACTCACCGCGGCCGAACTCGAAGTGCTCTCCGCCCGCACGCTCGCCCACTATGACGCCTCGGCGCAGTCGTTTCAGGAGGGAACCCGCACCCACGACGTTTCCCAAAATTACGCGGCGCTCCTTGGCGCGATCGAAGGTCCTCCCCCCTTCACATTGCTCGACTTCGGCTGTGGCCCCGGCCGCGATCTGGCCTACTTTCGATCGCTCGGGCACGAGGCCGTCGGGCTCGACGGATCCGCGCGTTTCGTCGAGATGGCCCGAGCGGTCACGGGCTGCGAAGTGATGCATCAAACCTTCCTCAGTCTGTCGCTGCCCACGGCGCGCTTTCACGGCGTATTCGCCAACGCGTCGCTTTTCCACGCGCCAACGCAAGAGCTTTCGCGCGTTCTGGGCGCGCTTTGGAACTCACTCGTATTTCGTGGGGTCTTGTTCTGCTCGAATCCGCGAGGACAGGATTTTGGCAAACGGCAATCCCCGCGCGGAGCCGGGAACCGATGTCCAACAGTTCAAAGATCACCGCGACGATAATGGCGAAAACCGCCGCGAACTATCTCTAGCCAATGGCTAACGATGAAAGTCCAAAGAAGATGCAATCTGTCCATACGCTTCGCTCTGCCTTGATGGAGACGAACCCCTTTGCGGCTACGACATCAGCCGGGTTGCCCACTCAATGAGGTCGTGAATCGGCTTCTGCAGGTCTGCTGCAGCCTTGCCGGTCTTCAGATTCTCCGAGAGCACGGAGAGCCCCGCCAGCAGCTTTCCTTTCGAAGGTTTCTTATCGGCTGTCGTCTCGTCGAGGCGTTTCAGAGCAACCGTGACTTCCTGTGCCTGTTCAGTCTCAAGCCCGAGAGTTGACAGGCGGTCACGAGCGGTTCGGACCAGCTCTGCCACCTCGTTGAGACGAGCGCCAGTTGCGGCGTTCGCAGTCCCCTCATCGACGTTCTGCACGATCGCACCGCCCGAAATTGGCCCCGTGAAGTAAGTGATGTTCTGGATAGTCTTCGCGGCATCTCGCTCTTGGAGATTGAAGGTGAGATCGTCACCCGAAATGCCCTTTTTTTCTAACGCGAGGGCCCGCTCCAACACAGCGCTGCGAACCCGATCCTTCACAGAGCGAAGGGCGGTTTGGTTCTGAACTAGAAATGACTCGAACGTAAGCCCGTCGTCGTTGATGGGGCCAGTTGGAAGCATTGCCTGGCCCTCATCGCTTCTGGTCAGGTCTTCGATCGAAGCTATCGGCTCATGTACGGGTACCCGGTGCTGCTTCTGACTAGATCCGAAGACGGGGAGGAACCCTCCGAATGGGTGCTTCGCTTTCCGCTCGGCAAAAATCATCCGATAGTCAGGGACAGGCTTCTCCTTGGGGTAGTCGTTCAGCTCTGCTTTCATCCACTCATCAGCATTTGAAATGCCCAGCTTGCTCGCGACCGCCACTGCCTTTCGGAGTAGGGAGGAAACGGAGACTTTGTCGTCAAGCGCATCCTGCTGCAGTTCGAGTACCGGAGAGGGACTCACGGTCGCAGGACGGTATCGGAAATCCGACGCGGCGGGAATCCCCGGGTCGTCGTTCGGCGTCGAAGTTCGCCCGTTGATGAGAATTTATGAGACGGTTGAGGTCAGCAAGGGCGATGAGTCAGGCGACCCTGTACATGCATCGCGCCTTTGACTTGGCGATGAGGGTGCCGTGCACGCTCCGAAACGTCAATGAATCACGCTGGCACGGGGTCCTGGCGAACGACAGGTCGCCCGTCGCGCCGGGGCGCGGATTGAAACCATGAGGAGGCACGCGTAATGCCGGGCTTCAAGACGTCGCCCGTCGCGCGGGCGCGGATTAAAACACCCAGTGGTAGCACCAAATTCCGGAGAACTGGCGTCGCCCGTCGCGCGGTGGCGCGGATTGAAACTGTATGACTTGGACGGCAGCTACACCATCATCGGTCGCCTGTGGCCTGGCAAAAACTGGATCGCGTAGGTTGACGCAGAGATACAACCCCGCCTTGGAGGCGCTGTACGCCACCTGCCCGGCATTTCCCGTCTCGCCGACGACCTCGGTCCTCGCCGAGGATGGCGGTGGCGTCGTTCGTGTGGGTTTCTGCGGGATGAGCGCCCGGGAGAAAATGGAAGACGACCCGCGGGTCTTTTACCGGGTTCGTGACCTCCAGCCCGCGGAGCTAATGTCCCCCAAGCGTAGTCGAAGGATAACGCTTGAGCCACGCATGGTTCCCTTGCCGTCGAAGGCCAAGTGGTGTGGCCGCCCCGTGACCGGGCCTCGTTCCTAGCTCAGTAGCGCAGCACCGTTGGGTCCGGAAGATTCCCTCTCTCGGGGCCATAGGCGGGCAAGGTTGTGAGCCGCACGTCCTCCACCGGGCCACCGACCGCAAAATGGTAGAAGCTCTGCCAGTCGGGGGAGACGATGCCGAAGACCTCGTGAACCGGATCGTCGAAATAGCAGCCGATGCCGGTCGATCGAATACCTGCCTCCTCTGCTTCGAGATACAGCACTTGACCAACCATCCCGGCTTCCCAGAACAGATTCCGATAAAAGGCCGCACCGTAGGTAACGAGGCTGTCCATGTAGTCGGCGATCATTCCCAGGCTGAAGGCTCCGTCTCCGGCGATGGACTGGCGGCACGAAACGCTCGCCGCAAGGGCGCGACAGTCACCTTCTTTAAGAAGGTAGAGGTGGAGCCCCGGCGGGCAGGTGGGCGGCCGCTGCCAAAGGAAGTCGCGTCGCATGATGGCCCGGAGCGTCTCGAGCTTGTCCGGATCGCGAGCCAGTGCGTAGAGCCCGGGCGGTAGCCCCCGCACGCGATGGACAAACAAACCAAGGTGGATGCGCGGCTTCCAGGGGATTGCGTCCCAGGGCATCGACCGCGGGTCGCGGGTCGGCACAAGGCGGGCGAGTATCCGAAAGAACGTCTCCGCCGAGATGGAGGTCATGCCATCCATGCTCAGGGCGCTCCTGCGTCCGAGAATCGCTTTCTCGGCGGCCAGCAACCCAGACCGTACGGGGGCGCCGAAGAGCTCCTCCTCGGAGGCGAACTGTGAGAAGTCTTCACTCGTCCGAGTCTTGCCTTGCCGGCAGGTGGCCCGAACGACCTCCTCGATAACGGGCCAGTCGATGCCGTGTGCGGGACTGAGTGAATTAGCCTTGCCGTACCACGAGCCCGCTTCCGAGTGGCGCAGAGTTTCTTCCGGTAGGCCGCGCGAAACGCCCGAAGGTCCATCCGGTCCTGCGGGCGTTACAAGTGCGATGAGATCCGGATGCTCGCGCTCGGTGTGCCCGTAGTCGGCAGCGCGGTCGAGCCCGAGGAGCTTGGTTATACCGGCATCGCTAGCGCCGCTGAAGAGGAACAACCGCCAGCCCAGTGCGGCGGCTGAAATACGCATCGTCGCCAGCGCATGCCCAACGTCGTGCTGGCAGTAACGAAAGGCGCGCTCGCCGTACTTCCATGCCTCCCGCCAGTGAATGGACGACAGCCCCACGAGGAACGAGCTTGGGGGAAACGCGGCCATCAACGCTGACCAAACCGTGAGGTCGAGGTCCGCACGCCGCTCGAGGCCGTGTTCTTTGGGGGCGTAGTGATAGATGGCCGGACGATCCTGAACGCCGCCGAGAGCCGGCAGGACCGCATAGCCTTCGGTCGGGTGGAGGTTGCCACTCGACGGATTGGCACGTAGGGACCAGGTGGTGCCCTCAAACGCTTTCCACCTGGTCAGGGAAAGGGCATAGCGGAAGAACAGCGAGAGCGAGTCGATCGACAGCGGCATCGGCGCCACGCTGCCGAGCACGTAGAGCTGCCAGTAGGGCAGCTCTCGCCAGGTATCGGGGAGCGGGAGCCGAACCAGCAGCGCACCGTCGTACCGTCGGAATGGGTCGGGCTGCGTCGCCCAGTCCATGTACCCGAGAGATGCGGAGAAGCGATGGTAGTGGTGCTTGGTCCGCTCGTGGTAGGCAACAACGACTTCTTCGGGAGTGACATC
>WNFF01005125.1_pt1 | contig 10709 bp, 9 predicted proteins | sample 5400441 | NCBI WGS metagenome assembly WNFF01 (sample SAMN13153345, study PRJNA577476) | soil metagenome | isolation source: 120 cm saprolite under Douglas fir tree site 2 hole 3 replicate 1 | place: USA:California | collected 2015-04-18
ACCTTCGACATGATGGACAAGCTCGGCGCATCGGAACACCAGCTGGACTTTCCGGTGGTCTACACTTCGGCGCTGCTCGGGACGGCGACGCTCGATCTTGCCCGCGTCGGCATCGACATGAAGCCGCTCTTCCACACGATCATCGAGCGCATCCCGGCGCCCCGCGGAGATCCTGACGGACCGCTGCAGCTGCAGATCAGCAACCTCGACTATTCGAGCTACGTGGGGCGCATCGGCATCGGGCGCATCAGCCGCGGCAAGTTGAGGCCGTCGCAGGAGGTGCTGGTGCTGAGCGGCGAAAAGGCGCCAGTGAAAGCCAAGGTTGGCCAGGTAATGGGTTTTCGAGGCCTGGAGAGGATCCCGATGGAAGAGGCGGTCGCGGGCGACATCGTGCTCGTGACCGGGGTAGAGGAGACTCACATCGGTGTCACGCTCGCCGACCTGCTCCAGCCCGAGGCCCTGCCGATGCTCAAGGTGGACGAGCCCACGCTCACCATGAATTTCCAGGTCAACACCTCGCCCTTCGCGGGCCAGGAAGGCAAGTTCGTCACCAGCCGCCAGCTGAGGGAGCGCCTGCTGCGGGAGCTGCAGGCGAACGTCGCTTTGCGCGTGGAGGAGACCGCCGACGCCGACGTGTTCCAGGTCTCGGGGCGGGGCGAGCTTCATCTCACCATCCTGCTCGAGAACATGCGCCGCGAAGGCTACGAGCTCGCGGTGTCGCGGCCGCGGGTCGTGATGAAGCAGGTCGCAGGTGTCAGGCACGAGCCGTTCGAAGTCCTCACCGTCGATGTCGAGGAGCAGCATCAGGGCGCGGTAATGGAAGCGCTCGGTGCCCGGCGCGGCGATCTCCTCGACATGATGCCCGACGGCCGCGGCCGCGTGCGGCTCGATTACCGGATTCCGGCGCGCGGCTTGATCGGCTTCCAGTCGGATTTCCTCAATCTCACGCGTGGCAACGGCCTCATGAGCCACGTGTTCGACGAATATGCCCCGGCGAAACCGGAGATTCCCTCGCGGCGCAACGGCGTCCTGATCTCGGCCGAGCAGGGCGAGGCGGTCGCCTATGCGCTGTGGAAGCTGCAGGAACGCGGACGCATGCTGGTGAGCCCCGGGGAGCGCGTGTACGAAGGCATGGTGGTCGGCCTTCACAGCCGGGACAACGACCTCGTCGTGAACCCCGTGCGCGAGAAACACCTCACCAATATCCGGGCCGCGGGCAAGGACGAGGCGATCCTGCTCACTCCGCCGATCAGCTTGACGCTCGAGCTCGCGGTGGAGTTCATCGAGGACGACGAGCTGATCGAGATCACCCCCAAGTCGATCCGCGTGCGCAAGCGCCATCTCTTCGATCACGAGCGCCGGCGCGCCTCGCGCGCCGAGCCGCGTGCAGCCTCGGAAACTCCCGCAGCCGAGACTGCGGATTAGGACCTTCAGGCCATCCGGTAGCGCTTCAAGGCTTTTTCGTCCCAGACCACCCCGGTTCCGGGACGCTCCGGGATGACCGCCGCCCCGTCGACGATGGCGAGCGGCTCTTCGAGGATCGCGTCGGCCCAGTCCACGTATTCCAGGAAATGGCAGGTCGGCGTGACCGCAAGAACGTGCGCGCTCGCCTCCGGAAAAAGATGGGAGGACATCGGCATCGCGCGTTCCGCGGCGAGCTTTGCGGCGCGCTGCCAGCCGGTGACGCCGCCTATCCTTTCGAGGTCCGGCATCACGCAGTCGCACGCGCCCGCTGCGAGCGCTTCGGCCATCTGCTCGGGGAGCGAAAAATTCTCGCCGATCTGCACCGGCGTCGCGAGCTCCCGGGTGAGCTCCGCGCAGCCGCGGTAATCGTCGTGGCGGATCGGTTCCTCGATCCAGAAGAGGCCTTCGCCGTCGATCGCCCGGCCGCGCCGGAGCGCCTCCGCGACCGAGAGCGCCTGGTTGAAATCGACCATAAGCTCGACCCTTTCGGGCAGGCGCTTGCGCACGGCGCGAACCGCGGCGAGATCGGCTTGCAGGTTCGGGTATCCAAGGCGGAGCTTCACCGCGCGAAATCCCTTCTCGAGAAGTTTTTCCGCTTCGTCGGCCGCCGCCTCCGGCGCCATCAGTCCCAGGCCGTTGCTGTTGTACGCGGGGATGGGGCGCGGCACGCCACCGAGCAGCGCGACCAGAGGTTTCCCGGCGGCGATCGCGAGCGCGTCCCAGCAGGCGACGTCGAACCCGGACATCGCCATGCGCACGATGCCCTGCACGCCGATCAGTTTGAAGCGGCGCGCAAGCTTCGCCCAGAGATCGGCGGGGACGACGCGATCGCCCTTCACGCTGCGCTCTACTTCTCCGAGCACCGTCGCCATCGCCGGCGCCACTGCGTTTAGATAGCAGAAAAGATAGGAACGACCTGTGACGCCTTCCTCGGTCTCGAGATCGACTAGGAGAAGCGGCGCGCTGCGTATTGTCCCGGCGCTCGTGCCGAGCGGCAGCTTCATCGGAACCTCGACGCCGGTCGCGCGGAGCGCGCGCACGGTGAGCCGCGGCGGGTTCACGCGGGCTTTCCGCCTTCGGCGTATAGCGCGAGGATGTCCCACACCGCGCGGTTTGCCGGAGTCGGCACGCCGGCCGCGGCGCCGAGCTGCACCACGCCGCCGGAGAGCCACTCGACTTCGAGCCGATTGCCGCGTAGAAGGTCGTGCGCCATGGAAGCGACCATGTCGTCGGGAAGCCCATCGGCGCGAGCGAGGCAGGCGTCGGCATAGTCCGCGGGAAGGGCGATACCCTGCGCGCGCCCGACCGCGACGACTTCGCGCATGATCTCGAGCAGGAAGGCGCGGGTGCGCGGATTCTTCCGGATCGGTCCTATGGTCGCGCGCATCGCGGCGGTGGTCGCCGACAGGCCCACGAGGAACACGTACTTCTCCCAGATGGCGCGGCGCACGTCGCCGGAGAGCTCCGAGGTCACGCCCGACTTGAGCAGCGCTTCGTGCAGAAAGCGGGCGCGTTCGGAGGGCTTGCCGTCGTATTCTCCGAGCAGCACGCGCTGCATCGCCCCCGTTTGGAGGATCACGCCGGGGCGCGCGATGGTCGTGCCGACGTAGCACACGCCGCCCATCACGGGCGCATCGCCCAGCTCGCGGCGCAAGATGTCGTCCTTGATCACGCCGTTCTGCAGCGAGAGCACCCCGGTGCCGGGCTTGAGGAGCGGCTTGATCCGCCGGATTGCAGCCTCCGTGTCCCACAGCTTCACCGACAGGATGACGAGATCGACGGTCCCTAGCGACGTGGGATCGTCGGTGGCGCGGACAGTGGGGATGCGGATGTCGCCGTGCACTTCGCTTTCGATGACGAGGCCGCGCTCGCGCATCGCGGCGAGATGCGCGCCGCGCGCGATGAAGCTCACGTCGTAGCCGGCATGCGCGAGCCTCCCGCCGAAGAAGCCGCCCACGCCGCCTGAGCCCATCATTGCGATCTTCATGGGTCGAATGGTAACCTGCCTCGTCCCGAGCAAAGGAGGAATCATGATCCGTTTGGGTCTTCGCGCCGCCGCTGCGGCGACGATGGCGCTTTGTGCGCTCGCACCGATCACGGTCGTTGCGCAGACCTGGCCGACCAAGCCGGTGAAATTCGTCGTTCCGTTCCCTCCGGGTGGCTCGGTCGATCCGCTCGCGCGCATCCTGGGCGCGAGGCTCGCGGACTCTCTGGGGCAGCAGTTCATCATCGAGAACAAGACCGGCGCGGGAGGCTCGATCGGCACGGCGTTCGTCGCGAAGAGCGCTCCGGACGGCTACACCTACGTGGTCGTGTTCGACACCCACGCGGTGAACCCGGCGCTGATCCCGAACCTCCCGTACGACACCGTCAACGATTTCGCCCCGGTGATGCTCGTCGGCACGGCGCCGATGGCGATCGTCACCAACGTCGGGAAACCCTACAAGAATATCGGCGACGTGATCCGGGCGGCCAAGGCGAAGCCGGAGGCGCTCAGCATCGGCTCGGTGGGCAACGGCAGCCTCGGACACCTCGCCATCATCCTCGTGCAGCAGGCGGGCGGATTCAAGGCCACCCACGTTCCCTACAAGGGGGGCGGGCCGATGATGGCGGACGTGATGGGAAGCCAGATCGATCTCGGCATCGCGTCGGTGGCGGCGCTCTCCGCGAACGTGAAGGGCGGGAAGCTGCGCGCGCTCGCCCTCACCGGCGACAAGCGCTCGCACACCATGCCCGACGTTCCGACCCTCGCCGAGCAGGGGTTTCCGGGCTTCTCCGCGTTCGCCTGGTGGGGCATCTTCGCGCCGGCCGGAACTCCCAAGCCGGTCCTCGACAAGTTCCACGCCGAGCTGGTCAAGGTGCTCAACCAGCCGGACCTGCGCAGGCAGCTGACCGAAACCCTCGGCATGGATCTCGCCTCGAGCAGTCCGGAGGCGTTGCAGAAATTTCTCATAGGCGAGATCAATCGCTGGGGCGATGTCGTGCGGAGCAACAACGTCCACGCGGATTGACGGAGCGATGAGAATCGCTTGGGGCATCTTGAGTGCGGCGCTGTTGTGCGCTTCCGCCGCGGGGCAGGACTATCCGGGAAAACCGGTGCGGCTCCTCATCGGTTTCCCCCCCGGCGGCAACGTCGACGTCGTCGGCCGGATCGTGGCGCAGAAGATGGGCGAAGGGTTCGGCCAGCAGGTCCTCCCGGAGAACCGCACCGGCGCGGGCTCAATCATCGCCAACGAACACGTAGCCAAGTCCGCCGCGGACGGCTACACGCTGCTCGTCGTGAGCGGCGCCTTCGTCACGCAGGCGGCGACCATGAAGAAGCTTCCCTACGATCCGGTCCGGGATTTTTCCTTCATCTCCACGCTGGTAACCTATCCGCTGGTGTTCTCGGTGCGCTCCGACTCGCGTTTCCGGACGCTCGATGAATTCATCGATTTCGTGAAGAGCAATCCCGGAAAGGTGAACTACCCCTCGCCGGGGATGGGAACGCTCTACCACCTCGCGGGCGAGATGTTCGTTTCCATGGCGGGAATCGACATGCAGCACGTGCCGTTCCGCGGCGGCTCGGAGCCCCTGACCGAAGTGCTCTCAGGTCGCATGGAGCTGCTTATCGACGCGCTCACCAACTCCTACCCGCATATCCAGGGCGGCAAGTTCAGACCGCTCGCGGTCTCGTCGCTTGCGCGCTCGGCCTCGCTGCCGAATGTGCCGACCGTCACGCAGAGCGTGCCGGGCTACGAGGCGAGCTCCTTTCTCGGCATCGCCGGTCCGCCGGGATTGCCGGGCGCGATCGTCGAGCGGATCAACCGCGAGGTGAGGCGCGTCGTCGCGCTCCCCGAAATCGCGCAGCGCTTCGCCGAATGGGGCGGCGCGCCGAGCGCGAGCAGCCCGGAGGAAATGCGCCTCCACGTCCGATCCGAGATCGAAAAATGGAAACGCGTCGTCGAGACGAGAAAGATCGAGTTGCCGTGATCAAGAGAAATTCGCTTACGCCCGCGGCGCTTCTCCTGCTGACCCTGGCCTGCGCCGGGGCGGCGGCGCAGGCACAGATGCCGTATCCGTCGAAGCCCGTACGCTTCATCGTGCCCTCCGCGGCCGGCGGCGGCACGGACATCATCGCCCGCGCCCTCGCGCAGAAGCTCTCCGAATCGCTCGGGCAGCAGTTCGTCGTCGACAATCGCCCCGGCGCCGGCCAGATGATAGGCATCGAGCTCGCCGCCAAATCGGCCGCCGACGGGCACACTATCCTGATGGCCGCGAGCACTCTCGCGATCAATCAGATCATGTACAAGACGGTGCCCTACGATCCGCTGCGCGATTTCGCGCCGATCACCCAGGCGGCGTCGCTCGCCAACGTGCTGGTGGTACACCCTTCCCTCCCGGTGAAATCGGTCTCGGAATTGATCGCGTATGCAAAACAACGCCCGGGCCAGCTCAATTTCGCATCGGCGGGCATCGGCACCTCGCCGCAGATGTCGGTCGAGCTCCTGAAGAGCATGGCGGGAATCGAGATGGTCCACATCCCCTACAAGGGCACAAGTCCCGGCGTGGTGGACCTGCTCGCGGGGCAGGTCTCGGTGATGGCGCCGAATCTTCTCACCGCGCTGCCGCACATCAAGGCGGGAAAGCTGCGCGCGCTCGCGGTGACGAGCGCGAAACGAAGCGAAGGCTTGCCGGACGTTCCGACGATGGCCGAATCCGGTCTTCCGGGCTACGATTCGACCCAGTGGTACGGCGTGCTCGCGCCGGCGGGAACCTCGCGTGCGATCGTCGCGCGCCTGCACGACGACATCGTGCGCGCCCTGCGTGCACCCGAGGTCATGCAACGCCTTGCCGCGGACGGCGCGGAGCCCGTCGGCAGCAGTCCGGAGGAATTCGCCGCGTTCATCAGGTCTGAGATCGACAAATGGGCCAAGGTCGCGCGCGCCGCTGGAATCCGCGCCGAATGAATCTGCGCTGCGGCCTGTTCGCCTTCCTCGCGGGGGTGGGTTGCAGCGCGCTCGCCCAGGGCTATCCGGAGCGCCCGGTCCGCCTGGTCGTTCCTCAGGCGGCAGGGAGCGCGACCGACACGGTGGCGCGCATTCTCGCCGCCGAGCTGCCGAACCAGCTCGGACAGCCTGTGATCGTCGAGAACAGACCGGGGGGCGCGCTGACGATCGGGCTGGACATCACCGCGAAGTCCGCGCCCGACGGCTACACCATCGGCATGGGACCGGTGGGGGCGCTCGCGATCACGCGCCACATGGTTGCGAAACTTCCCTATGACATCGAGCGGGATTTCCAGCCGATCGCGCTCGTGACCCGCGGGCACCTGCTGCTGGCGGTTTCGCCTTCGCTCGCGGTGAATTCGGTGCAGGAGCTGATCGAGTACGCGCGGAAGAACCCGGGCAAGCTCATGAACGCGTCCTCGAGCAACGGCTCGCCGGGACACGTCGGCGGCGAGCTCTTCAAATACATGACCGGCACCGAGATTGTCCACATCCCTTACAAGGGCGGTGCCATGGCGATCAGCGACCTGATCGCCGGCCACGTGCAGGTGATGTTCGAGAGCCTCAACTCGATCTCCACTTTTGCGCGCTCGGGCAAGGTCAAGGCGCTCGCCGTGAGCGGCCCGCGGCGCTCACCGGGCTTTCCCAACCTGCCGACGATCGCGGAGGCGGGAGTTCCGGGCTACGACGCGACGACCTGGAGCGGCGTGATCGGACCTGCGGGAATGGCGAGGCCCCTCGTCGACAAGCTGAATTCCTCGATCAACAGGGCGATCGTCTCGCCCATGTTCAAGGCGAGGTTCGGCGAGATCGGGGACGAGCCGGCGGGAGGCACTCCCGAGGAGTTCGCGGAAGTGATCCGCAGGGATTCGGCGAAGTGGGCCGAAGTCGTGAAGCGCTCCGGGGCCAAGATCGATTGAAGACCCTGTAGTCCGTTACGCGCTTCGTGCGTTCATTTGTGAATCGGCGCGCGTCGCGCATGTCACAATTTGTGACAATTCGTTACCACGGCGACCAGGTGCCCTTGCTAGCATGCGGATGTCGAACGGGACGGGAGAGGCGATCATGAAGCGGATGAAAGCAGCCTTGACCTTGAGTGCAGTCTTGTTGGGTGCGACAGCCAGCGCTCCGGCGTTGGCCTGGCACTACGGGCGCGTGCACTTCGGCGTCGTAATCGGCGCTCCGTTCTATCCCTGGTATTACCCGCCTTACCCCCCCTACTACTACTATCCCCCGGTCGTCGCGGCGCCGGCGCCGCCGCCGACTTACATCGAACAGGGCAGTGCGCAGCCCGCACCGGCGCAGCAGGGTACTTGGTACTACTGCGCCGAATCCAAGACCTATTACCCGTACGTCAAGGAATGCCCCGGAGGCTGGCAGCGCGTGACGCCGCAGCCGGCGCCCGGCGGCTGACACAAGGTCACCTCCATCATGAAACTCCTGCGAATTTCCCCTCTGCTCATGGGCGCGTTGCTGCTGGGCGCGTGCGTGAGCATGCCCAAAGGTCCCAGCGTGATGGTGCTGCCGGGTTCCGGCAAGAGCTTCGACCAGTTCCGCTACGACGATGTCGAGTGCCGCAATTTCGCCGAGTTCCAGGTAGGCGGCAAGTCGTCTGAAGACATCGCCGCGGAAAGCGCGGCGAAAAGCGCCGTCGTTGGAACCGCCATTGGAGCGGCCGCAGGCGCCGCGCTCGGCGGGCGAAGCGGCGCGGCAGCAGGGGCCGGCGGCGGGCTTCTCATCGGCTCGGCGGCCGGGGCAGGCGCCGGAGAAACTTCCGCGTACGGATTGCAGCGGCGCTACGACTACGCCTACATCCAGTGCATGTACGCAAAGGGCCACAAGGTTCCCGTGTCCGGTCGCCTGACCTCCTCTGCACCGGCCGCTCCCAGCTACGCTCCGCCGCCTCCCCCTCCGCCCCCTCCGCCCCCGCGTTGAATGGGGGCATGAACGCAAGACATCTGACGGTCGCCTTCGTCGCCGCGACGACGTTCGCGGGGACGCTCGCGCAGGCGCAGGGCGCGTGGCCGTCGAAACCGATCCGCTGGATCGTGCCGTTTCCGCCCGGCGGACCCGCCGACGTAGTGACGCGCCTCGTTTCCGCGAAGCTCGCCGAGCGCGTGGGTCAACCCGGCATCGTCGAGAATCGCGGGGGGGCCGGAGGCAACGTCGGCCACGAAGCGGCGGCGAAGTCCGCGCCCGACGGCACCACCGTGGTGTTCGTCGTTCCGGCGATCATCACCAACCCGTTCTTCCTCAAGGCCAGCATCGACCCGTTCAGGGAGCTCGCCCCGGTCATCCATCTGGACAGCGCGTCGATGGTGTTGCTGACCCACCCGGGGTTTCCCGCGAACACGGTGGCGGAGGTCATCGCGCAGTCGCGCGCAAAGCCGGGCAGCGTCAGCTGCGCTTCCTCCGGCGCGCTTCCGCAGGTCGGCTGCGAGATGCTGCGATCCCACGCCGGCGCCGAGATGATCATGGTGCAGTACAAAGGCAATGCTCCTGCGTTGAACGCGCTGATGGGCGGGGAGGTGAACCTCCTTTTCGAGGTCGTCAACATCGCGCAAGGGCAGGTCAAATCGGGCCGCGTGCGCGCGATCGCTTCGACCAATCCGAAGCGCGGCATAGGTCCCTTCGGCGAGCTCCCGGTGCTGGCCGAGACGATACCGGATTTCGAGCTCGTCACCTGGCACGGCGTGATGGTGCCGGCCGCGACCCCGAGGGAGATCGTGCTGCGGCTGAACCGTGAAATCCAGGCGGTGCTGGGAGAGCCCGACATCCGCCGGCGATTCGCCGACGGCGGCCTCGACATCACGGGCGGGACGCCCGAACAATTCGAAGCGATCCTGAAGCGCGATTACGCCAAGTACGGAAAAATCCTGACGGGGGCGGGAATCAAGCCAGAGTAAGGCGCCCGGGAGCAGATTCAGCCGCCGCCATCGCTCCGGCGTTGTCGCGCAGCAGCTTGGAGAAGTCCTCTGCGGCCTGCGGCCTGCGGAAAAAATATCCCTGGAACTCGTGGCATCCGTGCTCGGTGAGAAAGTCGAGCTGCTCCTGGGTCTCGACCCCTTCCGCGATCACTTTCAGCCGGAGGCTGTGCGCCATCGCGATGATCGCCTGCGTGATCGCGACGTCGTCCGGATCCTGCGGGATGTCCTTGATGAAAGATCGGTCGATCTTGATGCAGTCGAACGGGAACCGCTTGATGGACGCGAGAGACGAGTAACCTGTGCCGAAGTCGTCGATCGCGAGGCGGATGCCCATCGACTTGATCCCGTCGAGTATCTTCTTCGAGCTCGTGGTGTCCTTCATGACCATGCTCTCGGTGATTTCGAGCTCGAGGCAGTTCGGCGTCAGCGCGCTCTCGGAGAGGGCCCGCTCGATCTCGCGCAGCAGATGCTTGTCCTCGAACTGCCGCGCCGACAGGTTCACCGAAACGGTCAGCGGGGTCGCGACGCGGCTCTGCAGGGTCTGGTTGTACGCGCACCCGATTCTGAGCACCCAGGCTCCGATCGGTACGATCAGCCCCGAGTCTTCGGCGTGCCCGATGAACTCCAGGGGAGGAAGCAATCCGAGCTCGGGATGCTGCCATCGGATCAGCGCCTCCATGCCGGTGATCCGGCCGGTATTGATCTCGACCTTGGGTTCGTAGTGGAGGATGAATTCGTTTCGCTCCAGCGCGCCCTGCAACCGGGTCTCTTTGGCAATCCTGGCGGACAGGTGATCGTTCATTTCCCCCGAATAAAACAGATAATTGTTCTTGCCCTGCTCTTTGGCGCGGTAGGTGGCGATGTCGGCGTTCTTCAACAGACTCGCGAAGTCCGCGCCGTCGTTGGGGTACAAGCTGATTCCGATGCTCGCCGTCAGGTGGCAGGTCTCCCCTTCGAGCATGAACGGCCAGCGCAGGGCATGGAGGATCTTCTGGGCGACGCTGACCACGTCGCCCGGCTCGGAAAAGTCCTCGATGAGCGCGACGAATTCGTCGCCGCCGAAACGGGCGATGGTGTCGCTTTCCCTCAGGCACATTCTCAGACGACCCGCGGCCTCCTGGAGCAGCCGGTCGCCGAAGGGGTGGCCGAGCGTATCGTTGATGAACTTGAAGCGGTCGAGATCGAGGAACAAGAGCGCCATCGTCTTGCGATAACGCTGCGCGTTGTTGAGCGCATGGGCGAAGCGCTGGTTGAACATGTAGCGGTTGGGCAATCCCGTCAGGGTGTCGTGCGTCGCGACGTAGAGCAGATTCTCTTCGGCCTGCTTGCG
>WNFF01011360.1_pt1 | contig 10708 bp, 13 predicted proteins | sample 5400441 | NCBI WGS metagenome assembly WNFF01 (sample SAMN13153345, study PRJNA577476) | soil metagenome | isolation source: 120 cm saprolite under Douglas fir tree site 2 hole 3 replicate 1 | place: USA:California | collected 2015-04-18
ATACCAGCCCGACTTCGACCGGCGACGATGTGTTTCTCCAGATACGGCCTTCGCCGCGCAAAGACGGCCACCCCACGATAACCGCCGACAGCGTTCAGAAGGACTTCGCCACGTTCTTCACCGACTGCGAGAACAAGCTGAAGAATCCTCTGGAGCAGTGGCCGAAGCTGTGGGGCGATCTGCCCGGGGACTACACGACCCAGCAGGAGAATCTGTTAAAGAACTCCGGGGAAGCGCTTTGGCCGTTCAATGAAGCCAAAATCAAGGCCGACGAGTGGCCGGTCTATTATGTAGGCGCGTTCCCTTACTGCTTCGCGCTGCCGAAAAAATACCCCGGCACCGGCCCGGAGCTGCGGATGGGCCAGGCGCCGGGAACGCATTGGTATCACGCTCACAAACATGGTTCCACCGCCATGAACGTATCGAACGGCATGGCCGGCGCGTTCATCATCGAAGGCGACGAGTATGACGGCAGACTGAATGCCTTCTACAACCACTACCGAAAAAATACGAAGATCGACTGGACGCGCCAGCAGCCGACCCTGGTGGTGAACCAGCTGGGCACCACGCCAAACCTGGAGCGCGGCACCGGCGCCCCGCCGCCATTCTCAGTCAACGGTCAGCAACAGCCGACGCTGACCATGTACCCGGGCCAGGTGCAACTCTGGCGGATCGTCAATGCCTCGCCGATCAACGGTTTTTACTTTTTCGGTCTGCCCGAAGGCTTCACCTGGAAACAAACAGCGCAGGACGGCGTGCAGTTTGACGATCTGAACTACCAGAAACGGGCACAACGTCCGGTCTTTGTGGCCGCGGGCAACCGGGTCGACATCCTTGTCCGCGCCCCTGAAAAACCCTCGGGTCAGCGCGGCGCAAAAGTCCACCAGGGTCGTCTCCTTGTTTTCCCTTGTGCTCAACGGCTCCGGTCCCGCGATGCCATTGATGCCGCACGCGCCGCCTCGTCCGAAATTCCTGGCGGACATCAAAAAAGGCGAGGTTGACGGCCATCCGCGCACCCTCGAGTTCGAAACGACCGGTCCCGCCTCAGGGCAGGCGCAGCACACGATCAACGGCAAAAAATTTGAAGAGGGCAAGCCGCTGGAGATCGAGTCGCTCAACATCGCCGAGGAATGGACGATAAAGAACAAAACGGTCGGCACGCTCATCGATCATCCTTTCCACATCCACGTGAACCCGTTTCAGGTCACTGAGGTATTCGATCCGAACGCCCCGCTGCTGAACAGTCAGGGCTTTCCGGTCAGGGACAAGGACCAAAAAGTGGTCCCGCTCTATGTGGTCAGCGTCCCTCCGCAGCCGAAACTCCAGCCAGGCCAGTGCTGGCTGAACCCGAATGATCAGACAACGTGGCATAACTGCAACACGTCACTGGGAACCTATCCCGCCATGACAAATATCTGGTGGGATGTGTTTCCGATCCCGTCCGGCATCAAGTCGGGGGAGATCATCATTCCGGGCTACTTCAAGATGCGCAGCCGCTTTGTCGACTATCGCGGCTCCTACGTCCTGCACTGCCACATTCTGGCGCATGAGGATCGCGGCATGATGATGGAAGTCGATCTGGACGTGAAAAATAAAGTGCCGATGCAGCATCACTAACAATCACAGCTTACGAAAAGAGGTGTAAGACCATGGCGACAGTCACAGTATCCATTAAGAACATGAAATTCCAGCCGCCGACGATCGAAGTCAAGGCGGGCGATTCGGTCCAGTGGAAGAACGAAGCGAATATGGCCCACACGGCTACTTCGGACAGCGACGCGTGGGACACCGGGGACATTGAGGCCAACGCGACTTCGAAGGCGATTGCTTTCCCCGCGAAAGGCAGCAATCCGTATCACTGCGAAATACACCCTGGCATGAAAGGCTCGGTTGTGGTTAAGTAGGCAACTATCTCTTCGCGCTCGACGGCGCTCGCAAGATCGCCGGCAATACGACCGCCTCAGCAAACGCGAACGACCGGCCGAGCCGAGTGATTGAGCGAAAGCAGGTTCCTCTGCCGCTGCGCGGCTTCGGAATGACAAAAGAGAGAGTTACTTCGGGGTTGGATTCAGGGTGTCAAAATGCCAGCAGCCAGAAGCTCTTCCTAGCTCTTCACAATCTTGAGCGTATCGGCGGCGAGAATTTTCTTGATCTGGTTGCGGGCGTGGAGAGCCCAGGGCCCTACGCTGTCGAGTTTGGTGTAGGCCTGCCAGTGGGTGAGCGCCTTGCGGGGACGGCGGGATTTTTCATAGGCCAGCGCCAGGTTGTAATGAGCGTCGGCATAGGTGGGCGCCAGGGCGATGGCGGCGTGATAGGCGTTGATGGCTTCCTGAAGACGTCCGGTTTCGTCAAGCACGTTGCCGAGGTCGAAGTACGCGAGGGCATAGCGCGGATCCACGGCTACGGCCTGGCGGTAAAAACGTTCGGCCTGCGTGAAGTCCTGGCGATTGTAGTAAAGCGTGCCCAGATTGATGAAGGCGGCGGCATGGCCAGGATCGAGTTCTGTGCAGTGACGGTAGGCCTCGATGGCGTCCGTCCACGTGGTGGGGTCTTCTTCCATCGCCACCCCGCGCGCGAAGAATTCAGCGGCGGTTTCAGCGGTGCGAATATCCTGAATTTTCGAGGGTTCCAGAAGCTTGCGATCGGTGAAATCCATTACAAACTGGCCGTCCAGCGGCTCAACCGCCGAGCCATGATGGCGGAAGGCGACACGCGATTTGCTGGCAAAGGCGCTCGCTTCGAGCAGGGGATTTTCCATTCCGGCAACCTGCTGCTGCATGGCGAGCAGCGAATCGCGAATCACCGCGGGACGCACACGCTTGGCGCGCAGCTCACGCAGCTTTCGCAGTTGCAGAAGGTCAAAAAAGGAATAGGAATCCGCGACAGGTATGAGGCCGGATTTCTCCCAGCCCGCCAACTGTCGGGTGCTAATGCGAAGAATTCGCAGGACGTCCGCTCGTTGGTATCTTTCCACTGGTTTGGCTATGTGTATTGAGCCATCAACATTATGCTTAACCAGTGCCCTGCATGGCAAGGGCAAAGTTGCTGAAAGCAAGGGGGAAAGGCCATTTTCATGTGGAAAACCCGGTAGTATCTCCGGGGGTACCTGGCCCTTCAGTGTGGCTCCTCAGTGAACGGATATCCGCTGGTCATATCCGTCGGTCATGCCCGGCCGGCCTTATCGCCCGACCTTAAAGGCGTGATAGGCTGTGCAGAGTTTTTCAAGTCTCAGGTCAGAGAAAAGGCGGCCTCTATGGCATCATCCGAATTGGGATTAGGTTTAGGAACACAGACTGCAACCGACCCTCAGGCTCAAACGAAGTACATGCTGGCGGTCGCCAAAGGCAACATCAAACGCGGCGCGGGCTGGTTTGACGTGATCGCCGGTCTCTCCGTGGTAAACGCGATTCTGGCGATGATGGGCAGCTGGGTGTTCCTGGCCGGACTCGGCATTACCACCGTCGCCAACCAGGTGGGCGCCTCGTTCGGCACTTCCGGACGCGCCATCGGCTTCATCATCACACTCGTGGCGGCGGGGGTGTTTGTGATGCTGGGGCACTTCGCCAAACAGGGGCAGACTTGGGCCCTGATTCTGGGTATCGTCTTTTTACGCTCTCGATACGGTGCTGGTTCTGATCTTCATGACTCAGGCCTGGCTCATGATCGCCTTCCACGCTTATGCGCTGTTTATGATCGCCAAAACATTTTCGGCCATCAAACTCTACGAGCAGGCGAAAGAGCAGGCGGCTGCGCAGGGCATCATGGTCTAGAGCCACATTTTGATCAAACCCGCAGAGACGTAGCTTGCTACGTCTAAAAGCCGGCGGGCTTATGCACCACATCGCATGGTTGATTTCGGCCACCGAAAGACAGTCGCCTCGGCCCATCCGGCAATCGCGGCCCTTTACGCGCTTTCTTTCCTCTTTTAGAATTGAAAGGCAGGCCGACGTAGCTCAGTTGGTAGAGCAGTCGATTCGTAATCGACAGGTCATCGGTTCAAGTCCGATCGTCGGCTCCAGAATTTTCTTTCCCGCCGGAAATCAGCCGCGAATCAACGCGAATCAGAATAAGGCTCCAGATTCTCAATCTTAATCGGGTTTTTCATTCGCGTTGATTCGCGTTCATTCGCAGCTGATTCCTATCGCGGGCCTTGCGAAGCAGGTCTCTTTTTGGCGATACTGCGAACCATGCGACTCGTCATGGTCCTCGCGCTTTTTCTGCTTGCGATTTCGGCCGAGGCCCAAACCAGAACAGTCGCCCTCACGTTTGACGATCTACCCCTTGCCGATGCCGGAGCGCCGACGAACGCGGCCCCGACCGACCGCCTGGCGGAGACTCGGGCCGTCAACGAAACCATTCTGAGGGCCCTGAAAAAACACCACGCGCCCGCCATTGCCTTCGTGAACGAAAAGAAAGTCGGGGACTCGGACGCTATCCGCAAGGTTCTGGGTGAATGGGTTCGCAACGACCAGGACCTGGGCAATCACACATTTTCACATCTCGATCTGGATAAGGCGTCCGTGGAGGAATTTGAGAAGGAAGTGATCGATGGCGAAGCCTCGATCAAGCCGCTGATGTCCGCCGCCGGCAAGCCGCTGCATTATCTGCGCTTCCCTTTCAACCACACCGGCGACACGGCGGAAAAGCAGAATGGCGCTGCCACTTTTCTGAAACAGCGCGGCTATGAAGTCGCCGCCTGCACGATCGACGGCTCCGACTTTGTCTTCGCCCGTGCTTACCGCCTGATGCTGGACAATAAAGACGCCGCCGCGTCCGTCCGCCTGCGGGCGGCCTATCTCGATTACACCCGCCAGGAGATCGAGTATTACACGAACCTGCACCGACAGATTTTCGGGCATGAGATTCCGCATGTGATGCTGTTGCATGCCAGCCGGCTGAACGCCGATACGATTGAGCAGATTCTGAAACTTTTTGAGCAGATGAAATACCGATTTGTCACCCTCGCGGAGGCGCAATCCGACAAGGCTTATCAGACTCCGGATACCTACGTTACAGCCCATGGCCCGATGTGGGGCTATCGCTGGGCCAGAGATTTGAATATCAAAGTGGACGGACGACTGGAGCAGGAGCCGCCGGCGTGGGTGACGGAGTATCAGTGACTGGTGGAAGGCTATGAACCCCAACGTCTACATCATCGCCGGACCGAACGGAGCGGGTAAAACGACCTTTGCCCGGAAATTTCTGCCTAATTACGCCGATTGTCGAAATTTTATCAATGCCGACCTGATCGCCCAGGGCCTGTCGCCCCTCGCTCCGGAAACCGCGGCGTTTCGCGCAGGCAGACTCATGCTCAATGAAATCGAGTTCCAGGCAAATCGCGGCGCCGATTTCGGCTTTGAAACAACACTCTCGGGCAGAGGACATCTGAAATTGATTCGAGGACTTAAAGATCGCGGCTATCAGGTCCACTTTTTCTTTATCGGACTGCTGAGCGTTGAACTGGCACTGTCCAGAATCCGGCAACGGGTTTCAAAAGGCGGACACAATGTCAGGGAATCCGACGTTCGTCGCCGCTTCGACCGCTCCGGCAGAAATTTTTTCGGCCACTATCGCCCTCTCGCGAGTTCATGGTTTCTGTTCGATAACTCCGCGGGAGCGCCGACTCTCATTGCATTGGAGCAGCAGGGCAAAGTGCGTATAATCGAACATGAATCGTACGACACATTGGTATTGCGCTATGGGAAACTCGGTTAAACCTTCAACGAGCGTGCTCGAATTGCCTCTCGCTCAGCGTGCCGAGATGGCCTTTAAGGAAGCGGTCCGCGAAGTGGTCAACGAACATGCCGGCCACGGGTGGCCTCTCTACATCTGGCGCGAGGGAAAAGTTATCGAAGTTTCCGGCGAGGAACTGAAGCGGTTGGCTGCCGATAACGAATAAACCCCGATTTTACCAGGCTTCCCTTCCCTAACATTCAATTCGTACTCGGCGCGGCATTGAAATACCGCTGTTTTTCATTCGTCCCCTGCGGAGACTCGAATCGGCGGTCCTTCGCTACCCGCCGTTGAAACGGCGGGCTATTTTCAGGCGTCCCCGCGGGCACTTGAGTTTATTCTCTCCGCTTTTCCTTTGCGTCCTTTGCGGTGAATCTTTTCATTGGTGAATCTCTTTCGTTACATCCCGGGCTTTGCTTTTGGTTTTCCGCATCACGTATATTGAAAATCAGAGTCCTCATGCGCGAACGCAACCGGAATTCGGCTCTTTTTCGATTCGCCACCCGAGCGATTGTTCCGCTGGCAGCCATGCTGGCTGCGCCGATGCTCTGGTCGCAGTCCTCTACGGCCGAGAGCGGAGAACCGCCGGACATAGGCACAAACACAAAATCAGCCTGCTCGAATTCCAAAAAGATCAAGTTCAAGATGCGCGGCGGTCCTGTCTTCATCACCGCCGCATCCGGCGCGGTCATTTTTGAAACCGGGATGGCTGTCGATGCCGACGGCGCTCCCAACGCCTACGCTCCGCACAACCGGGGACTGGATCGTCTGGAAAATGCCCGGCGTGGCCATCACTGGGTGGGCATCGCCACCGACCAACACGGCCATCCGTTCGTACAGAAGCGGGGCCGATACCGCGGATATTACGTCTCGACCACTTCGCTGGAGAACGCTGAGATTCACGATCCCGCCAATCCTCGCAAGTATGTGAATGCAACGAAAATTCCCTACATTGTGCTGCCTCCCGAGGTAGCGGAGCGATTCGATATCTCGCTGGGCGACATGGCCGTGGTGATCAACAAGCGGAATGGCAGATCTTCCTTCGCAATCTTTGCGGACACAGGCCCAAGCCACCAGATCGGCGAGGGTTCCATTGCCCTGGCCAAAGCGCTGGGTTTGCCGTCTGATCCGCGCATCGATACCACAGAAGGCGGATTGCTCTATATGGTCTTTCCCGGCTCCGGCCTGGGACCTGGAAAACTGCGCACGCGCGATGAGATTAATGAGGAGACGGCTGCGCTCTATGAAAGCTGGGGCGGGAAAGAACAGCTTCAGGCGTGCTCGCTGCTGCCGGGGCCTTCGGGAGGATATGAGGAATCGATTTTGGGATCACAGACCCTTACACCTCGCCCGCCCGCGGAAAATATCGCTTCGAATAAACCAGCAGCACCAGTAAACCCACCGCAAAGAGCATCCCTAATCCCATCGCGAAAGTCATGAAACCGGGATTCGTCTTGAAGATATCGAACGCCGGAGGGCTGATGCCCATGGTGCGATAGACTTCGTCCATGTAGGAATGCATATCCAGACGAAACATGGTCACCAGGCCGGACACGGTGCTGAACACCAGGAAGCCGATCGTCGTCCACCAGCCCTCGATGCGCAGCTTGAAGAGACCCCACGCACAATAGCCCGACAGCGTTCCCAGGATCAGCGAAATCAGCCGCGCTCCAACACCATGAACGACAAATCCGAAAACAATCGTCATGGGAATCAACGCCGCGGCCGCCAGCGCGCTCAAAGCTGAAAACGCATACCAGATCGCCAGAATGATGACCGGAACGGGGACCTGTCGGGTTGCCGGCTGGTTTGCAGACAGCGTTGTGGATGCGGGCACGGGGAGCGTCGCCGACGGTACCGTCGGAATGACCGGACCGGCAATTGCGGGCACGCCAAATCCCTGAACGCCGGACCGCTGCGCGCCGGCGGCCAGGCAGGTGGCTTTCACGTTTTTGCTCGCGTAGAAAAGCAGGAAGATCAGGGGCACCAGCACCATGAAAATGACCTGCGTCGTCACCATGACGGTCGTCATTATGCCCTGAAAGCCTTCCGGCAATGTGGCCCCGTTTTGGCCCATGGTCGCCTGCTGCTGCTTCAGAATCATCGGCAGCAGGAAGGCCACGCTCAGCGTGCCCAGAACGCCGAACGCGAGCCAGATGGAACTCAGGACGATCATGGCGATGCGCGCCCAGTTCCGCGCGCGTATCGAGCCGATGCCAACGGTCAGGTATACGGCGGCGAATGGCCCATAGAAAAGGAAGCCGATGAGGGCAAAGAGTCCTTTGGGCATGCCTGGCTGTCCCGGTGGCATGGGCATCGACGGGACCACCACCGTCATCATGACCACCATCAACAGGAAGAAACAGGCAATGAGAATCTCGATCACGCCAAAGGCGACCAGCCATCCCCGGCGGTCTTTGAAAGAAGGGGCGGCGGGCTGAATCGTCTGGCCATTTTCTCCCTGCGGCACGTGCGGGTTATCTGGGCATGAAGCATAACACGGTACTTGTCGCGGAGAGCCGGGAACTACTATATTTACGCGATGGGCGGCGGCATCACTCTTCCCCGATGATTATCTGCGGCATCATCCTTCTGATCGCGCTTCCTGTGCTGATGCTTGAAGCAAAGCTCACGGATCGCGACTGGTTCACGCGCAAATTCGGCGAGGCGCGCGGCCCGCGGATCGATCTCGTTGCCGCCGGCTTTGTGAGGGCGGCGGCGGGCGCCGCGTTTCTGATCATCATGATCCATTCCGTTCAGACGGGCCGGTTCGAGGGAGTCAGGATCAGCGCATCCCGCGCGGACAGCCCCTTCTGGTTCTGGAGCATCGTCGGGGTCTGCCTTCCCAGCGCAATCGGATTTACCCTGTGGGGATTCGCGGATCTGGTGAAAGGAATCAGGAACAGATAGATTGCCAAAATTGCCAAAATTTTTAATTGCCAAAATTGAGAGTCAAAAACATTTGCCGCTGTTTTTGACTTTCAATTTTGGCAATTACCAATTTTGGCAATCTCTATCTTTTTTTCTTCTTCCTGTCTTTGTACATTGTTTCCAGCAGATACTTCACCGAAGCACATTCCTGAATTACGGTTTCGAGTTTGGGAACGGTGGTGGTCAGTTCGTGCTCATCCACCACGCCGTCGGCCAGGGTGTCGGCGATGCTTTCGAGGGCCTGGCCTATATCGCGAATCAGGTTGGAGATGACCAGGAACTCCTTTTCCGAAGTGTGTTTCGGGTCGGGAATTTTGAAGGCCACGCGTCCGGCCTGCGATTCCAGAAGATCGAGCGGCTGATAGTCCTTCAGCAACAGGCAGATTTGGGGCAGAAGATAGGCCGGAAAATGCCGTTCTCCGCGCAGCCAGTACATCAGGGAACGGTAGTTGGTGCCCAGTTGCTGGGCCAGAAGCCGCAGATCGTACTCGGCTTTGGCTTCAACGGTCTGGCTTAAGACGGTCGGCAGGGTTTTGGAGGTCACATCGTAGTCCGTAAGCGCGTGTTTGTCCCGTTCAAAAATGCGGTCATTTTGAACAGCAGGAATGTTCATTGTAGCTGAATTGCGCAGAGCGCTTGCAGGTGGTTTAATCCTCCTGAGATCAGGAACGCGGGATTTGTGAAACGCTTTTGGGCCTGAGTTACGGTAACCGGTACAGGAACCAAAGATGATCACACAACCGCCATTTCCCCGTTGAAAGACGGCCGGCGACCGACTAGGATTATCCGGCGATTATTCTGTGGAACTTATTGAATCGGATACACTTGGAACCGCAGGCGAGCGGCCGGCGTAAAAGAACCGTAAGAGAAGCCGGACTTCCGGCGGTTTCAGCGGCACTATGGCAGGCATTATAAAGATGAGGCGCTCTCATGAGTTTTAAAGACCTGATCAGGAACGCAATTTTCGAGGAAGAGCCGCAGCAGGCGCATCCCGCGCAGCCGTCGGGGCCCGCGGCGCGGCCCTCGCGGCCGATCGCGGCGGCCATGACAACGGCACCGGCGATGCCGGTTAGCTCGGGCAGCACGACTCCCCTGCGCGACATGGGCGGCTCGGACGTTGGCCGCGACAATGAGTTCTATGGTCGACTGCTGAAGCAGACCGATTTTTCCGCGGTGCCCGATCTGGCGAAGATCGAGACCTACGCGGCCCCGCTGGCGGATGTCATTCCCGACAAGAGCATGCGTTACAAGGCGGCCATGGCCACGGCGAAGTCCCAGTCGGGGCTCACCAAAGCCGCGATTATGAAGGGCTTTGACGACCTGACGGCCACCCTGGAATCGGCATCCACCTCCTTCAGTCGGCAGACCGATGAAATCTCCAAAAACGAAATCGACGGCAAGGGCGGCCAGATTGCCGATCTGAACGCCTCCATCGAGCAGAAACAGAAAGAGATCGCCGACATGCAGCAGCAGGTCAGGGCGATGCAAACGCAGGCCGACACTTCGCGCGCGCGGTTGCAGCAGGCCCGGACCACGTTCCAGTCGGCCTACCAGCGGCGCAAGTCGGAAATCGAACAGCAACGCAGGGAATTCGAAACCCTTTTGCAGTAAGGAGACCATTATGGGAAGCAACGCGCCCGAATCACCGGTAATGCAGGGCTTGAAATCCTTCTGGCAACGGCCGGAAGGCACACTGGGAAAGATTATCCTCGTTCTGGGCGGGATCGGCCTGGTCTGGGGCGCCGCGACGTTTCTTACGCCCATCCTGGCGGCGCTGGCCGCGCTGACCGCCAGCGTGCTGACTCTGGGCGTTACGATCGCCGCGCTGCTGTTGTTTCTGTACATCGTTACCAACAAGCGCGTGCTGACTCTGGGCAAGGTCATCTTCCAGAGCGCCATGCGGTTTCTTACCGGCCTGTTCATCGAACTGGACCCCATCGGCATATTGAAGAACTACATCGCCGAGATGAAAAAGAACCTGGCGGTGATGGATGAACAGCTCGGCAATCTAAACGGTTCGATCCGGACGCTGCAGAACCAGATC
>WNFF01009404.1_pt1 | contig 10705 bp, 8 predicted proteins | sample 5400441 | NCBI WGS metagenome assembly WNFF01 (sample SAMN13153345, study PRJNA577476) | soil metagenome | isolation source: 120 cm saprolite under Douglas fir tree site 2 hole 3 replicate 1 | place: USA:California | collected 2015-04-18
ATCGCCGTTGGGCAGCGGCCGGTAGCGGTCGGATTCCTCGCCGCCCTCGCCGGTGTTCGACTTGCCGCCGATGCGGTTCATGGCGATGGCGAGTGTGGTATGGGCCTCGCGGCTGATCGAGCCGAACGACATCGCGCCGGTCGAGAAGCGCCTGACGATGTCCTTGGCCGGCTCGACCTCCTCGAGCGGCACCGGGGCGCGAGAATCCTCCGCGGCGGACCTGATGCGGAACATGCCGCGGATGGTCAGATATTTCTCCGCCTGCTCGTTCACGATTCTTGCATAGGCGCGGTACTCGTCCTGCGAGTTGCCGCGCACCGCGTGCTGCAGCGTCGCCACCGTCTCCGGCGTCCAGGCGTGCGCCTCGCCGCGCAGCCGGAACAGATATTCGCCGCCGACCTCGAGCGCATGACGCAGCACCGGCGAATCGCCGAAGGCGTCGCGGTGCCGCCGCGCGGTCTCCTCGGCGATCTCGTCCAAGCCCACGCCCTCGATGCGCGAATGGGTGCCGAAGAAGAATTGCTCGACGAAATCGCTGCGGAGCCCGACCGCGTCGAAGATTTGCGCACCGCAATAGGACTGATAGGTCGAGATGCCCATCTTGGACATCACCTTGAGGATGCCCTTGTCGATCGACTTGATGTAGCGCCTGACGATCTCCTTCTCGTCGATCTTCTCCGGCAGCTGGTCGCGCATGGCGATCAGCGTCTCGAACGCCAGATAGGGGTTGATCGCCTCGGCGCCGTAACCGGCGAGGCAGCAGAAATGATGCACCTCGCGGGCTTCGCCGGTCTCGACCACGAGGCCGACCGCGGTGCGCAGCCCCTTGCGGATCAGGTGATGATGCACCGCCGCGGTCGCCAGCAGCGCCGGAATCGGGATGCGGTCGGGCCCGGCCTGGCGGTCGGACAGCACGATGATGTTGTAGCCGCCGCGCACCGCGCTTTCCGCGCGCTCGCACAGTTTCGCGAGCGCCTCCTTCATGCCGGCGGCGCCCTGCTCGGCCGGATAGCTCACGTCGAGGGTGCGGGTGTCGAACTGCTCCTCGACGTGGCTGATGCGGCGGATCTTCTCCAGATCGCCGTTGGTGAGGATCGGCTGGCGCACTTCGAGCCGCTTCCTGTGGGCGAGGCCCTTGAGATCGAACAGGTTCGGCCGCGGCCCGATGAAGGAAACCAGCGACATCACCAGCTCCTCGCGGATCGAGTCGATCGGCGGGTTGGTGACCTGGGCGAAATTCTGCTTGAAATAGGTGTAGAGCAGCTTCGGCTTGTCGGAGAGCGCCGAGATCGGCGTGTCGTTGCCCATCGAGCCGACCGCTTCCTGGCCGGTGGTGGCCATCGGCTCGAGCAGGATCTGCAGGTCCTCCTGGCTGTAGCCGAACACCTGCTGGCGATCGAGCAGCGAGACGTTGGTGCGCACCTCGCGCGCCTGCACCGGGGGGAGATCCTCGAGCACGATCTGGGTGCGCTTGAGCCATTTGCCGTAAGGATGGCGGCCCGCGAGGCCGGCTTTGAGCTCGTCGTCGGAGATGATGCGGCCTTCGACGAGATCGACGAGCAGCATCTTGCCGGGCTGCAGCCGCCATTTGCGGACGATGGTCTCCTCCGGCACCGGCAGCACGCCGGCCTCCGACGCCATGATGACGAGATCGTCCGAGGTGACGAACCAGCGCGCCGGGCGCAGGCCGTTGCGGTCGAGCGTGGCGCCGATCTGGCGCCCGTCGGTGAACGCGATCGCGGCCGGGCCGTCCCATGGCTCCATCAGCGAGGCGTGATATTCGTAGAACGCGCGCCGTTCCTCGCTCATCAGCGGATTGCCGGCCCACGCCTCGGGGATCAGCATCATCGCCGCGTGCGCCAGCGAATAGCCGCCGCGCACCAGAAATTCCAGCGCGTTGTCGAAACAGGCGGTGTCGGACTGGCCCTCGTAGGAGATCGGCCACAGCTTGGAAATGTCGTCGCCGAACAGCTCGGAGGAGACCGAAGCCTGCCGCGCCGCCATCCAGTTGAGATTGCCGCGCAGCGTGTTGATCTCGCCGTTGTGCGCGATCATCCGGTAGGGGTGCGCGAGCGACCAGGTCGGGAACGTGTTGGTCGAGAAGCGCTGATGCACCAGCGCCAGAGCGGATTCGAAATCCGGCTCGTGCAGATCCGGATAATATTTGCACAGCTGGTCGGCCAGGAACATGCCCTTGTAGACCAGGGTGCGGCACGAGAGCGAGACCATGTAGTAATCGGCGAGATGCCGTTCGCGCCGGTTGTAGACCTCGTTGGAGATCACCTTGCGCAGGATGAACAGGCGCCGCTCGAACTCGTCGTCGGTCTTGACGTTCTTGCCGCGGCCGACGAACACCTGCATGTGCACCGGCTCGGTCGGCAGCACCGCCGCGCCGAGCGAGGCGTTGTCGCTCGGCACCTCGCGCCAGCCGAGCAGCACCTGGCCCTCGCGCGCCACCACCTCGGCATAGATGTCGAGGATCACCTGGCGCCATTGCGGGTCGCGCGGCAGAAAAACGTGGCCGACGGCGTAATGGCCGGGCTCGGGCAGGTCGATGCCGAGCTCGGCGGCCTTGCGCGCGAAGAACTTGTGCGGGATCTGCACCAAAATGCCGGCGCCGTCGCCGGCCCGCGGGTCGGCGCCGACCGCGCCGCGGTGCTCGAGGTTGAGCAGGATTTTCAGCGCGTCGTCGACGATCTTGTGGGATTTGCGGCCCTTGATATCGGCGATGAAGCCGACCCCGCAGGAGTCCTTTTCCAACGCCGGATCGTAGAGTCCGGAAGGCGTGCCGGCGGCACGCAATGCCGCGCGGGCATCCGCCTGCTCCGCCCGCGAAGCGCTGGCCCGATCCGGGAAGCGTGTCGCCCTCATGGCACCCTCCTCTCGTTCCGGAACGCGCGAAACCGGGTTTCGGCGCACCCTCCTCGCCCGCGGCGCCGCTGGACGCCTCGATGCGGACGGAATCCCTCCTCGTGAATAGGCGGCTTTACCCGAGCCGCGGACCCTTTCGGGATCGCTTCCGAACGGCCTTGCGCAAGCCCTTCGCGCAAGGCGCGCTCTCCCGCGCATTTTTGCCGGATGGCTTCCGGTCTGGCGGCGCGGACCGCCAATTGGGACAGCATTACTGTCCTAATATGTCAAATCTCGACCCCGAACGCAAGGCTCGGCCGGGCAAACCCGGCCTTTTCCTTGCCGATTGTTGCGGCGAAGGATTCCTGGACGCAACAAGAGGAACACGGATGCGACGTTAAGCGCAATGGGGTTGCCCACGGGAGTGGCGTTCCCCGGTTCAGCAGCGCACCACTTCATGCTGCGCCGCGCCCGGACACGAGGGGAGAGACGTATGCATTTCGCCAGCGACAATGCCGCCGGGATCGCGCCCGCGATCCTCGAGGCGATCGGCCGCGCCAACGACGGCTTCGCGCTTGGCTACGGCGAGGATGCGATCACGAAACGGCTGGAGCGACGCCTGGCCGAAATCTTCGAGCACGAGCTCGCGGCGTTCCTGGTGCCGACCGGAACCGCCGCGAACGCGCTGGCGCTGGCGCAGATCGCGCCGCCCTGGGGAGCCGTGCTGTGCCATGAGGAATGCCATCTCGCGACCGACGAATGCGGCGCTCCGGAATTCTTCGGCGGCGGGCTCAAACTGATCGCGCTTGCGGGCGAAGCCTGCAAGATCCCGGCCGCGACGTTGGAGGCGGCGCTCAAGCGCCTGCCGTGGGGCGGCCCGCACCATGTCACCGCGGCGGCGCTCTCGCTCACCCAGGCAACCGAGGCCGGAACGCTGTATGCCCCGGATGAGATGCGCCGGCTCGCGGAGCTGGCGCATGCCAAAAACATGCTGGTGCATGTCGATGGGGCGCGGTTTGCCAATGCGCTCGTGCGCCAGAACCTTGCGCCCGCGGCGGCGAGCTGGAAGCTCGGCGTCGACGTGCTGTCCTTCGGCGCCACCAAGGGCGGCGCGCTCGCGGCGGAGGCCGTGCTGTTCTTCGATCCGGCACGCGCCGCAGGATTGCCCGAGCGGCGCAAGCGCGGTGGGCATCTCCTCTCCAAGCACCGCTTCCTGGCGGCGCAGCTCGAGGCTTATCTGACGGACGATCTCTGGCTCACGCTCGCGCGTCACGCCAACGCGATGGCCGATCTGCTCGCCGGCCGATTGGCCGCGGCCGGATATTTGGCGGTATGGCCGGTCGAGGCCAACGAAGTATTCGTGAAGTTTTCTCACGACCTCGACCGGCGGCTCAGACAAGCGGGCGCGGGCTATCATCCATGGGCGACCGGCAGCCTCCCCGCCAGCGTCGCCTTGGGGCCCGATGAGGTGCTGGTGCACCTCGTCACGTCGTTCGCCACACGCGCGGAGGATGTGGAGGAGTTTGTCGATGTAATTCGCAGGGGATGATGTCCCGCGAGCGGACGAAGAGTTCTTCCGCGTCATGGCCGGGCTTGTCCCGGCCATCCACGATTGAGAAACTCGGCGAATGCGAGGTGGCTGGGTCTACATTATGACGAATAGGCCGAACGGCACTCTCTATCTGGGAGTGACGAGCAATCTGCCGCGTCGCGCGTGGGAGCATCGCACAGGTCAAGTGAAGGGTTTTACGGCGCGATACGGCTTGAAGAGACTCGTATGGTACGAGTTTCACGACGAGATTTACGCCGCGATCCAGCGCGAACACAACATGAAGCATTGGTCGCGTACTTGGAAGGTGCGACTGATACTCGCGATGAATCCAGAATGGCGTGATCTATACGACACGTTGATTTGACCGTGGATGGCCGGGACCAGCCCGGCCATGACGCCACAGGGACAAGCCAGGACAGCCCGGCCATGACGGGTGGCTATGACGCCGTGGCCGCCCAAGCTCCGCCTCAATCGAGGCCGATCGTGAGCCAATCCGATTCTCCGGGGGAAGATTCCGTTGGGGAGAAGTCTCGTGAAGATCCAAGCGATCCTGGTGGCGAGCCTCGTCGCGCTCGGCTCGAGTTCCGCATTGGCCGAGCCGCTGCGGCCCATCTTCGGCGGCGTGCTGCCGCCGACGGAGATCAGCGCCATCGTGCGCTCGATGGGGCTGGTGCCGGCCGGCCGGCCGGTCCGTCAGGGGCTGACCTATGCGGTGCTCGCCGCCGATCCGCGCGGAAGGCAGCTCCGCGTCATCGTCGACGCGCGCTTCGGCGACGTGCTCTCGGTGCGGCGGGTCATCGTGGCGGGTCCGCCCGGCGCTTATCCGCCGCCGCGGGTCTACGGCGCCATGCCGCGGCCCTATGCGCCCTACGAGATGCCGTGGATGGGACCGGATTTCCGGCCTCCGGGAATGATCGGCCGGGCGGATCCCGACCAGCCGTATCCGCCGGTGCCGCGGTCGCGACCGGCGTCTCAAGGCGACAAACCGGAGCCGAAGGCCGCGGCCGCGCCGGCGAGCCCCCATGCATCGGTGGTGACGATCGGACCGTCGGCCGGATCGCGTGCCGCGGATCCCAAGCCGACCGGGAGCACGCCGAAGGCGCCGAGCTTCCCGCCGATGCAATCGTTGGAGTGACCTCCGCAGGCGACGTCATTCCGGCCGAGCGCGCAGCGCGAGAGCCGGAACCCATGAACACGGTGTTTTGTGAGTTGTTCTAACGGTGGTCATGGGTCCCGGCTCGCACTCGCTGCGCTCGCTTGGCCGGGACGACGACCTGCGAGCGCAAAAAGAAAGCGCCCCGCCGAGCGGGGCGCTCCCCAAACATTCGCGATCCGGCGTCAGGCTGCCTTCGCGGCCTTGGCGTCGATGATTTTCGCCGACTGGGTGCCGATCGGGATCTGGCGCGGCTTCAGCGTCTCGGGGACCTCGCGGACGAGATCGACGTGAAGCAGACCGTTCTCCAGCGTGGCGCCCTTGACCTCGACGTGGTCGGCGAGCTGGAAGCGGCGCTCGAAGGCGCGCGCGGCAATGCCCTGATAGAGCACCTCGCCGGCCTTCTCGTCCTTGACCTGCTTCTCGCCGCGGATCGTCAGCGTGTCTTCCTTCTTCTCGATCGAGAGGTCGGCTTCGGTGAAGCCGGCGACCGCGAGCGTGATGCGATAGGCGTTCTCGCCGGTGCGCTCGATATTGTAGGGCGGATAGCTGGGCGCGCCGTCGACGCCTGCGACCTGGTCGAGCAGGGAAAACAGCCGGTCGAAACCGACGGTCGAACGATAGAGGGGAGCAAGATCGAATGTTCGCATGGCATGACCTCCTTGGTTGAGCGACATGCGGGGGTCCACCTTTCGGGTCCGACCGTTTCGTGCAGCCGAAGAGCCTGCACGGACATTATGTGGGTACCGGTATTTTCCGCTGCAAGGGGACGAGCCTGTGCGAGGCTCCGCGCATTGAGCCCGCGGGCCGGACTGCTATAAGGGCCGGCTTCCCACCTCAGCCCAGCAGCCCGATGACACTCATCTCCACCCCCGCGAACCCCGTCCCGGAGGGCGCGGTCACGGGGGTCCTCAAGACCCCCGACGGCGTCGCGCTGCGCTTCGCGCGCTGGGCTCCGCCCCAGAGCCGCAAAGGCACGCTGCTGGTGCTGCCGGGCCGGGCGGAGTTCATCGAGAAATATTTCGAAGTGGTTTCCGAGGCCCGCGCGCGCGGTTTCGCCGTGGCCATGATCGACTGGCGCGGCCAGGGGCTCTCCGAGCGGGCGCTGCCCGATCCACGCAAGGGCCACGTCGGCGGCTTCGCCGAATACGACATCGATCTGGAGACTTTCGTGCGGGAGATCGTGCTGCCGGATTGCCCGCCGCCGCTGTTCGCGCTCGGTCACTCGATGGGGTGCGCGATGCTGATCCGAGCCGCCCAGAAGGGCCGCCGCTGGTTCGACCGCGTCGTGCTGTGTGCCCCGATGATCGGGCTTGCCGGACGCGCCGGCGCGAGCTTTGCCGCCGTCACCGCCCGAACCCTGCGGCTCGTTGGGTTCGGCCGCTCCTATGTGCCGGGCGGCGGGTCGATCGCGGTGGCCTCGCTGCCGTTCGTCGGCAATGTGCTCAGCTCCGATCCCGTGCGCTACGCGCGCACCGCGGCGATCGTCGATGCCGAGCCGATGCTGGGGCTGGGCTCGCCGACGGTCGCCTGGGTCGACGCCGCGTACCGGACCATGCGCGAGTTCGGCGAGCCGCAATATCCCGAGCGCATCCGCCAGCCGATCCTGATCGTGGCCGCGGGTCAGGACGAGGTCGTGTCGACGCCGCTCACCGGGAAGTTCGCGACCCGGCTGCGCGTGGGCTCGCATCTGGTGATCGCCGGAGCGCGCCACGAGATCCTGATGGAGCAGGACCGCCACCGCACGCAGTTCTGGGCGGCGTTCGACGCCTTCGTGCCGGGGACGCCGTTGTTCGGATGACGGAGGACAGTCGTAGGGTGGGTCAAGCGAAGCGCGGCCCACCGATTCCGTTGTGATGGATTTCGTGGGCTTCGCTGTGCTCAGCCTATCCCACAACCTGAAGCAGTTTCAACGCGGCGGCGTGCACCCTGCGGTCGCCCGCGGCGAGGATGCGGCCGCCGGACAAGGCAGGCCCGCCGTCCCAGGCGGTGAGCACGCCGCCGGCGCCGGCGATGATCGGAACCAGCGGGACGATATCGTGCGGCTTGAGCTCGGTCTCGATGACGAGATCGATATGACCGGCCGCCAGCATGCAATAGGCGTAGCAATCGCCGCCATAGCGCGACAGCCGGACGCGCTGCTCGACGCGGCGGAACGCGCCGCGATCCTCCTCCGACATCAACAGCGGGCTCGTGGTGAACAGCACCGCCTCGTCCAGCGCGGCGCAGGAACGCACGCAGAGCTGGCGGTCCCCGGCCGGGCCGCGATAGTGGGCCGCCTCGCCGTCTCCCGTGAAACTCTCGCCCAGGAACGGCTGGTGCATCGTGCCGAACACCGGTTTGCCGAATCGCGTCAGCCCGATCAGCGTTCCCCACGCCGGCATGCCGCAGATGAAGGATTTGGTGCCGTCGATCGGATCGAGCACCCAGACGTATTCGGCATCGGGATGCTCGCTGCCGTATTCCTCGCCGATGATGCCGTGCTCGGGAAACATGGAATGTTTTCCTGGACCCTCTCGCACTAACGAAGCCGCGTACGATCGGCAACCGCGATGGGGCCGGCGCGCAGCCTCGAGGTCGGAATGTGTCCATTTCGCCACGGAGCGGCTCCTTCGAAGGGCAGGCCGAATCGGGACTTGCCTTTTGTGCGGCGCGGGGGCATATTGCTGCAGCGCGGTATCGCGATTGTTGTCGCGTTCCCGCCGCCCTCCTTGGGCGTTTCCTCCCTAGACTTGGGCCGCTTGCACCCGCGAGCGGCCCTTTTTTTGCCGATGTTTTCCCCCGTCAGCCGATCCGGGCGCGCCCGGCGGGCCGAAGCTCGGACCAGGACCGCAAGCCCCCGCCGATCGGCCATGCGCCAATCGGGATGCTGCTATGCGGTAGACAGGGTGCGCGACCGCCGTCACTCGGCAGCGGCCCGATAGGGCCGCAGCTCCTCCAGCGGCAAGGCCGCCAAGCGATCGGCCAGGATCACCATGTCGGCGGCGACCTGCGGGAAATTCGCCGAGCGCTCGTAACGGCGCTCGTCCATGTAGAGCGCGCGGTTGATCTCCAGCTGAATCGAATGCAGGCCCGCGGCCGGGTTGCCGTAGTGCTCGGTGATGAAGCCGCCCGCGTAGGGCTTGTTGCGGCTGACCAGATAACCGAGCTCGCGCAGGGTGGATTCGATCGTCTCGGAGACGGCGGCGACGCAGCTCGTTCCGTAGCGATCGCCGAGCACGATATCGGCGCGCGGGCGTTCCTCCTTGGCGCCGCCGGTCGAGGGCATGGAATGGCAGTCGATCAGCGCCGCGGCCCCGAACTCGTGGTGGACGCCGGCGAGCAATTTTCGCAGCGCCCGGTGATAAGGCTTGTACAGGCATTCGATCCGCCGCAGCGCGTCGTCGACGGGAAGCCGCTGGTCGTAGATTTCCTGGGAATCGCCGACCACCCGCGCCACGGTGCCGAGCCCGCCCGCAACCCGCATCGAACGGGTATTGGCGAAGGAGGGCAGCCGCCCCTCGAACATGCGCGGATCGAGCTCGTAAGGCTCGCGGTTGACGTCGACATAGCAGCGCGGGAAATGCACGCGCACCAGCGGCTGGCCGCGGCCGACCACCCCGCAGACGAGCTCGTCGACGAAGGAATCCTCGGAACGGCGCAACGTGGCGAGATCGAGCCGCGCGGTCGCCAGGAACGCGCGCGGGTAGACCCGGCCGCTGTGCGGGGAATTGAACACGAAGGGCGCGGCGGTCGCTTGCGGTTCGAGGATTTCGAACGGCGGGTCGAGCTCGGCCACGACTGGATCGCTCATCGTCCTAAAAGACCTTTCTGGCGCGCACGGTTCCGAGCCCGACTCCCTGGGACGCGGGCGGGCATTGTCCACGGCGGAGCGGTTTCTGCCAAGCGGGCCCGAACGGTTCACCCGATATTTACCCCCGCGGCGGCTTATGGGATGAGTCCCTCTTGCGCCATTGGGTCCGTGAGCCGCCGATGCCGAAGATCCTGCTTGCCGAAGACGACAACGACATGCGCCGGTTCCTGGTCAAGGCGCTGCAGAGCGCCGGCTTCGAGGTCACCGACTACGACAACGGACTTGCGGCGTACCGGCGGCTGCGCGAGGAACCGTTCCAGCTGCTGTTGACCGACATCGTCATGCCGGAGATGGACGGCATCGAGCTCGCCCGCCGCGCGTCCGAGCTCGACCCCGACATGAAGATCATGTTCATCACCGGCTTCGCCGCGGTCGCGCTCAATCCGGATTCGCAGGCGCCCAAGGAAGCCAAGGTGCTGTCCAAGCCGTTCCACCTGCGCGACCTCGTCAACGAGGTCCAGAAGATGCTGGCGGCCTGAGGCTTCTCCCTCCCCCGCGAAGCGGCGGGGAGGGTGGCGAGGTGCGGAGCACCGAGCCGGGTGGGGGCGTTCCTTTGAGGCCCAGTGTGCGGATCGAGGTCCCCATCTTCGCGGGGACGGTCGCCCGCGGCGACCGCTTGCCTCCGCGAATGCAGCCGATATAAGGGGCCTTGCCCCACATCGGCCGGGCGCGTAGCTCAGCGGGAGAGCACTACGTTGACATCGTAGGGGTCGCTGGTTCGATCCCAGCCGCGCCCACCATCGATCTCAAGCTATATCCATTCGCGAGAGTCCAGGCTGCGCACCGCGCCGGCACCGGCTCCGCCGACCGCGTTCGCGCATCGCGCGGGAAGTCAATTCACAGACAAGGAGGAGCGAACCATGGGCATGCTCGACGGGAAAATCGCGATCATCACGGGCGGCACCAGCGGCATCGGCGAGCGCACCGCGGAGCTGTTCGTCGCGGAGGGCGCGCGCGTTTGTTTCACCGGCCGGCGCAAGCTGGAGGGCGAGGCGATCGCCAAGCGGCTCGGCGCCAACGCCAGCTTTTTTCCCGCGGATGCCACGCAGGAGGCCGACTGGGAGCGCCTGATCCGCCACGTGCTCGACCGCCACGGGAAACTCGACGCGCTGTTCAACAACGCCGGCGGCGCGGCGCCGACCGGCGGCATCGAGGGCGTCCCGGTCGACGGCTTCGACCAGGCCATGGCGCTGCTCGTGCGCTCGGTCATGCTCGGCATGAAGCACGCCGCGCCGATCATGAAACGGCAGCGCTCCGGCGCGATCATCAACAACGGCTCGATCGCCGCGCATTTGGC
>WNFF01012183.1_pt1 | contig 10704 bp, 8 predicted proteins | sample 5400441 | NCBI WGS metagenome assembly WNFF01 (sample SAMN13153345, study PRJNA577476) | soil metagenome | isolation source: 120 cm saprolite under Douglas fir tree site 2 hole 3 replicate 1 | place: USA:California | collected 2015-04-18
AAATCCATGCTATCGTCATGAGCGCCAATGCCTTCAAGCCGTTCGTGTACCACTAATAGTTGCTCATATAAATTCATGCTTGCTCTCTCCTCAAGTTTATAGATAATCTTCCCCTCACGAGCTAATGGTAACATAGTGCATAGCACCCGTCAAATTCCATGCAATTCGGCAACCTCCACCGCTACCAGGTTCGTATAGAACGTACTACCACCGCCCAAATCGGCCAGGCAATCCGAGGTAGTCCAGTTAATGTTGCGCTGATCCGGGCTGAACCTCGGCCACCAGACCGTCGTTGTAGCCAATACACCTGGACGAATTTCATCAGTCACTTCTGCAACCAACCTGCACCATCCCCGTTCGTTACCTACGCGCACCAGTTGTCCGCTGCGAATATTTCGTGCAGCGGCATCACTCGGATGTATTCGCAGCGTAGGAGCGCCTTCCTTGGCAATCAGCCGTTCTTGATTGCCAAAAGTCGAACTGACAAAATGGTGGGCTGCAGGACATAACAGCGGAAGGCGACTTTTGGAGGATCCCTGGGCATCCAGTCCCGCTCTTGCTTCGACTTCAGGTTCCCAACCAGGAACAGGATCATACCCCTTAGCAGCCGCCGCTGCTGAATAGAACTCCACTTTACCCGATGGCGTGGGGAAAATACCATCTGCAAAAGGAATCTCTTGATCGGCAGGAATGGCAAGCGGAATAGAACCTTCCGCCTGCAGGCGTTCTACTGTTATATCAGTAAGTAGTGGATCATGACATGCGGTTGCCTCCACGATCCCACGAATAACCTCATTCGCGTCCTCCCGTAACCATGGTTCGTTGAAACCCAATGCCGAAGCGAGACTGCGCATCACATCCCAGTTACTGCGCGTCTCACCTAAGGGAACAATAGCGGGCGTGTTGTACTGCAATGAAAGGTGCCCATACGGTTTATGCAAGTCCACATGCTCGAGTTGACTGGTAGCTGGTAGGATGATATCAGCGTAACGCGCTGTATCTGTCTCGAAGAGTTCATGCACGATAGTGAAGAGGTCATCACGCATCAAACCCGCTATGATTCTTCCCGCATTTGGTGCAGAGGCAACCGGATTGGCGTTATAGATGAAGAGCGAGTAAATGGGTGGATCAGCCTCTCCCGTGAGGATCGCACCCAGGCGATTCATATTCAGCGAACGCGGAGGTGGAGGACAGGCAGGATCATACGCATGGGATACTGCCTCGCCATCCCACTGTAACCAATCACTCGTGCTATACATCAGTCCACCGCCCAGCAAACCATACTGCCCGGTAAGAGCAGGAAGGCAAGCGAGTGTACGCACCGTCTGACCTCCATTTGTATGGCGGTTGATACCATCCGTCACACGCAATAACGCAGGAGTGGTTGTTGCATAGCTGCGAGCAAGGTCAAGAATCGTCTCAGTTGGAAGGCCCGTTATCTGTGCTGCGCGTTCAGGTGGAAATTGCATAATACGCTCGAGTAGTGACTCCCAGCCGGTGATATGTGCAGCAATCCAGTCAGGGCTGTGAAGTTCCTCTGTCACCATTACATGCATCATAGCAAGCGCAAGCGCCGCGTCGGTGCCAGGAAATGGTTGTATATGCCGGTCAGCAGAACGCGCGGTCAGCGTGCGAATGGGGTCAATGACGATTACACGGGTGCCCTTACGCTGAGCCTCCCGCAAAAAAGGCATGATATGCGGTGCGGTACTGGCAGGGTTACTGCCCCAAATCAAGATCAGTTTACTATGCACCAGCATCTGAGGTGAGGGAGCCAGGCGACTCCCTATCGTGAGCACGACGGCCTCCTCAGCTGCAGCGCCGCATATAGTCCGTTCGAGCTGGCTTGCCCCCAAGCGATTCCAGAAGCGGGTATTGGTGACAGAGTTATTAACCAGCCCCAAAGTGCCTGCATAACTGTACGGGAGGATGCATTGCGCCCCATATCGTGCGATAATATCACGCCATCGCTCTGTAATCTCAGTAATAGCCTCATCCCAAGAAATACGCCCGAATGCGCCACTTCCTTTAGGGCCAACACGTCGCATAGGGTAGAGCAATCGTTCAGGATGATAGACACGGTCCAGGTAGCGATTGACCTTGGCACAGAGCCATCCCCGAGTTACTGGATGGTCGCTACGACCACGCACACTTACAGCTCGCCCTTGCTCATCTACTTGCGTTTCGAGCGCACAGCAGTCAGGACAATCATGTGGACAAGCTCCAAAGACAACGCGGAGATTGCGGCTCTCTTCCGTTAGCTCAGGGGATTTGGGGAACATATTGCATCCTCCCGTAGACAGTTTGGTCCATTAATGTTACTTTACTGTGCAACATGCTCATGTAGTACGTCAAGAGTGAAAAGGGATGAAACCGGGAACCAAGCCAGGAGAGGAGATCAGTATTCCCTGCCTCTCACTCCTGACTGCTTGGTTGTAAAAACAAGTAGGATAACTGTGTGGGCGCATTCAGTCCCAGGAACCTGTTGCTGTGAGCCAATCAAGAATGATCTCAGGCATATGTGACACCGCACCCTGCCGCTGCGAACACTGCGGGAGGGACTGCAGCACTGTCCCACCATATTCTTTTGAAGTGACGCGGCGATCAAAAAGTACGACGGCATTTCGGCTGGTGCCACTCCACGCCAGCCGATTCAGGGCACGACGCACGCGAAGAGATGCTATCGGCACCGTTACCTGGTGTAGCTGGTCAGAATACTGCTCTGCACGTGCCGCGATGAGCGGATCATTCAACACAGGCATGGGCAGGCGTGCAAGCAATACGCAGGCAGGAGTCCGGCTGACTTCATCCGTGCCATCCCAGAAACTGCCGGTACCGAGCAACACCACTCGCTCCTGGTCGTGGAACATCTGCCAGAGTTGGCGTGGAGAGCCATCGATGCCATGACCCAGCACAAGTATTCCTCGAGCTTCCAGCAATGGCCTGATCGCGGCGTATGAACTGCGCAGGGCAGCATATGAAGTGAAAAGCACGGCCAATTGACCATCCAGCATGGTGGCAAGCTGTACGATCGCATCATCCAGGTGACGTTGATACTGCGGCATATTTGGTTCTGGCACGTCATTGGGCAGGTAGAGCAACGTCTGTTCGTGATGTTCAGTGACGACGGAGAGCGCCGGGCATATGTCTGCTTCGAGGCCCAGGCGACTACGATAAAACGAAAAGCTGTGATCAACAGAGAGTGCCACGCCTGCAAAAATGGTACATGCACGAGGTGTGAGTACATGATCCCTCAAAAGAGCGGCGGTATGTATATGCTGGGCATACAGGACCGGCGAACTTTCTGCATTTTGCATCGATGACGGTTGAGATGGCGTATTTGAAACGGCTGCACTGGATTCCACCTGGCGTTGTTGTGTGAAAAGCGATGGCGCTGGTGGCATCCGCAGCCAATACACCATATCATTATCCTCATCTGCGGCATTCACGCCTGTGAGATTTTCCATCAGAGCTCGCTGGCCAAGTTGTTTTTGCTCAAGGAGTCGTTGGGCTAGCGCAGCTAATTCCCAGGCTACGGATTCGTCTTCCCCACTTCCCAGGTCCAATCGATGGCGGCTGTGCTGTGTAGTAAGCATGATCTTTTCTGCTACATTGACGAGATCAATAGCCGCCTGTAGACGATGGGCAGCCTGCTGCCAGGCTTGCTCTACCTCCATCCAGGTCGCCATATTTCGCAACTGCCTGGTAAATCGAAGCGATTGATCGATACGTTCGTTATTCCGCGCACTGTAGCTACGCCCAGCAGCTTCGCTTTTTCCTTTATCACGAGCGCCGCTGTTCACGCCTTCCTGGAGAAGATTGGCCAGCGCAACAAATAAGTTGTCCACAGATGTGCAGGCCTGGCGTAACGTCTGAAACCAGGTAAGCATACGCGTATCAAGCTCTGATTTTCCAACTGTAGGAGTAGTCGAGAGACCTCCTGGCCCATTTTCACGTAATGCAGGCGCTGCAAGTGCAAGCAACCCTTGATAGCGGCCATCGGGCAATTCAACGCCGATGGTGTTCAGCATTCCCAGGAGGCGTGTATGATCAAGTTCGATACTATTCCAACGACCGCTTTCTTCTTCCAAGAGATCGGCGTCGAGTATCAATCGGTGCTCAATAGCACGCAGGAGCGAATGCGGGGAAGAAAGATCATCAAAAAGTCCAGCTTGTGTGGTTACAACTATTCTTGCTGCCTTGACACGCTCTTCTGCCTTGCTGACAAAGCAATATCCTCTCTGTCGATAGAGACACCGTTGATACGCAGTTTCTGCTCGACCATCAGCGAGGGGAACCTGTTCTACACCAGAGGAGATACGCTCCCAAGCAGAGATTTCCTGGGGTAACAGGGTCAATTCACTTCGTTCGCCCGTCAAAGTTTGCTGTGCCCACAGTGCCAATTTAGCTAATCCCCTTGCTTGTTCTGCGGATAATTCCCCGCTGGTGCGCCGTAAAGCCGACCCAAACCAGCGATGGATGCAAAGATACCCCCCCCGCTCAGCCAGGTAAGCCACCGGCAGTTGATCTCTAAGATACAGTTGTAAACGCGGCAAAACTCGCTCAACTAAACGTCGTACTCCCTGCTGGTTTGCACAGGCGATTACAAGACGTCTGGGGGATGTATTCGCAGCCGCAGCATCTTCTGGTGGCTCACAGAGCCATTCCAGGGCGGGCAATAAAGCGGGGGTGTAATCATTGGCTCCGGTAGTAACTTCCATGAGCAGAAGCGTTTGCTCTTCAAGCGCCTGGCGCACCGCTTTATATGCTGTTTGATAGCCAACATGCATGTGGGGTTGATGGAGTTGGGAGTCATGTTGACCTTGTTCGGAGGATGCTGTCAGGATCTCATTAGCATTCGATGTAGCTCCTGAAAGAAGTACGACTTCTTCGGGAATCACTTCAATGAGAGTTTTCAGAGTATCGGTGATTGGGACATCAACCGGCGAAGCAAGGACTGAGGAGGGAGTCTGGCTCACCACATGCTCAACCGGGATTTCCACTGGCTCTTCGTTTTCTGTTCCTGGCTCAGCTTGACGAGCAATTGCAAAAGATAGTATACGAGGGTCCATTCCCAATTGTGCGGCGAAACGGTCCCCAAGGCTTCCACGTAAGCTGTTCTTTTGCAAGCCATCCCGGGCCATACGATCCTGCAATTCCTGGCGAAAAAATATCAAGAGTGGCCAGAAGCGAGGAGCATCCAGATTCGCCAGGTCCTTGAGAAGTGAAAGATCAATTGACTGGAGACGTTGATGCAGCGTTAAAAAAACCTGCATCGCCAGGATCGTATCTACCATAGCGCGGTGTCGTCCAGGTGTCACCTGCACATCCAGGGCTTGTGCAACTTGCCCCAGGTTATAACTTGGCAAGGAGGGAAGCAGGACGGTCGCCAGCTCGAATGTATCTATGAGAGGATTGTTATGCACGAGTCCGCGCCGGCGCAAAAAACCCACGTCGAATGGGATACTGTGGCCCACAATAGGATAGTCGCCAAGAAACTTTTGCAATGGCCTGGCAATCGACTCAAAGTCGGGAGCATTTGCTACCTGCTGGGGAGTGATTCCGGTTAGACGCTGTACTCGAAGAGGGATTAAGCGCCCAGGGGAAACAAGTGTCTCCATCTTATCCAATATCGTAGCGCCTTGAAATTTGACCGCTGCAACCTCAAGAATTGCATCCTGTTCTGCATGCAGACCCGTCGTTTCCAGGTCAAGTGCTACACGAATTGGAGGTTGTCTTATCATAAGTGTTCCTAAGCATCTCCCTTTGGTCGACCGTGAAGATCCCCAGACTAGTTCTCTAGGAGTATACGAGCCGCTTGCGCGGCACGGCCGCGATGACTGATACGATTCTTCTGTTCCGGTGCTAGCTCGGCAAGCGTTTTTCCAAGTTCGGGTACAAAGAAGATAGGATCATAACCAAACCCGTTCTTCCCACGAGGCACATCGGCAATTACTCCCTCGATTACTCCCTCAACAATACGAGTAGAGCCAGATGGGTCAGCCAGGGCGATTACACAGCGAAAACGTGCCGTGCGTTGATCCATGGGAAGCCCATTCAATTGCTCCACTATCTTGCGGAAACGCTCTTCATACGTTGTTTCCCTGCCAAGGTAGCGAGCGGATCGAACTCCTGGAGCGCCTTCGAGCGCATCTATCTCTAAACCAGAATCGTCGGCCAGCGTAAGCATACCTGAAGCCTGAGCATAAGCACGGGCCTTCAGCTCCGCGTTTTCGGCAAAGGTGGCTCCCGTCTCCTCTACTAGCATATCTAATTGCAGATCTTTTAGCGACAATAACTTAAACGGCAGATCAGAGAGGATTGCACGCAATTCCTCCAATTTATGCTGATTGCTTGTTGCCAGTAATAGTGTTCGCATGGCTTCTCTCTACCTGTAATAGCCGGTGATCCGAACAACTCACGAGTCTATAGTCTGATGTGACTACTCGGATTCCCCCGGCGCAAATTATTCTGCTTACGTGGATATACACCGCTGTATTGTAACATCAATTGAAATCGCCTTTCCAGGCGAAGAGAAGTCATTCCCTAACATAGGCCCATATAGTATCATATCCCAGTTGTGTTGTCGAGTTTGAATACAAGTGACTTTATGTCGAAATGCATAACAGAGCTGGCAATTTGGCAATCAGCGTGCATCGAATCCACTTGAATCCTCGAAAAGGCTTCGTGCTATGCGACTATTGTAGAATTTAGTACTACCTGTTACCCAAGAGATAGCATTCTGTGCTCTTTTATGCTATATGAAACGTATAAATATAGTGAGGCCCTAAAAACTGTAGCGCCAAAACGTATATCTAATAAAGTGCCACAAAAGCTGCTTACTTATATCGAAGAGGTTCACTTATGAGTACCCAACCACTACTATCTGCTAGTGTAGTAGCTACACAAGATAACAGCTGCGCTCTATTCCAACCTGGGCATCCGCTGAGAGTACAAGGCCCATTTACTCTTAGATCTGACACGGAGCAATCAGAGTCCCTTGCACGTCCCCAGGATCTATTCAATACTCAGATGCTTGTGGGTAATAAAAATGTACAAGAAGTGACCCTGCTCCATGAGCTGGAGCAAGAGTTTTCTGAAGTAATTTTCAAGCTTACGCATTTTTTCACGACATCGGTAAAATGGGCATCAACGATGCAATATTAAAGAAAGCATCGCAACTGACCCATCAAGAGTTTGAGATCATAAAAAGGCATCCTGCATATGGCGCAAAGATGCTTAGCCAGTTTAAGATATTAAAGAACGTAATTCCCTCGGTCTATCATCACCATGAATGCTGGGATGGCAGAGGTTACCCTGATGGGATAAGTGGCGAGGCTATTCCATTAGGAGCGCGCATTGTGGCAATTGTCGACGCGTTTGATGCCATGACTTCCTACCGGAATTACCAGAATCGACGGACACCACTAGAGGCATTGGAAGAACTCTGCAGGTGCGCGGGAACGCAATTTGATGCTCAACTAGTGAGGCTTTTCTGCAACTGCCTCGAAACAACCCTCGTTGAATCCATTCGTGAGCGATAAGTGGAGTACGCAGACCTGACGGGTCATTGCCTTTTTAATTCGCACTGAATCGAGCGATAGCACTGGCGTAGATACTCTTCAAGCTTAGCCCAATCACCCTCTATGTCAGCAGATTCGTTGCTTGTGATCAGATCGACAGTGTTAGCAGCGAGCAATCGCCACTCTGCTGATTCCCGCACCTGTTCGGGGGCCAATCCAAAGATGGCGCTGTGCAAATCAACCAGTGTTTGAAGGAACTCATCCTTCTCGGGCTTCCCCGATAGACGCCGGTGCACGTCGAAATAGTGCAGCTCTAAGACAGCTACTTGCTTCGGGTCATATTCTAGATGAGCATAGCGCCTGGCCACGCGGTAGAACTTTTCAAGATACCTCAGCACCTTGCGCTCGTCATGGTTAACCGGCACCCAGGCCAGCGATGCGCGCGTGGTGTAATAGGCCGCCAGTAGTGACATGGGAAAAGGAATACGGAATTCTTCCTGGCAGAGTCCCACGATCAAACGCAGCATTTTTAACCACTGGCGGTCATAGTACGCCCGCCAACCAGCGGCTTCAAAATACGCCACACGGTCCGGGTTAAATTCAAATGTTTTTGCCATCGTACCTCTTGCTGTTAATGTTATTATAATGTACGAGAAATTGCGACGGTGAGATTACTTTGTTGAGCAGCGTTGGAGCACCAACTTGCTCGCCTTTGGAAAGGCTTGAAGCTACAAAAGCCGTCTTGAATGGGGAACGAAGACAAGCGCATATTGAAATATGCTTGACATCGAGAGGTCGTCAGGGTTATAATCGATTGCGTCCAGTGGACTTCTTGAGGCCTGGTAAGGGCGTTTAAGAGGAGCTTTGGGATAAACAATGGGGCGTTGCACCTTAGTGGCAGGGCAACGGTAATGCAACAGTCAATAACAAGCCGGTGTAACTCAGTGGTAGAGTAGCTGCTTCGTAAGCTGCAAGTCGTCGGTTCGAATCCGACCACCGGCTCTTCTTATTCCTTTGATACTAATACCTCTTCCCAACTATCTGTCTCATGCGTATCTCTCCAATGCCGCTTTGCGTGGCAATTCACACAGAGGATATCGCACTTCTTTATTTCATTCGTTATTTGCTTAATACTGGTTGCTCGTGATACGACGTTGGCAATAGTAAAGCCCTTGTCTGCTCTGTTGCGATGATGAAATTGTAGTACAGCCGGGTGGCTTATACCACAATCCATACAGTAAAGTGTGCTCTTGTATCTTCTAAACCAATTATGAATATCTAGCTGCCTCTTCTTGCGTCTTGCTATCACTTCCTCTTTGTGCTGTTGATACCATCCTTTTTGATATTCCTTTGCTTTATCTTTGTCCTGGTACGGCATAGCTCCTCCTAATACTCAGTCTACTGGCGGTAACACTTCTCTCCAATCGTCGAAATCATGTGTTTCTCGCCAATGACGGATTGCATGACAGTTGCCGCAGAGCACCTCACATTTGCTGATTTCCTTTTCTAGCCTTTTAATCGATGTATGGGTTCTTCCGACGATGCCACCAATGCCGAAGCTCTTGTCCTCTCTATCACGGTGATGGAACTGAAGACATGCAGGATGGCTCTCGCCACACTCTACACAGAGCAATTTACTCTTGTATCGTCTGAGCCATTGTCTTAACTCTTCATTGTGCTGTCTACGCTTTTCTAACAGACGCTCTTTGTGTCGCTGATACCAGCCTTTGTTATACTCGCGAAAGTACGCCCTGCGCTCTTCGTCATCTCTAAATGGCATATGACTCTCCTGACATACTCCTTGATGCGCTACCCGCCTCGGATTAACGAGAGGCTACCCCGAAGAATAGCCTCTTCCCGCTTATTCTTTTGTGATCAACTCTTACAAGGCAACTGGGATCGTATTGACTATATTGTCGCCGACTGGGCCATGCTGCAGGATATTAAAACCACTGGCGGACCGATGATGTTGATCAACACGGCGTTGCAACACTCAATTTTACGTGCAGAGTTCCAAACCAACGACAATTATAACCAAATTGTCATTTCAATCTACCAGGTAGTGCATAAGAAAGTACCACCAATGCTGTCTCAGGTGTCAGGAGGTGCCTCTCCTACACTTATCGATCGTCGATGGGCAACTGAGACATAAGATATCCACTTTAGGACAATGAGCCCCAGGCTCACTTGCCCTCTGGTGCTCTCCGTTGCAGTCGCCTGAATAGGTGACGACTTTGGTGAGAGCACTCCCGATGGAGCAGGTGATAGTCTTGAAGAGGTTTGCGATGTAGTATGCAGGACAAAAGTTGTTATAGAAAATGGGGTAAGCTGATAGGTAAAAGTTCCGTTTTGCAGTGGTAGTGTTCCTAGTTTGATCGGAGGATTGGGAAACAGCACAGATTCATCTTTTCTCCATACTTCGATTGTTCCAGACGTTACTCCGTTAAGGCTAACTATTGCAGTTTGGGTAATCGAGGGATCTTTATTGATCACGACAATATTTTTGGGATTATCTGAAGCATATACTTCTACATTTGGAAGTGTCGTGTTTGCATTTACTATGGTATCTCCAAATCCTCGAAACAACCCTTCGCCTGTGAACATACCGATACCATGATAGGCAGGGTTTGTATCATCGACATTGATGTTTACTACATGTCCATATGGATCAGTGATCGTATGCTGATTTCCATAGATGGCATTCCCTTTATCGGCGTAGAAGAGTGACCATCCACCAGAACTTAAAATATGTCCCAGTACTGAAGCGGCCCATACTGCATGGAAATTTGTATTATTTTGTTCAGTCCCTCCCCAATTTAATTCCCATTCCCCAACTTCAATACCTATTTGAGAAGCACGGGCAGGTACGATTTGTTGAATGAGAGACCGAAGATTGTTTATACCATTACCATATCCTGCTGCGATTTGGAAAAGTGTCGTATAATCCCCCTGCACATTGCCCTCTTGGGCATATCCATGAAAATCAATAAAATCAACTCTGCTGCCAGATTGCTGCAAAAATGTCTGAAAAAATGGTGTATCATTGAAGGCAGTCGCTCCACCACCAATTTTAATGGTTGGATCGATTGCTTTCATCGCATCAAAATCCTGATTAAAATTCGTACTATACGTGGCTGCAGATATTCCTGCCTGGTCCGGTTCATTTCCCACAATCCAATAT